>Ga0181601_10000202_pt1 | contig 47011 bp, 30 predicted proteins | sample 041ome_8_FD_133020 | JGI IMG/M metagenome (GOLD analysis project Ga0181601, IMG submission 133020) | Coastal salt marsh microbial communities from the Groves Creek Marsh, Skidaway Island, Georgia - 041407BS metaG (megahit assembly) | ecosystem: Environmental > Aquatic > Marine > Intertidal zone... | reverse complement strand
CTCCATGTCGCTCAATTACGGCGCCACCATCGGCCTGTTTCTGGTGCCCGTGCTGGTGCTCTACCTGGTGGGGTGGCTGCCCGGCTGGCTGGCCGCGGTGCTGGCGGGGGTGGGGGCGGTTGGTTTCCCCATCCTTTTCTACCGCTCCTCGCGCAGCTGGTGGCTGATGAACTACTACGTGTTCCTCCCGCATCACCTGCCGGCCAATCGGATTGAGACCGACGAGCCGGGCGACGAGAACACCTGACGGTTCGGCCCGTCGTCGCCGTTGGCTTTGGCGGGCACCGATCCGGTTCGGACCGGTGGCGGAGAGGGAGGGATTGGTGCCGCCACCGGCGGCATCCTGCAGGCAGGACCGCGCTGCGCGCGGCCCATCTCCCTGCACTGCGCTCCGGTCGTCGAACCCCCGGGGTTCTCATCCCTCCCATAACCCTGCCAGGCTTCTTCCGCTTGTCCCGGCTTGTCATCCGAAGCCTGGGCGAAGGATGGCGGAGAGGGAGGGATTCGAACCCTCGTTACCTTGCGGTAAACCGCATTTCGAGTGCGGCGCATTCGACCACTCTGCCACCTCTCCTGAAAGTCACGGTGTCACGTGGGAGGGCAGACCGTAGGTCGCCCGGATCAAAACGGAAGCCGAAAGTTCGCCCCGCTCAGCGCGGGCCGACGGGGGGCTCGTTGCGGCTGCGTTCCGCCGCGGCGGCGATGAAGTAGCCTTGCGCCGAAAAGGCCGGTTCGTCGGCCCCGCGCACCGGCCGCTGGTAGGCGCCGTTGGCCCGCAGGACCTTCACATGCTCGTTGTCCTGCAGCTCCATCGCGAACATCTCGTCGACGATCCATTTGCGCAGGTGGGGATCGTCGATGGGGAACACGACCTCGATCCGGCGGAAAAAATTGCGCGGCATCCAGTCGGAGCTGCCGGCGAAGATGGCGGGTTTGCCACCATGGTTCTCGAAATAGAACGCCCGGGTGTGCTCGAGGAAGCGGCCCACGATGCTGCGCACCCGGATGTTGTCGCTGAGCCCGCGGGTGCCTGGCACGAGGCAGCAGATGCCGCGGACGATCAGGTCGATCTGCACGCCGGCCTGGGACGCGGCGTAGAGCCGGTCAATGCTGGTCTTGTCGACCAGCGAGTTCATCTTGGCCACGATGCGGGCCGGCTGGCCGGCGGCGGCGTTGGCGGCCTCGCGGTCGATCAGCTCCAGCAGCCGCCCATGCAGGTTGAAGGGCGCCACCAGCAGTCGCTCGAACCGGGGGTCGAGACTGAACCCGGTGAGCGAGTTGAAGAGGTTGGCGACATCGGCGGTGATGTCCGGGCGGGTGGTGAAAAAACTCAGATCGGTGTAGAGCCGGGCGGTGCGCGGGTTGTAATTGCCGGTCCCGAGGTGGACGTAACGGCGCAGCTGCTGGCCTTCGCGGCGGACCACCAGAGAGCACTTGCAGTGGGTCTTGTGCCCGACCAGGCCGTAGACCACGTGCACGCCGGCCTCCTCCAGCTGGCGGGCCCACTGGATGTTGTTGGCCTCGTCGAAGCGCGCCTTCAGCTCGACCAGCGCGGTGACCTGCTTGCCGTGCTTGGACGCCTCGATGAGTGCGCGCACGATGGGCGAGTCGCCGCTGGTGCGATACAGGGTCTGCTTCATCGCGAACACCTGCGGGTCGCGGGCGGCCTGCTCGACGAAGTCGACGACCGGCTGAAACGTGTCGTAGGGATGGTGCAGCAGCACGTCCCCCTCGCGCAGCCGGTCGAAGATGCTGCCCGCGTCGCTCAGCGGGGTGGCGGTGCTGGGGGTGAATGGCGGATACTTCAGCTCGGGCCGCTCGATATCGTAGAGGCTCATCAACCGCACGAGGTTGAGCGGCCCGTTCAGCTGGAAAACGTATTCGTGGGACAGTTCGAGATGCTCGCAGAGGGTGGCAAAAATCTGTTCATCCACCCCGTCCTCAATTTCCAGCCGTACGGCGGCGCCGCGACGCAGGTTGCGCAGTTCCGCCTCAATGGTCTTCAGCAGGTTTTCCGCCTCCTCCTCGTCGATGTAGAGATCGCTGTTGCGGGTGACGCGAAAGGCGTGGGCGCCGGCGATGAGGTAGCCGGGGAAGAACTGGTCGGCGCACAGCTTGATGATCTCGCTGAGGAAGATGTAGGACTCGGCGTCGGCGCCCTCGTGGTCGATGCGGACGATGCTGGGCAGGCTGGGCGGCACCGGCAGGATGGCGATGTGGCGGTCGAACTCGGCCGTCGAAGGGTCGTCGAGCGACACAATGACGTTGAGCGTCTTGTTGCCCACGTGCGGAAACGGGTGGGCCTGGTCGAGCGCCAGCGGGGTCAGGATGGGAAAAACCTGTTCCTCGAAATACTGTCGCACCCAGGTCAGCTCTGCGGAGCTCAGTTCGCCGGCCTGCCTGAACAGGATCTTCTCGTCCGCGAGGGCGGGAACCAGGCGGTCCAGCCAGGTGCGGTATTGGTCCTCGACCAGCGAGGCGACGACCGAGTGAATGCGCCGAAGCTGTTCGCGCGGACCGAGGCCGTCGTAGCCCGGTCGGGTGACCTGGTTTTCGACCTGCTGAATCAGGCCGGCGACGCGGATCTCAAAGAACTCGTCGAGGTTGGATGAGACGATGGCCATGAACTTCACCCGTTCGAGCAGCGGCGTGCGCGGGTGCAGGGCGTGGTCGAGCACGCGCCGGTTGAAGGCGAGCCAGGAGAGTTCGCGGTTGAAATAGGCGGCCTTGAGGGGCCGGGCGGGCGGCTCAACGGGCTTGGTGCACACCATCGGTACCTTCACGCCCTGCCGGCGTACGGGCGGCAAGGCGCGGGAGGGGGACTTGGCGGACTTTGAGCGGGGGGAGGGCACCGGAGGAAGCCGGTTAAATTAGGGGGCGGAGAGGGCCGAAACCAGTATTTTAGTCGATTTACGCCGAGACGTAACATTGGCGAGCCGGGGAGCGTCACTCGAAACGTTGTTTTTTCCCCGTTTGGCCCTGCCTTGTTTAACAGCTACACGGTTCCTACCGGTCTAAATTGAGAAATGGTCCTGTTTGAGCATATTTCATGTATCGCTGCATTGTCGCGGGAGTGTCAGTCAGCTCTTCGGAGCCGACGATGACCGCACAATCGGTGTCCAACCCTCTCAGTCCCCACATCCCCTTCGTGTCTCCCTCCTCCCTTAGAAATCGTATTTCCGCCCTCTTCGCCTTGGTCGGCGCGGCAGTTGTGCCCGTCGTACTCAAGGCCCAGGTGGATGACCAACCCGTGCTCGCTTCCTTTCGTGAGGACATTGAGCTCACCATGGATCAATTCTGCTACGACTGTCATGGCTACGGCGGTGACAAGGGCGGTGTGGTGCTCGACGGGTTCGAGACCGACGGCGACTTGATGGATCACGACCTCTGGCTGCGGGTCCTGAACAATTTGCGCAAGGGCGTCATGCCCCCGTCGGACGAGGCGCAGCCCTCCCACGAGGAGCGCGAGGCGATCGTCGAGTGGATCAAGCACAAGGCGTTTCAGCTGGACCCGGCCGACCCCGATCCCGGCACGGTCACGGTGCGCCGGTTGAACCGCACCGAATACCGCAACACCATCCGCGACCTGATGGGGGTGGATTACAACACCATGGTGGAGTTTCCGGCGGATGACACCGGCCACGGCTTCGATAACATAGCCGATGTGCTGTCGATCTCCCCGATCCTGCTGGAGAAGTACCTCGACGCGGCGCAGACCATCGTTGGTCAGGCGGTGCCCACGCAGTCACGGGTGGTTGCCGAGAGCGCGGTGCCGGGCCGCCAATTTGTTTCGACCGCCGAGATCGCGCCCGTTGAAGAGGAAATGGTGGTGGAGGATGTGGTCGCCGCCGCCGCCCTGGCTGAGGACGAGGAAGGCGATGATGCCATGCCGGACGCCCTCGTCTGGCAGGCGGGCACCATTGAGAACGACGCGCTGGATTTGGTCTATTACAACCCCGCTTCGGTGGCGGCCACCGCTACGGTTGAGCACGAAGGTGACTATAAGGTCGTTGTCGATCTCCGCGCGGTCGAGCGCCATGTGAACGAGCAATTTGACCTCAATGAGGCCCGACTGGTCTTCAAACTGAACGACGAGATCCTGCTGGATCGTGAATTCGCGCGTGAGGGCAGCCGTGGTTTCGTGTTTGAATACGACCAGCACCTGCCTGTCGGGGAGCATGAGTTGAAATTTGAGCTTTATCCCCTGGAGCCGGCGCAGCCCCAGCTGCGTAACCTGCGGGTGCGCGTCAACGCCGTGACGCTGCGCGGCCCGATGGCGGACGACTACTGGGTGCAGCCTGCCGGCTACACTGAATTTTTCCCGCGGCCCGTGCCGGCCGATGAAGCCGCCCAGGATGCCTACCGCAAGGAATTGCTGCGCGACTTTGCCGCCAAGGCGTTCCGCCGGCCGGTGGATGATTCGACCGTGAACCGCCTCGCCCGGGTGGCGGCCACCGTTTCGGCCGGTCCCGGCGGCACCTTCGAGTCCGGCGTCGCTCAGGCCATGGTGGCCGTGCTGGCGTCCCCTCGTTTCCTCTTCCGCGAAGAGGCGCTCGAGCCCTTGGCTGACGGTGAGCGTTTCGCCCTGGTCGACGAGTACTCCCTCGCGTCGCGCCTTTCCTATTTCCTTTGGTCGTCGATGCCGGACCAGGAGCTGTTCGATTTGGCAGAGGCCGGTGCCCTGCGAGAGAACTTGTCCGCGCAGGTAAAGCGCATGCTGGCCGACCCCCGCTCGGATCAATTGGTCGACAACTTTACCGGCCAGTGGTTGCAGGCGCGCGACGTCGGCGACGTGCCGATCAGCGATTTTGAGGTGTTTCTGCGCGACAATCCCAATCCTGAGTTGGTGCGCGCCCGCATCCTCTTCCAGAAACTCCGCGAGGTGCCCGATGAAGAGCGCACCCCCGAGCAGGAGCAGCAATTGCGCGAAGCCCAGCGTGCGTTCCGCGGATTCTTCCGGACCGAGCGGCCGCGTTTCACCCGCAGCATCAAGGAAGCGATGCGTGACGAGACGGAGATGTATTTCGACTACATCCTGCGCGAGGACCGCAGCCTGCTCGAGCTCATCGACAGTGACTACACCTTCCTGAACGAGGAACTGGCCACGCACTACGGCGACGCCGGTCTCGACGTGAAGGGCGAGGAAATGCGTCGCGTCGTCCTCCCGGCGGGCAGCCCGCGCGGTGGGGTGCTCACCCAGGGCACCGTGCTGGCCGTGACCTCAAACCCGACCCGCACCTCCCCGGTGAAGCGCGGCGTCTTCATTTTGGACAACATCCTGGGGGCCCCGCCGCCGCCGCCGCCGCCAGACATTCCGCCCCTCGAGGATGTGGAGGGCGTCGAGGACATCACCCAACTCTCGCTTCGTGAAACCCTGGAATTGCATGCCAGCCAGAAGCTCTGTGCTTCCTGTCACCTGCGGATGGATCCGCTGGGCCTGGCGCTGGAGAACTTCAATGCCATGGGCGCCTGGCGCGAACAGGAGATGGGCAAGCCGATCGAACCCGAGGGCGTGCTGATTTCCGGTGGCGAATTCAACACCATCCAGGAATTGAAACAGGTCCTCCTCCGTGACCACAGCGACGACTTCCTGCACACCATCACCGAGAGGATGATGACCTACGCGCTGGGTCGGGAGATGAAATACTACGACGTCGAGACCATCGACCAGATCGTGCATCGTCTCGAGGCCAACGACGCGCGCATGTCCGTTCTTCTCACCAGCATCATCGAATCTTCCGCCTTCCAGAAGAGCCGGGTGTCCGATGAGCAACTTGCCCGCATGCGGGCCGAACCCGAATCTGAAACCGACCAACTGGCCACCCTCAGCCGCTAATCGACTATGAACCAAGCCGACACCGACCTCCGACGTCACCTTTCCGCCATGAATCGCCGCAGCTTCCTGCGCGGACTGGGCGTTACCATGGCCGTTCCCTCCTTTGCCTCGATGCTGCCGAGTAAGCTGCTGGCCGCCAACAGTGCGCTGCAGAAGGCCACCACCTCCACCGGAGCCCCTTTGCGCACGGCCTTTGTCGTGTTTCCCAACGGAGCCATTCCGCGCCACTGGTGGCCGACCGGTGGTCAGACCGAATTCGCCTTCAACGAGACCCTCGCCCCGCTGCAGGCCATGCGCGACACCTTCCAGGTCATGGGCGGCCTCGACCACGTCAACGCCAACCCCGGCGCCGACGGTGCCGGTGACCATGCCCGCGGCAACGGTGTGTTCCTGACCGGCGTGCGCCTAAACAAGAGCGCGACGGACATCCGTGCCGGCGTCTCCATCGACCAGGTCCTGGCCCAGGACTACGGTCACATCACCCGTTTCCCGTCGCTCGAGCTGACTTGCGACGACAATCGCCAGTCTTCCGGCTGCGACTCCGGCTACTCCTGCGCCTACGTCTACAACGTTTCCTGGCGCGACGAGAGCACCCCGCTGCCGCCGGAAAACAACCCGCGCCTCGTGTTCGAGCGCCTGTTCGGCGCCGGTGACCACGGCCAACGCGCCGCCAACGCCCAGGCCCGCATGGCCAACCGCCGTTCCGTCCTCGATTTCGTCATGGAAGACGCCCGTCGGCTGGAGCGCCGACTCGGTGCGTCCGACCGACCCAAGCTCGACCAGTATCTCACCGGCGTGCGCGACATTGAGCGCCGCATCGAAAAGGCCGAGGAATTCGGCCCGAACGTCGACCCCGAGGTGCCGACTCCCCCCGGCATTCCGACCAGCCGCGCCGAGTACGTCGGTCTCATGTATGACATGATGCTGATGGCGTTCAAAACCGACTCCACCCGCGTGGCCACCTTCGTGCTCGCTCACGACGGTGACAACCGCTCGTTCGCCGAGATCGGCGTCAACGAGGGCCACCACGACCTTTCCCACCACCAGAACGACGAGCCGCGCATCGCCAAGATTGCGACGATCGACAAGTGGTATATCGAACAGTTCTCCAAGTTCCTGCAGCGCATGGACGAGACCGAGGACGTCGATGGCAACTCGCTCCTCTACAATTCCCGCATCGTCTACGGTTCGGGTAACGCTGACGGCAACCGCCACACCCACGAGAACCTCCCGGTGCTCCTGGCCGGCCACGGCGGCGGCACGCTCAACGCGGGCCGTTACGTTCAGTACGGGGCCAAGCCGATGAGCAATCTGTTCCTGACTCTCGCCGACCAGGCGGGCGTGGAGAATCTGCCGGACTTCGGCGACTCCACGGGCCGTCTCGGCAACGTCTGATCCCAATCCCTGATCCCCATGTCATTCCGGCTACCCCTCCTGGCCGCCCTCGCTTGCGCGGCCGGTGCCATCGCCTTCGCGGCTGAAACCGAATTCGACATCATGACCGGCGATTTCGAGCTCGGTCCTGATTCGCTCGTCCAGGAAGGCGTCCCGCAGGGCCGTCTCGAAGGCCCCTTCGAGTTCCACAGCTCGATCATTGAAGGCACCGTGCGCCGCTACTGGATCTTCGTCCCGGCCCAATATGATCCCGCGGTACCGGCCAACCTGCTCGTCTTCCAGGACGGTCAGCGCGCCACCAACCCCGAGGGGTCGCTGCGCGTGCAGAACGTGCTGACCAACCTCATCGCCAAGGGGGACATTCCACCGACCATCGGCATCTTCATCACCCCCGGCAACCGCAGCGAGAGCTACCCGGACGACCTCGGCATGCGGAATCCCAACAACCGCGCCCAGGAATACGACGCGGTCAACGACCGCTACGGTCGTTTCCTCATCGAGGAGATGCTGCCGGAGGTGGCGAAGAAGTATAACTTCACCGCCGATCCCGAGCGCCGCATCATCGGCGGTACCAGCAGCGGTGCGATCTGCGCGTTCACCGTGGCGTGGAATTTCCCCGACGAATTCCGCAACGTCATCAGCTACATCGGCAGCTACACTTCCATTGGTTTCCGTCCGCCTTCCGAGGACAATGGCAACCAATGGATTCCCGGCGGGCAGGACTACCCGGCGCTCATCCGCCGCACCTTCCCGATCAAGCCGATCAAGATCTTTTACCAGGACGGTTCCAATGACCTCGATAACATGTGGGGCGACTGGTTCCTCGCCAATCAGCAGATGGTCGGCGCGATGAACTTTGCCAACCGCATGGCCGAGCGCCGTGACCCGGATGGCCCCCGCTACCGCCTCAGGAAGGTCTGGACCGACGGTCAGCACAGCGACCAGCACGGCGGCTCCATGCTGCCCGACGTCGTGCGCTGGCTCTGGTCCGACGCGACCGAGTAAACATTGGCCCGCTTGGCCTGCGGCCTCGCCGGTGATCCCGGTGTCTAGTCGTCGCGGCGGGTGAAGACGTACGTTCCCACGGGCTCGCCGTGGGGGCCGAGTAAACTTTGCAGGACCCGGTAGGCCTTCACTTCGAGCACGCGACCGGCATCGTCGGGGTTGAGCACCAGCACCCAGCGATGATCCGGGGAAGCGCCGAGCTGCATGCGGATCACCGCAGAATTGCCTTCGTAGGAAAAGCCCTCGCGCGCGCTCCAGCGGTCGTGCCAGATGCGCTGCCCTTGCTCACCGAAGATTTCAATGTCCAGCACCCCGTTGGCCTCGGCAAACCGCACCGAGCCGGTGCCATCGAAATCGAGTGAGGCGAGGACCGGGTCGGGCTGCTGCCCGAGCAGGGCGTGCAGGGACGCGGCCCCGGACGGGCCGTCGACGGCCATTGCAACCTGCGTGCCCTTGTCGTCGTAGGTGCCGTTCAGGGATGCCGCAGGCAAGGGACCGCCGGCCGCCAGCAGCAGGCCGGCGAGTAAGGGGAAACGGGTAGCACGCATGGCTGCACGCTGCAGCCTGCCGGGCGGGGCGGCAAGCCAACGCGAGTAGCGGCTTATTCCGACTTGCCCAGTGCGGCCTCGAGCCAGGCCATCAGGACGGCCTTCTCGTCGTTGGCCTCGTAGTCTTCGATGATCTGGTCGAGCCGGGCCCGCATCTCGGCGTTGCGGCGGAGGCGGAACGAGAGCCGGGCCTCCTGGGGCATCTCATCATCCCGAATCATTTCCAACATCGTCTGGGCGTCGCTCAGCGTCTCCGCGAGCTTCTCATCCGTCGTCATCTCCAGGTCTTCCCGTATCTCGGCTTCGCCGTCGATGATCTCGCCGTGGCACATCACGCAGCGTGCGTCGAGGATCTCACGCACCTGGGCCGGTATCGGCAGCAGGGCTTGGCCATCGGCGCGGGCGGAGGGAGTGAAGGCAACGGCCGCCACGGCGGCGGCGAATGGAAACAAGGCGGATTTCAGCATATGCAAGGAGACGTAAGTCCGGGGGTGTTTATTCAAACAAGTTCAGAGCGAATCGCCCAGGGTTTCGGACAGCGACTCGATCGCGGAGGAGTCCAACGGTCCGCGATCATTTAGCAAACGCAAGTAATCGACGAGAATCGTGATCTCGTTGTCGTTCAACACCTCGGCATAGGCCGGCATCGGGATGGCCTGGCGGTCGAAATAGCGCTTGGCCAGCCCGCCGAACAGGCCCGATTCGATGGCGAGACCGCGACCGTGCTCGATCCAGTGCCGGATTTCCGCCGGGTCGCCGCCCGCGGTGAGCTTGCGAAAGTCCGTCCCCGCAAACCCGGGGATGGTGCCTTTGAACGAGGCCAGGTTCAGGATGCCGCCTTGGCCGAGTTCCCCGTGGCATTGGTAGCAGCCGTATTGCCGCGAAAGCCGGTCGCCCAGCACGAGGAGTTCGTTCTCTTCCAGGGCGGCCGGATTGAGTTCGTCGCCCGCGGGCATCTCCTCCTCCGCGTTGCCCAGTCCGCCGGTCAGGCGCAGGCCTTCCGCGAGAATCCAGCTGGCCAAGTCGTCGATCTGCCCGTCGGTCAGGTGTCCGTCGGTGCCGTAGGCCGGCATCTGGATCAGCAGACGTTCATGGCGGTCACGGGCATCGTCCGGGCAGCCCAGCGTGATCCACTCGATCAACTCCTCGCGGGATTCGCCGGTCAGTTCGGAGAAGTCCGGAATGCCGCGCAGCGACACCCGGTCGCTACCCGGATCGCGCACATTGGCGCGCGGATCACCGACGCCGCGGCCATGGCAGGCGTAGCAACCGGCGGTGGTGGCGAGCTGCTCGCCGCGCGAGACCGGGGTCGATTCCGGCCAGCGTTCGCGGGCGTAAAAGACGGCGCCCGCCGCGCCGGCGCCAAGAATGATCAGGAGTAACAGGGCTTTCTTCACGATGGGGGGCCGCACGGGGCGGGATGTCTTTTTCTGCGTTTTGTGCCTTGTTGTGGCCAATCCTTTTATCCCACGTTGCACAGTCCCTTGCCGACCCGTTAATCGGTCGGGTTTCCGTTTTGAAAAAGTCCCCCGAAGATCTGCCTCCGCTGCCTGATTACGACAACCCGCCGGTGCCGTTCTGGGAGCAGCATGGCCCGTGGGTCATACCCGTGGCGGTTTTTCTGCTGACGGTGCTGCTCACAGTGGTCGCCTTCCCGCCGTTTCAAACCCCGGAGGCGGCCTACGTCTTTGCGATGCCGGCGCTACTGTGGGCCTACCGCCGGCCGAATTTCCGCCTCTATGCCCTTGTCACCCTGGGTGCCCAGACCGTGGCGTGGTGGATTCTGGTCTGGTGGCTGCACAACGCCACCTGGCTCGGCTACATCCTGCTCGGACCGCTGATGGGTGTCTGGGTGGGGTCTTGGTTTCTCTTTGCGGGCTGGTTTGTGCCGCGTCTGTTCGGCCTGCCGACCATGACCCGCCTCTTCGGCGTGCTGGCGCTCGGCGGTGCGTGGGTGTTGATCGAGTGGTCCCGGACCTGGCTGCTGTCGGGGTTTCCCTGGCTGCCCCTGGCCGCCAGCCAGTGGGAACGCGCCAGCATCCTGCAGGTGTCGGCCTACACCGGCGCGGCGGGGGTGTCGTTCGTGCTGGTCCTCATGAACGTCGGGTTCGCCGCCTACGCCCACCGGCTGTTCTTCGAACCGGAGCTGCGCGGCCTGCGCAAGCGCAGCCAGGAGTTCCTGCTCGCGGTGTTCGCGCTCATGGTCGCGGTCAGCATCCACATTCAGGAGTCGGTCAACCGCTACCACTTCAACGTGCCGCTCGGCCGCGTCGGCTTCGTCCAGCCCAACGTCCCGCAGGAGGTGAAATGGAACCCCGAGCATGGTCCCTCCATCCTGCGCACCCTGGAGCAGACCACCCTGACCGCCGCGTCGCGGCATCCGGACTTCATCCTCTGGCCGGAGGCGGTGACGCCGTGGGCCGCGATCGGCGACCCCACCGTGCGGGACTGGGTCAGCAACCTTACCGCCCAGGCCGGCGTGCCGGTGATCTTGGGCTCGATCGCGATCGAGCCGCCGGTGGCCGCTGGTGACAAGGAGCGTTGGTACAACGCCGCGCTGCTGGCCGACCCGGAGCTGGGTGTGTCGCCGTCCTATTATGCGAAGCGTCACCTGTTGCCGTTCGGCGAATACGTGCCGCTGCGCTGGCTGCTCGGCTGGATTGACAAGATCGTGCCCGTCGGCGGCGACTTCCAGGTGGGGGATTCCGCGATACCGCTGTTCGTGCCCATGCAGGGCGAGATCACCGCGCTCGGTCCGCTGATTTGTTACGAGGACACCTTTGCCAATCTGGCCCGGGCCAATGCGCAGGCCGGGGCGGACCTGCAGATCGTGCTCACCAACAACGGTTGGTTTGGCGAATCCGGCGGGGCCGAGCAGCACGCCGCGCACAGCGTGCTGCGGGCGGTGGAAACCCGTCGCCCGGTGCTGCGCTGCGGCAACGCCGGCTGGAGCGGCTGGATTGACGAGTTCGGCACTGTGCGCGCCGTACTGCGGGCGGTGAAGCAGACCGACGCCGACGGCCGGGTGCGCGAGGTGGTCTCAACTCAGCCCGACCGTGACGTCGAGGGCACGATCTATTTCCGCGGATCCGGCATCATCGACGTCACCCGTGACTCGCGCTGGATCGACCGGTCGAGTTTCTACGTGCTCAACGGCGACTGGTTCGTGATCGCCTCCGCCGTCATGCTGGCCTTCGGCTTCATGGTCGTCGGGGCGGCGCAGCCCAAGTCCAAGCGCTAGCGGGCGACTATTCCGTCTCGGCGGTTACGCGGGCCAGTCCGGCCTGGGCTTCGCCGAGGTTCGGGTTGCCGGCCAACGACTGGCGAAACAGCGCCGCGGCGGCTGCTTTCTCGCCGCGCTTTTCCGCGATGAGCGCGAGTTCGTTGGCGCCGAGCCAGTCGATGCGCTGGGCCACTTCCCGGGCGTAGGATTCGGCCTTGTCGAGGCTGCCGCCCGCGATCGCCGGGGCGTTGGAGTAGTAGCGGGCGAGGCCGATGTAGCCGCTGATGTGGTTGCGATCCAGTTCCACCGACTTCTCGTAGGCGCCGAGCATCTGGCCCGACATCATGGCCTGGTTCATAAAGTTCACTTCGCCGATGCGCAGGGCGTAGGCGGTGCCGAGATGAGAGAACGCCTTGGCGTAGTCCGGGGCGGCGACCGTGGCCTGCCGGGCCAGTTCGAGGGCTTGCTTGTGATCCTGGGCCGCCATCGCTTCACGCGACTGGGCGATCAGCGCATCGGCCGCGGCTTGATCGGCCGCCAACGCCAGCGCACTGAGAACGAACAACAAGGAGTATTTCAGGTATTTTATGATCATATGGTTAGGGATTTTTGTAACCTAATGGGTTACATAGGTTCAGGTGGAGTGGAGGATGGTGGCTGGCGGGACGCGGGCGGTGCGGCGGGCGAGGGGGAGGGCCGTGGCGGTGACGATCAGGGCAACGAGGCCGGTGAGCAGGAGGTAGGTTTGCGGGTCGCTGGGACCGATACCGTAGAGCTGGCCGCGCAGGGCGAAGGTGATGGGCAACGCGACGAGGACGCCCGCGAGGACGCCCGCGAGGACGCCGATGCCAGCAAGCCGGCCGGCGTGGCCGAGGATGAGCCCCATGATGTTGCCGGCGGTGGCCCCGAGGGCGACCCGCACCCCGATCTCGCGCATGCGCTGAGCGAGGGCGAAGCGCAGGCTGGCGTACAGGCCGAAGGCGGACACCGCCAGAGCAAGCGTGGCGAAGCCGGCGAAGAGCAGGGCATAGAGTCGCTGCTGGGTGGCCCCCTGTGCGATCGTCTCGGTCAACAGGCTGGGACTGACCGGCATGGTCGGGTCGGCCTCGCGTAATTTCGCCGCGACGCTGCCGAACGCGGCGCGGGAATCGAGTCGCACGAGCAGGGTCGTGAAGAACCATGGCATCTGCCGTTGCGGCACGTAGATCTGGGGCGGCGGGGGTTCGGCGAGATTGGTCTGCCGGGTATCGCCGACGATGCCGACGATCTCGCGGTATTGCCCGCCCATCCACGGCATCAGCATCACCCGCTGGCCCAGGGCGTCGCCGCCCGGAAACATCCGGCGGGCATAGGTTTCGTTGACGATCGCCACCGGCGCGGCGTTGGCATCGTCGTGCTCGGTGAAGGTGCGCCCGGCATGCAGGGGTTGGCGCATGACCTGGAAATAGGATTCGGTGACCGGTGCGTAGACCGCTTCCAAGGCCTGATCCGAATCGGTGGTCGTGCCGGCGCGCCATCTGGGAAAGCTCAGGGTGATGCCGGTGAGCGGTGTGCTGGCGTTGAGGGTGGCGGCGGTGACGCCTGGCACGGTCTCGACCGCGTCAATGAGATCCTCGTAGTAGCTCACCAGCTCGGCGTTCGTTTCGTAGCGCGTGGTCGGCGGCGAGAGCTGCAGCAACAGCACGTTGCCCGGATCGAATCCGGGCGGCACGTTCTGCAGCCGGACCAGACTCTGCATCAGCAACAGGGCCGCGGCCAGCACGGTGACGGTCAGGGCGACCTGGCCCGACACCAGCCAGGACTGCCAGCGCCCGAGACCGCTCCGGGTGGCGCCGCGGGAATCGCCTGCCTTGAGCCATTGGTTCACGTCCGCCCGCAGGAGCTGCCAGGCGGGCAGGGCGGCGCAGAGCACGGCCGCCAGCAGGGCGGCACCCAGGCCCACGGCGACGGCGGCGGGCTGGAGCCCGGCCTCATGGGCGCGGGGCAGCAGAACCGGTGGTATCCGTTCCGCCACGACAGGCAGCAGGCCGGCGGCGAGCGCAGTGCCGAGGCCGCCACCGAGCAGAGCCAGCGCGAGGCTCTCGCCGAGCACGACGCGGGCGAGACGGATCGGGGTCGACCCGAGGGCCAGGCGCACCCCGAGCTCCGGCAGCTTCACGACGTTGCGGACGAGCAGAAGGTTGGCGAGGTTGGCGCAGACGATCAGCAGGATGAGCGCGACGGCCCCGAACAGCAGCAGGAGGCTGGTGCGGATGCTGCCGGTGCGCTGCTCGAGCAGGGGAGAGATGGCGGCCGACCAATCGCTGTTGGTGTCGGGATACGACCGGGCCAGATCGGCGGCGAGGCCGGCCACCTCGGCGTGGGCGGAGGCCGCGGTAACGCCGGGCGCCAGCCGTCCGATCGCATTCCAGTAGCGCGAGTCGCGGGCGAAGTATTCCCCGGACTCGCGTGGAAACGGTTGCCAGATGTCGACGAAGGCAGGCTCGCGGAACGACGCCGGCATCACCCCGATGACGGTGTGCGGCACGTCGTTGATGGTGAGAACGGTCCCCAGGATGTCGGTGCGCGCGGCGAACTGGTTGCGCCAGGTGACCTCGCTGAGCACCACGGTGCGCTCGGCGGCGGCGGAAAACTCGGCGGTGTTGAAGGTGCGGCCGAGCAGCGGTCGGACTCCGAAGGTCTCGAACAGGTCCTCGGTGACGAGGCCGGTGATGAACTGCACCGGCGTGGCGTGGTCGGGCAGGTAGGTGGCGAAGTCCGGGCGGTAGGCCCCGGCAGTGCTGAAGCTGGTGGCCCGGGCGGCGATGTCCTTGAAATCGGCCGGCGACATGCCGGGCTGGTCGATCGCCTTGGCCTGATTGAGGGCACGAAAGCCGACCAGCCGGTTGGGTTCTGGATAAGGCAGGGGCTGGAGCAGGATGGAGTGAACCAGTGAGTAGATCGTGATCACCGCGCCGAGCCCGATGGTCAGTAGGCCCGCGGCGATGAGGGCGAAGCCGGGCGCGCGGCGGAGCTGGCGCAGGGCGGTGGTGAAATCGGCGAGGAGGTGTTGCAAGGTGCCGCCAGCCTAACGAACAGCCGCGCGTCGCGCATGGGCCGGAGGTCATGGCCGATGGTCATGGTGCGAACCCCGAAAAACAGGTTGTGCCGCCGGGCAGACCGAAAAGGCTGGCCGTTTCGATTCGCCGTATGCGTCTTTGGCACACTAGGACCGTTTGGGAAAACCTCGCCCGGGAGGATCCGTACTGGGCCGTACTCACGGATCCCGACAAAAGCGGCAACCGGTGGCAGGCGGACGAATTCTTTGCCACCGGGGTCGGTGACGTACGGACGAGCATTGATCACATCCGGACGCATTGCCCGCATTTGCCGACCGGGCGCGTGATCGATTTCGGCTGCGGGGTGGGGCGGCTCAGCCAGGCGCTGGCCGACCATTTCGACGAAGTGGTGGGCGTCGATGTGTCCGCCGGGATGCTGGAGCTCGCCCAGCGGCACAACCGGCACGGTGACCGCGTGCGCTACGTGCACAACCCGGCCTCTCACCTGCGCGCCTGGCCGGACGACTCCTTCGACCTCGTGTTCAGTTTGATCACGCTGCAGCACGTCCCGCCGGCGTTGTCGCGCCGCTACCTGCGGGAGTTCGTCCGCATTTGCCGGCCCGGGGGAGCGATCTGGTTTCAACTTACCGCCACCAATCCACCGGTCGGCCGAAGGCGCTTTTCCTGGTATCCCCCGACGCATTGGCAGCGATTCAAACGCTGGCTGGTGCGGATCGCGGGTCGCGAGGGCATGTCCATGAATGCGATCCCCCGTTCCGAAGTCGAGGCCCTGCTGGCCGCGGCGGGAGCAGAGCTGCTGGAGGTCTCGCCGCACCATCCGGCGGACGGGTTGCAAAGTTGGTATTACCTGGCGCGCAAATGCTGACTCGACTGATAGGCAGCTGCAGTGTGACCCCGTAGGAAGGGGAGGGCTGGTTTGGGGGTCAGCCCTCCCGAATACTCCTGCTATGGTCCTTCGACCAAGCGTCCGAAGATACTGGCTATTCCCTCGTGTGTCATTGTTCCTGACATCGAGAGAAGTTGGTTCCCATTTCCCTTGGTATCGATCACGATCGACCAGTTGATCGGATCTATTGCGGCCGATTCGTGGAAGTTGATCAGGGCCAATGCTAGTGGGTGCTCGCCAAAATATAGCAGGCCGTTATCAATGCCCAATCTGAGTTGAGTATTATTGTCTAATTCCCAGAGCGACGTAGCCCCAAACTGGGTGGCGAATGCGTCACGAAACTCGACACGCATGCGGTCTGCCACCGATTTTGGAACGACCGAGGTGACATAGATTGTGCCATCGTCTTCACGGTCGGTTCGGGCATAGCGCGATATCGTCGACAACGTCTTCAGGTAGTAGTTCGCCAAGAAGCGATTCAATTCTGACTGGCGTCCCTGCAACGAAGTCTCGTTGAGTACCCGTTGCGCCACGAACGATTTTCGAACTAATACTTCGTCGATAAGTTCCGGAGTAGGGTCAGCTGCCGGGTTGGCGTTGTCCCACCGGCGAGGCCGAACCCCTGAAGGTGCCCAAGCTCATGTCGCTCTACCTGGCCATTGGCGCCAAGATCTGTGGCGAGCCTGCGCTTGATCGGGAGTTCGGCACGATCGTGTTTCTGACCTGGCTCGACCTCGAGTCGCTGCCCTTGCGGGTGCTGCGCAAATATCTCGGCTGAAATGTCCTCGCCTGCGGGGTCGGGTTGGCCGCAATGATCGGGCAGCGGCATGCGTTTTGATCGACCCACCCCTCCGATCCCGTGGCGGTTTTCCTGGCGCGGACTTGCCCGGGTGACCGGTATCCTGTGGGTGGCTTTCACGGCCGCCCTGATGTTCGCACTGCAGCCACGTCATCGCCATTCCCTGACGGCGCGGGCGCATTGGCTGCAGTCCACTTGCCGCCGCGTGCTGAATGTTCTGGGGATGCCACTGGAGCACACAGGCGGGCTGCCCCAGGGCGCGGTGCTGACGCCGAACCATCTGGGTTATCTCGACATCATTGTGCTCTCCGCACTGGCCCCGACCGTGTTCGTGTCCAAAGCCGAGGTGGGGCGCTGGCCGCTGTTCGGCTGGTTTGCCCGGCGCGCCGGCACGCGTTTTCTGCAACGTGAGCTCAAAGCCGATCTCGTGCGGGTGGGGGCGGAGCTGGAGCCGGTGATCGCCACGGGCATCAACCTCGTCGTCTTTCTCGAAGGCACGAGTTCCGACGGGCGGCAGGTGCTGCCTTTCAAGCCGTCCCTGTTGGAACCGGCCGTGCGCAACGGCTGGCCGGTCGCGCCGGTGCGCTTGGATTATCAGACTTCACCCGGGCACGACCCGGCCGTCGAAGTGGCTTGGTGGGGCACGATGCCATTGCCGTCGCACCTGCTGAATTTCGCCGGGATCGAGCAGGTGCGGGTCCGCGTGCAATGCGGCGATAGCCGGATAGCGGCCGGTGAGCGCAAGACCCTCGCCGCCGCGCTGCAGGCCGAGGTCATGGCCATGGCATCCCGCGAACCGGCTGGTAACTGAGTCTTGTCGCGCCTCCCCCGGGGGGCTTTGCTCCTGCCTGCGCTGCGGCGCCTGTCCCAACCCCTGTCATGTCCGACGTATCCCCCGGCTCCGCCGCGGCCGGTTTTCCGGCCGACGGCACCACGCTTACCCGCCGTCCCTTCGGCACCACGCCCGCCGGCGAGGCGGTGGAGTGTTTCACCCTCAGCAACGCGGCCGGCCTGTCGGTCGACCTGATCAATTACGGCGCCGCGATCGTGCGCCTGCGGGTGCCGGATCGCGCGGGAACGGTCGGCGACGTCACCCTGGGCTACGATGATCTGGCCGGCTATCTGGCCGGGCCGTGTTATTTCGGTGCGGTGGTGGGACGGTTCGGCAACCGCATTGCCGGGGGCCAGTTCTCGATCGACGACGACACCTTCACGCTGCCGCTGAATGACTCGCCGGGCGGGCAACCGTGCTCGCTGCATGGCGGCCCTCAGGGCTTCGACAAGCGCGTGTGGGCGGCGGCGACCGGATCGGACGATCATGGTCCGTTCGCGAAATTTACCCTGGTGAGCCCGGAGGGAGATGCGGGTTATCCCGGCACGCTTGATGCCGCCGTGGTCTACCATCTGCGTGGGACCGAGCTCGAAGTGGTCTACACCGCCCACACTGATAGTGCCACGCCGGTCAATCTCACGCAGCACGCCTACTTCAACCTCAACGGCGCGGGTAGCGGGGACGTGCTTGAACACATCCTGCAGTCGCCGGCAGATCGCTATGTGCTGGTCGATGCGGGACTGATTCCGACCGGGGAACTCGCGTCGGTCACAGGCACCCCTTTCGATTTCACGAGTCCCCACGCCATCGGCGCCCGCATCGGCGACGACCACCCGCAGCTCGCGCTCGGCCACGGCTACGATCACACGTTGGTGTTGCCGGACGGTGACGGCAGCTGGCAGCTGGCGGCCAAGGTCTTCGCGCCGGCCAGCGGCCGCACCCTGGAAGTGTGGACGACCGAGCCGGGCGTGCAGTTTTACACCGGCAACTTCATCGCCGACGGCACCCCGGGCAAGGCGGGGGCCATCTACGACCGTCGCGGCGGCTTTTGTCTGGAGACGCAGCACTTTCCGGACTCCCCCAATCAACCGGCGTTTCCCGACACGATCCTGCGTCCCGGAGAGTCGTATCGCACGACCACGGTTTTTCGTTTTGGGACGGCGTAGTCCATTCGTGGTTCTTCATCTCTCTTCTCCTGACCCATCCCATGGCTCCTGTTGATCTGATTATATTTGTCGGCTTCGTGGTCGGCGTGGTGGTGCTCGGCCTGTGGCAGAGCCGTAAGGAGGAAGTGGCCAGTGACCATGGCGCCAGCGACTACTTTCTGGCCGGCCGCGGACTGACCTGGTGGCTGGTCGGCTTCTCGCTGATCGCGGCGAACATCTCGACGGAGCAGTTCGTGGGCATGTCCGGCCAGGCGGCCGATTGGCTGGGCATGGCGATCGCGTCCTATGAATGGATGGCGGCGATCACGCTCGTGGTGGTGGCCTTCCTGTTTCTGCCGACCTTCCTGCGTTACGGCATCTACACCATTCCGGAATTCCTGGAGCACCGCTACGGGCGCACGTCGCGACTCATCATGGCGGTGGCGACCCTGGTCATCCTCGTTGGTGTGCCGACGGCGTCGGTTATCTTCTCCGGGGCCAAGGTCATCAGCGTGGCGTTTCAGGACACGATCCTGCTGGGGCTCAATCTGGGCGACCTGACCACCGCCTGCTGGATCATCGGCACGCTGGCCGCACTCTATGTGTTTGCGGGTGGCCTCAAGGCCTGTGCCTGGGCCGACCTTGTGCAGGGGGCGGCGTTGATTATCGGCGGCGTCATCGTGGCCTGGCTGGCGTTTCAGGCGCTGGGGGAGGCCGACCCGACAGCATTGGCGGCCACGGCGGCGGTACCGGGCAGCGTGACACCGGATCAGCTGGCCGGTGCGGGCGCGATCGAGCGGTTCAGCCTGCTCAATGCGGGGGCAGTTGAGGCCGGCGGCAAGCTACACATGGTGCGCCCGGCTGACGATCCGGCGATTCCGTGGAGTGCGCTCATTGTCGGCCTGTGGATTCCCAATTTTTTCTACTGGGGTCTTAACCAATACATCATGCAGCGTTCGTTGGGCTCGAAGTCATTGGCGGAGGGCCAGAAGGGCATCGTGTTCGCGGCGTTCCTGAAGCTGATCATTCCCTTCGTCGTGGTGATCCCGGGCATCCTGGCCTTCAACCTCTACAACGGTGACCTGGCGGCGGAGGCGAATCGGAAGAATGCCGAGATTGTGGCGAGGCACCTGGACAACCCTGACACGGTCATGCCGTTTAACCGCGCGTTCGCCGAAGCCAATCCGGACCTCGCCCTGCGGATCTTCGAGAGCAATGGAGGCAGCACCGCATTGTGGTCCATGCTCACGGCCGAGATCCTCACCGATGCCAATGATCGGCAGGTCGCGACCGCCGTCGTAAACGGCCAGACCGCCGCCACGACCCTGGTGGGGTACGATTATGACGCGGCTTTTCCCACCCTGCTGAAGAACCTGCTCGAGGCCGGCTCGGGCGTGAAGGGCTTTGTCTTCGCCGCGATCTTTGGGGCGGTGGTGAGTTCGCTCGCGTCGATGCTCAACGCCGCGTCGACCATCTTCGCCATGGATGTGTGGAAGTCGGCCCGCAAGGGGGCGAGTCAGCTGGAACTCGTGCGGGTGGGGCGGGCCTGCGTGGTCGTGTTCGTGGTGATCGCCTGCCTGATCGCGCCGCAGCTCGGCGCGCCGGAGTTCGGCGGCATCTTCACCTTTATCCAGGAATTCCAGGGTTTCATCAGTCCGGGTATCCTCGCGGTCTGCCTCTTCGGCCTCTTGGTACGCAAGGCGCCGCGCTTCCTCGGCTGGCTCGGCATCGTGCTCAACGCCGTGCTCTACGGGGTCTTCAAGCAGACCCTGGACGTCGCCTTCCTCGACCGCATGGCCATCTGCTTCGGCATTGTGCTCGCGGTGCTGACGGTAGCCACGTTGGTGAAGCCGCTGGCTCAGCCGGTCACGTTGCCGACCAACGCGAATTTCGATATGACCCCGTCCAAGGGCGCCAAGACCGCCGGCATCGCGGTGTGCGTGGCGACGGTGCTGTTGTATGTCGTGTTCTGGTGATCCGGGTGATCAACGCAGATCAGCGACGGATGGTTCTCGTCTCAACCGCACCTGCAGCCGGCGGCACAACCACAGAAAGATCTGCGCGGTGGTGAAGGCGTCGCCGCTGGCGGTGTGGCGGGCGGTGACGGCCAGGCCGGTGTGGGCGCAGAGTTCCTCGAGGGTGGGTGGCTTTTGATTCACATAGCCGGTGCGGTGAAAGGCGTCGATCCGGCGCATCGCCATGGTGGCGGTATCGAGGGTGGGATTGCGCAGCTTGATGCCGAAGTGGCGCTGCAGCGCGGCGGTCAGCATGGCGACGTCGAAGGCGATGTGATGACCGACGATCACCGCGCCGGTCAGTTCGGCGAGGAGTTCCTGGAGGACGTCAACCTCCGGTCTGCCCTCGGCGGAGGCGGCTGGCGTGATGCCGTGGATTTTGACCGCCTCGTTGTTGGGCATGTCGAGCTGCCGGACGAGCCATGACCGCCGCGCGGCGATGGCGATGCGCCCGTCGACGATGGGCACGGTGGCGAGGGAGAGCAGTCGGTCGCTGACCGGATTGAAGCCCGTTGTCTCGGCATCGAGCACGATGTATTTCACCGCGGGCCACGGCGTGTCGCGGGGCAGCTGGCGCGGCGTGCCTTCGCGATAGGTCCGGACGCAGTTAGGCAGCGAGGAACGTTTCAGCCAGCCGAACATGATGGTTTGACCACCAAGGCGCGAAGGGCACCGAGGTCAGCAGGGAAAGGTGAAGAAGGAGCAGGGAGCATGGGACGGTGCCTCTTGTCTTCGTACCTTGGAGGGGAATCCTCTCACCGGTTCTCCAGATGAAACGCCAGTCGGACGTGGGTCTGGGCGAGGCGGACGACGTCGAAGGCCTGCGCGAGACGGGCCTTCTCCAATTTGCTCAGCGACGACGGATCGACAAAACGACCGGAATCGCCGCGGGCAAGGGCGGCAGTGAGCCGCAGCGTGAGCAGAATATCGTAGGCCTCACGGGCGACCTTCGCGAGTTCACTGACCTCGGGTACGTGGCGGCGCAGGTCCTCCCAGCGTCCACCGGTGGAGTAGCGGCGGGTCTGGTTGTACTTCAAGGCGAGGAGCCGGGCGGCGTCGCGCAACGGGGCCAACGCGCGGCCCTTGAGGTCGAATTCACCGGAGTGGTCGCCTTTGCGCTCGACGACGAAGTTGCCCCAGAAATTCAGCGGCGGCGGCGTCTTCACGATCAGCTCGGCGAGCTGGCGCTGCAGCCAGGCGTTGGACCGCACCGCGTCGATGATGGCCTGCCGCAGCGGCCGGACCAGCGGGACGTCGCCCGCGACATAGCGCAGATCGTAGAGCACGATACCGCGGAAGAGCTCGTCGGGATCGGTGCTCTTGGCGAAGCCGGCGATTTCCTCATGCCATTCGCGGTCGGTGCGGCACCAGCGCGGGTTGCTGGCCATGACGCCCCCCTGGCAGCGGGAGAACCCGCAGGCGACCATCTTGCCGACGACCGACTCGGTCAGTTGGAGAAAAATCTGCCGATGGGTTTCGTCCGTCGCCGGGGTGCTCGTCCCGGCGAAGACCAGGGCGTTGTCCATGTCAGTGCGCAGGGTCTGTTCGCGCCGGCCGTCACTGCCGACCGAGAGCCACGCCCAGGCGACGGACGGCAGGCGGATGCCGTCTGATGCCAGCTCGGCGATGCTCATTTCCAGCAGGCGTTGCACCAGCACGTCGTAGAGCTCGGCGCAGATCTGGCCGAGGAAGACGGCCGACACGTTGGCGTCGAGGTAGCTGGCGGTGATCTCCTCGACCTCGTCGCACAGCTCGCGCAGGCGCCCGACGGTGCGGGTGTGGCGGAATTCGCGTAACAGACCCGCCGGGTGATGACCGGCCTGGGCGAGCAGGTCCTTATTGGTGAAGACATCGAGCGCCGGGGTGTCGGGCGTGCCGTCCTCGGTCACGCAAACCTGACCGATGCGTTCGCGCAGCATGAGCAGGATGGCGGCGGTGGCGGAGGATAGGGCGGACACGGTGATGACCGGGCTGGCCATGACTTCGCGCACCGGGCCGTTGCGATCGGTGTCGCCGGCGACGACAGCTTTGACCAACGCGCTTTGCGTGATGATGCCAAGCGGATGGCGCTGGTCGTCGACCACCAGCACCGATGGCACGCGGCGCGTGGCCATGAGTTGGGCGGCTTCGCGGATGGCAGTGGCCGGCGTGCAGGTGAGCAGACGTTCGAGCGCGCGAGGCTGGATGACCTTGCCGCCCGCGAGGTGGGCCTGGAGGATGTTTTTGGCCCGGCCGGTGACAACGTTGTCGCCTTCCGGCGTGGGCACGGACTCGGCCTCATCGCCGAGGCGGCTGGTCCAGAAGAGGTGGCGGTTGACGTAGTGGCGGGCGTCATCGTGCTCGGCGAGCAGGCGACGCAGACGATCCCAGGGCAGGCCGTAGAGCACACTGTCCTCGATCACCTGCGCGGTGGTGCGGGTGGGTTGCCCCCGGAGCAGGGGCGTGAGACCGAGCAGGTCGCCTTCATCGCGGACGGCGACGCGTTCCGTCTGGCCGTCGGCGGTGATCAGGTAGTCGATGCGCCCGCGTTCGAGAATGTAGAGTTCGGTACCGGGAGGATCGCCCTGGCGCCACACCGCCTCCCCGGCGACGTGCACGTGCACGCTGGCCTGGCCGGCGAGGGCCGCGACCTCCCCGGCCGGCAGCATGGAGAACGGCGGGAACCGGCGCAGGGTCGCCGCGATGCGGTCGGGAATGAGATTGGTTTCGTCCATGCCGGCGGGATGTCCAGTAGACGTGATACGGCCGGTCGCGGCAAGACCGGCGCTGGTGGGGTTGCCGTGGATTGGTGAACATTTTCGGGGTGCCGATTCGCGTGGCGCGACCATCCGTGCTTCGGTGCGGGCATGCTACCCCGTGTATGTTCCCGATGGCCTGCGGCCGTGCTGGCCCTGCTGTTCGTGTGCGGAGCGTCCGCGGTTCCCGCCGCGGTCTCGGTCCTGGTGTTCAGCAAGACCGCCGGCTACCGGCACGAGGCGATTGAGGTCGGGGTCGAGGCGCTGCGCGAAATCGCGCGTGGCGAGGGCTGGCGGTTCAGGGCGACGGAGGACGCGGCATTTTTCACAGCGGAGAACCTCAATCCCTACACGGTGGTGGTGTTCCTCAACACCACGGGCGACGTGCTCGACGACGCGCAGATGGCGGTGCTGCGTCGTCACATCCGCCGCGGCCGCGGATTCGTCGGCGTGCATGCGGCGACCGACACCGAGCACAACGATGCGTGGTTCCAGAGCATGATCGGGGGCGAGTTCCACAACCACCCGCGCATTCAGGAGGCCACGCTGCGGGTGCATCAGGCCACGGGCCATCCGACGATCGGGCATTTGTCGACGGACACCTGGGTGCGCACCGACGAATGGTATAATTTTCAGGCACCGCCGCCCCGCGACGCCACCGTGGTACTGAGCCTCGACGAATCGTCCTACACCGGGGGCAACATGGGGGCATCGCATCCGCTGGCGTGGGCACGCGAGTTTGAAGGCGGGCGGGTGTTCTACACCGGCCTCGGCCACACGCTGGCGAGTTATGCCGATCCCGATGTGCGGGCGCACCTGCGCGAGGCGATGCGGTGGTCGGCCTTCGAACCGTACGACGACCAGGCTGCTTGGCGGGCCTTGATCGATATCGATCTGTCGCAGTGGGAGACTTGGCTGGGCGTCCCCCCCGAACCGTTGCGCGGACTGACCGGAGGTGGCGACACCCCGATCGGTCTCAATCGCGACCCGCTCGGGGTGTTCGCCGTGTATTATGAAAATGGATTCCCGGTGGTGCGGATCGGCGGGCAGGTCGCCGGGGGGCTCGTCACCCGGGAGTCGTTTGGCAACTACCACTTCAAGGCGGAGGTGCGCTGGGGGGAGCGCAAATACGAGCCACGACTCGACGCCAAGCGCAACAGCGGCATTCTGTTCCACGCCCGCGGCGAGCCCGGCGCCTCCCAGGCCCGGGCGTGGCCGGAGAGCATCGAGTTTCAGGTGCAGGAGGACGCCATGGGCGACTATGGGGCGGTCGAGGGCGCCCATCGGCTCGTCGCCGACATGCGGGCTACCCGGGTGGGTGACGCCTGGTATTGGGATCCGCAGGGCGAGTTGACCGAGTTTCAATCCGGCGAGGGTCACCACGGGAGCCAGCTCAAACGCCGGGAGGGCTCTTTTGAGGCCGCCCACGGCGAATGGACGACTGTCGAGATCATCACGGTCGGCAACAGCGCCATCTACGTGGTCGGCGGCAAGATCGTGAACGTGGTGCGGAATGTACGCGAAGTGACCGCTGCCGGGACCAGGCCACTCGCCGGCGGCCCGATCCTGCTCCAAAGCGAGGGGGCGGAGGTCTACTACCGCAACATGGGCATCCGCATGCTGACGCGCTGGCCGGCGGGGTTGGCGCAGTGGGTGGAGGAATAGCCGGGCAGGCCCAGTCGGGCCATGGCTTCACTGACCGAGCAGGGTCTGGATGGCGAGCAGCACCGGTCCGCTGGGCAGCTGACCGATATTTTCCAACTGACCCTGGATGCGTTTGACTACCGAAGCGGGGGTGTCGCCGATACGCACACGCAGGCAGACGGCCGAAGGTATTTCGGCGGAACCGATCAGGATGTTGTAGGGCCGCACGCCCAGTACCGGTTCCTCGGTTGTGAAATAGAGCCCGGTCTCGTCGTCCAGAAACCGGGCGTCGACCTGATGCAGGAGTTCCACGTTGTCGGTCGCGTAGGCCAACAGCATGAGATCCTGCGGCGTCGCGGGCACGTCGCGGTGCGCGAGATGCGTGGCGTCTTGGCCGTCGAAAGCGAAGTGCTCCGCGAGGGTCGCGGTCAGTGCGGTCGCCGCCTCCTGGAACCTTTCGTCACCGAGCGCCCGGCCCGCACGTTGGAGGGCGATCAGCAGCAGAGCGTGTTCGCCGACTGACGCCGTGGCGAGTACGTTGACGTCGGTGCGCTCCGCCCGGACGGCCAACAGGACGGGGGCCGCAGCGACCACCGTGGTCGGCGCGGCCCGCAGGATGTTCCTGCCTTGGTGGTGACCTTCGAGGTCCTCCACGGGGTCGACGTTGCCTTCGGGTTGCGCCCCCAACGCCTCGGCGGTCTCGGCGCCCACCAGCTGGATTAACTCCGCGTAGGTCCACGACTGGGTGGCGGCGAGGTCCGGACCGGTGGCGTCCTCGCCGACCCGGTAGGTGCCGTCGGGATTGGCGAGGTGGTCGAGGGTGTAGTGGAGCGTCCCCCGGGCGGCTGCGACGAAGGCCGGGTCGGGGTCGATCTCGTTCGCGTCGAGCAAGAGCATGGCCATGCGCGGCTGATCACCGAGGCGTTTCTGAAAGATGGGAATACTCCCGAGCAGGTCGACCGTGCCGCGGTAGAAGCCACCGTCGAGTGGATCACGCAGCGGACTGGAGATGCGCGCTCGTAGCGCCGCCAGAGCGGCGCCCCGGGCTTCCTCACCCGCGGTCAGCAGGTAGCGGAGCAGGGCGGGTTCGGTCCCATGGGGCGGATCGCCGAAGACGCCATGCTCGGGATCGAGTGTCGCCAGCCAGTCCTCGGTGGCGAACGTCATGGCCTCCTGCAGATTGTCCGGAGGGGTAACCGGCAGGGGTTCGAAATGGGCCAGGTCCTGGCCGCGGGCGGTGGCGGAGCGTGTCACTGCCGCGGGGTCGCTCTGCCACCGCTCGGCGACGCGACTGGCGACGACCATGAAGCCCTCGCGGCCCCACTCCTCGGTCGGTGGCAGGTAGTTGGTGACTTCGATCGGCTGCAGGTCGGGGGTGAACCACAGGTTCAGCGGAAGGCCGCGGACTTTTTGTTCCAGGGTAAGCCATTGCTGGCCGTAGGCTTCGAGCCCGGGCGCCGCGTCGCGCGACACCAGCACGCAGACAAAGTTCTCGTTAAGGAAGGCGGCGACTTCCTCGTTGCGAAAGGTCTGCCGCTGCATGGCGGCCGACAATTCATTCAGCGGATCGCCGATCACCACGTATAAAGGGATCTGCGCGGCCCGCGCCCGGTCGATTGCGATCTCCCCCCACGGGAGCCAATTCACCGGGTTGTTCGCGGAGCCGCGCAGAAGTGATGGGGCATCAACTACGGGTGCCGTGGCAGGTTGAGCTGCCGAAATTGTGACAACCAGTAAACAGCCGGCGAGTGGGGGGATCAAGTGCGGGAAGCGCATTGGCATGCTTTATTTTGCCACCCGGGTGCAGGCGGCGGCGAACAGTAGAGACAAATGGGCGGGGGTGGGCCCCGAAGGGAGGCTCAGCGCACCTCGAACAGGCGCACGGGGCTCTGGGCACCGGCGGTCACGATGCGCGGTTGGCCGCCATTGGCAACCGCCGGAAGCAACGCAACCGCGCGGGTATCGCCGGGCATGATCAAACCGGATTTCCCCGGGGAGACCGCCTGCCAATGCCCTCGGCCGTCGCCGGTGAAGAGACGCCCCAGACTGCCATCAAAGCGTCCGGTGGACGGCTCCGGGCTGAAATCGTTGCCGACCACGAACAGGTCAGCCCGGCCATCTCCGTTGAGATCGGCGTGCACAAAGCCGTGAATCGGGCCCATCTGGGCCTCGGTGGGCAAGGCCTCGAAGCGGAAGGTGCCGTCGGCCTGCTGGAGGAAGACGCCGCTGCGCAGCTCGTTGGCTTCGAATCGCTCGGCATGGTCGAGGAATTCGGTGGGGAAGATCTGCTCGACCGTGGCGTCGGCGTAGTCGGCGAAGGTGCGGAAGCTCCGGCGCAGGCTGGGGAAGGAATAGGCGAGCTTGGACAGGCCGCGCAACGGGTACAGGCCACCGTCGGTGTCGTATTGCGCCTCGATCAGCTCGAACTTGCCGGAGCCGTCAAGGTCGCCGGCGAAGAGCACGGTCGGTTCGTCGGCCGAGGCGCGATACTTGGTGTTGAGGCCGACGTTGCCGGCCAGCAGATCGAGCCGACCGTCGCCATTCACGTCGGCCACGCTCAGTGCGCTCCACCAGCCGGTGCGGTCGGCGAGTCCGAGCTCGGCGGTGGCCTCCGTGAAGGTGCCGTTGTCGTTGCGGAAGACTTTGACCGGACCCCACTCGGTGGCGACCACCAGGTCGGGATCACTGTCGAGGTCGAGATCGGCCCAGGTTGCGGCGGTGACCATGCCCACATCGGCCAGTGCCGGGGCGGACTGTGCGACCAGGCCGCCTGCCGAACTGGTGTAGAGAAACGAGCGCGGCGCACGTGGCCATTCGCCGGGCACGGATCGGCCGCCAACAAAGAGGTAGGTGGTGCCCTGATGCCGGGTCGCGGTGACGGCGGTCGTGCTGGTGCCGTCGGACAGGTCCGATCCGGCGGTGAAGCCGCCCGATCCATCGTTGAGATAGAGCCGGTCGTGGAGCAACGCATCGCCGGCGGTGGGTTCGACCCCGCCGGCGCTGATGAAGAGGTCGAGGTCGCCGTCCTCATCAGCGTCGACGAACACCGCCCCGGTGTCGTCAGCCGCGGCGGTGGCTGACCACGGCTGGATGGGGGCGGCGGCGAAGCTGCCGTCGGCCGCGCCGATGAAGAGCATGCCGGCCTGCGCCCGGGCGCCGGAGACGAAGACATCGGCAATGCCGTCGCCGTTCACGTCGCCGGTGGCGAGGGCGGGGGCGGTGCCGCCGAGCCGGCGGGGCAGCAGACGCTGCCGGGCCAGTTCCTCCATCGGATAGGCGTCACTGGCGTAGTTCAGGCCGCGGGTGCCGGCGGTCTCGGTGAACAAGGCCCCGGCGAGATTGGCGGCGGAACGGGCCGGCGGGCGGGTGACGGCGGCGATATGCACCGGCTCCTCGATGACAAGCAGCCGGTCGATCGGCAGATCGGGGTAGACCTGCACATCGCCGTTGGGCCAGCGCACGGAGAGCGACTCGATCGTGTCCTCGCTCCCCAGGCCGAAGATCACCGGGGCGAGTTCGGAGGAAACCACGCCGCGCTCGCCGTAGACTTGGCGGATCTGGGTGCCGGTGGCGGTGGTCAGGGTGATTTCGGCGCCGATGGCGTCGCGGTTGGGGGCGTGACCGCGCAGGCGCACGACAACGCGATGACCGGCGGTGGTGTCGTTGCGCATGATCGTGGGCGGACCCTCCAGGTTGGCATAGACCAGATCGAGGTCGCCGTCGTTGTCGAGGTCGGCGACGGCGGCGCCGAACGAAACCCCGTTATGGTCGAGTCCCCATTCTGCGGATACGTTGGCGAAGGCGAGGCCGCCGAGGTTACGGTAGGCGAGATTGGGTTCGCTGCGTACCGGCGCACTGCGCCAGACACGGGCGCGGGCGGCGAGGCTGGGGGCGACGTTCTGCCGGTCGACGAGATCGGCGTCGACGAAGTTGCGCAGCATGCCGTTGGTGTAGAAGACGTCGGAGCGGCCGTCCAAATCGAGGTCGGCGATGCGGGCGGCCCAGGTCCAGCCGGTGGCGTTCATCCCGGTGAGGTGGGCGACCTCTTCGTAGTGGTCGGTGCCGGTGCCGAGGTAGACGGCGTTCCACATGTATTGGGGGATGAGGTCGGCGACGCGCTCCATCTCCCAGAGGCCGCGGCCCATTTCCTCCATGCCGGTCATGAACCCGCGGCGGTCCTGGTCGCGCATGTCGGCGACGAGGAAGTCGAGTTCGCCGTCGTTGTTGAGATCGCCGGCGTCGGCGCCCATCGAAAAGTAGGTGACGTGGGGCAGGCGCTCGTCGACCACGTCGGTGAAGGTGCCGTCGCCGTTGTTGAGGTAAAAACGGTCGGGGGTCTCGAAGTCGTTGGCCACGTAGATGTCGGGCCAGCCGTCGCGGTTGGCGTCGAACCAGATGGCGGTGTGCCCCTGGGACTTGCCCCAGATGCCGGAGTCGGCGGCGACGTTGCTGAAGGTGCCCTCGCCGTTGTTGCGCAGGAGGTAGTCGGGCCCGCCGGTCGGACTCTTCGCGAAATCGAGGATGTTGGTGACGAGGTAGGCGTCGAGGTCGCCGTCACCGTCGTAGTCGGCCCAGGAGGCGTGCACGGAGGCGTCGCTGATATCAAGCCCGTAGGCGGCACCCCGTTCGGTGAAGGTGCCGTCGCCGTTGTTGACGAAAAGAAGGTTGGGCGCGTCCAGCCGGCAGACGTAGAGGTCGGGCCAGCCGTCCTGGTTGATGTCGACGGCAGAGGCGCCGGTCCGGCCGGCCGGGTCATCGGCGATGGCCACTCCGGCGGGCACCGCGACGTCGACGAAACGGCCGCGGATGGTCTGCCGGTAGAGGGCGCAGGGGCCGTTTTTGGAGACGGCGAAGATGTCCATCATGCCGTCCAGATCGAAGTCGGCGACGGCGATGCCGGTCTCGAGCGCGCCGAGAGTGTATTCACGGAAGCGATCGCCCCACATGCGCGGGTCGTTGAATTCATTGGCGACGAGCAGGCCGGATTCCGCGGCGGGTACCGCGACGAAGGGCTTGGCCGCCGGATCGGCGACGGTGCGCTCGGCCAACGGATAATCACTGACCTGGGCGAGGGTCGGGAGGACGGTCGCCAGCAGGGCGGTCAGGGTGGGGCATCGGGAGAACATGACAGGGGTGGGGTTATTCGCGAGGCTGCAGCGCGGTGGCGAAGATGTAGTCGGCCAGCTCCATGCCGAGGCGCTGGGCGACGAGATTATCCTGCATCACGTGGATGCCGCCCCAGACGCGGCTCATGCCGACTTCGATACGGGCCTCGCTGAAGGACTGATAGGAGCGTGTGACGCCGGGGAGGCCGTCGGACAGGACGGTGAAAGCCATGTCGTCGGTACCTAAGAAATTCTCCAGCATGCGGGACGCGGCTGCTGAGAAGGTGGAGTGGCCGGAGGTGTAGGCCGGGAAGGCGGGCGAGGCCATGTTGGGGATGAAGTCCGGCACCTTGTCGAGGTGTGGGTTGTCGGCGTCGGGCGTCTCGCGCAACGCGGTCTCGGGCCGCCAGGTGCTGTAGAAGAACTTGGTTTCCCAGCAGGAAATGCCGGCGTCGGCGCCGGCGAGATTGATCAGGGCGAAGAGCCGGGCGGCCTCCGGCACGGACAGCTCCTCGCGCTCAGCGATGTCGCGGGCGATGACGTTCCAGTGTCCGGGAGGGGTGGCGGTGCCGAGGTCATCGGACCAGAACGGGGTGGACAACGTCTGGTATTCGGTGCGGTCGGCGCCGTCGCGGGCCCCGATTTGGGCGACTTGAGCGAGCTCTTCGGCGTATTCAGCGGAGTTATACGTATTCGGCGGCGGGGCGCGGAACTGGTCGGGGGAGGTCATGACATAGGGCCGGACGTTGCCCCAGAAGGGTAGGACCGGCGGGCGGAAAGCGGGCGGGGTCTCGCGCCACTTGCCTGGTACCTGACTGGTGTATTGGCCGGGGATGGGCCGGTCCCAGCCGCTGTCCGCCCGGTTGGCCAGCACGCGTTCGGCGACCTCGCGGCCCCAGGCGAGGCCGGCGTCCTTGCCCGGACCGTTGGGGATCGCCGCCAGCGCGTCGTCGAGGGCCTTTTGGATTACGCGGGGGTTCGACACGTCGGAGTAGAGGGCCTGGAGCGCGGTGTGGGCCGCCCCCGCGACGGCAGCGTCGACATCGGCCCCGGCCGGCGCGGGGTCGTTGACGAGCCACCCGTGGTGCGTGCGGGTGATGCCGTTGACCGCGTCGAAGATGGCGGCGTGATAGGTCGCGTAGTGAATGCCGGCCAGGGGCGGGGGATTACGCGAACGGCGGGTGGCGTCGACGATCTGATCGTTCCAATAGAGGACCGAGTTGGCCGTGACGGCGGTCAGGGACACAAGACCGGCGCAGCCGGCGAGAAACCAACGAAGCATGGATCGGGTCATGATGAGAAAGCAAAAAAAGCAGAGAGGGAGCGCAACGCTCGGGTGGGCGAACAGGATTGGTCGCCGGCTCGATGTGACCAGTTTTCGGGGACGAAATGCCGGTCCGGCGGGGCGAACTGCCACGCCGTCCGCAAGGGTATCACTCGGTCGCCGTGGAGCCTTCCAACATCAGGCGATTGGGTCCGGGCTGAAGAGGACGGGTGATACCGCGCCAAATCAGTTCACCCTCAATGCCGGCGGGGAGCACGATCTCCGCCGAGAGCCCAGCCGGACTGCTGCGACGGAACGCGGTCTCGATGGCGCCGGCCGGGTGCGGCACGCGGCTCTCCACCTGGTCCAGCGGCCCCAGATGCGGCGCGATGCGGACGGTCTTGAAGCCGGGCGAGCCCGGTTGCACGCCCGCCACATAGGCCAGCAGGCCGTGCAAGGGATGCGCGCCCCAGGCATGGGAGTCGGAGCGCGAGTTGGGGGCGGGCGTTTCTGGAACCGTGCTCAGCCCGTGAGCGAGAAGTCCGCGCCAGGGGGCCAGTTGCTCAAGATAGCGGTCCCCGAGCCCGGCCGCGACCAGGGCCTGGTGCACGTAGAAGCTGAAATAGAACGTAGCCGGGGTGAGGCTGGTGTCGGTGAGCAGGCGTTCGCCGACCGCACGCGGATCGAGGCTGCCGTCGCCCGGGTCGGTGAGAATGAGCAGAGCGTTGGCGTGCTGGCTGAAGGTGCCGTGGTCGGACTTGTCGGCGACGAGGCCCCGGACGGCGTCCCAGCAGGTGTTGAGCACATGGCGCCGCACCTGTTGCGCGAGAGCGGTGTACCGCGCGGCCTCGGCGGGGTGATCGAAGGCGGCCAAGAGCACGGCGGCCTGTTGCAGGGTGTAGACGTATTGCAGGTTGAGGATGGCCGAGTCGCCGGACGCGTCGCGCGGCGGGACCCCGCCGAGACGGGTGACCTGGTCGGTGCCCCACTGGGGAATCCAATCGACGAAATTCCACCATGCGCGGCCGGTGTAGGCGCCCGTGACGGGGTCACTGCGTTCGGCGAAGTAACGCAGCACCTCGCGCACACCCGGCAGGCGCGCCGCGATGAACTCCGGATCGTCGCGCAGCTGCCAGTAGTCGTGGACCATGCTGATCCACACCAGCGAGTAGGGCGGGATGATCTGGTGGCGCGAATCCGGCCAGCGGCTACTGGTGAGGCCGTTGGGATTACGACTCTCGTCGAAGGCCAGGATGGACTTGCGCATCAACCGGTCATCCCCGCTGACATAGAGCGACACGAGGGCCTCGATCCGGGTGTCGCCGACATAGCTCAGCTGCTCGTAGTAGGGGCTGTCGGTGAACACGTCGTGGGCGCCGGTGCGCAGCGTGCGCCACGCGATTTGCCAGATTCGGGCGAGCTCCGCATCGTCGCTGGCGAAGCGGGCGTTCTCGGAAAATGGATACGCGGTGAACTCCGCCCGCAGGTCGTCGACTCGGAGCGGTTCGTCGCCGGTCGTGAACTTCATTTCAACGTAACGCCAGGTGCGCCAACGCAGGGGGCGAAACACCCGGCCCTCGCCCCCATCCGGGCGAAATGTGTCGAAGAAACCGCGCAGGTGTTTGCCGTCGATCGCGTCGCGGTCGCCCTTGACGGTGCCAAACGCCTCGGCCGGGCCCTCGTAGAGCGACTCGGCGTAGGTGAGGGTGACCGCGCTGCCGGCACCACCGGTGGTGACGAGTTCGGGCCAGCCGGTGGTGTGAACGCCCTGATCGATCAGCAAGGTGGCGGTGGTGCGGGGCGGCACCGTGAGCGGAGCCGCACCGGTCAGGAAACCGGCCGGCACCGTGATACCCTCGGCGCGGCGGACTTGCGCCCAGCGTTGGGTGGCGGACTCCATGAAGGGAATCTCACGCGGCACGAGCAGCCAGCGGGCATCCGTGCTGGTGCCGCGGGGTTCGGCATGGGCGAACCGGACCGCGGCCGGCCACGCGGAGTCGTCGTAGTCCGGCTGCTCCCAGCCCCACGGGTAGGCGCTGCCGTCCACATCGTCACCGGGCCCGACGACAATGTAGGTGCGCAGCCGCCCGCCCATGTTGCCGATGGGGCGGTAGGCGGGATTGGTGGTCGCCCGCCAGCTGCCGTCGGTATCGGCCACGCTTTCGGTCGGACCATTGCCTTCGAGGACGAACGCGGTTTGCACCGTGACCTGCGCCACGGGCCGCTCGACGCCGAAGTTCCAGACCTGGGCGGCGAGGACGTTGCGGCCGGGGTGCAGGTGTGGTGCGAGGTCAAGGGTGTCGAAGCGCCAGTGGGTGCGATCACCGCGGGCGGGGCCGACGTGCACGGGCGCCCCGTTGACGAACAGGCGGTAGCGGTTGTCCGCCGACACATGCACGAGGAACTCGGCCGGCACGGTGGTCAGTTGGAAGTCCTTGCGAAAGTGATACACGCCGTAGGCCGACGGCTCGATGCCGGCCGGGGCGATCCAGCCGGCGCTCCAGCGGTCGGCCATGACGTGGGGTTCCAAGGTGCGCAGCGGAGGCGCATCAGCGAAAGTGAACCAAGGCAGCAGGCCCAGGGTGAGCGAGAGGGCGCGGCGGGGCAGGGGCATGCACTGATGGTGGGTTTGGCGGTGAGGGAGTCAAAGCAGACGGCAGGCTTCGGCCTTGCGGGGGACGGCAGCGTGGCGTTCCACTCGGGCATGAAATACGCGTGGCTTCTGTGGTGCGGTTCGCTGGCGGCCTGGGCGATCGACGGTGATGAGGTGGCGACACGAGTCGCGGCGATCGAGCCGCAGGTCACGGCGTGGCGGCACCACCTGCACGCGCATCCGGAACTGTCCGATGCGGAGGAGCAGACAGCGGCCTATGTCGCGGCACACCTGCAGCGTCTGGGCATGGAGGTCACGACCGGCGTGGGAGGGCATGGCGTCGTGGGCGTGTTGCGCGGCGGGCAGCCCGGGCCGGTGGTAGCCTTGCGGGCCGACATGGACGGGTTGCCCGTGACCGAGCAGACGGGTCTGCCCTATGCCTCAACGGTGCGGACCCTTTATAACGGCAGTGAGGTCGGGGTGATGCACGCGTGCGGGCATGACGCCCACATGGCCATCCTGCTGGGTGCCGCCGAGGTGCTGGCGGGCTTGCGCGACGAGTTGCCGGGCACGGTTAAGTTCATTTTTCAACCGGCCGAGGAAGGTGCGTGGCCGGCGGAGACCTGGGGCGCGAAGCGCATGATCGCCGAGGGCGTGCTGGAGACCCCCAAAGTCGACGCGATCTTCGGCCTGCATGTGTGGTCGTCGCTGCCGAGCGGCGTCATCGCAGTGCGGCCGGGTCCGGTGATGGCGAGCAGCGATTTCCTGCGCATCACGGTGACGGGCGAGCAGACCCATGCGGCGGCGCCCTGGGCGGGGATCGATCCGATCACGGTCTCGGCGCAGATCATCCTCGGGGTGCAAACCGTTGCGAGCCGGCAGGTGCGCATTCTGGGCAGCCCCTCGATCGTGTCGATCGGCACCATCGACGGCGGCGACCGCAACAACATCATCCCCGACCAGGTTGTAATGACGGGCACCATCCGCACATTCGATCCGGAGGTGCGCGCCGCCTATCACGAAAAGGTGACACGCACGGCCGAGCGCATCGCGGAAGCCTCGGGAGCCAAGGCCGAGGTCTACATCGGGGCCGACACCGGCTATGCCGCGACCATCAACGATGTCGCGCTGACGGAGCGGATGATGCCGGTGTTGCAGGAAGCCGCGGGCGAGGGCCGCCTCGTGACGGCGGATCTGACCACGGGCTCGGAGGATTTCTCCTTCTTTCAGGAGAAGGTGCCCGGCTTGTTTTTCTTCCTCGGGGTGACTCCGCCGGAAATGGATCCGGACACGGCCCCGGCGAATCATTCACCGCGGTTCGTGGTCGACGATGATGCCCTGGCGACAGGCGTCCGCGCGATGGTCGGCGTGGCGGTCGATTACCTGCAGGGTACCGAGTAGCCGCGCGGGCCAACATGAGCTAATATTTGTAAGATATTCTATTTCAGTATTTTAAAAATTAGTTAAATATTGGTAGCCCATTCCGACGACCGGAAATCCCACGCGAACGGGAAACCGGTTTCCCAAAATCGAAACACCCGGATGGGGTCGGGCAGAAAGTAGCTGCATTGCCCGCGGCCCCTGCCATGGTGAGGCAACCCCGACCCTGCTTATGGCTGCTCCGCGCTTTGTCCTGGCCCTCGATCAAGGCACCACCAGCTCTCGGGCGATCGTATTTGGCGATCGTGGCCGCAAGCACGCGCTGGCCCAGCAGGAGTTCAGGCAGCACTACCCGCATCCGGGCTGGGTGGAGCACGATGCGGCGGACATCTGGGCGACCCAGCGGGCGACGGCCGAGCGGGCGCTGGCCCAGGCCGGGCTCGACCGCAACGAGCTGGCGGCGGTGGGCATCACCAACCAGCGCGAAACCCTCGTGCTGTGGGAGCGCGCCACCAGCCAGCCGGTGGGCCGGGCGATCGTGTGGCAGGACCGCCGAACCGCCGACGACTGCGCCCGGCTGAAGCGGGAGGGTATCGAGGAAATGGTGACAGAGCGCACGGGGCTCCGCCTGGATCCGTATTTCACCGCGAGCAAGCTGGCCTGGCGGCTGCAGAGCGAGCCCGGTCTGCGTGAGCGCGCCGAGCGCGGGGAGGTCTTGGCGGGCACGATCGACAGCTGGCTGCTGTGGAACCTCACGGGCGGCAAGGTGCACGCGACCGATGCGAGCAACGCGTCGCGCACCCTGCTCTTCAACCTGCAGCGCGGCGATTGGGATGACGAACTGCTCAAGGTGTTCGGCGTCCCGCGGGCCATGCTGCCGGAAGTGCGCGATTCGGCCGGCGAGTTCGGCGTGGTGGCGGACGGTCTGCCCGGGGCCGGCGTGCCGATCGCCGGGATGGCCGGCGACCAGCAGGCGGCGTTGTTCGGCCAGGCCTGCTTCGAGCCCGGCATGGCGAAGAACACCTACGGCACCGGCTGCTTCCTGCTGCTCCAGACCGGCGAGGAGATGGTGCGCTCGCAGAACAACCTGCTGACCACCGTCGCCTGGCGGATCGGTGGCAAGACCGAGTATGCCGTCGAAGGGTCGGTCTTCGTGGCGGGGGCGGCGGTGCAATGGGTGCGCGACGAATTGCAGCTGGTGAAGTCGGCCGAGGAATTGAGCGAGCTTGCCGGCACGGTTCCCGACGCCAACGGGTTGGTGCTGGTCCCGGCGTTCACCGGTTTGGGGGCGCCCTATTGGGACCCGTTTGCCCGCGGCCTGGCCATCGGTCTGACCCGGGGCACCAGCCGGGCGCACCTGTGCCGGGCGGTGCTGGAGAGCATCGCGCTGCAGAGCGCCGACCTCATCGCGGCCATGGCCAAGGACAGCGGTCTCCCGCTGCGGGAGCTGCGGGTCGACGGCGGGGCGGCGCGCAGCGACGTGCTGATGCAATTGCAGGCGGACATCCTGCAGGCCGACGTGGTGCGGCCGGCGCAGGTCGAAACAACGGCGTTCGGCGCGGCCTGCCTGGCGGGGCTGGGCGTCGGGCTGTGGTCGAGCCGCGACGAGCTGGCGGAGATGTGGGAGTCCGAGCGCCGTTTCAGCCCCCAGCAGACGGCGGAGGACGTGGCGGGACTGCAGCGTGACTGGTCCCGGGCGGTGGAACGGTCGCGCGGCTGGGTGGAGGAAGCCTGATGCTGCGGCGGGAGGACAGCGTGGCAGCCTTGCAGGCGGGTGACGTGTTCGACGTGCTCATCGTCGGGGGTGGGGTGGCATTTCCACCGGTCCCATCGGCATCATGCGTGCAGATGACCACGCGATCTACTGGGAGCAGCGCGAAACGGCGCGGCACGAAGTCTGGAAGCCGATCTGGGATTGGCTGCTGGGCCGCTGAGGCCAGGGCAAAAAAAGGCGCGCCTTGCGGGCGCGCCTTTTTCAAACCGTGGCAGAACAGGTTGTGATCATACCTGCTCCAGCAGCTTGTAGAGTCGCTGGACCATCGTGCTCGGATCCTCCAGCAGGCCGGCGGCGAGCATGGCGTTGTCGAAGAGCTGCTCGGCGATGAGGCCGGCCTTGGTTGCGTCGGCGTCCTTAGCGGCGGAGAGTTTCCGGATCACGGCATGGCGCGGGTTGAGCTCGAGGTTGACCTTGAGCTGCGGGGCTTCCTCGCCGTCGCCGTCCTTTTGCATGGCCTTCATCATGGCGCGCATCTGCGGGCTCATGAAGCTGTCGGCGTTGAGCACGGCGGCGGGGGAGTCGACCAGGCGGTCGGAGCCCTTCACCTCCGCGACGCGTTCACCGAGGGTCTCCTTCAGCCACTTGGCGAGGGCGTCCATCTCATCCTTGGACAACTTTTCGCCGGCGGTCTCCTTCTCGGCGAGTTTCACGTCGGCCGAGTCGGCGGCGACGAGCTTCTTATCCTCGAACTCGCGCAGGTGGCGCATGACGTAGTCGTCGACGTTTTCATAGCAGAACAGCACCTCCAGGTCGCGGTCCTTGAACCCCTCGAGGTAGGGGCCGCGCTCGATGGCGGCGCGGCTGGAGCCGACGAGGAAATAGATCTCTTTCTGCTCCTCGCCCATACGCGACACGTAGTCGGCGAGCGAGGTGGTCTTGCCCTTCTCGGTGCGGGACGACTCAAAGCGGAGCAGTTTGGCGAGGGCGTCCTTGTGGGTGTAGTCGGTGGCGGCGCCTTCCTTCAGGTAGATGCCGAACTCGGCATAGAATTTGTCGAAATCCTCGGGGCGCTGCTTGGCCTCCTCGGCGAGAAACTTGAGGAAGCGGCCGGTGATGACCTTGTTGAGCTTCTCGATCAGCGCGCGGTCCTGCATGGTCTCGCGCGAGATGTTGAGCGGCAGGTCCTCGCTATCGACGACCCCTTTGAGGAAGCGGGCCCACTCGGGAAGCAGGTCCTTGGGCGCGGCGTCGATCAGCACCTTGCGGCAGTAGAGCGACACGGCTGGTTCGGCGCGGGTCATGCCGAATTTCTCGGGGTTGTTCTGCGGGACGAAGAGGATGGAGTTGATCGCCAGCGGGGCGTCGGCCGAGAAGTGCAGCTTGAGGCGCGGCTCATCGTAGGCGTGGGCCTGGAACTTGTAGAATTCGGTGTACTCCTCGTCCTTGATTTCGCTCTTGGAGCGCAGCCAGAGGGCGCTGACCTTGTTGATGCGCTCGCCGTTGAGGTTGATCGGGAACGAGACGAACGCGCTGTAGCGCTCGAGGATGCCCTTGATGCGCGATTCGGTGGCGTAGTCGCCGGAGTCGTCGTTGAGCTCGACCACGATCTTGGTGCCGCGGCTGAGGTCGGCGACCTCCTCAATGGTGTAGGAGCCGGAGCCGTCGCTGGTCCAGAGGTGGCCGGGCTCGGCCTTTTGCCAGGAGCGGGAGTAGACCTTGACGGATTTCGCGACCATGAAGGCCGAGTAGAAGCCGACGCCGAACTGGCCGATCAGGTTGTCGTTCTTGGCGCCGCCTTCCTTGAGGGCGTTGAGGAAGGCCTTGGAACCGGAGTGGGCGATGGTGCCGAGGTTCTTGACCAGCTCGTCGCGGGTCATCCCGATGCCGAAATCCTGAATGGTCAGGGTCTTGGCCTTGTCGTCGGTGGTGAGGTTGATCTCCAGCTCGAGGTTGTCATCGACGATGTTCTTCTCGGTCAGCTGGGTGTGGCGCAGCTTTTCCAGCGCGTCGGACGCGTTGGAAACGAGCTCGCGGACAAAGATCTCCTTCTCGGTGTAGAGCGAGTGGACGACAATATCCAGGAGCTGCTTGATCTCAGCTTGGAATTCGCGGGTTTCAGGTGTGGCAGTGGCCATAAACGGGGTGGGTGTTGGAATCGGTGTTGATGTTTGGAAAGAAGTCCGGCGCCGGGCCGGAAAAGGAAAAGCCGGTTAGTTTAGAGCGTTTTGGTAAAAATCAAGGGGAGGTTTTGCAAAGCGTGCCAGTTCGTCACAGTCGGGCTTGACCGGACGGGCGCGCCGGGGCTCTCATCGAGGTGATGATCCCGACCGTCCTGATTGTGGATGACGAGCGCCATACCCGTGATGGGCTGCAGCAGGCGTTGGAGGACAACTTTGACGTGTCGGTGGCGGCGAGTGCCGACGAGGCGTTCAACCTGCTCGACGCACAGGAGTTCGACGTCGTGGTCACGGACCTGCGGATGCCGGGCAAGAGCGGCCTCAAGGTCATCGACAAGGCGCTGGCCCGGCCGAACAAGCCGGCGGTGCTGATGATGACGGCCTACGGCAGCATCGATACGGCGGTGGAGGCGATGCGGCGCGGTGCGGTGGATTTCCTGACCAAGCCGGTCAATATCGAGCGGCTGGAAATTCTGATCCAGCGGGCGCTCAAGAGCCGCACGCTCGAGACCGAGGTGAAGCAGCTTCACGAGCGGCTCGATGAAAGGTTCAATTTCAACGGCATCGTGGGGGATTCGCCCAAGCTGCAGAATGTGATCGACCGGGTGAAGCTGGTCGCCCCGTCCAAGGCCACCATCCTTATCGAGGGTGAGTCCGGCACCGGCAAGGAGCTCATCGCTCAGGCCATCCACCAAAGCAGTCCGCGGGCCCGGGCGCCGTTCGTGGCGGTGCATTGTGCGGCGCTCTCGGAGAACCTGCTCGAAAGCGAAATCTTCGGCCATGAGCGCGGGGCGTTCACCGGCGCGATGGAGCGGCGCATCGGCCGGTTCGAGGCGGCGGACAGCGGCACGCTCTTCCTCGATGAGATCGGGGAGATCTCCGCGTCCACGCAGGTGAAGCTGCTGCGCTTTCTCGAATCGAAGACCATCGAGCGTGTCGGCGGCACCAAGTCGTTGGAACTCGACGTGCGCCTGGTGGCGGCGACCAACCGCAATCTCGAGAACCTGGTGCGCGAAGGGAAATTCCGGGAGGACCTTTATTTTCGCCTCAACGTGGTCTCGATCCGCCTGCCGCCGCTGCGCGAGCGCACGGGTGACATCGAGGCCCTGTTGGCGCACTACCTGAAGATCTTCGCCAAGGAGAACAGTCTGCCGCTGCCCTCGGTCGAGCCGGGCGCGCTGGCCACGCTGATTCGATACCCGTGGCCCGGGAACATTCGCGAGCTGCGCAATTTCTGCGAGAACGCGGTCGTGCTGCATCGCGGGGGCAAGCTTACCGAGTACGACCTCGACCCGAAGTATCGCCAGGTGGCGTCGGCGCCCGCGGCGGCCGCCGCGGGCGACAGCCCCGCCACTGGGGCCCCGCCGCCGGCGCCCCCCTCGCTCTCGGTCGAGGAAAACGAGAAGCGTCTGCTGCGCGAGGCCCTGATCAAGGCGCGGGGCAACCGCACCAAGGCGGCCGCCCTGATGGGTATCAGTCGCCGCACCTTGCACCGCAAACTGGCCCTGTGGCCGGAGTTGGATGTCATTGACTGAGCGATTCAACGCGGTCCGCTGGGCGTGGGGTCGGCGAGGCCGCGGGGAGCGCGCGCGGGCATGAATTTCCAGGCCTGGATTCACTGGCTGGAGCAGGGGCGCGGGGCGCACTGGCTGGCGCGGGCCGCGTTAATCGTCGCCCTGGCGGCCGGGTCGCTGGTCATCTGCTACAAGCAGTTCCATGGCCCCCGCACGGAGGAGACGCTGCGCCAGGCCGAGCTGGGGCGGACCCTGGCCGAGGGACGGGGATTCGCCACGCGCATCAACGACGCGCAGGTGCACGCCGTGCTGGAGCGGCGGGGCGAATTGTTTGACGAGGCGGAGTACTTCCCGGCGTTGTATCAGCCGCCGGGATACCCGGTGGTGGTGGCGGCGGCCTTGCGGATTTTGCCGGCGACGCTGCGGGAGAGCCTGCTGGGCGAGGCGCCGGCGCCCCCGGCCGGGTTTGGCGGTGACTACCTGCTGCTGGCCATCAACGTCGGCCTGCTGTGGGTTGCGACCCTCCAGGTCTGGCTGCTGGGGCGACGCTTGTTCGACCCGGTCGTCGGCGGGGTGGCGGCGCTGGCCTTGCTTTTGTCGACGGCGATCTGGTCGCACGTGGTGGCGGTTGACGGCACCCCCCTCGCGATGGTGCTGCTGCTGGGCCTGTTCCAATGCCTGGCCCGGGCGGACGCGGCGATCGATGCCGAGCGGAACCGACCTGCCCTGGGGTGGTGGCTGACGGCCGGGATGTTGGCGGCGTTGCTGTTTTTGACCGACTACCCGGCGGGGGTGCTGCTGCTGGCGGTGGCAGGGCATGCCCGGTGGCGCGGCCGGGGGGGCGCGGCCGGGGCGGCGATCCTGGTGGCGCTGCTGATCGCGACGCCGTGGCTGTGGCGTAACGTTGCGCTGGTGGATTCGCCGGTCGCGTTGGCCGGGCAGGACCTGTTTCTCAAAATCGACGACACCACCGCCGAGCCGGAGGTGTGGCGGGCCACCCTCACGGCGGAGGCTCCGCCGCCCTCGCTCAACAAGATGGGCAACAAGGTCCTGACTGCGATTCAGGTCACGTTGCGTGACCGCCTGTGGGCGGGTGGGGGTCTGTTTCTGACGGCGTTCTTTGTCGCGGGTTGGATGTATCGGTTTCGCGATGCGGCTGCCAACCGCCTGCGGGCGTTGACCGTGGGTATATTGGCGGTGTGGGTGCCGGCCCAGGGGCTGATGAATTCCGGGGAAGGCGAACGGCTGCCGGTGGTGGTGGCGGCGCCCTTGATCATGATCTTCGGCGCGGGTTTTTTCCGGGTGCTGGCGGCGGGCAGCAACCTGGTCGCTGGGCATGTGAAACTGGTGGCCGCCGGACTGCTGCTGCTGCAGGCCCTCCCGCTGGGGCACGATTTGCTGGAGCCGCGACGGGTGCACTTCAGCTATCCACCGTATTGGCCTTCCTTCTTTCAATTGATGGGAGTCGAAATGGAGCGTCGCGGCGGCGACCAGCCCGGTTGGATGGCCGATGTACCGGCGGGAGCGGCCTGGTATTCCGGCCAGCGCGTGTGGGGACAGCCGCACACGCTGCGGGATTTTTACGCCGTTCATGTCGAACAACCACAGATCAGCCTGGTGCTGACCCCGCACACACTCGACCGGCCGTTTTTTGCGGAACTGACCGGGGGGGCGCAGAGCACGTCGCGGTTCGGCGAATGGGGCCGAATCTATACCGGTATGCTTAACGGTCGCATGCCGAGGGATTTCCCACTCAGCCAGCCCCAAAAGCTGGCGGATAATTTTCACGTTCTCATTGATCCTCGGCGAGTTCCGTTCAGAGGAAATTGATTTGCACCAAGTAAGGAGTGCACCTTAGCTCGCGCGCTTAGTTGCCCATGAATAAGTATACGACCGCCGCGATCCTCGCTGCCTGTTTGGTTGGACCCGCTTGGGCGGTGTATGCGCCGGTTCCGGAGGAGGAACTGGGTCAAAAGTTCACCGCCAAGCTCACTGCGGGTATCTTCCACGATTCCAACATATTCGGTGCGTCGACAGGAGCAATTGACAGTATGGTTTACCGGTTGTCGCCGTCCTTTGCGCTCAACACGTCGTTGACCGACCAAACCTTTTTCTCCGCCAGCTACGCGCTGACCTACGACTATGTGGAGGATCGGCCCAGCAACACGGACCTGATCAGCCACGCGGTGAGCGCGCGGCTGGCCCACTCCTTTAGCCAGCGCAGCAACATCGATATCACCGAGACCTTCTCGATCGTCGAAAGCCCCGAGTCGCTGCTGGCGGGCATTCCGCTCAACGCGGACCAGTCGTTCAAGAGCAACCAATTTGACGGTCGTTACGTCACCGGCCTGACCGAACAGCTCAGTCTTACACTCAAGGGCCGTTCGGTCATCCTGCGCTACGACACCCCGGCGCTGGCCTCGGCCCTGGACCGCAACGAGGTGCTGCTGGGCGCCGTGGTCGACTTGGAGGTTTCGCCGATCACCAAGATTGCGGGCGAGTATCGCTTCCAGGACGTGTCCTATGAGACCGCCGGCAACCTGAAGGACAAGCAGTCGAATTTTCTCCTCGGGGGTTTTGACATGACGCCGAGCCAGCAAAGCACCTTTTCCCTGCGGGGCGGCATGGAGTTTCGTTCCCGCGACGGTGCTCCCGATACGGATTCGCCCTATGTGGAAGTGACCGGCCGCTATGCCTACTCGGAGAAAAGCTACCTCTCCGGCGGCTACATCCTGACCTTCGAGGAAGTGTCGAACATCGCGCGCTACACCGACATCCAGGTCAATCGGCTCTTCCTCAACGTTGAGCATGCGCTGACCGCCAAGCTGACCGGCTCGATGATGTACACCGTTGAACCTTCCGAACTTAAAGCCCGTCCCGGCACCGGTCCCAACGCGGAGGAAACGACCCAGCGCCTGGGTCTTGCGCTCACCTTCCGCCCCAATCGGCAAACCACCATCGCCGCCCAGTTCGACGTCGACAACACCGCGTCCGACGATCCCGCGCGTGATCTGCAGCGCACTCGCATCGGCATCGACATCCGCTACACGTTCTGACGTGGCGCGACCGTTCGTACTCCGGTCTTGCGGCCGGTCTCCCGCCGCCGTCTCCTGAAACGTCCCATGGCCTCCGCGAATGCACGCTCGGACCACGCCACCCTGGCGGACTTGCTGCGCATCCTGCGGGTGCGGCGCCAGATGGTGTTCGTGCTGGCGGCCCTGGTGGTGCTGGTGGCCGCGGCGGTGACCGCCCTCCTGCCCAAGTGGTATCTGGCCACTGCCACGGTGCGTGTGGAAAAGCCCGACAGCCAGGTGCAGCTGTTCCAGTCCAACAACGGCTCCTACTACGACCCCTATTTCCTGCAGGACCAGTATCGGATCATGCTGTCGCCCATGATCATCCAACCGGTCATCGAGCACCTCGAGCTCAACCGGCGGCTGGGCGAGATGCTCGGCAATCCCGGCCCCCTGCCGAGTGACATCACCTCCACCTATCTCGTGGAAAAGATGCTGCAGTTGGAGTCCCCGCGAAACTCCTCGCTCATCGAGATCAATGTCTACGCCCAGCAACCCCAGCTGGCGGCCGACATCGCCAACGAGATCGCCCGCGTCTACTCCGAGAATCGCATCGACTTCGCCACCTCCGAACAGCGCGAAAGTCTCGCCCAGCTCCGGCGCGAACTCGACACCCAGGAGCGCAACGTCACCGCCCAGCGCGATCGCGTGGAACAGCTGCGCGACGAACTGAACCTCGCCGGCGTTGATCTCAATGCCCGCGTCTCCGACATGGAGATCGATACCCTGCGGCAGATGCAGAACACGCTCATCGCCCTGCGGGTCGACGCCATCGGGCGGCGCACGCGCTGGGAACGCTTCCGCGACATCCCCTTCGACGATCGGATCAACCTGGTCAATTCCGAGCTGATCGACGATCTCAACATCCAGAACCTGCTGCAGGCCTTCCTGGTGGCCGATCAGACGCTGGCCCGCCTGCGTTCCCGGCTCGGCGAGGCCCATCCCGATCTCGTCGCCGCGATCGAGAACCGTGAAAAGATCCGCCAGCAGCTCGACGGCCAGCTTCGCGGTTATGAAAGCGCGCTGGAGATTTCCTACAATGAGGCCGAGGCCCGTGTGGCCGAACTCGAGCGCCAGCTCGGCCAGGCCAAGGTTGACCAGATCCTGTCCGCCCGTGACCGCTTGCGACCGTTTGAGGAGGCGGTGCACAACCTCGAGGACGAGACCCGCTTATTGACCACACTCCGACTCACGCTGCGCCAGCGGGAGATCGATTTCCAGGTTCCCAAGCGTACGATTGAGCTGCTCGGGGCCGGGGAGCCGGCCCGCCGGCCGAGCAAGCCGAATTGGACCCTCAATCTCGCCTTCGCCGTACTCGTCGGCATGATGCTCGGCGTCGGCGTGGCGGTCGCGATCGAATATTTTGACACCAGCCTGCGTTCGGTCGCCGACGTGGAGGGCAAGCTCAAGGTCCCCGTGCTCGGCATCGTGCCGCATCGGTCGGACTCCGGTGAATTTGACTACGATGAGATGGCCCTGTCGGAACCGTTCCGCGTGTTGCAGACCAACCTCGATCTGGCCCTGCCGTCAGGCAAGAGCGCGGCCATGGTCATGGTTTCGGCCGGACCGGGCGAAGGCAAGTCGACCACCATTCATCGCCTCGCCAACGTCATCGGCCGTACCGGCGAAAGGGTCATCCTGATCGACGCCGACCTGCGTCGTCCCACCCAGCACAAACTGGGCGGCTGGCCCCGCGAGCCCGGCCTGGCGGACTACCTGCAGGGGAAGGCCGAGCTGGATGCGGTCATCCGGACCGGAGCCGCGCCCGGACTGGATGTGATTCCCTGCGGTCGGATCGAGGGCTTCACCCTTGGTCTGCTGCATCGCAACCGCCTGCAGGAGCTGGTGGCCGTGCTGCGCGAGCGCTACAGCCGCGTGCTTTTCGACTCGCCGCCGTTGATCGGCGTGAGTGACGCCTCGGTGCTGGCCTCCGTGATGGACGGGGCACTGCTGCTGATCCAGCACCGGCGCAACCCGGCCAGCATGGTGCTGCGTGCCCAACAGATCCTCACCAGCGCGCGGTCGCCGCTGCTCGGCGCCGTGCTCAACCAGGTGCCCTCCCGCAGCGGGGAGGACTACGAGTATTACACGCGTAACTACGACTATTACGGCGACCAAGGGAGCGGCCGGCGCAAGCGTTCGAGTCGCGTCAAAACCGAGCAGCCGACCCGGCCCGATGCTCCGGAGGCGCTGGAGCTCGATGAAGACAGTGAGCGCAGCTAGGCCTGGTCAGGCAGCTGCGGGTGAGGGCTTGTAATCAGCCCTTTGATCCCTGCGGGGAGACGGCCTTCGTCATGATACATCGGGTCCAAAAAAACCTGTTGACGCCCCCCGGGCACGGTCTACTTGTTCCCGTCCCTCCGCGGGCGTAGCTCAGTTGGTAGAGCACCACCTTGCCAAGGTGGACGTCGTGAGTTCGAGTCTCATCGCCCGCTCCATTTTCGATAAGCCGGTCCTGCGGGCCGGCTTTTTCGTTTTACCCGCAGGGGAGTGGAGGAAAGCGGTTCACCGGGTCGAGCACGGCGGCGACGCGCTGTTCGACGGGTGAAAGCGGAGGCAGCCCGGCGGTGATGGGGCCGGATCCGCGCCATTGCAGGCTGGGGAAACCGGCCGCCGTCAAGGCTTGTCGGGTGCTGGTGTCCTGTGTCGGCAGCGACAGCCAGGCCGCGGCGCCGGCTGCGGTGAGATGCACCTGCACGCCTTCGCGGTCCCGTATCAAAGCCAACAGCTCGCCTACGCGGGCCAGTCCCACCGGGACCTTCAACCAAACATCCCCGGGGCTGGCCCAGGCGAAACGGGTGGTTTCGGACCAGAAGGTGTTATCCACGATCTCCCCGCCGAACGCGGTGATCAGCGCCGCCTGGCGGGCAGATTCGCCGTGGACAAAGCGGACATGGATCGACCCGTCGCCGAGACGGGCGTCGATGGCATCGGGTTCAGCCGGGGAAGCGGCGAGTCGGGCCATGGTTTCGACCAGTTCAACTTCCGTTGCCACCGACAGCCGCAGCGTGACGGGCGTGGGGGGCAAGGGGCAGAGTTTGAGCGTGAGTTCCGCGAGCACGCCG
>Ga0181601_10000195_pt1 | contig 47648 bp, 40 predicted proteins | sample 041ome_8_FD_133020 | JGI IMG/M metagenome (GOLD analysis project Ga0181601, IMG submission 133020) | Coastal salt marsh microbial communities from the Groves Creek Marsh, Skidaway Island, Georgia - 041407BS metaG (megahit assembly) | ecosystem: Environmental > Aquatic > Marine > Intertidal zone... | reverse complement strand
TCCCGTTCGCGCTTACCGGCGGCGTGATCCTGCAGTGGTGGCTGGGCTACCATTTCAGCGTGGCGGTGTGGGTGGGCTACATCGCGCTCTTCGGCACCGCCATCCAGACCGGGGTCGTGATGGTCACCTATCTCGAAGAGGCGGTGGCCAAGGCCCAGGCTGAGCAAGGCGGCCCTCTCACCCGGATGGCCCTGACCGAGGCGGTGATCGGGGGGGCGAAACTGCGCCTCCGGCCCAAGGTGATGACCGTCGCAACCACCATCGCCTCCCTAACGCCGCTGTTCTGGCTCGACCGTTCCGGAGTGGAGGTCATGCGACCCATCGCGGCCCCGGTGGTCGGTGGCATGCTGTCGAGCCTGCTCCACATCCTGATCGTCACCCCGGTCATCTTCCTCTGGCTGCGGGAGCGCAGCCTGCGCCGTGAACCATCCTGATTCCACTGACAACGAGCCGGTCTACATGGGCATGCCGCACGAGCGGGTGCTGCGGCCGCGGTTCTATGTGGCGGCGACGCTGACCGCGCCGATCCTGTTTATCGCCATGGGGCCCATGCTCGTGCCGGCCTGGCAGCACGGCCTTCCCGGCCTCCCGCTGCAGGTCAGCGGCTGGCTGCAGGCCGCCCTGACCACGCCGGTGTTCTGCTGGAGCGGCTGGTTCTTCATCCGCCGCTGGTGGAAGTCGATCGTCGAGCGCGATCCCAACATGTTCACGCTCACGGTCACCGGCACCGGCGCCGCCTTCGGCTACAGCCTGGCGGCGTTGCTGTGGGGACATCATTTTCCCGCCGCGCAGCAGACCGCCCACGGCGCCCCGCTCTACTTCGAGGCAGCGGCCTTCATCACGACCGTCGTGCTGCTCGGGCAGATCATTGAGCAACGCGCCCATGCCCGCACCGACGCCGCGATCCGCGCACTCATGGACCTGACCCCGCCGACCGCGCACAAACTGGACGCTGACGGCAATGAAGCCGACATAGCGGTTGCTGACGTCCAGGCCGGCGACCTGCTGCGCGTCCGCCCGGGGGAGAGCGTGCCGGTGGACGGCCGGGTCGAGTCCGGCGCCAGCGACCTCGACGAATCCATGCTGACCGGCGAACCCGATCCGGTGGCCAAGTCTGCGGGTGACGGCGTGTCAGCGGGCACGGTCAACACCTCCGGCAGCATTGTGATAAAGGCCACCCAGGTCGGCACCGACACCCTGCTGGCCAAGATCATCAAGCTGGTCGAAACCGCCCAGGACAGCGAACCGCCCACCGCCCGCGTCGTGGACCGGGTGTCGGCCTGGTTCATTCCCATCGTGCTGGTCATCGCGTTGATGTCATTCGCCGGTTGGGTCATCTGGGGTGGCGATCAGGGCTGGCTGTCAGGCCTGCTCAATGCCGTCGCGGTGCTCGTGATCGCCTGCCCGTGCGCCCTCGGGCTCGCCACCCCGGTCTCGCTGGTCACCAGCATCGGCCGAGGTGCCCAGGCAGGCATTCTGGTCAAGGATGCCACCGCCCTTGAACGTCTCGCTCATGCCACCGTGCTGCTGATCGACAAGACCGGCACGCTAACTGAAGGAAAGCCGCAGGTTGTGGCCGTGCATCTGGCTAACGATGAAACCGATGAAAACCGTCTCCTGGCCCTCGCCGCCGCCGTGGAATCGCACAGCGAGCACCCGCTCGCCCGCGCCATCGTCGCCGCCGCGCAGGAGCGGGACCTCACGATTCCGGACTCCCAGGATTTCACCAGTGAACCGGGCCAGGGGGCTCGCGCCACGGTCCAAGGCACCACCATGGAGGTCGGGCGGGCCGACGCGGACGCCAAGCTCGAGTCCCACCCCCACGCCTCGCTCGTCGCCGTGCGGCGGGACGGCACTTTGCTCGGCCTGATCGCCCTGGAGGATCGCGTGAAGGCGAGCACGCCGGCCGCGCTGCGTACCCTGCAGGCCCAGGGCCTGCGCGTGGTGATGGTATCCGGCGACCGTCGCGCCGCCGCCGAACGCATCGCCGCCGACCTCGGACTAGATGAGGTGCACGCCGAGGTCACCCCGGATCGCAAGCAGGAGCTCGTGCGCGAAGCCCGCCAGAGCCAGAGCGAGGCGGACGCCGTCATCTTCGCCGGCGACGGGATCAACGACGCTCCCGCGCTCGCCGCCGCCGATGTCGGCGTGGCCATGGGCACCGGCACCGACGTCGCCATGAACAGCGCCGGCATCGTGTTGATGCAGGGTGACCTCGCCGCCCTCGCCCGCGCCGTCACGCTCGCCCGCGCCACCCTCCGCAACATCAAGCAGAACCTGTTCTTCGCTTTCTTCTACAACAGCATCGGCATCCCGCTGGCCGCGGGGGGCCTCTATCCGATTCTCGGTTGGCAGCTGCACCCGATGTTCGCCGGCGTCGCCATGAGCCTCAGCTCGATCAGCGTGGTGGCCAACGCCCTGCGGCTGCGCCGGGTGCGGCTGTAGGGTCGGATGTTGAACGACGAACGTGATCGCTCTCGCGTCGCCCTGAGCAGCGTTGCACCAGGGGATGCGAGTTGATTGTTTCGGGCACCATGCTCCCCACCCCTGCCCCTATCCGGCGACGGCTGTCGTTCGCCTTGGCCCTGAGTCTGTTCCTGGGGGCGTTTGCCGCCGCGCAGGACCTGCCGTTCCTCAGTCCGGTCTTCGGTGACCACATGGTGCTGCAGCGCAACCAGCCCAACCGTCTGTGGGGCTGGAGCACGCCCGGCGATGAAGTCACCCTCACCATCGCGCAGGTCACCGCCCGCGGCACCGCAGGCGCGGACGGTCGCTGGGAGGTCGAGTTCGACCCACCCGCGACCGGAGGCCCCTACCGCGTCACGCTCCGAGGTGCCAAAACCGTGGTGCTCACCGACGTGCTGGTGGGCGATGTCTGGCTCTGCTCCGGTCAGTCCAACATGGCGTTCGGTCTCAACGGGGTGGACAACGCCGAGCAGGAGATCGCCACCGCGCGCTTTCCGCAGATCCGGCAGCTGAACATTCCAACCCGTTCGGCCTACTCGCCCCAGGCGGTCGTCAGCGGGGCCGACTGGACGGTCTGTTCGCCGGAAACCGCGGGCCGCTTCACCGCCATCGGTTATCTCTTCGCCCGCCGCATCAACCAGGACATGGGGGTTCCGATCGGCATTATCCGCGCCGCCGTCGGCGGCAGCGGGATCGAATGCTGGATGAGCCCCGAGGCCCTCGCCACCATCGAGGACTTCAAGCCCCACGTGGCCAAGCTGGCCGAGCTGCGTACCCGCGAAATTCCGCGCGAATACGGCAGTTTCCTCATGCACTGGCTCGACGATTACGATGTCGGGCAGGCGGCCGATCCGGCGTGGTCGGCGCCCGAGTTGGACGACCGTGACTGGGCCACGGTTCAGGTCCCCAACGGCTTTGACGACCTCGGCCTGATCGAACAGGCCGGCATCGCCTGGTTCCGCAAGGAGGTCATGCTGCCCGACCCCCTGCCGGCAGGACGGGCGCGCCTCTTTCTCGGCCGGGTCGACAAGATGGACACCACCTACATCAACGGCGAACAGGTCGGGGGCAGTTCCTGGGTCGGCAACCCACGCCGCTACTTCACCCGTGACACCCTCAAGCCGGGTCGCAACGTGATCGCCGTGCGCGTCTTCAAGCGCCCGGGTCCCGCCGCCGGCATCCCGGCCGACGAGGGCACGCCCGCCCTCCACCTGGGCGCCGGCACCGAGATTTCCCTGCGCGGCGCGTGGAAGGGAAAGGTCAGCGTCGACGCCAGCCCCCCGCACCCGCTGCCGCTGGGCTATGAGAATTATCCCACCATGCCCACGGTCATGTACCAAGGCATGATCGCCCCGCTTGTGCCGATGGCGATCCGCGGCGCCCTCTGGTATCAGGGCGAGGAGAACCAGGGCCGCGGCTACCAATACCGGCAACTGCTCCCCGGCCTGGTGGCCGACTGGCGCCACTCCTTTCAGCAGCCCGACCTGCCGATCTACGCCGTGGGACTGCCGGCCTTCATGGGACGCAAGGACCAGCCCGCGCCCGACGGTTGGACGGAGGTGCGCGAAGCCCAGATCATGACCATGGCCACGCAGGCGGTGCCGCACACCGGCCTGGCGGTCGCAGTCGACACGGGGGACGCCAGCAACATCCACCCCACCGACAAGCAACCCCTCGGTGAACGCATCGCGCTCGTCGCCCTGGGCGAGACCTACGGCCAGGATGTGATTTGGCACGGACCGACCTATGCCGCCCACGAAACCGTGCCGGGCGCGATCAAGGTCACCTTCACCCACACCGACGGCGGCATTGTCGTCAAAGGCGACCAGCCCGCCGGCGAGTTCGCCGTCGCGGGCGAGGACCGGGTCTTCCACTGGGCCACCGCCACGATCGACGGCGACACCCTCACCGTGTCGTCCCCCGCCGTGCCGAACCCCGTCGCCGTGCGCTACGCCTGGCAGGCCAACCCGTTGGCCAACCTCTACAACGGCGCCGGTCTGCCCATGGTCCCCTTCCGCACCGACCCGTGGCCGGGCGCCACCGGCCCGTGAACAGGTAGCGCCGGTCAGGGCAAGAACATCGCGTTGCGTTCCACCCCGTCGGCCAACCGGCCGTAAACTTCAGGCAGGGTCTCGCCTCCCTCCAAGGCCCGAGTGATCCGGCTCGCCAGATTGCCGTGTTCCAGCAGGACCGCGAGCGCGGCCTGCTCGGCGGGCGAAGCCGCGGCCGCCGGATCGAGTCGCCGCAAGGCGACCGTCCACAGTTCGGCCGCGGTCGCAGGTTCGCCGGCCAGGATGCCGAACGCCCGTAAGACCGTCGGTTCAGCAACCAACGCCGCTCCACCCTGCTCCACGGTCGCGTCAAAGATCGCGCGCAGGGGTTCCACCGCCACTGCCTGTTGGTCCGCTCGCGGCACGGTGGTTCCGGTCACCAGTTCCTGCAACAACGCCACCACCGCACGCAGCACCACGAGGTCGGCCGCCGGACATTCCTGGATGTCGAGCACGCGGATCTCGATCGAATTGCGGTCGAACCGCGCGATCGCCCCGCGCGAATTGGAAAAGCGCGCCTCCAGCACCCCCTCGGGATCGTGCGGCGCGAGCTGCGCGGCGATGGGATCGAAAATCTCCCGCTCGTAATCGGCTTGCGAATACACACGCTCGGGAATCACCCGACCGCACAGCGCGGGCAGCTTGACCGAATTGGCGCGATAGTAGGCCAGCCGGTTGTCGGGCCAGCCCGTGACCCGCCCCTCCACCACCGGGGAGGAAGCCGCCAGCGCGGGCAACAGCGGCAGCACCAGCCGGATGGCGGCATGTAGCCCGGCAAACTCGGCGTCGTCGGCAAACGGCAGGTTCAGGTGCACGCTCTGCAGGTTCGACCAACCGTGGCCGCGACAGTCGAAGATGCGGTCAAAGGCCGCATAAACGTCGTTGTAGTCGTGCGCCCAGAGCACCGCCTGGTCCGGCGTCATGGTGGGATGCATGGCGGTCGGCAGCAGCCGGGCGCCGAGGGGAGCGAGCCGGCGGTTGATCTCGGCCACATCCGCCGCGAAGACCTCCGCCAGGCCATCGAGCGACGGGTCCGGCGCGGTGGTCTTGAGCTCGATGACGTGGGCGGTGAGTTCGTTGGACCAGGTCAGCCGGCCGCGCTCAATGTCCGACACGATCTTGCCGGCGGCGTCGACCAGCACCCGGTCGGCCCACGGCACCACCGCCAGGTCGCCCGTCCGGACGATCATGTATTCGAGTTCGACGCCGTAGCAGGCGAACAGATGCGGCGCGCTCATTCCTCGGTGCGGCGCTCCTTCTGGCGCTCGAGTCGCAGGGCGAAGTGCTCCATGATGCGTTCGTAGAGCGCGTCCTTCAGCAGGCTGTCCTCGTAGCCCGCGTCGATCGAGGGATTGTCATTCACCTCGATCACGTAGGCGAGCCGGCCCACCTGCTTGAGGTCGACGCCGTAGAGGCCGTCGCCGATGAGCGACGCCGCCTTGACCGCGCTGCGCACAACCTGCTGGGGCACGAGCTCGACCGGGACCGCCTCCACCTTGCCGTAGTCGGCCTCGCCCTCGGCGGCGTTGGCGATGATCTGCCAGTGCTTGCGCGCCATGAAATACTTCGCGGCGTAGATCGCCTTGCGGTCCAGCACCCCAATGCGCCAGTCGAAATCGGTCTGCACGAATTCCTGTGCGACGAGCAGCTCGGTGTCCTCGAAGAGCTGGGCGACGAGCGTGTCGAACTCCTCCCGGTCCTTCACCTTCTTCACCCCCTGCGAAAAGGCGCTGTCGGGCTGCTTCAGGATGATCGGGAAACCGAGCTGACTGCAGACTTCGTCGAGGTTGTCGCGGTGCACGATCACGGTCTTGGGTCCGAGGATGTCGTGCCGGTCGAGCAGCTCGGCGAGGTAGACCTTGTTGGTGCAGCGCAGGATCGACTGCGGGTCGTCGATCACCACGAGCCCCTCGGCCTGGGCGCGGCTGGCGAAACGGAAGGTGAAGTGGTTGACGGCGGTCGTCTGGCGGATGAACAGCGCGTCGAACTCGGCCAGCCGCGAATAGTCGTCGCGGGACAGCACCTCGGCCTCGATGTGGAACTTCTCGGCGGCCCGGATGAACTTGGCGATGGCCTTGGGATTCGAGGGCGAGTGCGTCTCCGCCTCATCGTAGAGAATGCCGAGGTAGTAGCGCGGCGGCGTTTTGGGGCGATGCGCGGGGCGGCGGCCCTCAAAGAAGGTGCGCGCGACCTCGGCCACGAAGGGCCGGTGCGACTCCGGCACCTCGGCGGCCGAAATCGAGCTGATGTCCTGCATCTCCCACACGTCGTCGCGGCGCACGAAGGTCGCCCGCATGAGCGGCGCCTGAAACTGGTTGTACAACGACTGACACAGACGGTCGTAAGCCTTGGCGGTGTTGCGCGCGAAGTAGATGCTGAGCACGAACCGGTCGGTCTTGAGCGGCGCAAGCGCCTTCTGGATGAGCTCGTCGACCTCCTCCGACAGAATGCGGGCCACCACCGGAGATTTCATATCCTGGATGGTCGAGGTGCCGGGCAGCGGCCGGTGCCCGCGGGCCTCGGCCAGCAGCGACACGTAGTATCCCACCGACTGATACCGATACGAGCGGCACAGGTTGTAGACCCGCACGCCGCGCTGGGCGGTGTAGCTGGGATCGGTCAGGTAGGACCGCGCGGCCACGACTTCGACGCCGGGAATGTCGAACGGCCAGCGGTCGGGTTGGTTGACCACAATGAGGTTACGCATGGGCGGGGTTCACCGGGCGGGTTCAATGATCAGCAGGTTGGCGTCGTAGGTGAGGACGCCAAGCATGATGGAGGAAAGCACCCGGTTGATGTCGATGTCATAGCGCCGGGTGGCCGAGTGCGGGTTGGATTGCAGCGGATCGGCGATCGACACCGTGCGGGCGCGGCGGTCGTAGCCGCACATCACCACGAAATGCCCGCTGGGCGAGCCCCGGATGTCATCGTCCTCGTCGTCCGGCCCGAACTCGCGCATCGCCTGATACAGGTAAGTAGAGCTGAGGCCGGTCAGGATCGGCAGGTCGCGGGTCAGGGTGCGGCGAATGAGCGCGCCGCTGAGCGGTTCGAAGCGCACCATGCCACCCGCTTCGAGGAATTCGAGGTAGGCCTGGCTGGCGAGCCGCAACTTTTCGGAACGGCGCACCTTGGCCTGCTGCTGGAGCTTGGCGGCGATGGCGGTCGGCTTCAGTTCGAACCAGGTCGGGTCGAAGATCTGCAGGTTGTAGCTGTAGATCGTCACCCGGTAGCCGCGGCGCAGCGCATCGGTGCCGAGCAACACGCCCAGGGTGCCGCCTGTCTCCAGCCGCGGCACCTCGCGGATCAGCCGATCCAGTGGCACCTCGTGGCCGAAGTAGCGGTAAATGCCATGCAGACAGGTCGGACCGCAGGTGGTGTCGTCCGGCTGGGGCAGGATCTCAAATTCGAGCAGATGATCTGGCAGTACGTGTCCGTCGGGGGACATGGCAAAAGGAGTGACCGGATAAAGTCTCTTCACCGCAAGCCAAGCCCGACCCGCGTTACCGCCAACCTATTATTCCGCCTACTGCAGCCACCTTCACGCTCGCCGCCGCACCGGCAGACGGTCAGCCTGCCACCATGCCCCGTCCCCACCGCGGTATCCCTCCCCTCGCCGGCCTTCTGGCGATCGCCTGCCTCTGGGCGGCAACCGGCTGCGAATCCGTGTCGGGCCGGATCAAGGAACGCCCCCAGGCCTACGCCCGGCTGGCCCCCATGGAACAGCAGCGGGTGAAACGTGGCGAAATCAAGGTCGGCGACTCCTTCGACATCGTCTACTCGCCCTGGGCTCCCCCAGCGAACACGAGTCAATCACCCTGTCGGACGGCAGCATCCGCACGATCTGGAGTTACTACAAACTCCGCCAACGCTCCGGCGGCGTGCAGACCATCGGCTACGAGACCCAGACCGAATACGACATCAACTCCGGCAGCTACATCGTGCACAACGAGCCGATCCGCGACGAAGTCTACACCCCGGACCGCACCCGCCACCTGCAGGTCATCTTTCGCCACGACGTCGTGGTATCGACCCAGTTCGCCCGACAGGTCGAGGCACGCGAGGCATCGCCGGCCACGCCTTGATCAGCCCTTGATCAGGCGACGGAGGACCGGCCCGATTCGACGGGCCAGTGCCGGGTTGGCGTAGGCCGCCCAGCCGACCGGTGTGGTCGTATCCAGCGGCGCCCGCAGCCGCCGGCCGTTCAGGTCGGTCACCACGCTCCCCGCCTCGCGCAGGATCAACTCGGTGCACAGATCGTAGGGGTGGCTGCTGAGCGCGGCGTCGAGCGCCAACGCGGCAAACGCCGCCGGCCGGGCGTCGATCACGCACAGGTCACGACCGCAGAGCACCTCCGCCAGCTGACCGCCGCTGGCGATGTATTGATCCTCGAACACGGGGGTGCCCCCGCCCTGCGCATCCAGCACGCCCAGGTCGCGCCACAGCCGTTCCTCCAATTCGGCCAGCCACGTCTTCCCCGCCGGAAAGAACCGCGACACCGTCGCGAACGCGTGCCCCAGCTCGGTCGCGACGGAAGGACTCGCCGCCAGGCGCCGGCGGCCGCCGCGAATCACGTCGTGCGCCGTGCCGACCACGCGTCCCGTGCCCGCCACCGCGCTGAACTGGTCCGCCCGCCATTGGCGGGTCGTCGGCAGCTCGGTCATCGCCGCCACCACGATGTCGCCGAGCTGCGTGCGCCGGCCGCGTTGAGGGGCCAGGCCGGCCAGCGACCACGCGCTGCGCTTGTCGTGCATGATGCCGCGGGTGCCGTCGATCGGGTCGAGAATGAGTTTCCAGACCGTGGCCCGCACCGGCGTGCCGACCGGAAAGGTGAGCGGTTCCTCCAGGCCTTCCATCACGATCTCCACCGGCCACCGCTGGGGCCAGCGCCGCGTCAGCCAGTCGACGATCACCGCCTCCGAAACCCGGTCGATGCGGTAGATGGTGTCGGCGGCGGTCTCAGCCGCCACCGCCGCGAGGCGTCGCGGCTGCCGCCGACGAGCCGCGATCACGCGGCTGCGAATCTCATCCTGCAGCTCACACAAGCGCCGGCGGACCTGTTCCAGCATCGGGGCATCCATGGCGGATGAGGACGACAGCAACCCGCCGCTTTGCCGAGCGCCAAACACCCCCACCCGACCCTCCGGTTTACATGCCGGCGGGCGTATCCGACTCCACCGTTGACCGCCGGGCTTCGCTGCGGCATCGCTTGGCCCCCTATGGCTACCCCTGAAAACCGCCGGGCCCACTGGCGCGCCAACCTCCGCATTCTGGCCACCCTGCTCGTCATCTGGGCCTTCGTGTCCTTCGGCTGCGCGATCTTCCTCGCCGACACCCTCGATAGCATCCGCATCGGCGGCTTCAAACTCGGGTTCTGGATGGCCCAGCAAGGGGCCATCTACGTGTTCGTCGGCATCATCGTCTACTACGTGTGGCGGATGAACAAACTCGATCGCGACTACGACGTGCACGAGGACTGACCGCCGCCGCCCCCCCACCTGTTACCCCAGCCCCTTTCCCAACCCCATGTCCGTAACCGCCTGGACTTATCTCATCGTCGGCGCCTCGTTCGCGCTCTACCTGTACATCGCCTACCGCTCCCGGGCCGGCACCACCAGTGAGTTCTACGTCTCCGGTGGCGGCGTGAAGCCGATTCACAACGGCATGGCAACCGCCGCCGACTGGATGAGCGCGGCGTCGTTCATCTCCATGGCGGGCATCATCTCCTTCATGGGCCGCGACGGCGGCGTCTACCTGATGGGCTGGACGGGCGGCTACGTGCTGCTGGCGCTCCTGCTTGCCCCCTACCTGCGCAAGTTCGGCAAGTTCACCGTGCCCGACTTTGTGGGCGACCGCTACTACTCGCAGGTCGCGCGCATCGTGGCGGTGCTCTGTGCCATCATGGTCTCGTTCACCTACGTGGCCGGCCAGATGCGCGGCGTCGGCATCGTGTTTTCACGCTTTCTCCAGGTCGACATCACCATGGGCGTCATCATCGGCACCGGCATCGTCTTCATCTACGCGGTGGCCGGCGGCATGAAGGGCATCACCTACACCCAGGTTGCCCAGTACTGCGTGCTGATCTTCGCCTTCCTCGTGCCCGCCATCTTCCTTGCGATGATGATGACCGGCAACGTCTTCCCGCAGCTCGGCTTCGGCGGCACGCTCACGGACGGCTCCGGCGAGTACCTGCTCGATCGTCTCGACGGGCTGAATACCGCGCTCGGTTTCGCCGCCTACACGGAGGGGGTGAGACCGGTGATCGACGTCGCGGCCATCACCATGGCGCTGATGGTCGGCACCGCCGGCCTACCACACGTGATCGTGCGGTTCTACACCGTGCCCAACGTCCGCGGCGCGCGTTCGTCCGCCGGCTGGGCCCTGCTCTTCATCGCCATCCTCTACACCACCGCCCCGGCCATCGCCGCCTTCGCCCGCACCAACCTGCTGCAGACGGTCGACAACGCCCCCTACGCCGAGGTCCCCGGCTGGTTCCACAACTGGGAGGACACCGGCCTGCTCCAATTCGAGGACAAGAACGGCGACGGCCTGATCCAGTATTACAACGATGCCAATCCCGACCCGGCCTTCCAGGCCGCGGCCGCCGCCAAGGGCTGGGCCGGCAACGAGCTCACCATCGACCGCGACATCATTGTGCTCGCGAACCCCGAGATCGCCCAGCTGCCCAACTGGGTCATCGGCTTGGTCGCCGCCGGCGGCCTTGCCGCGGCGCTCTCCACCGCGGCCGGCCTGCTGCTCGTCATCTCCACCTCGTTCGCGCATGATCTGGTGAAGCGCTGCATAAACCCCAACATTTCCGAGAAAGGCGAACTCAGGTGCGCGCGCATCGCCGCCGCCGGCGCGGTGTTTGTGGCAGCCTACTTCGGCATCAACCCGCCCGGTTTCGTCGCGCAGGTGGTGGCGTTCGCCTTCGGCCTCGCCGCCGCCTCGTTCTTCCCGGCCATCCTGATGGGCATCTTCCAGAAGCGCATGAACCGCGAGGGTGCCGTCACCGGCATGATCGTCGGCCTCATCTTCACCGCGAGCTACATCAGCTACTTCAAGTTCATCAACCCGGACGCCAACAACGCCGCCCACTGGTGGTTCGGCATCTCGCCCGAGGGCATCGGCACGCTGGGCATGTTGATCAACTTCGTCGTGTCGCAGGTCGTTTCCGCCTTCACCCCCGCCCCGCCCGCGGCGGTGCAGGAGGAGGTGGAAAACATCCGCACGCCGCGGCAGATCCGCGGCTAGAACACATGGGAACCTCCCTGGATCGATTAACGCGTCCCGCCTTGGTCGCAGGAGTATTCGCGGTATTTCTGTCGGGTTGCCACCCGGCCGAAGACATGGAGGCCTCCCGCAACGGGATTACCAACGAAACCATGCTGGCCCACGCCTTTGTCGCCCCGATGCGGGCCGATTCGTTCTATCCTCCCAGGCTGGTGCAGCAGATCGAAAACACCCTCCTCGATCTTTGCCGGGAAATTGAAACATCAAAGCCAGCCAGCTTGACGGAACTTTACCAAGTGACCCGTCACGCCACTGAGCGGATCAATGAAATGACGTCGCTTTTCTCTGCCCTCGGTTCGGACTTCGAAACGGTGGCGGCAGAGACGATCGCGCTCGATTTCCAGTTCATCGCTCAAAGCTACGGATACCACGACGCGGACATCGAGCAATTGGTGGGCTACCGGACCTGGTAGTTTTCAGTTAATCCTCCAACGCAGTCACCCACGCCTCGACGTCGTCACGCACCACCTCGAGCGGCGCGCTGGCGCCGCGCAGGATAATGTTGTGGAAGGCCGGCAGGCTGAACCTGTCGCCGAGCCGCTCCTCCGCCTCGCGACGCAGCCGGATGATGGTCAGCTGGCCGATCATGTAGGAAGTCGCCTGGCCCGGGTAGACCACATAGCGCTCGGTCTCGGCAACCCGCATGCCGTAGTCGATCACCTGCTGCCGCGTCCACCGGAAGGCATGCAGGCCCGTGTCGACCACCAGCCGGCGGGCCCGAAACAGCTGGGTATCGAGTGCCCCGAGCCGGCCGATCGGATCGTCTGCATACCAGCCTTCGTCCTCCGCCAGCCACTCGGCGTAGAGCGCCCAGCCCTCGGAATAGGCCGAGTTGGTGCCGAAGATCCGCTTCGCCCACCACGCCGGCAGGTCCTCCATCTCCTGCTGTAGGGCCAGTTGGAAGTGATGCCCCGGCACGGCCTCGTGGTAGGCCAGGGAACGACGGCTGATCATGCGGTAGGGTTCCCCGGGCAGCGGCACCCAGAAAATGCCCGGCACGGAGCCGTCCGCCGCCGGCACCGAATAGTGGGCCGCCGCATTCGCCTCCGAAAATGCCGGCTCGCGCCGCACCACGACCGGTGCGCGCGGCAGCATATCGAAGAGCGGCCGGGAGCGTTCCACCGCATCGGCCACGAAATCGGTGTAGTCCTGCAGCAGCTGCGGCCGCGGATCGCCCTCCCCGCTCGGCTGAAGGCGGGCCTCAAGCTGACGGTAGCGTTCAGTGACCGTGCCCTCGAAGAGCCCCTGCCCGCGCAGGATCGCGTCCATGGCGGCCTCGATCCGGGCTACTTCAGCCAGGCCCAGCTCGTGGATCTCCCGCGGGCTCATGTCGCCGTTGGTGTAGTGCCGCAGGCGGCTCGCATAGGCCTCATCCCCCCCTTCCAACCGCCAGAGACCCGCGTCGCTGGTGGCCCGTTCCAACTGACCGCGCAGCATGGCCACCGCACGTTGGTAGGCCGGATAGACGAAGTTCGTCACGGCGGCGACCACGGCGGCGTGCAACGCCTCACGCGCCTCCGCCGGCACGCCCTCGACCCGGTCGAGCCGCTCCAGCAGGGAGGTCGCCAGGAGGTTGTCGGCCGGCGCCGGTTCGGTGAACCGCTCCATTTGCTCGATGGTGGCGCGGATGATGAAGTCCGGCATGAGGATGTCCCGCGCGGCGCGGCGCTCCATCTCGAGGCGAGCGTCGTCGATCAGCGGCCCGAGCTGGTCGATGCGGGCGGCATAGTTCTCGGCGTCGCGCAGATTGCGGATGGGCAGCGAACTGGTGAGGTAGCCGATCAGGCGGCGCTGCACGCCGGTGAACTGGTTGAGCGGAAAATCGTAGGCGTCGAACTGCGCTTCGCGGACGTAATCGTCCAGCAACCACGCCATGATCCGGAAGCGCCGCAGCGTCTCCGGCGGCGCGGCGGATTTGTCCAGCGCCTGCAGCTCGGCCAGCCCGCGGGCGGCCAGCGCGGCCCGAGCGGCGTGATATTCGGCCGTGACCGGTGTGAGCTGCCGGTCCAAGGCATCCTGCTCGGCCCCCGTGAAATACTGAGTGGACGTTGCCCCCAGCGGATCGCTGCGCATCCAATCGGCCGCAAAGGCCTCCATGTAGTCATCCACCGGATGCGCCGCCGCCACGGCCGCCAGGGACAGTCCGATCAACAGATTTCGCATGGGCGGAACGTGAGCAGGAATCGGACGAAGTCGAGGCCCGGCTCGACACGCCCCGCCCGATCGTTTTCTGCTGACACCCTTGGATGCCACGACCTCTCCAGGCCAATTGACCAGTGACGCCCCCGGGCGGCTCCGTGGACGCGTCGACAACCCGTCGGCCGCCGACGGGCCGCCGACGGTGCGACTCGAGCTGGCCAGCGGCTGGTTCACCACGGTAACCCCAGAAGGCGACGGTCGTTTCAGCATCGAGGCACCGGCCCAGGCCTTTGCCGATGGGCCCACCATCGCGCGGGCCCGCCTCGCAGCCACAGGAGCCGAGTTGGCCGGCAGCGGACTCACCCTGGAGCCGCAGCCGGCACTGGAGTTGGTGGCCGGTGACATCGTCAACAACTGCAACCTGCGCTGCCCGTTCTGTCTGACCGACTACGCCCTTACGCGCGGGACCAAGTCGATGGACGCGACCACCTACGCGCACAGCCTCAACCTACTGCCGCTGGTGCCCGAAAGCGCATTCTGGCTGTCGTGCATGCACGAGCCGTCGCTCAACCCCGCGTTCGGCCCGTTCCTCGAACTGGTGCCGGCCGAGCTGCGCCGCCGCGTCAGCTTCACCACCAATTTCGCCAAGAAACTCGACGACACCCTGCTTCGGGCGATCGCCGAATCGGGCGTGCACAGCGTGCGGATCTCCATCGATTCGCACGACCCGGACTTGTTTGGGCAACTGCGCAAGGGCGCCCGCTACGAGGTATTCATCGACAACCTCACGCGCTACGCCGCCATCATGCGTGAGACGCCCGGCGCGCCGCTGATGCACATCATCACGATGGCCTTCCGGGACAACCTCGCCGAACTGCCCGACCTCGTGCGGTGGTGCCACGAGGAGGTCGGCGCCCGCTTCCACGAGGTGCGCTTCATGTACTACCTGCCGCATGTCGCTGAATGGGGCGCCGAGCACATCATGTCGCTCGCCGACTGGGAGCAGTTGAAACGCGACCTGCTGGCCCTGCCGATGGGCGACACCCTGGCCTTCGGCGAACCCGAGCCGGACGCCCATCGCAAATTCGCCGAGTTGCCCGGGCTCGACACCTACGAACACCAGCCCGCGGTCTTCGGCGGCACGGTCACACCCGATACCTATCGGCGCGTCGATCCGCTGGAGACCGGGTTTCCCGTGCCGGATGAACCGCTGCGGCTGCGGCTGCGCTGGGACGGCCTGGTGATGGCCGAGCAGCTGCCCGAGGACGAATTTCGCGTCAACGTGATCCACCTCGACGACGCGGTCGGCTACTTCCGCCGGCTGCGGGCCGCCGCGCCGCTCGCCGAAGACTCGCCCTGGCGACGCCTCTGAGTCGGTCCGCTATTCCCGCTTCAATTCGCGGGTCATGAGGTCGTGCAGCGCCTGCGCCGGCGGCTTGGCCTCGAACAGGATGCGGTAAACCTCGGCCAGGATGGGTGCCTCGATGCCGCGCTGGGCACAGAGGCCAAAGAATGACTCGGCGGTCTTGTAGCCCTCCACCACGGTGCGGCGATGGGCCAGCAGGTCGGCGACGACGGCGCCGCGGCCCAGTTGGTCGCCGAATTGATAGTTGCGGCTCCAAACCCCGTTGCACGTGGCCACCAGGTCGCCGAAACCGCTCAAACCGTAGAAGGTCTCCGGCCGTGCGCCCAAGGCCACGCCCACCCGCACCATCTCCGCCAGCGCCCGCGTCAGGAGCGCCGCCTTGGTGTTGTCGCCCAATTGGAGCCCATCGGAGCAGCCCGCGGCGATGGCGTAGATGTTCTTGAGGCAGCCGCCGAACTCGACCCCGGCGACATCGTCACTGGTGTAAACACGCAGGCTCGCACCGCTGATCTCGGTCTGCACCCGGGCCAGCAGGGCCTGGTCGCCGGCCCCGCCCAGCACCATCGCGGCGGGCAATCCGCGGGCCACCTCGGCGGCGTTGGTCGGCCCGGTCAGGGCGGCCGCATCGATGTCGGACAGGACAGCATTGATGACCTCGACCGGCCGCAGGTGGGTTTCGCGCTCCAGCCCCTTGGTCAGGCTCACGATGAGCCTGAGCTGGGTGGCCAGACCGAGCGCCTCGCGCACCCGCGTCGCGGTCTCACGCAGCGCTTGCGCCGGGCAGGCCAGCAGCACGACCTCGGCCTCCATCAACACCGGCACCAGCTCATGGCCGAGCTGGAGGCTCGCCGGCAGCGCCACCCCGGGCAGGTAGTCGGCGTTCTCCCGGGTCGAGCTCAAAGCCAGCGCCTGCTCGAAGCGACGCGGCACCAGCGTGACGGTGTGGCCCATCCGGCAGAGATGGACGGCGAAGGCCGTGCCCCAGGCACCTGCACCGACAACCGCAAAATTCATGCTCCAGTCAGCTGGGCCCGGCCAACCGGAAGCAAGCAGAAAGGCGGTTTGTGACCCACGCGGTTTCCCTTGGCGTCGGCTGCATCACCCCCTGAACTGATCGTGAGCCCATCCCTGTTCCCTCGCTCTGTGAAAGCCTTCACCTCCGTCATCTCGACTTTCCTGGAGAGCCGCACCAGCCGGCAAAACCTCATGACGCTGGTCAAGCTGCTGGCCGTGTTCGCGGGACTCGTCGCCCTGTTCAGCATTCTCTTCCACGTGCTGATGGAGCGCGAGGGCCAGCATCACACCTGGATCACGGGTTTCTACTGGACGCTCACGGTCATGTCCACGCTGGGGTTCGGCGACATCACCTTCCACACCGACCTCGGGCGGATGTTCTCCCTGCTCGTGCTGGTCACGGGCGTGGTGTTCCTCCTCGTCCTGCTGCCGTTCACCTTCATCGAGTTCTTCTACGCGCCTTGGATCAAGGCGCAGGCCGCGGCCGAATCCCCCCGGTCCCTCCCGCCGGAAACCGAGCGCCACGTGATCCTGACCGTGAACGGACCGGTGAACCGCATCCTCACCCGCATGCTCCGCAAGCACGGGTTCCCCTACTTCGTGCTGGTGCCGACCCTGGCGGAGGCCCTGGAAATGCGTGAACGCAACCATCCGGTCGTACTCGGCGACCTGAGCGACCCGGAAACCTACCAACGCATCCGCGCCGACCGGGCCGCTCTGCTCCTCACCACCCGCTCGGACATCATCAACACCAACGTCACCTTCTCCGTGCGCGACGTGACGGAGGACCTGCCCGTCATCGCCTCCGCCCGCTCCTCGGCCGCCCGTGACGCCCTCGAACTGGCCGGCGTGACTCATGTGCTCTCGCTGGAGGAAATGATGGGGCAGGCGCTCTCCCGCCGAGTGGTTCACGCCGATTCCCGCGCCCAGGTGATCGGCAAACTCGACCAGCTGGTGATCGCCGAGGCCCGCGGTGGCGCCGACCTGGTCGGCCGCACCCTGGCCGACTGCGGACTGCGCGCCGCCACCGGCGTGACGATCGTGGGTCTCTGGGAGCGCGGCAAACTGATCGCCCCCGAACCGCAGAGCCGCATCGAGGAGCACACCATGCTCATCCTCAGCGGCACGGCGGCCCAGATCGAGGCCTACAACGAGATCCACGCCCGGCCGCACCAGGATGACGCCGTCACCCCCGCCGTGCTCATCGTGGGCGGCGGCCGCGTGGGCCGGGCGACCGCCGCCGCGCTCGCTGAACGAGAGATCCCCTGGACCATGATCGAAAAGCTCGCCGAACGGGTCCGGTATCCGGATCGAACCTACGTGGGTGACGCCTCCGAGTTCGAACTGCTGGTCAAGGCGGGACTGCACGAAGCCGCCTCGGTGATCGTCACGACCCACGATGACGACACCAACCTCTTCCTCACCATTTTCCTGCGCAAGCTGCGGCCCCGCACCCAGATCATCTGCCGGTGCACGCATGAAGCCAACGTCGAGCGGCTGCATCGCGCGGGGGCGGATCTGGTGATGTCCTACGCCTCGATGAGCGCCAATGCGGTGTTCAACCATCTCAAGGACGGCGACACCCTCCTGCTGGCCGAGGGTGTGAGCGTGTTCACCGCGCCGGTGCCCCGGGTGCTGGCCGACCGGCCGCTGAGCGAGTCGTCGATCCGCAACGACACCGGCTGCTCCCTGGTCGCGATCGACGCGAACGGCACCCGGACGATGGACCTGTCACCGCAGACCCTGCTGCCGGCGGACGGGACCTTGGTATTGATCGGTTCACTCGAAGCCGAAGAGCATTTTCACCGTGTCTACCCGAGTTAATGTGCCAGTCCGAATGGGCTGAGGGCGTGCACATTTACACAACCCTCTAAGTTAGCAGTAGCTGCCTTTGTCTCCACCTGTCAGAGTCCCTCCACTTGACTGAGTATGCCCCCGCTCATCGCCAGGATTCTTCAGCGGATTGACCGCCCCTATCAGGAGGATGCGCACTCCACGCGGGTACGGGCCCGGATGATGGCGGGGTTTGCCAGTCTCATGTTGCTGGCCACCCCGCTCAACATGCTGAAGCTGATGGTGGTCGACCCGCCCGAGATGAGGGTGCGGGTGGCTTTCAACCTGATCCTGATGTGCGCGGCACTTTTCGCCCTGCTGCTGCTGCTGCGCGGCCGGCTGCGATTCGCGGGCAATGCCCTGGCCGCCCTCACGATCCTGCCGATCCACCTGGTGATGCTCATCGTGCCGGAATTTCAGGAACCCCTCAGCGTCGCGGTGCAGCTGTTCGCCTTCGACATCGGTTTCCTCCTGCTCGGGCTGGCGTTTGCTTCCCCGGCCCTGACGGTGGGCCTGCTCGTCATCACGGTGGTCAGCCAATTGGCGTTTCACGCCCGCGCCTTCGAGTCATCCGAGTTCGCGGGCCCGTTGCGGTCCGCCGCCGATGCGTTGCTGCGCGATGGTATGATCGCCCTCGGCTTCGTGTTCGCCCTGGGGTTTGTGCTGCGCCGGTTGATCGAGGCGGCCAACCGCCGCAGTGAGGAGGCCCTGGCCGAGACGCGGGCGACGAATGCCCACCTGGAGGCCCTGGTCTCGGAACGCACCCGGGAACTGGCCGCCACCACCCGCCGGGCCGAGGAGGCGTCGCGCGCCAAGAGCGAGTTCCTCGCCAACATGAGCCACGAGATCCGCACGCCGTTGAACGGCATCATCGCGTCGTCGGAACTGCTGCTCATGAAGGGCAACCTCTCGGCCCAGGACGTGGAGCGCACCCGCCTCATCGCCGAATCCGGCGATCTGCTGCTGCGGCTGCTGAGCGACATCCTCGACCTCTCCAAGATCGAGGCGAACAAGCTCACGCTGGAACCACACGCGTTCGAACTCCGGACCCTCGTCAGTGAGACCGCCGCCCTCATGGCCAGTTCGGCCATGGAAGGGGACATCCACTTGGTGCACGCGGTTGCCGACGACCTGCCCCGCTACCTCACCGGTGACAGCTACCGCCTGCGGCAGGTGCTGCTCAACCTGCTGGCCAACGCGGTGAAGTTCACGCCGGCCGGCGGCCGGGTCGATCTGAAGGTCAGTGCCGCCGGCAAAAACGGGCCGGATGCCGTCCAGGTAATCTTCGAGGTGAAGGACACCGGCATCGGCATGGATGCACAGGCCCTGCAGCGTATCTTTACCCGGTTTACCCAGGCCGACTCCTCCACCACCCGCCGCTTTGGGGGCTCGGGCCTCGGACTGGCCATCAGCGCCCGCTTGGTCGGCCTGATGGGGGGAGAGATCAAAGTGGACAGTTCGCCCGGCACCGGGTCGGTGTTCTGCTTCGAACTGAATCTGCCGGTGATCGACCAACTGCCCGCCGTCGAGACCGCGGCGCAGTCGCTCGGCACGGCCATGGGCGTACGGTTGCTGGTCGCCGAAGATAATGCCGTGAACTGCAAGATCCTCAGTGCCCAGCTGCGGGAACTGGGCTGTGAGTTTCACCTCGTCCACGACGGGCTGGAGGCCCTCGCGGCGCTGGAAACCCTGCCCCCGCCCGATGCAGTGCTGATGGACTGCCACATGCTGCTGCTCGACGGTTGGAACGCCACCCGCCGGCTCCGGGCCTGGGCGAACGACCCGGAGGCCACCCCCCACCAGCAGGCCGCCGCCAGCGTGCCGGTGATCGCCCTCACCGCGGCGGCGTTGCCCGAGGAACGGGAACGCTGCATCGAGGCGGGAATGACGGACTTCCTCGCCAAGCCGGTGAAGATCGGCGCGCTCCGGGAGATGATCGAGCGCCACGCGGCGTTGCCGCTCTCGCGAACCGGTCAGGACGCCGGATAGGTGCGGTTGCGTACCGCGGCCGCAAAGCCGGCAAAGCCGTCGCGATAAGCCGCGCCGGCGTCGGCGAACGTTTCGGCAAAGCCCGGCACGTAGCCCGGCGTCAGGCCGAGCAGGTCGGTGCACACCAGGATCTGACCGTCGCAGTCCGGCCCCGCCCCGATGCCGATCACCGGGATGTCGACCGCCTGGGTCACAATCCGCGTCGCCTCGGGCTTCACCATTTCCAGCAACAGGGCGAAGCAGCCCGCGGCTTCCAGCGCCTGGGCATCCGCCACCAGCCCGGCCGTCTCGGCCTCAGTGATGCCGAACTTTCGATAGCGCCCGAGCTGTTTCACCTGCTGCGGCATCAGGCCGATGTGACCCCACACCGGCACACCCGCCTCAACGAGCCGGGCGAGCTTGGGCGCCAAGGCCCGACCTCCCTCAATTTTGACCGCATCGACCCCGGCTTCCTGCAGCAGCCTCTGGCAGGCCTTGAGCACATGGCGGAAATCAAAATGCGCCTCTCCGAACGGCACATCCGCCACCACCATCGCGGGCGGGTTGGCCCGCACCACCGCAGCGGCGTGGTGCACGATCATGTCGAGCGTGACCGGAATCGTGCCGGGCAGGCCCAATACGGTGTTACCCACCGAGTCCCCCACGAGGATGATGTCGATGTCCGCCCCGCCGGCATAGTGCGCGGTGACGGCATCGTAGGCCGTGACGGCCACGATGGGTTCGCCTCCCTTGCGGCGACGGAGGGTTTGGGGAGTGGGTTTGACGCGGGGCGAAGCCATGAACGACGACAGGGAAACCCAACACCAAGACGCCCCGGGTCCACAAGGCAACCCGCGCATGCGTTCCCCGGGCTGCCTCCGGTCGCAAAAAATTCGCAAAACCGACCGCCAGACCGAGTTTCCCCTTGAGAAACACGCCCGCAAGAAACAGGGTGTTAAACCGTGTTTCGTGCCCTGCTGAATAAACTCCGCCGTCCCCCCATTCGCATGGGTTCGGTGGACAATTCCAGCTTCAGGACCACCCCCATCCGCAACGCGGGCTTCGTAAGTTTCTTCAACGAGTCGAAGTGCGTGGCCGCCCGTAACACCGACCACCACGACACCCGGCTGCGCCGCCAGAAGCTGCTGCAAATGCTGGCTCTCATCGCGGTGACCGCACTCTGCACGTGGGTACTGATCGAGAGCGCGCAGGCGTTCTCGACGTTCTGAGCTGCCACGGCTCCGGCAGTCGGGGAAGGGCCCTCCGACACACCTGCGACGGTTAGGCTCGCGCCCGGCAGCCGACGGCATTTCTTCACGTTATGCCGGAAACGTCTCCCACGTCCCCCCGCCTGCTGGCCAGGATCCTCGGCCGGGTGGAGAAAATCGGCAACGCGTTGCCCGAGCCCGCCACGCTCTTCGCGGGCATGGCGGTGCTCACGATCCTGCTCTCAGCGCTCGGCGAGGCCGTTGGCCTGGCGGTGGCCCACCCGGCCAGCGGTGAGACCATCCCCGCCGTCAGCCTGCTCAACCTCGCGGGTTTCCAGCGCATTGTCCGCGAAACCGTCGAGGTCTTTGTCAATTTCCATCCCCTCGGCGTCGTGATCGTCTGCCTGCTCGGCATCGCGGTCGCGGAACGCACCGGCCTGATCGGCGCGGCGGTGCGCGCCCTGGTGCTCTCGACTCCGCGCGCCTGGGTGACGCCGATCGTCGTCTTCGCCGGGGTCATGTCGAATCTGGGCGCGGACGTCGGCTATGTGCTGCTGATTCCGCTGGCGGCCACCATCTTTCATGCGGTCGGACGTCATCCCATCGCCGGCCTCGCGGCGGGGTTTGCCGGCGTGTCCGGCGGCTTCAGCGCCAACCTCCTGATCAGCGCGATCGATGTCATCCTGGCCGGCTTGTCGCAGGCCGCCGCGCAATTGATCGATCCAGCCTACACGATCACCGGCCTGGCCAACTACTATTTCCTGTTCGTCTCCACCTTCGTGGTCGTGATCGCGGGCACCTGGGTGACGCACCGGGTCGTCGAGCCCCGGCTCGGCGCGTACACGGGCAACGTGAAGCCGGAGGCGCTCACGCCCCTTTCCACCGCGGAGAAACGCGGCCTGTGGTTCACCGCGGTGTTTGCGGCCGCCACCCTCGCCTTCCTGCTCGTCGGCGTGCTGCCGGCCGGGGGCTACCTGCGCAATCCGGCCTTCCCGGACATGATTATGCGCGCCCTGCCCTTCAGCTACCTGGTGCCCTTTCTGTTCGCAATCGGGTTTGGCAGCGGGCTCGTCTACGGTCTCGGCGCACGCACGGTCAAATCCGACCGCGACATCGTCGGCGGCATGAACGACGCCATGGGCACGCTGGGCGCCTACCTCGTGCTGGCGTTCTTCGCCGCCCAGTTCATTGCCTATTTCAACTGGACCAACCTGGGTCTGATCTTGGCGGTCAAGGGGGCCCAGGCCCTGCAGGCGCTCGGCTTGGACCACTGGCCTATTCCAATGATGATCGGCTTGGTCATCCTGGCCGCCATCATCAACCTGCTGGTTGGCAGCGCCTCGGCGAAGTGGGCGCTGATTGCCCCGATCTTCGTGCCCATGTTCATGCTCCTCGGCTTTACCCCGGAGCTGGTGCAGGCCGCCTACCGGGTGGGCGACAGCGTGACCAACGTCATCACACCGCTGATGGCCTACTTCCCCCTGATCATCGTCTACGCCCGCAAGTACGACGCGCAGATGGGCATGGGCACTCTGATCGCGACCATGCTGCCCTACTCGGTGGCCTTCATGATCGCCTGGACCATCCTGCTCATCGCCTGGATGCTGCTTGGCCTGCCATTGGGTCCGGAAGCGCCCCTTTACCTGTGATACCGGCCCCGGTTTCCACTCGCCAAGGGGACTTGCGCTTTCCCGCATCGCCCGCCATCGGTTTCCCCTGTTGACCATGACCCCTTTCGCCCGTCCCGCCGCGCTCATCGCCCTCGCCCTGGCCCCCCTGCTCCCGGGCTGCTTGTCCTCCAATAAACTCGTCGGCTTCGTGGCGGAGGTCGTGTCGGTCGATTCCGTCACCTGGAGCGGCGACACCGCGACCATCACCACCACCCTGCGCTACATCAACGAGACCCTGGTTCCGGTCGGTATCACCAGCTCCGAGCACGAACTGTTCGTTGACGGTCAACTGGTGGCCAAGGGCGAGACCGAGCGTCCGGTCGGCACCCGCGCCGGCGGCAGCAACACCGGCCCGATGGTCTTCCAGGTCACTACCCCCGCGGCCGCCACGCACCTGCGTGCCGCCCTCGCCCGCGGCCGGGCGAACTATGAATTGAACAGCCTGCTGCACATCCTCTCTGGTCGTGAGAAACTCGTGAGCGAAACGCACCACACTGGCTCCCTCGACCTGAGTGGCGTCGCCAACTGACCGGCATTTTCCGACGGCATGAAACTCATCAAGGCGATCATCAAACCCTTCAAACTCGACGACGTGCACGAGGCGTTGATTGAGGCGGGTGTCACCGGCATGACCGTCTCCGAAGTCAATGGTTTCGGCCGGCAGAAGGGCCACACCGAGATCTACCGCGGCAGCGAATACGTCGTCGATTTCCTGCCCAAGTGCGTCATCGAGATCGCCGTGCCCGACAACGGAGCGCCCAAGTCACCACCACGATCACGAATGCCGCCAAGACCGGCAAGATCGGTGACGGCAAGATCTTTGTCCTCCCCGTCGAGACGGCGGTGCGCATCCGCACCGGTGAGACCGACGAGGAAGCGATCTGAGGAGCCAGCCTCGCGCTGTCAGGGACGCCCGTTGAGCGCCCAATTGTAGTCGGCGTACTCCACCACCCACTCCGCCGCCTGCCCGGCCAGGTCGGCGCTCACGTCCGGCGGCGCGTAAGGCGCAATGAACTTGAGCAGGGCCGTGTCGGAGCCGCCAAAGTCATCCTTGAACCACGAGAAGATCGCCGAAAGCCGGGCCCGCCGGGCAGCGAGATCGAAGTGATTGTCGGCGCCTTGGCGCAGGAATTGCCGCGCCTGGTCGGCCAACTGCGCGTCGAGCCGGGCGGCGGCGTAGGCTTCGCGGCGCAGGGGCGGACAGGACCGGGCCGCGCACACGATGGCAAAATGCAGGCGGGGTTCGCTGAACTGCTTTCGCAGGATCTCATGCTCGATCTCGTTGAGCGTGTAGTCCTGTCCGCCCACGCGGGCGAATCGGATATCCCACGGCGTACGCTGCAACAACCAGCCCAGCACGCGGCCCGAACCGATGTCATGAATGCTGGAAACCGGATAGGCATCGGCGACCAGCTTGAGGGTGTAGGCGTTGTAGGCGTTGATCCACAGCGCAAGGCGAGCGCGATCGTCAGGCAAGGTGGCCGGATCGGTGGCCGCCAGCTGCTCCAGATAACGGGGCAGCCGCGGATCCACCTCCAACGCCGCATAGTCGACCCCTTCGTCACTCACATGGTCGGTCAGCAATGCCGTCAGCAGCGCGTCGTCTCCCGCGGCTTGCAGACTCGCGAGCGGCCACAGGCACAGCCAAAGCCAGCGGCGGAAATTAGGGGACAGGCAGGGCATCGCTACGGGTGGGAAGCCGGTCGGCAGAGGGATATTCCCGGGCCAGCCGATATGGGTCGGCCCCGGCGAGAAAACGCACCAGCAGCCAGGCGTTGCGCACCTGCTGACGGCCGGCCCCGACCGCGGCAAAGCGCCGGTCCGAGGTCGTGACCGTGGCGGACAGGAGGTCAATCCGCCCACACCGCCGCCGTGCCCGGCGCAGGAGCTCGACATCCTCAAACAACGGCCAGTCCGGAAACCCGCCGATCGCGAGATAGAGATCGGTCCGGATCAGGATGCCGTGGTCGCCGAAACGGGTGAAGACACTGTCAAAGCGGGCCAGCCATGCGCTGCGTCGCAGCCACCAGGCGTGCCCGGTTGAGTAAGTGACCCGAAAGGTCGCCACCGCCGAATTTGGCCCGCTCAGGTAGGGATTGACCGCCCCACCGGCATTGGCCGCCAGATGGGTGTCGGCATGCAGGAACAGCAGCCAATCGCCCGCGGCCACCGCCGCGCCGGCGCGCAGCTGGGGGCCGCGGCCCGGCGTTGTGCCAGCTACCAGCCGCGCTTCGGCGGCGCGAGCGATGTCCCGGGTGGGGTCTGTGCTGCCACCATCGCTGACGATGCACTCCGCCTCGGGCAAAGCCCGTCGCACGGCGGACAGGGTATCGGCGAGTTGTCCCGCTTCATTGAGCGTCGGGATGATGACCGAGATCCGCGGGAACTTCACGCCCCCACCCTCGCGGGCTCACCGCAAAACTCAAGCGCGCCAGCCCATGCGCCGGCGCGGTGGGTCTCAGCCCGCGCTTTTCTTGGTGAAAGAGCTGCGGAAACTGGCCGCAAGGTAGTCGCGGTTCATGCGGGCGATGAAGTCGTGGCTGATGAGCTTCGGGCAGGCGGCGGAGCACTCGTATTGGTTGGTGCAGTTGCCGAAGCCGAGCTCGTCCATCTTGGCGACCATGCTGAGCACGCGGCTGTCGCGCTCGGGCTGACCCTGCGGCAGGAGCGAGAACTGGCCGACCTTGGCCGAGACGAAGAGCATGGCCGAGGCATTCTTGCAGGCGGCCACGCAGGCGCCGCAGCCGATGCAGGCGGCGGCGTCCATCGCGAGGTCGGCGTCGTTCTTCGGGACCGGCAGGGCGTTGGCATCGGGCGCCGCACCGGTGCGGATGCTGATGAAACCGCCGGCCTGCTGGATCTGGTCGAAGGCGCTGCGATCGGTAACGAGGTCCTTGATGACCGGGAAGGGTTTGGCGCGATACGGCTCGACCACGATCACGTCGCCGTCCTGGAAGCTGCGCATGTAGGTCTGGCAGGAAGCGATGCCCTCATGCGGACCGTGCGGCTTGCCGTCGATGACCAGCGAGCAGGTCCCGCAGATGCCCTCGCGGCAGTCGTGGGCAAACGCGATCGGCTCCTCGCCCTTGCCCTCGAGCTCGTCGTTCACGACGTCGAGCATCTCCAGGAACGACATGTTCGGATTGAGGTTCGAGGCCTTGTATTCGACGAACTTGCCCGGGGCGGCCGCCTGGGGCTGGCGCCAGACGCGCAGCGTGACGGAAATGTTCGAGGTGGATGACTTGTCAGCAACCATGGCGGGAAAGGCTTATTTGTAGGAGCGGACGCTCATCTTCACGTATTCGTAGTTGAGCTCCTCGACGTTGCGGAGCGGCACGTTGCCTTCGCCCTGGTACTCCCAGGCGGCGGCGTGGGCAAAGTTCTCGTCATCGCGCAGGCACTCGCCGTCGGGATGCTGATATTCCTCCCGGAAGTGGCCGCCGCAGCTCTCCTCGCGGGTGAGCGCATCGCGGCACATCAGCTCGCCGAGTTCGAGAAAGTCGGCCACGCGGCCGGCCTTCTCAAGCGACTGGTTGAGGGACTCGTTCGAGCCGGGGACATTGACGTTGGCCCAGAACTCCTCGCGCAGCTGCGGGATGAGCTCGATGGCCTTCTCCAGGCCCTCCTTGGTGCGGGCCATGCCGCAGTGGTCCCACATGAGCTTGCCGAGGCGCTTGTGGAAGTGGCTGACCGGCTCCTTGCCCTTGGTGTTGAGCAGCCGCCGGGTGACATCGGTGACACTCGCCTCGGCGGTCTTGAACTCGGCTTCGTCGCCCTTGGGGGCGGAACCGGGCTTCTGGGCGGCAAGGTAGTTGCCAATCGTGTAGGGCACGACGAAGTAGCCGTCCGCCAGGCCCTGCATGAGGGCGGAGGCGCCCAGGCGGTTGGCGCCGTGGTCGGAGAAGTTGGCCTCGCCCAGCACGAACAGGCCGGGGACGTTGGACATCAGGTTGTAGTCCACCCAGAGGCCGCCCATGGTGTAGTGCACGGCCGGGAAGATGCGCATTGGCGTCTCGTAGGCGGAATCGTTGGTGATCTCCTTGTAGATGTCGAAGAGGTTACCGTAGCGCTGGCGCACGGTGTCGGCGCCGAGGCGGTTGATGGCGTCACCGAAGTCCAGATACACACCGAGGCCGGACGCACCGACGCCGCGGCCCTCGTCGCACATGCGCTTGGCGGCGCGGGAGGAGACGTCGCGCGGGGCGAGGTTGCCGAAGCTCGGATAGATGCGCTCGAGGTAGTAGTCGCGGTCGGCCTCGGGGATGTCCTGCGGGCGCTTTTGGCAGTCCTCCGCCTTCTTCGGCACCCAGATGCGGCCGTCGTTGCGCAGCGACTCGGACATGAGCGTGAGCTTCGACTGGTAGTCGCCGGAGACCGGGATGCAGGTCGGGTGGATCTGCGTGTAGCAGGGATTGGCGAAGCAGGCGCCCTTCTTGTAGGCGCGCCAGGCCGCGGTGACGTTGGAGCCGCGGGCGTAGGTGGACAGATTGAAGACGTTGCCGTAGCCGCCGGTGGCCAGAATGACCGCGTCGCCGGCGTGGCGGGTGATGGCGCCGGTCACCAGGTTGCGCACGATGATGCCCTTGGCCTGGCCGTCGACGAGGACGAGATCGAGCATCTCGGTGTGGGTATGCAGCTTCACGCCGCCGGATCCGATCATCTTCGACAGCGCGGAATAGGCGCCGAGCAGGAGCTGCTGGCCGGTCTGGCCGCGGGCGTAGAAGGTGCGGGACACCTGCGCGCCGCCGAAGGAGCGGTTGGCCAGCAGGCCGCCGTATTCGCGGGCGAAGGGCACGCCCTGCGCGACGCACTGATCGATGATGTTGACCGACACCTCGGCCAGGCGGTGGACATTGGCTTCGCGGGAGCGGTAGTCGCCGCCCTTCACGGTGTCGTAGAAAAGTCGGTACACGCTGTCGCCGTCGTTCTGGTAGTTCTTGGCGGCGTTGATGCCGCCCTGGGCGGCGATGGAGTGGGCGCGGCGCGGGCTGTCGTGAAAGACGAAGCACTCCACCTGATAGCCGAGCTCGGCGAGGGTGGCGGCGGCCGAGGAACCGGCCAGGCCGGCGCCGACGACGAGCACCTTGTATTTCCGTTTGTTGGCGGGGTTGACGAGCTTGATGCTGGCCTTGTGGTTGCGCCACTTGTCGGCGAGCGGACCGTCGGGGATGTTGGATTTAAGTTCAGCCATGACGGAAGGGGATCAGCGGTTCGCGAGAATGACCTCGGCGGCGGCCGTGCCGGACGCGGGCTTCACCGCGCCGGTGAGGATCGCCCCGGGGATGGCGAGGTTGCCGAGAAAGTAGAGGAGGCAGAACAAGCCGACCGCCTTGCGCAGGCAGCCCGACCAGCCGTCGTTGCGCAGCCCCAGGGTCTGGAAGATCGAGTCGGCGCCGTGCCAGAGGTGCACCGTGAGCAGGCCGACCGCGGCCATGTAGAACAGGGAGACCAACGGGTGTTTGAAACCGAGGAACACCATGGAATAGACGTCGTGCACCACGGTGCCTTCGGTCGCGAGCGGGATGCCGAACTCGCTGACATCCTCGGTGATGGTCCAGTCCCAGTTGGTCTTGAAGGTATCCGCTCCCGCCACGCCCACCGTGAAGTGCGCCAGGTGGTAGAGCAGAAACGCGAGGACCACGAACCCGGACAGACGCATGTACCGTGAGGCCACCGAGGCCCGCAGCCACTTTTTCACCCCGTAGACCTGTGGGCCGCGGGCGGCCTTGCTTTCCAGGGTCAGCGCCACGGCCGCCCAGATGTGAATGCCAACGCAGGCCAGCAGGAAGAGGCGCACGGCCCACAACAGCGGCCCGAGGGACTGCAGGAAGTGGGCGTAGCCGTTGATGTGATCCGGCGGCAGAAAGATCTGCAGATTGCCGATCAGGTGGCCGATCACGAAACCGACGAGCACCAGGCCCGTGGCCGCCATCAGGATCTTGCGACCGATCGAGGAGGTGAAGAGGTTGCGGAGAAGACTCATCTCAGGGTTGGGCAGGAGGCGCCGGGGTAAGAAGGCGCCAAGCGGCAAAACTGGGGTGTCCCCCGGCGATTGTAAACGCCCGGGATGAGGGGGGGCCGGCTATTAGTGAGTCTCAATCCCCGGAGTAGACCGGGCGATCCCGATCCGGCCCGCCCGGCCTCAGCGACCCAGCGATTTCAGCAGGGCAAACTTGCCACTGCCGGCCGGGGCCAACTGGCGGCGGCGGAACGCGACGACGCGGGCGCCGTCGCCCAACACCTGGGCCACGGCCTCGGCCAGCCCCTCGGGCGCGATCTCGTCGGCCACGTAGTGGAGGTCCCAGCGGTCCGGCTTGGTTTGCACCAGCGAGTAGTGCCAGCAGACGAACTCCGGCGGCATGGCCTGGTCGATGTCCGTCGGCGACACCAGGGTGCCATCGGCGCGCCGATGCAGGCCGCCCTCGCGGCCAAGCAGACGGAAACCCTGCTCGCGCCGCTGCACGATGTCACCGGTGTGGTAACGCAGCAGCGGCATCGCCTCGCGGTCACGGGTGGTGACAATGATCTGAAACGTGTCGTCCCCCTCCCCGTAGGGTTCGAGCTCGATGAACGCGTTGGCGTCAATCGCCCGCGAGTTGTCCTGAAACGCATCGCCGACAAACAGGTAGCCGGCCTCGGTCGATCCGTAGAGATCCACCTGCGGCGCGGGGAACACCTCCGCGATGCGCCGGCTGTGCTGCAGGCTGGCCTTGCCGTAGGTCAGAATGACGGCCTTTACGCTGTCGACCTTCACGCCGCGGCGCTGGGTCGCGCGGGCCAGCAGTGACAGATAGACCGGTTCGCCCTCGATGATGTCGGGTTTCACGGCCTGCAGCTCGTTGACGATCCGGTCCCACTCCCCTTCCGGAAACGCAAAGGGGTCGCTCGACAGGTTCAGGTAGTGGGTGCCGTTGAAATAGCGGTGCGGGAAGGGATGGTCCTCGTAGGGGCACAGGTTGCTGGAGCAGCCGACCGGGGCCAACACACACTTGCGGTGCGGCCGGCCCACGAACGGCCGCAGCACTGGGGAGGCCTCGTAGGCGCGCGCGGTCTGCGCATCCCACCAGCCCTGCTCCATGATCACCGTCATCGGTCCCGCCGTCGTGCCGGAAGTGCTTTCGTATTCGAAGGTCTCGTCGGCAAACCCGCGCTCGATTCGCGTGTAATCGTCGAAGAACGCCTGGTGCCCGTGCTGCACGATCTCCTGCTTGGTCAGGCGCGGGATCTCGCGGTAGCAGGACCATTGCAGCGGCTCGGTGTGCAGGGGAAAGCGCCGGCTGTAGAGGGGAGACCGTTCGTAGATGCGCCTGATCTCCTGCTCGAGCGGAACCGGCAGACGGTCGCCGACGACATCACCGAGTGACGCGGAGGAATTGGCAAAGGCGGGTGCAGGCATGGCGGAAGTTGGGCAGCTAAGCACGGCTCGGCCGCAAGTCAAACGGCGTCCCCGCCTGCCGCCTTCCGCCGGGCCCACCACCCCTCCAGCATGAACAGACCGTTCAGCATCAGGGCGTGGGTGATGCCACCGCCACGGGCCAGTTCAAGCACGGCCGGGATCGGAATCCGTTCAAGCGACAACTCCTCATCGGCATCCCACGCGGTATCCACCGCAAGGACCACGTTGGGAATCACGACCAGATGCGCCCGGTTGCGCTGGATCGCCGGGTTCGGGTGGACGGTGCCGATCAACTCGGGCTGGCCGCCCCGATAACCGGTCTCCTCCGCCAACTCGCGGGCCGCCGCGTCGACCGGCGCCTCGCCCGGTTCGATCACGCCGCCGGGCAACTCCAAGGACAACTGGGCAACGCCAAAACGAAATTGCCGCACCAGGAGGAGTTCGCCGTTTGCCGTCACCGGCAGCACGACCACCCAGTCCGGGGCGTCAATGGCGATGAACTCACGCCCCTCGGTGCGCCGGGGATGACGGAAACGGACGGCCTGCACATCAAACACCCGCGTGTGCAGGAGGGCGCGTTCCCCTTCGCGAAGCCAGGACTCGGGCGTTGAACTCATGGGCGGAAAACAAAACACCTCCCGGCGCGAAGTCGGGAGGCGTAAACAAAGGGCAGGCGACGAACGCTTGGCTTACTTCTGCGGCAGGCGGATGACCTGACCAACCTGCAGACGATTCCAGTTCACGTCCGGGTTGACGCGCATCAGGTCCTGCAACGAAACGCCGGCGGCAGTGGCAATCTTGGTGCCGGTGTCGCCGGAGCGGATGGTGTAGTTGCCACCGGGCACGGGCGGCCCGCTGCTGGAGTTGGACGCGGAGGCGACGCTGACCGGTGCCGGCGTGGAGACCTTGGTCTCAAGGTCCTGCAGACCGGTGCGGACTTCGCCAATCAGGTTGCCCACCTGGGTGAAGGCAGCGTTGGTGTCGCTGGCGACCTTGGCGATGCGCTGGGTGGCCGCCTCGGACGCGGTCACCGCGGTACGGACCTGGGTCTCAAGGGCATCCACCCGGCCGGCCACGGCCGTCTGCTCACTTAGGGTCTTGTTGAGCGCCGAGACCTTGACCAAGGCGACCGCGCCGAGAACGGCGGCGATGAGGCCAACGATCAGGGCCGCGAGGGCCAAGAAGCTGAATGAACCTGATTCTGACTCCTGCGAAATGGTATCCATGGGGAAAATGACTGAAAGGAGGGTCTACGTCTTAGGCGCGGGCTTACGCAAGCAGGATCATAACCAACCGGGCCATACGCAAGATGTGCAACCCGCGATTGACAGCCCGGAGGGCAGCGACCCAACTGCCCCTTCCTTGGTTACGGGGCGTAGCTTAGCCTGGTAGAGCGCCTGCTTTGGGAGCAGGAGGTCGTGAGTTCGAATCTCTCCGCCCCGACCAACGCCAAGGCCCTACTCAGGGCGTCTCGAACACGACACCGGGCTCCTCGGCATGATCGTGACCGGTGTGGTCGATCTCGCCGCCCTGCATCCCGTAGATGGCCCGCAGGTTGATGGCACGCTGCACCCAGCCGGAGGCCGGATCGATCGCGGAAACCTGCGTCACCAGCTGGTCGACCCGGGCGGCATCCCCGGCCTCGGCGGCGATCGCCACCAAGTGATAGGCTGCTTCCGAGCGCACGGCGGTTTCGGCGCCGAGATCGTTGACGATGGCCGTCAGCGCCGCGATGCCCCCGGTGGTGTCACCGGAACGGAGGGTCGCCATCGCCTCGCCCACCTTGATCCGGCCGGCCAGCGGGCTGTCGCCCAGCATGGCAGCCGCCTGCTGGTAGGCCTCCACAGCGGCGGCATATCGCTCCTCGCGGAACGCGGTGTCGCCAATGCGCAGGTAGGCCGCTCCCGCTAGGGGCTCACCCGGATGATCGGTGGCAAAATTGCGCAGCTGGTCGTCGTTTTCTGCGGCGGCATACGCCGCGGCCGTGTTGTCAGCCCGACGCTCCTCAATGATGGTCCAGCCTTCCTTGCCCAGAATGCCAAGGATCACAATGGCGCTGAAGGCGATCAGGGCGCTGCGGTTCTTGGTCCAAAACTGGCGCACGGACTCCTCGAAATCAGGCGCGCCGACAGCAGCTTCGGTCGAGGCGGAGGCGGAGGAGGCACCGGTGGGGTTGGAATCAGGCTTGGACATGGCAGCGAAAACGGCCACCGAAACACACCGGCCCGCGCCCGTAAAGGCAGGATTTGAGGCGGGAAACCCGGGCCAAACCTCACGGCATACCGTTGTAAACACGGTCAAGCCATACACAGTGCAGTCAGCTCATGCTCCCCCTGCATAAGCTTCCCATGACCCACCCCACCCTCGGTCGCAGCTTACTCCTGGGCATGTCCATGCTCACCGGGGCTTTGCGGGCGGATTGGGTGCCCGAGCAATGGGCCAGCGCCCCGCCCGGAACCCAGACCGAATCTCCGGTCGTGATGGCAGCTGCCGATGTCCGTTTAGATTGGGGCGAGCCTTTCACCCGGTTGACCGGACGTTTTGTCATGCGCAACGAGTCGGCAAATCCGCATCTGGCGATTTGTATATTTCCCCTCTCCGGTCTGGACGATTGGGCGTTAGTCCCGCCCGAGCGCATGGAAGTCAGGGTAAACGGCGCGGTGGTGGAGCATGACGGACCGATCGACTTCGAACCCGCCTTCGCCCGTTGGACGCATTGGAACTGGTATCGAGCCGAAGTTGAATTCGCGCCGGGTGACACCGAGCTGGGTATCGAAACTGACCTGCCTCTCTCCGAAGGTAAGATCAGCTATGCCCGAGCGCTGCACTATTGCGTGCAATCCGGAGCGGGCTGGCGCGGACCGATCGGACGGGAGCGCGTGGTCATCGATCTGGGTGCGCCCATTGATCCCGATCAAATCCTGCGCGCCGAGCCGGCGGGCTACCAGATCGAGGGCAACACGGTGATCTGGGAATATGCCGACTTCGAACCGGCGGACGAGCGGTTCGACGTCGTCTGCGAATTCATTCACCCTGTCATTTGGAGCACCATCAGAGACTATCGCAGCGACTATGCCGCGACTCCTTCGGTCGAAAACGGACTGCGGCTGGCCCGGCATCTTCTGAGCATCAGACTCGGGAAATCCAACAGCGGCTTCCTGCCCAGAATCACCCCCGAGCAATTTGCTCTCCTCGGCCCGCGTCTCACAGCAGCCGCCGATCGCGAAGCCTTGAACCGGCTCTTCGTACTCGATGAAGCGCAGGACTATTATTTACCGGTGGTGGCTGATTCCGCGGAACACCAGCAGGCCCAGCGTCTGCTCATCGAGGCAAGGTTTCGCGATGAATGGTCCTACCTGCCAACTGTGCGCGAAGGCGAACGCCTCCTGTTGGCATTGCTGGACACCCATCCGGACAACGCCCGCGTCTGGCGCGCCTATCTGGCGCATTATGGACAATTCGCTCTGATGAGCACCGGGGCCACCATCGGCGAAATCCGAATCGGATCTGCTCACCGGGACTTGATTATCCGCGCCAACCAGCTTTGCCCCAATGATCCGATTTTGCAGCTTTGGCAGCAACTGCTCGAACCAGGGCTGTCCTACGATGAGATCGTAGAGGTTCGCCGCGAAATCTTGGATCTCGACCTGTTCGAACTCCAGTTTCCGGAGATCAGCGGGACGTTTTGAAACTCAGAGCCGATTGCCTCGCGGCTCAGTCGAACACGACCGTTTTGTTGCCGTAGATGAGAACACGGTGTTCGAGGTGCCAGCGCACGGCCTGGGCCAGGACGAGCTTCTCGAGGTCACGGCCCTTGCGCACGAGGTCGGCGACACCGTGACGGTGGGTCACGCGGGCCACGTCCTGCTGGATGATCGGCCCGTCATCGAGCACCGCGGTCGCGTAGTGCGCCGTGGCCCCGATCAGCTTCACCCCGCGGGTGTGCGCCTGATGATACGGGCGGCCGCCGGCGAAGGCCGGCAGGAAGGAATGATGGATGTTGATGACCGGCACCCCACACTGCTCCAGGAACGTTTCCGAGAGGACCTGCATGTAGCGCGCGAGCACCACCAGCTCCGCCCCGAGTTCGCGGAGCAGCTTCATCTGCGCCGCCTCGGCCGCCGGTTTGGTGTCGGCCGCCACCGGGAGGTGATGAAACGGCAGGCCGTACCCTTGCGCGGCCGCTTCGAGCACGCGGTGATTGGAAACGACCGCCACGATCTCGCAGGGAAATTCTCCCGCCTTCCAGCGCAGCACCAGGTCGTGGAAACAGTGGTCGGCCTTGGACACAAACAACGCCACCCGCGGCCGGTCGGCGCTGGAGGCCACGGTGGCGCGCATGTTGAGCGAGTCCGCGTAGGCGCGGAAGGCCTCCTCCTCGGTCGCAGCGGCACCGGCGGGCATCCATTCGACGCGCTGGAAGAAGATGCCCTCCTCCATGTCGCGGTGCTGGTCGGCGTGGAGGATATTGCCCCCCCGCTCGTAGATCCACCCTGACACCTTCGCGACCAAGCCCGGTTGGTCGGGACCGTGCAGCAGGCAGACGAGGGACGGGACCTCTTCCATCAGGGAAAGGGCCACTCAGGCCGGTTTGACGTTCTTGACGAACTCCTGGATCGGGCGGACGCCGATCTGCTTTTGTTTGAGCGCCTCGATGCCCTTCACCGCGGCGAAGGCACCCATGACCGTGGTCATGAGGCAGACGTTGTGCGCATAGGCGGCGGCCCGGATCTTGTTCTCGTCCTTGCGCGGAATCATGCCGGCGGGCGTGTTGATCACGAGCTGGAGCTGGCCGTTCTTGAGCATGTCGACCGCGTTGGGCCGGCCCTCGTTGATCTTGGCCAGCCGGGTGACGGACACACCGTTGTCGGTCAGGATGCGAGCCGTGCCCGTGGTGGAGTAGATATTGAAGCCGAGCGCACACAGGCGACGGGCCAGATCGACCGCCCGGGCCTTGTCGGCCTCCTTGACGGACAGGAACACATTGCCGCCCGTCGGCAGCCCGGGCTTGGCCGCGGCCTGCGACTTGGCGAATGCCACGCCGAGATCTTCGTCCACCCCCATGACCTCGCCGGTGGAACGCATCTCGGGACTGAGCGCGATGGTGCACCCCGGGAAGCGTACGAACGGGAAGACCGATTCCTTGACGCACCAGTGCTTCGGCACGATCTCCTGGGTGAAACCGAGCTCCTTGAGCGTGGAACCGGCCATGATGCGGGCCGCCAGCTTGGCCAGCGGCACGCCCATCGCCTTGGCGACGAACGGCACGGTCCGCGAGGCGCGCGGGTTGACCTCGATGATGAACAGCTCCTCGTCCTTGATCGCGAACTGCACGTTCATGAGGCCGATGACCTTGAGCTCCTTGGCCAGCGCGTGGGTGGCCTGGCGCACGGTCTCGAGCATCGACTTCGAAAGGGTGTGCGGCGGCATGACCATGCCGGCGTCGCCGGAGTGCACGCCGGCAAACTCAATGTGCTCCAGCATCCCGCCGATGACCGAGGTCTCACCGTCACTGATGCAGTCGACATCGAGCTCGATGGCGTCCTCGAGGAACTTGTCGATCAGCACCGGTTTGTCCGGCATGACGTCGAACGCCTCGCGCACCACGTTGCGGAATTCCTCCTCGCTGTAGACGATGAACATGCCGCGCCCGCCGAGCACGAAGGACGGCCGCAACAGCACCGGGAACCCAATCTCGTGCGCATGGGCCAGGGCCTCCTGCTCGGTCATGGCGGTGCGGTTCGGCGGCTGCCTGAGGTCGAGCTTCTGCAGGACGGCGGCGAAGAGCTTGCGGTCCTCGGCGATGTCGATCGATTCGGGCGAGGTGCCGATGATGTTCACCCCGTGGGCCTGGAGCGCGCTGGCGAGATTGAGCGGCGTCTGGCCGCCAAACTGTACGATGGCGCCATCGCACTTCTCCTGCTCATAGATCTCGAGCACATCCTCCAGGGTGAGCGGCTCGAAGTAGAGGCGATCGGAGGTGTCGTAATCGGTCGAGACGGTCTCGGGGTTGGAGTTGACCATCACGGTCTCGAACCCCGCCTCCCGCAGCGCGAAGCTGGCGTGCACGCAGCAGTAGTCGAACTCGATGCCCTGCCCGATCCGGTTCGGGCCGCCGCCGAGGATCATGATCTTCCTCTTGTCCGACGGCATCACCTCGTTCTCGTCGCCGTAACTGGAATAGTAATACGGAGTGAAGGCCTCGAACTCGGCCGCGCAGGTGTCGACCAACCGGTAGGTCGTGGCGATCCCGCGTTCCTTGCGGGCGGTGCGCACCGCGTCGAGATCGGTCTCCAGCAGGTGGGAGAGCTGCGCGTCGCTGAAGCCGAATTTCTTGGCCCGGCGCAGGTGGTTGGTCTCGACGGTCTCGAGGGTGAGCCCGCGCAACGACTGCTCCATCTCGAAGATCTCCTTCAACTGGTGCAGGAACCACGGGTCGATCTTGGTGAGTTCAAACAGGTCCTCGACCGTGAGCCCGGCCATGAAGCCGTAGCGGATGTAGAAAATGCGCTCGGCATTGGGCGTCGCGAGCTTGGAACGGATCACCCCGATATCCGGCGGCGTGTCCGCCCCCAGCTTGCCGCCGGCTCCGAAGCCGCGGGCGCCGATCTCCAGCGAGCGGAGGGCCTTCTGGATCGACTCCTTGAAGGTGCGGCCGATCGCCATCGCCTCGCCCACCGACTTCATCGCGGAGGTCAGGGTCGGGTCGGTGCCGGGGAACTTCTCGAAGGTGAAGCGCGGGATCTTGGTGACGACGTAGTCGATCGTCGGCTCGAACGAAGCCGGGGTCAGCCGGGTGATGTCGTTGCGCAGCTCGTCCAGCGAGTAGCCGACGGCGAGCTTGGCGGCGATCTTGGCAATGGGGAACCCGGTGGCCTTGGAGGCGAGCGCCGAGGAACGCGACACGCGCGGGTTCATCTCGATGACCACCTGGCGGCCGGTCTCGGGATCGATGGAGAACTGAATGTTGGAACCGCCGGTCTCGACACCGATCTCGCGGATGACCGCAAAGGAGGCGTCGCGCATGGCCTGGTATTCCTTGTCCGAGAGCGTCATCGCCGGGGCCACCGTGATGGAGTCGCCGGTATGGACGCCCATGGGGTCGAAATTCTCGATCGAGCAGATTACGACGCACTGGTCCTTGTGGTCGCGCATCACCTCCATCTCATATTCCTTCCAGCCGAGCAGACACTCCTCGATCAGGACCTCGTGGACCGGCGAGAGGTCGAGACCGTTGGCCACGATCTCCTCAAACTCCTCGAAATTGTACGCAATGCCGCCGCCGGAGCCGCCGAGGGTGAAGGACGGGCGGATGATGAGCGGCAGGGTGCCGATTTCCTGGGCGGCCTCGCGAGCCTCGGCCAGGGAATTCACCGTCTGGGACCGGGCCACATCCAGACCGATTTTGACCATGGCCTGCTTGAACAGCTCGCGGTCCTCGCCCTTGTCGATCGCCTCGGGTTTCGCCCCGATCATCTCGACGCCATATTTCTCCAGAATGCCCTTTTCGTGCAGCTCCATGGAGAGGTTGAGCGCGGTCTGGCCGCCCAGCGTCGGCAGGAGCGCGTCGGGCTTTTCCCGGGCGATGATACGCTCCACGAACTCGACCGTCAGCGGCTCGATGTAGGTGACATCGGCGAACTCCGGGTCAGTCATGATCGTGGCCGGGTTGGAGTTGACCAGGATCACCCGGTACCCCTCCTCCTTTAAAGCCTTGCAGGCCTGCGTGCCGGAGTAATCGAACTCGCAAGCTTGCCCGATGACGATCGGGCCGGCGCCTATGATGAGAATGGAGGAAAGGTCGTCGCGCTTGGGCATGGGCGTAAACGACGCGGGACGCTTGTCGCCACCCAAGGGTGGCGCAAGCGTGAACTGGCCGGGAAGGTCAGCCCAGGGACTCCGGCGTCACCCCGAGCACGCGGGCGGCCTCGGCTTTATCCCCCCGGCAGGCGTGCAGCACCATCTCGATGTAGTGTCGCTTTTCGTTGGCCAGATAGGCCTCCAGGCTCGGCCATTCAGTGAGGGACTTCTGGCGCAGGGGAATCTGGTCGAGCGAGACCATCCGCGAGGGCGTCTGGGCCGCGATGCTGTGCACCATCTGCTGCAGTTCGGCGATGTTGCCCGGCCAACGGTAGCGAAACAGCACCGCCATGGCCTGCTCGTCGAACTCGATCAGCGAGGGATCGAACTCCGGGTTGGAGGCGCGGGTCAGCAAATCCTTGATGATGGCGGGCAGGTCCTCGACGTGTTCCCGCAGAGGCGGGGCGGTGACCGGCATGGATCCGACGCGGTAGAACAGCTCGTCATGAAACTTACCCTCGTCGGTCAGCTGCTCCAGGTCCTCGGAACAGGTGCAGATAAGTCGGAAACGATGGGCGGTGCTGCGCAGGACACTCACCAGCTGCGGCTGCAGGTCGAAAGGCAGCGCGTGCAGGTTCTGCAGCAACAGGGTGCCGCCGGTGGCCTTCTCGACCCAAACGCCGCCCGCACCGTTCTCGCCGAGCAGCCCCTTGGCGAAATTGTCCTCAGTGCTGAGGGCGCAATCGATCCGGACCAGTTCCGCGTTCTCGTCGGCGCCGTTGGCGTGGAGGATCTCCGCGATGCTGGTCTTGCCGGTGCCCCGCTCCCCCTGAAGCAGCACGGGGGCCCGGGCGGAGGCGAGACGGGCGACCTGCTGGCGCAGCTTGGTCATAACCTTGCTGCCGCCAATCAGGCGCGCCTCGATGTCCGCCTCGTCCACCTGGTCGCGGCCGACTTCACCGCGCTTGAGCTGAAACTCCCGGAATTCGATGCCGCGCCGGAGGGTCGCGATCAGCTCATCGACCCGGAACGGCTTTTGCAGGTAGTCGAAGGCCCCGCTCTTGAGCGCCTGGATCGCACTCTCGGTCGAGGCGTAGGCCGTCATGATGATCACGACGGCGTTGTGATCGTATTCCTTGAGGTGCTTGAGCAGCTTGATGCCGTCCATCGGCTTCATGTCGATGTCGGCCAGCACCAGGTCGAAGCGTTCCTACTTGTAGCGCGCGAGCGCCTTCTCCCCGTCAGTGGCAAATGCCGTGGCAAACCCGGTCGGCTGGATAACCGCATCGAGCATCTCGTGGATCGAGAGCAAATCGTCTACGATGAGAACGGAGGCCATGAGTCGAAGTGAACCGTTCCTACCGGTCCAGGCCAGTAGGAAGAGCGGTCAGGGAGGACTACCGCTGGGCTTATTGCAAGCCGCCGGCCACCGCACCGAGCTGAAAGATCGGGAGGAACATCGCCATGACGATACCGCCGACCACGACGCCGAGAAACACGATCAGCATCGGCTCGATCAGGGAGGTCAGTGCGGCCACCGTGGCCTCGCACTCCGTGTCGTAGAAGTCGGCGATCTTGTTCATCATGCCGTCGACGTTGCCGGTCGACTCACCCGCCTTGACCATGTGTTTCATCATGGGCGGGAAAAAGGGATTGGCCGCCAGGACTTCGGACACCTGACCGCCTTGGCTCACGTGCTTGGCGATATCGACGCAGGCCTTTTCAATGGGCACCATGTTCGACGCGGCCGAAACAATTTCCAGGGTGCGCAGGATGGGCACGCCGGAACGGATGAGCGTGGCGTAAGTGCGGCAGAAGCGCGACAGGGCGATCTTGTGGATCAGGTTGCCGAAGATCGGCGCGCGCACGAGGCCGTTGTGCTTGATTTCACGGCCCTTGGGGGTGGCGGTGACTTTTTTGAAGGCCCAGACGAAGGCGATCACCCCAAGGATGATCCAGTGCATGTTGCCCTTCAGAAAGTCAGAGAGGTCGATCAGGAACTGGGTCGGAGCCGGCAGCGCGGCACCGAAGTCCGCAAACATCGCGGCAAACACCGGGATCACGAAGATGAGCAGCACATTGACGAGCGCGACCGCCAGGCCGATGACCGCGATCGGATAGGTCATGGCCGACTTGACCTTCTTGGTCAGCTTGACGCTCGACTCAAAGTAGTCGGCCACCTTGCCCAGAATTTCCGCCAGGGCACCGGAGGCCTCACCGGCCTCCACCATCGAGATAAACAAGGTGTTGAACGATCTCGGGAAGCGCTTCACCGCCGCCGAGAAGGAATTGCCCGATGAAATCTCGGCCCGCACATCGCGGATCACGATCCGGAAGACCTGATCCTCCGTCTGATCCTGCAGCGCCTCCAGGCATTGCACGAGGGGCAGACCCGCGACGAGGAGAGAAGCGAGCTGCTGGGTGAAGATGGCGAGCTCGCCGAGCGGCAGCTTGTAGTTCTTCGACTTCTTCTCGAGCGCCTTCTGCTTAGCGAGCGCCTGAGACTGGGCGAAGCTGGACTTGCCCTTCTTGCCGGCCGTTTTCTTTCCGCCCTTGGCTGAAGCGGACGACGTGGAGGTAAACGCCATGGCCGATGAAGAAAGGGAGCAATATCGAGCCTCGCAACCCCATTTCTGACACTCAGTAGCAAAAAATATGAGAAAAATACCCGTCCAAAAGGAGGGATTATTTGGGCTGGTTGTGACGTGATTCAGCGCGGACTTGACCCCACTCGCGGAGCGCCGATGCTTCGCCGCACTGCGGCTGTAGTTTAGTGGTAAAACCTCTGTCTTCCACACAGATGTCGTCGGTTCGATTCCGTCCAGCCGCACCACCCATCCGAGTCAGCTCGGTGCCCGCCGTAGCCAACAGACGAAAGAGGGCTGATTTGAGCCCTCATTGACGCTACCTCGCCATGAATCTCGTCCTGTTTGAACCAACCGAGCTCGCCCCGCCGTTACCGCGCTCGGATCCACGGGCGCAGCACATCCTGACCGTTTTGCGGCGCGCAGTCGGGGACGAGTTTGATGTCGGCGAAGTCAACGGCCCCCGGGGCAAGGCCCTCCTGACGGCGGTGACGCCCCAGGAGCTGCACCTCCGCTTCACTTGGGACATCGCCCACCCACCGCCCGCACCGCTGGACTTGATCGTAGGGCTGCCACGACCGCAGACCGCGCGCGACATCCTCCGCGACGCCACCACACTGGGGGTGACCGCACTGCATTTCGTACGTTGCGCCCGTAGTGATGCCAACTATGCGACCAGTTCGCTCTGGTCATCCGGCGAGTGGCGCCGCCATACGCTGAGCGGAGCCGCCCAGGCCTTTGACACCCATGTGCCGGAGGTCAGCTGGCACCAAACTCTGGCGGACACCCTGCAGGAGCCCCCGCGCCCGGATGGTATCCGCGTTGCCGCTGACAATTACGACACCGATCAGGCGTTCGCGGCGCTTCGCGTGACCTCTCCGACGAGGCCCGTCACGCTCTGGATTGGGCCGGAACGTGGCTGGGACAACGCGGACCGCGCCCTGCTCGACGCCGCGGGCGTGGAACGGCGGCATCTGGGATCACGCGTCCTGCGGACCGAGACGGCGACCGTCGCAGCCCTGAGCCTCATTCAGGCGATCCGCCAACGCAGCGAAACACCGTGATCGACGGCTGGTGACGGCCTTTGCCGAGGCGTTTGACTATTTCCCAACCGGCCGGCTCGAGCTTCAACTCTCCCGGCGCTTCCAACGCCAGCAGCACGTCCGTCTTGCCCCCCACGAGCGTCTTGACGGCGGCGCAGACCGGTTCGGCCACCTCCGCGATGCGATCGTAGGGTGGATCGACAAAGATCAAGTCGGGCGCGGGCCGATCCACCGGCCAGGGCACCCGGGTGGCATCGCCTTCGATCACCTCAAGGCCGGATTCCTCGCGACCACAGCTGCGGCAGACCGCCGCCAGGTTGGCGCGTAGGCAGCGTACCGTGCCGGCATGCCGCTCGATCCACACCCCGCCGGCGGCACCCCGACTCAACGCCTCAAGACCGTAGGCCCCGCTGCCGGCGAAGAGGTCCAGAAAATAGGCGCCCACCACCCGCTCACCCAGACTGGAAAACAACGCCTGCCGCATCCCGTCGGTCGCCGGCCGGACCTGCAACCCGGACGGCACCTTGAGCGGAATCCCCTTGGCTCGGCCTCCACTGATGCGCATGCGGCGAGGCAACGCGTCCGGCCGGGCATGGCAACCGCCAAACCCGTCCCCCGGTTCCGCTAACTCCACGCTTTCCCCGGCGCCGAAATGCCCGCAGGGTCGCGCGCCAAAGCGCCATGCCGTCCCGCCCCCGTTTTCCTGTCTCCGATCACTGCGACGGTCACCGCTTCTTCAACCCCGGACATCACGTCAACCGCACCTGGTGGGACGTCCTGCGCTGGCGGTTTTCGTCAAAACCCGCCGTCTGGCCGGCGTCCGTCGCCATTGATCCGCCACCGTTGCCCCCGCCTCCCCGGGACGGCACCGTGACGGCCACCTGGATCAACCACGCCACGGTCCTGCTGCAGACCCGGCACGGCGCGCTGATCACCGACCCGGTGTTCAGCCCACGCACCAGCCCGTTTCAATGGGCCGGTCCCGCCCGGGTGCACCCGCCGGGAGTAGCCTGGGAGAAGCTGCCGCCGATTCTGGCCATCCTGCTCAGCCACGATCACTACGACCATTGCGACCTGGGCACCCTCCGGCGGTTCGCCGCCTTGCCCAATCCCCCGCTGGTGATCACCCCGTTGGGCAACGGCGCCCTCGCCCGCACCGCCGGATTTTCCGCCCGCCAGATTGTCGAACTCGATTGGTGGTCGGCCTACGAGTTCCAGCTCGGGCTCCACGTGCGCCTCACCCCGGCCCGACATTGGAGCAACCGTGTCCGGGGGCTGCGCAATCGCCGCCTGTGGGGTGGCTTCTTCGTCCATGCCGGCGGAAGAACGGTTTATTGCGCCGGGGACACGGCTTGGGATGACCTGATGTTCGACGAAATCCGCCAGCGCTGCGGCTCCCCTGACCTCGCGGTTCTGCCCATCGGGGCATATGAACCGCGTTGGTTCATGGCTGCGCAGCACTGCAATCCGGCTGAAGCCGTGCACATCCACCAAACCCTGGGCGCCAGCCGCAGCCTGGGGGTGCACTGGGGCACCTTTCAGCTGACGGATGAAAGCCGTGAAGCGCCCAGGGAGGCCCTGCGGGCCGCGACTGCCGAGGCCGGCCTGCCACCGGAAGAATTCGTGGCGCTGGCACCAGGTGAAAGTTTGACGGTCTGACGGGGCGAGGTGCCGTTCACGGCGCAATTTCGACATTCCCATTGCGAAATCGTGCACCTCAACATAGTTAGGCCCCTAACCGTTGGCGCGGCGGTGGGGCGTGAGCCACCTAGCCGCCCGATCAACGTCCGACTTCAACTCCTGCACCTGCACATCATGCGTTTCCGTTTCCTCCCCGTTTGGGTGGCCGCCGGCATTCTGCTGGCGGGCGGAGCGTCGGCGTCGGCGCAGGAGGAGCCGTCCTTCAACGCCTGGCCGATCGCGGTGCGATCCGACCCCGCCCCCGATGGCTCGCGGACGGTGACCGGGCTGGGGCCGCTGTTTTTCTCCCATCAGGCGGCGGATGGTTCCACCACCCGGGGCCTGCGACCGCTGTATGAAGCCACCCATGACGCGACCGCGCACGAGAGCGGCGGCAGCCTGCTCTACCCGCTGCTGCGGTGGGACGAGACGGAGTTTACCCAGAGCTGGAGCCTGCTGAATCTCATCAACGGCTCCCGCTTCGCCGCCCCCGGCGCGCCCGAGGAGGAAACCCGGTTCGACGCCTGGCCGTTCTGGTTCTCGCGCGACACGGGCGATCCAGCGACGTCCTACCGGGCGCTGTTTCCCTTCTACGGTGACGTAACGGCCCGGTTCTCGCAGGATCGGCTGCAATGGGTGCTGTTTCCCCTCTACGGACACTTTGAGAAAGGACCGGTCACCACGGACACTTACCTGTGGCCGTTCTTCAAATCCGTGAGCGGAGAGAATTATCGCGGTTTCGAGTTCTGGCCGCTGGGCGGTCACCGGGAGGAAACCGGCGTTCGTGACGAGACCTTCGCCCTCTGGCCCCTGGTCTACCGCTCCCGCGACAACCTCGATACGGCCCAGCCGACGCTGAAGGCCGGCGTGCTGCCCTTCTACGCGGTGGACCGGATGCCGGGCTACGAGAGCGAGACCTGGCTGTGGCCCTTCTTCGGCTACGTCGATCGCACCGAGCCCTACCGCTACCACGCGCGCAACTACTTCTGGCCGCTCTTTGTGCAGGGTCGCGGGGATAACCGTTATATCAATCGTTGGGCTCCTTTTTATACACACTCCGAAATCCGTGGCATGAAGAAGACCTGGGTCATGTTTCCGTTCTGGCGCGAGGCGTCCTGGGACGAGGCCGGCATCCGCCAGCAACGGGAGCAGCTGCTGTACTTCCTCTATCACCGCACCACCCAGCACAGCCTGGCCAATCCCGACGCCGCACCGGCATCCAAGTTCCACCTGTGGCCGCTGGCCAGCACCTGGGACAATGGCGCCGGCCGCAAGCAGCTGCAGTTGCTGAGTCCGTTCGACGTGTTTTTTCCCCACAACGAACATGTGAAACGCCTTTGGTCTCCCTTGTTTGCCCTCTATCGCTACGACCAGCAATTGCCGGGACACGCCCGACACTCCCTACTCTGGAACGCCGTGACTTACGAAGAAAACGCCGCCGAAGGATCACAGGCCTTTCAACTGGGCCCGCTGCTGGGCTACGCCCACGACGCCGAGGGTCGGCAATGGAATTTCATGGGCGGGCTGATCCGCCTGGAACGCGAACCGGGCCGGCGGGCCTGGCGGCTGCGCTGGGGCCAGGAGGCCCCCCGCGCCGCCGAGTCTGACTCCCCTGCTTCCCTATGACCCAGATCCAAGGCTTTTTTGATTCGTTGGGTAGCGGACTGATCATGGTCTGGCGGGCCCTCGTATCTCTGCCGGCCGCGCCCCGCATTTTGAAGCGGGTCGCCGAGCAAGCCTACCTGATCGGCTACACCACGCTCCCGATCGTTACGATCCTGTGCTTCTTCATCGGCGGCGTGCTGGCGCTGCAGGCCGGCATCACGCTCCGGGATTTTGGGGCCAAGGAATTCATCGGTGCGTTGGTTGGTGCTTCCATGGCCCGGGAGCTTGGTCCCGTCATGGTCGCCATCCTGTTGGCCGGCCGGGTCGGCAGTGCGGCCACCGCCGAGCTCGCCTCGATGCGGGTGTATTCGGAAGTCGACGCGCTGGTCACGATGAACATTCCGCCGGAGCGGCTGCTGGTGCTGCCGCGCCTGCTGGCCGTGCTGCTGGTGATGCCGGTCATCACGGTGCTGGCCAACATCATCGGCTGGTTAGGCGGCGCGCTGGTGTGCGAGTACGTGAAGTTCATCGGCCTCAGTGCAGACCAATTCTTCCGCAACCTACAGAGCTTCGTCACGGTGGATGACGTGCTCGACGGCATGATCAAGGCCGAGATCTTTGGCTTCCTCGTCATGGTCATCGCCTGCAACACCGGCCTGCGGACCCGGGGCGGGCCGCGTGAAATCGGCGCTTCGGTCACCCGTTCGGTCGTCCTTTCGCTCATTGCCATCCTGACCGTCGACTACTTCGTCACCAAGGTCCTCGCCTGATCACCATGCCGCTGACCCGTTCCCCTTTTCCCGAACGCGACGACCGTGCCCCTGTCACGGTTGAGGTGACTCATGTGGCCAAGGCCTACGGCAGCCAGCAGGTCCTGGAGGACATCTCGCTCAAGGTCGAGCCGGGCGAGATCTTCGTCATCATGGGCCCCAGCGGTTCCGGCAAGAGCGTGCTGCTGCGCCACATCGCCGGGCTGGAAAAACCCAGTGCCGGCACCATCACGATCAACGGCCTCGACCCCACCGAGCCGGAGACACGCAACCGCTTCGCCCTCGCCCTCGTCTTTCAATCCGGCGCGCTGTTCAACTCGCTCTCCGTCTACGACAACCTCGCGTTGTATCCGCTCGAGCACCACCTGTGCCCGAAGCAGGAGATCCGCGACCGCGTCATGCGGGCCCTGCGCATCCTGTCCATCGAGCACGCGGTCCAGAAACTGCCGGCTGAACTCTCCGGAGGCATGCGCAAACGCGTCGCCATCGCCCGGGCGCTGGTGATGGAGCCGCAGGTGCTGCTCTATGACGAACCGACCAGCGAACTCGACCCGGTGATGGCCGCCACCATCGCCGAGATCATCGGCACCCTGAAACAGGAACACGACGTGACCAGCATTGTCGTCTCCCACGACCGCGACCTGTCCCTGACCATCGCCGACCGCGTCGCCGTGCTGCACCACGGCAAGCTGCTCGCGGTGGCGCCCCCCGCGGAGCTCAAGGCTTCCACCGACCCCATCATCACCGAATTTCTCAATCCGAAAATCGATACCGCCAACCCGCGCTTCAAGCAACTGGAGGCCTCATCATGACCCAATCGCAAATGTCGGCCCGTGTGGGCCTGTTTTTCCTCCTCGGCGCCGCCCTCATCTGGGTGACGTACGAGGCGCTCAGCGGCAACGAGCTCAAGCCCAAGAACGCCTACGAGCTCACCGCCCGCTTCAGCAGCCTGAAGGAGCTGAAGACCGGCGACGAGGTGCGCATGGCCGGCGTCGCCGTCGGCGTGGTCAAGCAGGCCCGGCTCGTCGACCGCACCGCCGAGATCGTGCTGCAGATCCGCGACACCATCGAAGTGGCGTCGGACTCCACCGCCACGATCGCCATGTCCGGCCTGCTGGGCAGCAACTACGTGTCCCTCACCCTCGGCAGCCCGTCCGCCCCCCCACTCGCCCCCGGCAGCCAGCTGCGCTCGGAGGACACGCCCGATCTCAACACCGTGGTCTCGCAGTTCGGTGACATCGGCCGCAAGGTCGAGGAGGCCCTCAGCCAATTCTCCGGCGCGCTCGGTACCGACGGCGAGGACGGCATCATGGGCCGGATCAACGCCCTGGTGGACGAAAACAGTACCCGCATCGCCGCGATCACCACCAACCTCGAGACGATCACCAACAAGATCAACACCGGCGAGGGCACCCTCGGGAAACTGGTCAATGATCCGCAGGCCTACGACGAGCTGGTCTCCACACTCACCGAGATCCGCGCCGCCGCCGATGAGGCCAAGACCTTCGTCGCCGACGCCCGGGGTATCGTCGACCAGGTCAAGAGCGGCGAAGGCACGCTCGGCGCCCTGCTGTACGACGGCGAGACCGGCGACAACCTCAAGATCGTCGCCGCCAATCTGCGCGAGCTTTCCGAGAAACTGAACAACGGCAACGGCACCCTCGGCCGCCTCATCAACGACGACAGCCTCTTCATCGAGGCGCAGAACGCGGTGCAGAAGGTCAACCGGGCCGTCGACGGCATGGCCGATCAGGGCCCCATCAC
>Ga0181601_10000194_pt1 | contig 47720 bp, 38 predicted proteins | sample 041ome_8_FD_133020 | JGI IMG/M metagenome (GOLD analysis project Ga0181601, IMG submission 133020) | Coastal salt marsh microbial communities from the Groves Creek Marsh, Skidaway Island, Georgia - 041407BS metaG (megahit assembly) | ecosystem: Environmental > Aquatic > Marine > Intertidal zone... | reverse complement strand
CACCAAAGGTGGCGTTAGTGCTCGAGTGAACTCGTCCGTACTTTCCCTTTATAATAAGAGAAGATTTGATGGTCCTCTTAAATCGGGGGCTTCTATTGATTGGGCTGCAGCTCATGCTGAATTGAAAGGTCAGATTGAAAGTATCCGATCCAACGGAGGTAATATTCGTGTATTATCTTCTACCATGATTAGTCCGTCATCTGCGGCTCTGTTGAATGATTTCGCTTCTTGGGTTCAAGGTGCTGGTGAATCAACGGAAGAAGGTGCTGCGGCAGCAGCTTCAGTAAAGCATGTTATGCACGATGCGGTTTCTGCTTCAGGTATGTTGGAGGCAAACAAGAGAACGCATGGTTTAGAGTTGATTCCAGGTTATCATTTTGATAAAGCAAAAGTTGTTGTAAGCTTTGGAGCCGACTTTTTAGTTAACTGGATTAATCCAATCGGATTTGCGAGGGATTTCTCGAAAAACAGAATTCCCGGAGAGAACATGAGCAAGCATTACCAGTTTGAGACAATCATGTCTACTACAGGTTCCAATGCGGACGTTCGAGGAGCTATCAAGCCATCAGAAATGGGAGCTGCAGTGGCAATGCTTGGAAATGCAATTGCCGGAATGATGGGAAGCAGCGATAAAATTTCTGCCTCATTGATTGCCGATGATAATAATGTAGAAGGAAAGATCAAAGATGCAGCAGCTAAATTGGTTGCAGCGAAAGGTCAGTCATTGGTTATTTGTGATTCAAACGATCCTAATATTCAGGCAGTAGTAAATGGCATCAATGAGATGCTAGGTAACTACGGTTCTACTATTGATTTTTCGAATCCGATTCACTTGAGAAAAGGAAGCGATGCAGCAGCTGCAGAATTGGTTGCAGAAATGAATGCAGGTAGCGTTGATATGCTGCTAGTGATGGATGCTGATCCTGTTTATACGATGCCAGCTTCTTGGGGCTTCTCTGATGCTATGGCCAAGGTGAAAACGGTTGTTTCTTTTGCTGAAAAGCCTGATTTTACATCTCAGAATGCGGGTTATGTGCTTCCAGTTCATCATTATTTAGAAAGCTGGAACGATGCGAATCCATTTTCGAATGAATTGACATTTGCTCAGCCAGCAATCAACCCGATAAACAATACGAGACAATGGCAAGACACATTGATGTCTTGGATGGGTTCTTCTGATTCATACTATGATGTTTTAAAGAAGCGCTGGAATAGCGAGGTGACTGCCTCTGACGATCCATCGGTGATTTTTGCAAGTAAATGGAATAAGTCTGTTCAGGATGGTGTCGCTACGATGCCAATGCCTGAAATAGCAGTTGAGCCTGTATTCAATAGCGAAGCAGTTTCTGCGGCAGCTTCAGTATTATCATCTTCAGTTGATGGGTGGGAGGTAGCATTTTATGTAAAGACTGGAATCGGAATTGGAATCAATGCGGATAACCCTTGGTTGCAAGAACTTCCAGATCCGGTGACGAAAGTTGTGTGGGATCAGTATGTCACGATGAATCCGGCTGACATGCGCGATCAAGGCTTGAATACACTGATGGGTGAACAGCAAAAATCAGGCATGGTTAGAGTTACTGTAAATGGTTCTTCTGTTGAATTGCCAGTAGTAGCTTCTCCTGGACAAAAGAAAGGAACCATTGGTGTGGCGCTGGGTTATGGAAAAGGATATGAAGGTGATCGATTGATCGGTGAAAACGCATTTGCCATGCTTCCAGTAGTGAATGGTTTTGTGCAGTACGCTTCACCTGTAACGGTTGAAAAGATTGAAAGACGATACAATATTGCCTCTACACAAACCCATCACACGATGATGGGTAGAAAGATATTGAATGAAACTACCCTTTCTGACTTCAATCAAAACGATCGCGAACATTGGAACCCTGTTGAGAAAATTGCCAATGCCTATGGCGAGAAAGTACCAGTAGATCAACTCGACTTGTGGGCTTCTCATGACATTGATTTAGGTCATCGTTGGGGATTATCCATTGATCTAAATACATGTATCGGTTGTGGCGCTTGTGTTACAGCTTGTCATTCAGAAAACAACGTTCCAGTTGTCGGGAAAGATGAGGTAAATAGAACCAGAACAATGAGCTGGTTGCGAATAGACCGTTATTACAGCAGTGATGCCGATCCAGATATTCATGGAGATTTGAATCAGGATAAGAACTACGATCAGATGGAGATTCCTTCTGATTATCCTGAAGTAGGTTACATGCCGGTAATGTGTCAGCACTGTAATCATGCTCCTTGTGAAACTGTTTGTCCTGTAGCGGCAACAACGCACAGTGATGAAGGATACAATCAAATGACATATAACAGATGTATCGGCACGAGGTATTGTGCGAACAACTGTCCTTATAAAGTGAGACGATTCAATTGGTTCAACTATGTTGGCGACAGCAAGTTTACGGATGTGAATCCTTCACAAGATAATTTGGCTCGTATGGTACTTAACCCAGATGTTGTGGTTAGATCTAGAGGAGTAATGGAGAAATGCAGCCTTTGTGTGCAGCGTGTTCAGGCTGGAAAGCTTGAAGCGAAGAAGGCGGGTACACGAGTTCCTGATGGGTCAATCCAAACGGCTTGTGCCTCTTCTTGTCCTACCAACGCCATCACCTTTGGTGATATCAATGATAAGTCTTCAAAAGTTCGTGAGCATGCGATGAATGATCGTGCATACCACTTGCTAGAAGAGATCGGTGTTAAACCGAACGTTTGGTACCAAACTAAAGTTAGAAACGTAGAAAATTCAGCAGAACACACTGCGTGATCATAATTGAATTAACCAGTTCATATGCAAAGAGAAGCAGCGATAAGAGAACCACTCATTTTAGGTAACAAGACCTATCATCAGATTACTGAAGATGTGTGCGCTCCTGTAGAAGGTAAAGCCAATAAATATTGGTACATCGTATTCTCCATTTCGGTAATGGTGGCACTTTGGGGTTTAGGTTGCATCCTATACACCATCGGTCGTGGTATCGGAACTTGGGGATTAAACACAACCGTTGATTGGGCTTGGGATATCACCAACTTCGTTTGGTGGGTAGGTATTGGACACGCGGGAACGTTGATTTCTGCCGTTCTTTTGTTGTTCCGCCAAAAGTGGAGAATGGCAATTAACCGGTCCGCAGAAGCGATGACCATTTTTGCAGTAATGATGGCGGCTTTGTTCCCAGGTATTCACATGGGCCGCATTTGGATGGCTTATTGGGTGTTCCCACTTCCAAATCAATTTGGTTCATTGTGGGTAAACTTCAATTCGCCTCTTCTTTGGGACGTATTTGCCATCTCTACTTACTTCTCTGTTTCATTGGTGTTTTGGTACATCGGTTTGATACCTGATTTTGCCACAATTAGAGATAGAGCTGTTAAGCCTGTTTCTAAAATGGCTTATAGTGTATTGAGCTTTGGATGGACGGGAAATGCAAAAGCTTGGATTCGTTTTGAAGAAGTTTCACTTGTTCTTGCAGGTTTAGCTACTCCGCTTGTGTTCTCAGTGCACTCCATCGTATCTATGGACTTCGCAACTTCAGTAATTCCTGGATGGCATACTACCATTTTCCCTCCTTATTTCGTTGCAGGAGCAATTTTCTCTGGATTTGCAATGGTGCAAACACTCTTGTTGATTGCCAGAAAAGTGCTGCACTTGGAATCGTACATCACAATCAAACATGCTGAATACATGAACATTGTTATCGTGATTACAGGTTCGATGGTGGGTGTAGCATACCTTTCAGAGTTATTCATTTCTTGGTACTCAGGTGTGGAATATGAGGCCTATGCATTCTTGAACAGAGCAACTGGTCCTTACTGGTGGGCATACTGGTCGATGATGACGTGTAACGTAATTACTCCACAGCTATTCTGGTTCAAGAAATTGAGAACGAGTTTAATCGTTTCGTTCATCCTTTCGATTTTCGTAAATATCGGAATGTGGTTTGAGCGTTTCGTAATCATTGTAACCTCACTTCACAGAGATTACATACCTTCTAGCTGGAGTATGTTCCACCCAACGTTTGTGGATATCGGAATCTTTTTAGGAACGATCGGAATTTTCTTTACACTCTTCCTTTTGTTCAGCAGATTCTTCCCAGTATTAGCATTGAATGAATTGAAGTCTATTTTGAAGTCTTCAGGTGACAACTATAAAAATCAACACTAAGATGAGTAAGGCAATATATGCGCTTTATGATGATGACGAGATCATGGTAGACGGTGCCAAAAGCATCTTGTCTAAGAATCTTCGCATCAAGGATGTTTATTCTCCATTTCCAGTTCATGGTTTGGAAAATGTGCTTGGAATCAAGTGGACAAGATTAGCAATTACCGCTTTTCTTTATGGTCTTACGGCTTTAACATTGGCATTGATAGGGATGTGGTTTTTCATGATTGAAGATTGGCCAATGAACATAGGTGGTAAACCAAACAATACATTGTATCAGAATTTACCAGCGTTTATTCCGATAACATTCGAGTTTACAGTGTTGTGCGCAGCGCATGGTATGGCGATTACTTATTTGATAAGAAACAGAACATTCCCAGGAATGCCTGCCAGAAATCCGCATCCAAGAACTACAGATGATCACTTTGCAATTGAGATTTCTAAAGACGAAAATTCTGGAGTTTCTGATGAAGAGATTCGTACAATTTTGAAAGAGACTAATCCTGTTGAAATTTTTGAAAAATAGGCATGAATAAGAATACACTATACTTGTTTTCTAAGGTTGCCGCAGTCATGATGGGCTTTTATATTGTATCATGTGGCTCACAAAATCAAAGTCCGGGGGTAGAATACATGCCTGACATGTACCGAACGCCTGCTTTGGAACCTTATTCAGGAAACAGCAACTATGCTGACAGCATGGAAGCAAGAAAGCCCGCAGAAGGTTCTATAGCAAGAGGCTACCTACCTTATGGAATTCCGAATACTACTGAAGGCTATGAAATGGCTGGAACATTGCTTAAAAACCCACTTCCTTCATCTGAGCAGGTATTGGCAGATGGAAAAGTAATTTATACGAAATACTGTGGGCATTGCCACGGAGTTGAAGGTGCAGGAGATGGACCTACAGTTACTGCAGGTGGTCATCCACCACCCCCAGCATACAATAGCGCTTCATTGAAGAATCTTCCAGAGGGTAAAATGTTTCATACTATTACTTATGGTAAAAACCTAATGGGCTCGCATTCTTCACAGTTGAACATAGAAGAGCGATGGACTGTAATACGTTACGTTCAAACCCTTCAGAATCCAGAAGGAGATGCTAAACCTGAAGCTACTTCTGATTCAACAGCGGCAGAAGCAAGCACGATGTCTGATGAAACAGCAATGAATAACTAAACGGAATCACAACTATGGAATACGTATTTGACGGTAGAGCTAAGAAGTTAACCTTCATTTTGATGGCAGTAGGTCTGTTATCAATTGTGCTTGGCTTCTTTGTTGGTGATCATGCTAGCCAGCGCGTTTGGACAAGCATTTTGATAAGTGGGTTCTTCTTCTTCGGAGTTGGACTTACTGGTACATTCTTTTTGGCAGTGCAGTATGCAGCTGAGTCAGGTTGGCCTACTGTTTTGAAAAGAATTTTTGAAGGCGTAGCTGCTTACCTTCCAATTGGGTCGGTTGCGTTGATTTTGGTATTTCTTGCTGGGACTTTTCATTTCCATCATATTTATCACTGGATGGATGCCGATTTGTATGATCCTGCTTCACCACATTATGATGAGGTGATCGCACACAAGCAAGCCTATTTGAACCTTCCATTTTGGTGGATCAGAACGATTGCATACTTAGGTGTGTACATCTGGTTTACAATGCTTTTTAGAAAGCGTTCTTTAATGGAAGATGAATTGACTGCAGATCCCAAGCCATTCTTTATCAAGAACCAAACCTTGGCCGCTGTGTTTTTGGTGTTTTTCGGATACACTTCAGTTACTGCAAGCTGGGATTGGATCATGAGCATCGACACACACTGGTTTTCTACCATATTCGGTTGGTACATTTTCTCTGGAATGTGGATCAGCGGAATGGTGATGATGACTTTGTTGGTGGTTTACTTAAAGGGCAAAGGGCTCATGGACTTTGTAAACGACAGCCATATGCACGACATGGGAAAATGGGTTTTTGCCATTAGTTTCTTGTGGACGTATTTGTTCTTTTGTCAGTTCATGCTTTACTGGTATTCAGATATCCCTGAAGAGGTGATGTATTTTCAAGCAAGAATCAATGATTACACATGGTTGTTTTGGGGAACATTGTTGATCAATTTTATTTTCCCAATGCTACTCCTTATGTCTAAGGACGCTAAGCGCAATGCTGGTTTCTTGATGTTTGTTGGAGTAATCATATTCTTTGGACACTGGATGGATGTATTCATGATCATTTCTCCCGGAGCCATGAAGGATCACGGTACAATTGGATTAGTTGAAATTGGAACTTTCTTGGGTTTTCTTGGTTTATTCCTATATGTAGTTCTTGGTGCATTAGCTAAGAGATCTCTATTGGTTAAAAATCACCCAATGCTCGAAGAGAGTTTACATCACCACATTAATTAAGTAGTAGGATAAAGGAAAGACAGTAAATATGGTATCGATTTTAATTATACTAGCCATTGTTCTCGCTTCTCTTGCCATTTGGCAGTTAATGCGAGTATTTGAAGGAACCTCTAAACTCAAGGGTGATACTTCCTATGTTCCTACGGATGCTGAAAACAGCTATCAGGGAAAAATGATGTTTTTATTCATGTTCGGCTACTTCGCGTTTTTCGCTTGGCTTTACGTGAAATATGTTCCTCTTTTGTTGCCTGAATCTGCATCTGAGCATGGTGTTTTACTTGACCAATTGTTGGGATTCAACTTTTTGATCATTACACTCGTGTTTGTTGTAACACATGTGTTCCTTTTCTATTTTGCGTTTAAGTATACATTCTCAAAGGATAGAAAGGCATACTTCTACACACATAGCAACAAGTTAGAGCTTTTGTGGACAACCGTTCCTGCTGTGTTTTTAGCAGTAATCATCGTATATGGTTTATCTGCATGGATTGACATTACTGATGAAGCACCAGAAGGTTCTGTGACGATTGAATTGTACCCTAAACAATTTGACTGGACGGCTCGTTATTCAGGTTCAGATTCAACGTTGGGAGCATCGAATTATAATATGATTTCTTCTTCCAATCCTTTGGGAGTTATTACCAACGGCTCAGTTGCTCAAATGCAAGAAGAGCTTAAGGCAGATATTCTTTATTTAGAGGAGGAATTGGCTAAAGCTCCAAAAGGTGGAATTAAGGATGAAGAGCTTACAGAAACTATTGCGAAGAGAAAAAGACAATTGGAGCGAGTTTCATCTTTTGAAGGATTGGATGTCGCAAGCCTAGAATCAGGTGACGATGATGTGCTCGTAAAGAATGAATTCTACATTCCAAAAGGAAAGAGCATCGAATTCATTTTTAGAAGTAGAGATGTTATTCACAGTGCTTATATGCCTCACTTCAGGTCACAAATGAACTGTGTTCCCGGCATGACTACTACACTCAACTTCGTTCCTACAATCAGCACGGCTGAAATGCGTGAGAAAACCAATAACCCTGAGTTTGATTACATGCTTTTATGCAATAAGATTTGTGGAGCAGCTCACTACAACATGAAGATGGTAATCAAGGTAGTAGAGCAAGAAGAGTATAATAAATGGATTTCTGAGCAAAAGACTTTCAACGAAAGCATTCAACCAGCTGATGAAGGAGTAGCATCAGAAATAAAATTATCAGGTAACGAAATTTCAATGATCGAACAATAATAGAATATGGCAACAGAAGCAGCACATAAAAACGATCATCACCACGAAGAGACATTCATATCGAAGTATATCTTCAGTATGGATCACAAAATGATTTCGAAGCAATTCTTAATCACAGGAATGATAATGGCAGTAATCGGTATGATTATGTCGTCTTTGTTCAGACTTCAACTAGGGTGGCAAGGAGAATCCTTTTGGATCTTGAACTTCTTCCTTGGAGATAAGTGGGCACCAGAAGGTATTTTGGACCCTAATATGTATTTGGCTTTGGTAACCATACATGGTACCATAATGGTGTTCTTCCTTCTCACTGGAGGATTAAGTGGAACATTTGCAAATCTTCTTATCCCTTTTCAGATTGGAGCACGAGATATGGCCTCTGGCTTCATGAACATGCTTTCTTACTGGTTCTTCTTAGCCTCCAGTGTAGTAATGGTGTTCTCATTGTTTATTGAAACAGGTCCTGCTTCAGGTGGTTGGACAGTATATCCTCCGCTGAGTGCACTGCCACAGGCAATGCCTGGGTCTGGTTTGGGTATGACGCTTTGGTTGGTGAGTATGTCATTGTTCATTGTGTCGTCACTTTTAGGTGGTTTGAACTATGTAGTAACAGTAATTAACCTGAGAACAAAGGGAATGACGATGACTAGACTTCCCTTGAGTATTTGGGCATTGTTTGTAACCGCTATTATTGGGGTGCTTTCATTCCCAGTTTTGTTTTCAGCGGCACTATTATTGATTTTTGACCGCATGTTTGGAACAAGCTTCTATCTAAGTGATATTCACATTGCTGGTGAGGTTTTAGAGCAAACGGGTGGTAGTCCGATTTTGTACGAACACTTATTCTGGTTCCTAGGTCACCCTGAAGTATACATCGTATTGCTTCCAGCCTTGGGTATTACTTCGGAAGTGATTGCTACGAATGCGAGAAAGCCAATCTTTGGTTACCGTGCGATGATCGGATCTATCTTGGCTATTGCATTCCTTTCGTTCATCGTTTGGGGTCACCACATGTTCGTTACAGGTATGAATCCTTTCTTAGGTTCAGTATTTACGTTTACCACATTGCTTATTGCGATTCCATCTGCTGTTAAAGCGTTTAACTACATCACAACGTTATGGAAAGGAAATATTCGATTTACACCTGCAATGTTATTCTCCATCGGAATGGTGTCAACATTCATTTCGGGTGGTGTTACAGGGATCATTCTTGCTGATAGTGCATTGGATATTAACTTACACGATACATACTTCGTAGTAGCTCACTTCCACATCGTAATGGGATTGTCTGCTGTGTTGGCGATGTTTGCTGGTGTATACCACTGGTTCCCTAAGATGTATGGTAAGATGATGAATAGAAAATTGGGTTATGCTCATTTTTGGTTAACGTTTATCTCAGCATACGGAGTATTCTTCCCACAGCATTTCTTAGGGCTTGCGGGAATGCCAAGAAGATATTATTCAAATAGTGAGTTTCCAATGTTTGATGAATTTGTTTCGCTCAATGAGATGATATCAATATTCGCCATCATTGGTGCACTTTCTCAGTTCATTTTCATGTTTAACTTCTTCTACAGCATGTATAGAGGGCCAAAAGCAAGTCAGAATCCGTGGGGATCGAATACATTGGAGTGGACTACTCCTGTAGAGCCGATTCATGGTAACTGGCCAGGTCCACTACCAGTTGTTCACCGATGGGCGTATGACTATAGCAAACCTGGAAAAGAACAAGATTTTGTACCTCAGATTGTTCCTTTAGAAGAAGGTGAGTTGGATGGTGGTGCAGGTCATTAACATCGAATATCAAGAGAATATAAAACCCGCCTTAGTGCGGGTTTTTTTATGTTCAATATCATCAAGCCTCTTCCTACATTTGCGAAAGCATGAATAATTACCTTGATCCAGATTCTTCAGAATTATCTCAGTCCGATAAGGATATTGAAAAGGTATTGAGACCGGTACAGTTTGACGATTTTACGGGTCAGGAGTCTATCATTGAGAACTTGAAGGTATTCGTTCAAGCTGCAAGTCAACGAGGCGAAGCGCTTGATCATGTCTTGCTGCATGGCCCTCCTGGTTTAGGTAAAACCACGCTGGCCAATATTATAGCCAATGAATTAGGAGTGGGCATAAAAACAACGAGTGGGCCAGTTTTAGATAAGCCAGGTGATCTAGCTGGTTTACTGACCAACTTGGAAGAGAAGGACGTATTATTCATAGATGAAATACATAGGTTAAGTCCGATCGTGGAAGAGTTCCTATACTCGGCAATGGAGGACTATACCATCGACATTATGATCGATAGCGGGCCAAGCGCAAGAAGTGTTCAGATTGAATTGGCGCCATTTACCTTGATCGGAGCTACAACCCGATCAGGATTGCTTACATCACCTTTGAGGGCGCGCTTTGGTATCAATTCTAGACTTTCGTATTATAATTCTGAATTGCTTACTCAAATTGTTCAGAGGAGTGCTTCAATTCTCAATATTGAAATAGAAACAAAGGCTGCGCAAGAAATATCCAGACGCAGCAGAGGAACACCAAGAATTGCCAATGCCTTGCTGAGACGGATCAGAGACTTTGCTCAGATAAAAGGTGATGGAAAGATTGATTTTAAGATTGCTTCCTTTGGCTTAGAAGCACTTAACGTTGATGCTTATGGCTTAGATGAAATGGACAACAAGATTTTATCGGTCATCATCGATAAATTTTCAGGAGGTCCGGTTGGGCTTACGACCATTGCAACAGCCGTTGGTGAACAAGCAGGAACGATTGAGGAAGTGTATGAGCCTTTTCTAATTCAGGAAGGGTTTCTACATCGCACGCCTAGAGGACGGGTGGCTACCAACCAATCTTACACCCACTTAGGAAGGGAACTCCCTAAAGGAACACAAGGAACAATCTTTGATTAGATGGAGGCGTTCGACCTCAAACTACAAACGCGAAGTGAGTGGGTGAAAACCACGGCTGTTGAATTGGGATTTCTCGATTGCAGAATTGCTAAAGCTGGTAAGCTAGAAGAGGAAGAACCATTTTTGGAACAGTGGCTTAAAGAAAAGAAGAACGGCTCAATGAGTTATCTCGAAGAGAACTTTGAGAAGAGACTTGACCCAAGAAAACTGGAAGACGGAGCAAAAAGTGTAATAGTGCTTTCGTTGAATTATTACTCCGATGAAAAGCAGCATGCAGGCGCTCCCAAGATCTCGAAATACGCCTATGGACGAGATTATCACAAAGTGATTAAAAAGCGCTTAAAGCAGTTCCTATATCTTTTGAATGAGCAGTTTGGTGAAGTAAATGGACGAGGCTTTGTCGATTCAGCCCCTGTTATGGAAAAAGCTTGGGCAAGAAAGTCGGGCATAGGCTGGATGGGAAAGCACACCAATGTCATTACCAAGTATGAAGGTTCATTTTACTTTCTTGCAGTTTTGATCGTAGATATTGATTTAGCTTCTGATGATCCTCAGAGTGATCATTGTGGAACGTGCACCGCATGCATAGATGCCTGCCCAACAGATGCCATAATAGCTCCCTATGTTTTAGATGCCTCGAAATGTATTTCGTATTTCACCATTGAATTGAAGGATGCGCAGTTGCCAACTCAGTTTCAAGGAAAGTTTAATAATTGGATGTTTGGGTGCGATATCTGCCAAGATGTTTGCCCTTGGAATCGATTTAGTAAGCGGCACAAGGTTGAAGACTTCAACCCAAATCCTCAACTTTTAGGTTCTGACAAAAAAGATTGGGAAAACCTTACGGAGGAAAAATTTGAAGAGATTTTTACTGGTTCAGCAGTGAAGAGAACTAAGTATTCAGGACTGATGCGGAATATTAAGTTTCTCAGTTCTTAGGAGAAATTGTTCTTATCAAGCAGAACGAGATGGCATTGTTATACGCTCCACCAATTACGTTTATTCCATTGATGAGCTGAAGCTGCCCAATGGCGGGTAAAATGGAATAGTGGAAGCGAGCGTTGAAACTCCAGTTTTGGTTCATGGGCACACTCACCCCGGCATTCAACGCCAGTTCATAGCGATTGAAAGGACTCAAGTTTGGAATAGCTCCTGATAGGTTTCTAATATCCTGATACACGAGAATACCATTGCATAATCCCACCTCATAATCAAACATGGCCAAGTGAGAACGGTAAAGAATTGGAATGTCAATGTAGTGTGCCTCAAGGGTGAACGAATTGAAATCTCCCTTGTCAGGACGTGCAGCTTTTCGGCTGCCGCGCATGGCATAGTTCAATTCCAGCTGGATTTTAGCAGACCTTGAAATCGGGGTAAATACTCCAAACCCCGCACTGCCTCCTAGCTTGTTGTAGCCTCCTACATCGTCATTGTGAATCTGACTGGCTACTAGCCCCAATTTAACTAATCCAGAAAATTGACCTTTTCTGGGAGGTTCAGATTGTGCAAGGCTCACGCAAGATGAAGACAGAAGTAAAATGCTGAAAATACAGCGCTTTCTATTGAACCACATGCACGTGCGTTTCTTCACTTTGAACAACCTCTCCAGTAGTCTCATCGATAATTAAAGCTACGATACTCGTATTTTCATTGTTCAGCACATTTTCTGGCATTTCTGCATTCAGTTTATAATCAATCCATTCTCCAGTAGAAACGTTACCGTTAATAAATGGGTCTCCATCAATAGATTGGTTCGGGCTTATTTTCCCCCTTAGCACATGCCTGTGAATGTAGTCTGTGACTCTTTTTTTCGGATAAATACTCTCATCTGCTTCACTATCCAATTGAGCAGATACAAGCGAATCTTCGATGCAAAGCAAGAGCAACCTGTATGAACCAGACAAATCAGATAGCGCTTCGGCACTTACTTGTATATAAAACACTTCTGAACTGTCTATGTAATCTGTTTCGATACCAAGCGCAAAATCGGCACTGGTGTTTGTGTTTTCAAAATCTATGGGTGCTGCCCAAAATGTAGTTGCATTGCTGAAATACAAAAGATTATTGAAGTTTTCAAAGCGTCTTCTATTAATCATAGCACTCGGTATGGCTGCGGCTGCGTCAAGATAATTTTGAAAAAGTTCTGTGCCATACGGGGTGGTATAGTCTACAGGATACCCACCAAATTCATCAACATGTGCAAACTCACCCGCATGCACTGCTGTAACGATCATTCGATCTTTGTTCGCTTCTAGTTGTGCCAGTAGTAACTTGGTATTCGCTGGGCAAGTTGTGCATTTATGTCCAGTGAATTCTTCAACATATGTTTTCTTGAATGCTCGATTCAGATTGGCTGAATCAACTGTAGGAAAGGTAATCGAGTCGTTTACATTCAGCACATCTGGTTTCGGTAGAGGCATTTCCACCTTATCACATCCAATAATCAGTGTTAGGAATAGTAGTGAAAGAATATTGAAGTTTATTTTCTTGATCATCATGATTGACAAAATTAAAAGCTGCTAGTGATTGCCAAAGTAAGTCCGTTGGCAGCGGGCACGTTTCTGCACACACCGCCTACACAGAAAATACCCGCACGCTGTCTTCCATAACCCAAGCTAATTCTGTTTGCGTTGCGCACATAGGTTACTTGTGCAGTTGGGTAGTTAACTCTTAAATCCTTGTTTTTATTGCCATAGTTGTATTGGTTCAACACCGTTACTATCCAATGAGGCGAATAACCATATTCGATCAAACCAAATACCCAATCGCCTTGGTCTTGGCCTGTAGTAAGCTGCTGTGCTTCCCAACGAATACTGTGTTTTTTACTTAATTTATTTAACCCCTCTAAGACCCAAATTCTGGCCAAAACGTTGGTTGATGCTTTGTTTTGAATCAGCTCAATGTTGTACTCTTGAAATACAAAGGTTCCTTTCAGCTTGAAGTTTTTGCTGAATTTGCGATCAACTTCAATGTTGTAGTCCCTGTAATATACTTCGCTGCCCCAATTAAACAAGTTTGCCTTATATCCCAATCTGGATTCATCTTCTGGAATATACACCTGCTGGTTGAGCAGTTCTACAGCAACTTCTGGGTCTGGATCAGCATAATATTCGCGGTCATGTGAATTGATCATCGACACATTCAACTGTATGGTTGTGCCATACTTTCCTCCAACTTTACTTCCTTTCTTGATTTTGTAAATCAAGTCGCCTTGTAGTCCAATTTCACCATTAGGTTGTGTGGCATAAGGGTAAAGTGTAGCTGCCAAGCTATAGGTGTGTTGTCTCGATAGCGCTGGAAGATAGTTGATGAAAAGGTCGTTGAAACCAGCCTCTCGGTCACTTCGGAACTCCATATTATCGATGCTCTTTGCTGAAATATTGATTCCAAAACCTCTCCTTGAGTATGTGGCCGAAGCAAAAAAGCCTTCACCTTGTTTATAAATGTACTGGTTTGACTTTGTCGGATCGTTGTCTTTAAAAGCATACTCGCCCATCAATCCAAAATCCTTGTAGTTGAGTTGAAATCGGGCAGCACCACCTCCAACATTTTCAGGAAGATTCAATGAAGATGTACCGCCAGATTGAAATTTACTCACAAAGGAACCGCCTACAGAAACTCTGAGTGCGCTTGTGTTCCATTTTGAAATTAACTCATTGATTTGAATTTCACCGTCAAAGGCCCTTACAATACCATCTCCTTTTTGCCAATAAAAACGCTGGTTTCCTATCAGGCCCTTTATGTATACACCGTCAACAGGAGAATACCTCACACGAGCTCCATCGAATGCATTATCTAGCCCTAAACCGCGTTCCTCGTAGCTTCTCAGGATCATTCCATTGCCAAACTGTTCGTAGAAGTTTCCTACGGTAATTTCTAAGCCGTCTTGTGTGAAAGAAGCATATCGAAAAGGGACACCTATTGTTTCATCTCCAAAGCGCGGGTCGAAACCTTGAACGGGAGGAATATAGCTTTCGAGGCGCACTCCTGCACTGAATTTACCTTTTGTAGCGATCAGATTGGTAAACGCATTCACACCGCTTTTCTCAGGAACGATTGGAGCACCAATGATCGAGTCTTTGTTGTATTGTTGGGCATAGAGATCAAAATTTCCGTGTATCTGCACGCCATCAAGAAGATGTGTTTCTTGAGCGTTTAAGTATAGCGTGAAAAACGAAAAAAGGACTGCAAGCCCTAGGTTGAGGTTAGTTAGTTTCATTAAGGCACTTTCAATGATTAGTTGATCGACTCTCCAGCGGCCAATTTTTCTACCAATTCATACAATTCGGCTTCATCGCCAGGTTGGTAAGAGTTGTGTTGCCAGACAATATTTCCTTCACCATCCATGAGAAAAGTGTGCGGAACATTATTTACGTTCATGGCACGTTTGAAATCTGCATTTGGATCGAGGTATACTTCATAATCCCAAGATTGACCATCAACATAGGGCTTCACTTTCTGCATGTTTCTTGCATCATCAATTGAAATGGCAATTAGTTTCACTCCAGTTTCATCTTGCCAATCTATATAGTCTTCAGCAATGGTGTTTAGCTCACGCTTACATGGGCTACACCACGTTGCCCAAAAACTGATAATTATTGGTTTTCCATCATTTTGAATGTCGCCTGTATTGAATGGTGAACTGTCCAGATTTTTTATTTCGACAGCAGGAATTTTTCGACCTTCATTTTGAGCTTTGGAGTCAATGCTTAAAACTGTGGAGAGGAGGATTGAAAGTAAGATGTATTTCATAGTGATATTTTCAAATGGATTGCGAATTTACTCTAATGCGAATGTTGTGCCAATGAGAATTGATGATGAATTTACCGCTTTGGCTTGGTTTCCTAAATGGAATTATGTCCTTACTCACCAACAATTTTCAATTCTTTTCTGAGAACGTCTGCTATTTGAGGGATTCCAACAGTAGCCGAGGCTCTTATAAAAGTAACTTTTCTCAGCGAAGTATGATTCACTTCTGCTGGGTCTACAATAAAAAACTTTGCTTTCGATGGTGCATATTGAATGAGTCCTGCAGCTGGATACACATTTAAGCTGGTACCGACTACAATCACTACTTCGGCCCTCGAGATAACATTAATCGCCCGGTCCATTTCAGGAATACTTTCCCCGAACCAAACAATGTGAGGCCTAAGTTGCGATCCGTCTGACGCCATGTCACCCAATTGAAGGACATCTCGATGAATTGTGATCAGATTTGGATCGATGGATGAGCGAGCTTTTAAAATTTCACCATGCAGGTGGATGATGTTGGTACTACCCGCACGCTCATGCAAGTCATCGATGTTTTGGGTTATGACTTGCACATTGAATTCTTTTTCTAATTCGGCAATGGCGTGGTGAGCAATGTTGGGCTTGGCATTGAGAATTTGCTCTCGCCTCAAATTATAGAACTTCAGCACCAAAGCTGGATTTTCGGCCCAAGCTTCCGGTGTAGCCACTTCATTGATGTCGTATTCTTCCCATAATCCACCGCCATCGCGAAAGGTTTTAAGGCCGCTTTCGGCACTCAATCCTGCTCCAGAAAAAACGACTATTCGCTTCATTTTTTCAATTATTCCTATCAAAGCTATAATAACCTGCTTTGAAAGGCACGAGGATGCCCAATATTTCTATTTTTACGCCTCCCTGAAAACAACCTTATGAGAAAGAGAAAAAAGCAAGAAGCGCTGGACTATCATTCGTCTGGAAGACCAGGAAAGATAGAGGTTGTACCAACAAAACCATATTCTTCGCAGCGCGATTTGAGCTTAGCGTATTCGCCAGGAGTTGCTGAGCCATGTTTGAGTATTGCAGATAACCCTGACGATGTTTACAAATACACAGCCAAAGGAAACCTGGTGGCTGTTATTTCCAATGGTACAGCTGTATTAGGCCTCGGCAATATAGGTCCACAAGCATCAAAGCCAGTAATGGAAGGAAAAGGCTTGTTGTTTAAGATCTTTGCTGATATCGATGTGTTTGACATTGAAATTGACGCAAACGACATTGATTTATTCGTCAATACAGTAAAAGCCATTTCACCAACGTTTGGAGGAATCAACTTAGAAGACATCAAGTCGCCTGAGGCTTTTGAGATTGAAAGAAGACTGAAAGAAGAGCTGCAGATTCCAATCATGCACGATGACCAGCACGGAACAGCAATCATTACAAGTGCTGCATTGCTTAATGCTTTGGAGTTGGCCGATAAAAAGATTGAGGACGTGAAAGTGGTGGTCAGCGGTGCGGGAGCAGCGGCCGTTTCATGCGTAAATCTTTATCGAAGCCTCGGAGTAAAGCCAAATAACATACTTATGCTTGACAGCAAGGGCGTGATTTCTACTTCACGAGATGATTTGGACGATATCAAGAGCAAGTTTGTTGTTGAAAGCAAGTGCACAAACTTGAAGGAAGCAATGGTTGGAGCGGATGTTTTTCTTGGTTTGTCCATTGGAAACATTGTTACCAAAGAGATGCTCAAGTCGATGGCAAATAACCCCATTGTTTTTGCATGTGCCAATCCTGATCCTGAAATCGCATACGAAACGGCCATAGCATCAAGAAAAGATATCATCATGGCCACGGGTAGAAGCGACTATCCAAATCAGGTGAATAATGTACTTGGTTTTCCTTACATCTTCAGAGGTGCCTTAGATGTGAGGGCCACTACGATCAACGAAGAGATGAAACTTGCAGCCGTGAAGGCATTGGCCGAATTGGCGAAAGAATCGGTTCCTGTAGAGGTAAACATTGCCTATGGAGAATCAAACATTTCATTTGGTAGGGATTATATTATTCCGAAACCACTCGATTATAGGTTAATTACCACGGTGGCACCGGCCGTTGCAAAAGCAGCTATGGAAAGTGGAGTAGCGCGCATGCCTATCAAAAATTGGGGGGCTTACATTGATGAGCTCGATGCCAGATTAGGATTGGATAATAAGCTGTTGCAGAGCATTACAACTAAGGCCAAGCAGCAACCTATGCGAGTAGTGTTTGCAGAAGCGGATAATTATAAGATTCTGAAGGCCGCTCAGATTTCGAGAGACGATGGTGTTGCCATTCCAATTCTGTTGGGAAATAGAGAAACCATTGATCAGCTCATCGAAGAGCACGGGCTTGATATGGAAGATATCGAGATCATTGATCCACGATTGGAGGAAGAGCGAGCAAGGCGCATGAACTATGCTCAATTGCTTTATGATAATCGAAAGCGAAGGGGCTTCACCATGTCAGAGGCAAGCAAGATCATGCACGAGCGTAATTATTTTGGTGCGGCCATGGTTGCTAGTGGAGAGGCAGACGCATTGATTAGCGGGTTGACCAGAAATTATCCGGCTACCATCAAGCCTGCCTTGCAGGTCATTGGAACAGATCCAAATGTGAATAAGCTCGTTGGAATGTATGTGGTGATTACCAAACAGGGGCCCTTGTTCTTGGCAGACACTACGATTAACTATAACCCTACTGCCGAAGAGCTGGCGGATATGACAGTTTTGGTGCATGCTGCAGTTGAGCGATTTAAGATCGCACCACGAATAGCCATGTTGAGTTACTCGAATTTTGGGAGTAGCGATGGTGAAGAAGCAATTAAGGTTCGAAATGCAGTCAAAATTCTGCATGAGCGCTATCCAAAAATGGTCGTTGATGGTGAGGTTCAAGCCAACTTTGCCATTAACAATGAAATGATAGAAGAGTCGTTCCCATTTTCGAAACTAGCAGGTAAGAAAGCCAACGTATTGATCTTTCCAAACCTCTCATCAGGAAACATCGCTTACAAATTGTTGCAAGAAATGGGCGGCAGAGAGGCAATTGGGCCGATTTTATTGGGCATGAAGAAACCTGTTCATATTCTTCAATTGGGAAGCTCGGTGCGCGAAATCGTAAATATGATTACCATCTCTGTGGTAGATGCTCAAACACGTCAAAAGTCGAGTAAATGATAGAGTATATTCTCGGGAAATACACGGAGAAAACTCCAACGCACGTGTTGGTTGAAACCAATGGCCTAGGCTACTTTGTGCAGGTTAGTTTAACCACATATTCAGACCTCAATGGAAAAGATTCTGGGAAACTCTTGACCCATTATTCAGTTAGTGTTGACGTAAGGTCTGGTGAAAGCAAACATCAGCTGTATGGTTTTTCTTCGGACTTAGAGAGACAAATGTTCAGGCAGTTGATTTCAATCTCAGGTATCAGTTCTTCCATTGCCATGATGATTTTGTCTTCTTTCAAACCTTCTGAATTTCAATCGATTGTAATTGGTGAAGACGCCAAAACTCTAACCACAGTTAAAGGAGTTGGTCCGAAAGTAGCCGAGAAAGTAATCCATGAATTGAGAAATAAAATAGCTAAAGACGATATTTCTTTGGATGAACATGTGAATTCAGGCAATACTTTAAGGCAAGAGGCGTTATCTGCGCTCACTGCGCTTGGTTTTGATCGAGCATCATCAGTGAAAGTCATAAACAACCTACTTAAATCTGATGCAGCCCCGCAAAGCGTTGAGCAGTTGATTAAATCGGCATTAAAACAACTCTGACCAGAAGAACATTTTTTTGAATTTCCGCATAGTAAATAGGGTAACCGTTGTGGTTTGGGCATCAGTAATGATGCCTTTGGTGCTTTTTAGTCAGGAGGATACTGCCAAGAATGGTATGCTTTTTCCTTTCGAGGATACCTATGATCCATTGCAAGATGATGATCGCAAATTGTATGGTGGAAAACCTACGGGAGTGGAAACTGAAATTGAGTATGATCCCGAGTCTGGAAATTATGAGTATCAACAGAAATTTGGGAACATAAACTACCGGCCACCTTCTTACCTTTCGTTTGACGAGTACCAAGATTATGAGGCTAAAAAGTCGATGAACGACTATTGGAAAGAAATCCGCAACAATGCTGAAGAAAGTGAAGATGATGGTACTGGATCTGGAGGAAGTAGTTTTCGACCTTCGATCAATGTAGAAAGCGAAGGGTTTGATCGAATATTTGGAGGTAATACCATTGAAATTCGCCCCAATGGCGCAGCGGAGCTGATCTTTGGTGTCAATAGTTCTAAAACAGAGAATCCCGCAATTCCCGTCAACCAGAGACGGATTACTGTTTTTGATTTCAGGCAAAATATTCAGCTTAATGTTATTGGAAACATTGGCGATAAACTCAAGATTCAGACCAACTATAATACCCAAGCTACATTCGATTTCGAGAACCAAATGAAATTGGAATACACGGGTTATGAGGACGAAATCATCCAAAAAATTGAATTGGGTAACGTTTCTCTTCCTTTGCAGAGCAGCTTGATTCGCGGTAGCCAATCATTGTTTGGCGTAAAAACACAATTGAAGTTTGGTCGAATGACGGTTACTTCGGTGTATTCTCAGCAGAAGAGTGAACGAAGAGAAGTAAACACCGAAGGGGGAGCGCAAGAAGTTGAGTTTGATATCAGCGCTGATGACTACGAAGCATACAAGCACTACTTTCTTTCTCATTTCTTCAGAGATATTTACGAAAAGGCATTGAGCAATACGCCCATCATTAATTCCAGCGTAAATATTACACGGGTTGAGGTTTGGATCACCAATACCAACTTCAGTACCGATGAAAACAGAAACATCATTGCTTTTCAAGATTTGGGTGAGTCAAGAAGGGTTTACAACAACCAATTCACTGGGGTTACGAGTTCAGAAGGCCAGAGCAGGCCAGCTCAAAATGGTGTGAATAATTTGTACAAAACAGTTTATAAGGACCCTGCAGTAAGAGGTTTTACACAGTCTTCTCAGCGTCTTGAGAATGTATACGGACTGCAGAGCCGATTTGATTATTCCAAAGTTGAGTTAGCCCGAAAATTACAGCCAAATCGAGACTATATTCTCAATCCCCAATTGGGCTATATTTCTTTGGTGCAGGAACTTCAGCCTAATCAGGTATTGGCCGTTTCTTTTGAATTTACCTACAACGGAAAAACATACAAGGTGGGAGAATTCTCCAATGAAACCAATGGCGATGAAGCCATGATCTTAAAAATGTTGAAGAGCACGGAGTTGAACACGCAATTTCCAATGTGGGATTTGATGATGAAGAACGTTTACTCATTGGGTGCTTATCAACTGAGTAGTGCAGGATTTGAATTGGGTATTTGGTACTTGGATCGAGCAAAGGGTATTGACATCAATTACTTGCCCATTGATCGACCAGGGTTCAACGATACTCCGCTTTTGCAGCTGGTTGAGTTGGATAGGATCAATAACAACAATGCTCAAGTGCCCGATGGGATGTTTGATTTCTTGGCCAATCCGCAGATCACAGTGAACCCCTCAAATGGTAGAATTTATTTTCCGATCCTAGAACCTTTTGGCTCCAATTTGCGGAATAAAATCCTAGCGGTTACAGAAGATGAACGATTGGCCTCGCAATATGCCTTTGATTCACTGTATACTAATACGCAGGCCAATGCTCAATACAATTATCCTGCGCTCAACAGATACTCTATCAAGGGACGATACCAATCTGCCAATAGCTCTGAGATTGCTTTGAATGCCTTCAATGTGCCTGAGGGCTCTGTGAATGTAACTGCCGGAGGTCAGCAATTGATTGAAAACCAAGACTACACGGTCGACTATACCCTCGGACGAGTTAAGATTATAAATCAAGGTATTCTGGAATCTGGTATGCCTATTTCGGTTTCCTTGGAGAGTAATTCAGCTTTTGGAATCAATCAAAAAGCACTTTTTGCTTCCCGTTTTGATTATAAGGTTTCTGATGAATTGAATTTTGGTGGTACGGTGATGAATCTCTCTGAACGGCCACTGACCCAAAAGGTAAACTATGGTGATGAACCAATCAGTAATACTGTGATCGGATTGGATGGAAATTATTCCACTGAATCACCATTTCTCACTTCATTGGTAGATAAGATTCCATTCATTGACACTAAAGAGAAATCTACTTTCAATATTTCTGGAGAGGCAGCTAAACTGTTTCCTGGTCATTCCAATGCCATCGGAAACGAAGGAAATTCATACATCGATGATTTCGAGGGAAGCCAGAGTACCATCGACCTCAGAACATTCACCATGTGGTCGGTAGCAAGCACGCCTCAAGGACAACCCGACCTTTTTCCTGAAGCAGCTTCAGCGCAATTGAGAAATAGCTTGGCATTCAATAAGAACCGAGCCAGGCTAGCTTGGTACATGATCGACCCGCTGTTTTTTAGAGATGATAACACCACTCCAGAACACATCCGAGGGAATACTGATATTCAAAGAAATCACTTGATGCGTCAAGTATTGGAAAATGAGGTTTTCCCAAATAGGCAGTTTTCTAGTGCTGGTGGATTGCAAAATCAAATTACGAGCGTATTTGACTTATCGTTTTATCCTTCGGAACCTGGACCCTACAACTATGATGTAGATCCTGTAGGTTCTGTTACGGCCGGATTAACTCCTGAAGGAGATTTGGCTGATCCGGATTCAAGATGGGCGGGTATACAGAGACGTATTGATCAAACCGATTTTGACGCTGCCAATATTGAATTTATTCAATTCTGGGTGATGGACCCATTTGCTGAGAATGAAACGGAAGGTTTCCCTGGAAGCCCAGGATATGAAACAGACGGGTTTCTATACTTCAATATTGGAAACATCTCAGAAGATGTGTTGAAGGATGAATATAAAAGCTTCGAAAACGGTTTTCCTACCACCCAATCAGGCGCCACTAATTTGAGCGATCCAGCAAATTTTTCTGAATGGGGGCGAATTCCATCTGGCCAACAAATTGTGAATGCTTTTGACAATGACCCCCAAACCCGCGAGTTTCAAGATGTGGGATTGGATGGACTTCGCGATGAAGAGGAAGCCATATTTTTCGATTCTGCCTACATTCAACCACTAAGAAATAGGGTGACGAATCCTACAGCCTTGACTCGATTAACGGGCGACCCCTCGCATGACAATTACAATTTTTATCGGGATGATGATTACGATCAGCAGCAGCTCGATATTCTTCAACGCTACAAGATGTTCAACGGTCACGAGGGCAACAGCCCTACTTCAGAGCAGTCGGCAACATTGAATGCCCAAGGATATCCGACATCTGCGTCAACACTTCCAGATGGGGAGGACATTAATAGAGACAACACGCTCGATAATATTGAGAGCTATTACCAATATAAAATTGACATTTCTAAAGCTGCTTTAGAGCAAGAAGGTCGCAATTACATCAATGCCATTTTAGAGACTACGCCTCAGGGTCAGCAAGATCGCCCAGTTCGTTGGATTCAGTTCAAGATTCCAATTAGAGAGTTTGAAAAGAAGGTGGGAAATGTTTCGGATTTTAGATCGATACGGTTTATGAGGATGTTTATGAAAGGTTTTGAAGCGCCTATTACTTTGAGGTTTGCCAGATTGGAATTGGTGAGAGGAGAGTGGCGAAGGTTCACTGGCGATCTGGATCAAGAGGGCGAGGTGATTGCAGACGATCCGAACACACTTTTCAATATTGGCGCGGTAAACATTGAAGAAAACTCATCCAAGCAACCAGTAAACTATGTACTTCCTCCTCAATTGCAGCGAGAGATTCAGGCGGGCTCGCCAAACCTTGCCCTTCAAAACGAGCAATCATTAGCCTTGCAGGCGTGTGGTTTGGAAGACGGAAAGGCCCAAGCAGCTTTCAGGAATATCCAAATGGACATGCGTTCTTTTAAGAAATTAGAGATGTTTGTTCACGCTGAGGCCATGGATCCTGTGCAGCCCGTAGACGATAATGATGTGCGGGTGTTTATCCGAGTGGGAACAGATTTCACAGATAATTACTATGAATATGAGACACCCGTTTCCATAACTCGGCCTGGAAATTACAACAATGACCTTGTATCTGATCAGCAAGCCGTTTGGCCATTGGAGAACAACGTAGTTATTCAACTGGAAGAACTTTTACGGGCCAAGCGCGAGCGCAACGACAAGCTGGGAATAGAGGGTGCAATTCAACTCAATCAGCGCTATGAGGTTGATGCAGGTTCAGGCAGAAAGATTTATGTGGTTGGAAATCCAAACTTAGCCGATGCTCGTGTGGTCATGATAGGTGTACGCAATCCGGCTAAAAGAGGCAATCCTGAGGACGATGGTTTCCCGAAATGCGTTGAGATTTGGGCCAATGAGTTGCGTTTAACCGATTTTGATCAACGGGGCGGTGAGGCGGCCATTGCCAGTGTATCGGCTAACCTTGCCGACTTTGCTTCGGTGGCGCTGTCAGGACAGATTTCTACCCCTGGATGGGGAAGTTTAGAATCGAGTGTGAGTGAACGACAACGAGAAACCATCAGTTCTTTTGACGCCTCTGCGCAGGTTCAATTGGATAAATTTTTACCCGAGGAAACGGGTTTAAAAGTCCCAATGTATGTCGGGTACTCGCAAACTACCAGCTCGCCCCAATTTGCCCCTGCCGAGCCTGATACTCCAATGGATATCTATCTGGATGAACGGACGCCAGATGAGCGCGATAGCCTGAGAACCATTTCGGAAACGGTCACTACGCGCAAAAGCTTAAACTTCACCAACGTTAGGAAGGAAAAAACATCAGAAGGAAAAGCACGATTCTACGATGTATCTAACTTATCGGCCACGTATGCCTTTACCGAGACAAATTTCAGAGACTACAATACAGAGTATGATTTTGATAGGCGATATAGAGGAGGCCTGGCATATAGTTTTTCTAATAGCCCGAAATCAATAGAGCCCTTAAGTAAGGTGAAGTTTCTTAAAAAATCAAAGTATTTCAGGCTCATTCGCGACTTTAATTTCAGTTTGGCACCGAAGCAAGTAGCTATTCGCAATGATTTTGACAGGCGCTATGCCGAGCGAAAGATGCGAAACCTCAATCCGGAGGCTACGCTGCCTCAACCTCCATTTGTTGATAAAGCTTTCAATTGGAATCGAACCTATAATTTATCCTACGACCTGACAAAAGCACTGAAGATTGATTTCAGTGCCAATAATAGGGCCTTGATTCGTGAGTATGAAGGTGAGCAAGTTGACAAGGAGTCTGGATTCGGAGGTTACTACATCGATCTGGTTACTGGAGATCGCATTGAGAGCTATGAATTGCATCGTGATTCGCTCATTTCAAGTTTTAAAAACTTGGGAATGACTACCGATTACAACCAGAATACCAGCGTTTCATACAGTTTACCCCTGAGTAAGATTCCATTTTTAGATTGGGTGAATGCCACAACACGGTATTCGGCAGATTACCAATGGATGAGAGGGCCACTCATTGAGCCTGAGGAGCGAAGAGAAATAGCAGCCAATAACCCCAATTCTTATAAAGGTGATACCATTGGTCATACCATATCGAATGGACAACAGTTGCAAGCAAATTTGACTTTCAATATGATTTCACTCTATAATAAGGTCCCATACCTGAGGGATGTGAATAGAGGGAAGTCAAAATCCAAAAGGAAAATTGCTCCTAAACCTAAAGCTGCACTCTCAAAGGGAGAAGGGATTGAAGAAGAGGGTATGGAGGAGAAAGAAAAAGAGAAAAAAGACAATAAGGTGCTTGATGGAGTTCTCAAAACAATGATGGCCGTGAAAAATGTATCGGGAACGTATTCATTGAATCGTGGTATTACGTTGCCTGGTTTCAAACATGAATCGACCTATTTGGGCATGGATCCTAATGCGGTGATGGCTCCAGGCGCAGGTTTTGTATTTGGTCAGCAAACCAATTTTGGAGAATCAGAAACGCATTTTGCAGATTGGGCGGGTAATGAAAAAAGTTGGTTGATTCAGAATCCTAACCTATTCAATCCATACCTCCGAACCGAAACTGAGAATATTTCATTGCGCTCGAGCATTCAACCGGTGCGGGATCTCAAAATAGACTTAACTGCAAACCAGACACGTTCAAACACAACTACCAGTTATTGGAATTACAATGATTCACTTCCGATCCCTCAGTTTACAGATAATTTGACTGAAGTTCAAACAGGAAATTACAGTGCTTCAACCATCAGTATTGCAACCGCTTTTGTGCGCATTGATTCTTCTAACAATCAGCTCTACGATCAATTCTTAAACAATAGACGAACCATTTCAAATCGATTGGGTGAAAGCAAGGGTATCAACTCTCTTGATACTGCAGGCTATAGTTTAGGGTATGATGCTACCCAACAAGATGTTCTTATCTCAGCATTCATCGCGGCATATACAGGCCAGAGTGGAAGTAAAGTCACCTTGAATCCGCTCAAAACCTTGGCGTTGCCCAATTGGCGAGTGAATTATACCGGGTTGAATAAGATTAAGTTCTTTCAGAAATATTTCAGGACCATCAGCTTAAACCATTCTTATCGTTCAACCTATACCGTAGGTAATTACATTAAGACGGCCGCACAAGACACTTCTTTTGCGTTGGATGTCAATCGAATCCGTCCCGAATACATCATTTCTCAGGTGACCATTTCTGAATCATTTTCGCCTCTGGTCAATGTGGATATGACATGGAAAAACAGCTTGCTTACGCGCTTGGAAGTGCGAAGGGATAGGACACTTTCGCTGAGTACAAGCAACAATCAGATTACCGAGATCGGGAATATGGAGTATATAGTTGGTACTGGATATACTCTGAAACAGCTTAAAATGCCGTTTACCATTCGTGGAAATGCCATTAAAAGTGACTTAACACTGCGTTGCGATTTTAGCATCAGAAATTCTAAAACCCTTATCAGGAAGATCATTGAGGACGAAATACAAACCACTGCTGGGCAAACGGTATATTCGCTAAAGTTTACCGGAGATTATGCACTGACAAAGGCTTTGACACTTAGGTTGTTCTATGATTGGGTGGCCAATCGTCCAGCTATTTCCAACTCGTTTCCTACATCAAATACAAATGCTGGTTTTAGTTTGCGATTCTCTCTATCAGGGTAAACTGAAATCGGTGTGAATATGTCGTTTAAAAACTGATTCCAAATTACTTGAATTGGTCTTTTATCCCTTAAAAAATCTAGTAGGTTTGTCAAAATGAAAATTCAATTATGAATATACCTGCAGAATTAAAGTATACCAAGGATCACGAGTGGGTTAGGGTAGAAGGTGATATAGCAACTGTTGGGGTTACTGACTATGCACAAAGTGAGCTTGGTGATATCGTATATATCGAAATCGAGACAGAAGGCGACACCTTAGATAAAGAAGAAGTATTTGGAACGGTAGAGGCCGTAAAAACTGTATCAGATTTATTTATGCCCATTTCGGGTGAGGTAGTTGAAGTGAATTCTGCTTTGGCTGATGCCCCCGAAACAGTGAACTCTGATGCCTATGGTGAAGGATGGATGATTAAGGTGAAAATTTCAGATGCATCTCAATTGGATGATTTGTTATCAGCAGAGGATTATAAAGCAGAAGTAGGCGCGTAATTCCATGTTCTGGAAATACAATTACCAAGGTGTTTCTTGGGCACTTTTGATTTTAGTGCTAAGCGGTTTTCCTAGAGAGCAGTTTGATCGTTCAAAAATTGAGAACGCTGACATCTTTGTTCATGCGTTCTTGTATGCCGTATTGTTTTTTTTATTGTCTGTGGGTTTTTTAAAGCAAACAACATTCAAAGGGCTCAAGATATATACCCTACGAAAAACGTTTTTCATTGCGGTAGTTTATGGAATTGTGATCGAAGTCCTGCAGGCTACAGTTTTCATCAATCGTTCTTTCCAATTATCTGATATACTTTTCAATGCTGTAGGTGCTCTGCTTGGCTTCGCTTGTTTTGCCAGTATCTATGGCGTGAAAAAGTATATTTAACCGAAATCTAATTATCAAGAAAATTTCACACAGATAAGCTCGTTCTTAACTGCATTGTGATTATTTTGGTCGCTCGAATACATATAAGTATGGAATTAAAGAAAAGTACAGATGCCAATTTAGAGAACAAGAAGTCAGTATACTTCCTGATAGGGTTGTTGATGTCTTTGGGGGTTATTTTATTGGCATTTGAGTGGACACAATACGAAGGAGAAGTTGGCTCCTTGGGTGAGTTGCAAGTCGACTTAGAGGAAGAAGAAATGATTCCGATTACACAACAACAGCCACCGCCTCCACCGCCCCCACCACCTCAAACAACGATTATTGAGATTGTAGAAGACGATGAGGAAATAGAGGAAGAATTGGAAATTGAAGACACCGAATCTGATGAAGATGATGTGATTGAGTTTGTTGACATTCCAGAAGAAGTCATTGAAGAACCACAGATTTTTACCATCGTTGAGGAAAATCCTGAATTTCCAGGTGGAGAAGCCAAATTGATGGAGTATTTGGGTAAAAACACCAAATTCCCAGCCATTGCCAAGGATGCCGGTATTCAAGGAATTGTTTACGTTCAATTCGTTGTAATGGAAGACGGATCTATCAATGATGACATGATTACTATTTTAAGAGGTGTGCATCCGGCTCTGGACGCTGAAGCAATAAGAGTGGTTAAAGGCATGCCGAACTGGAAGCCAGGACGTCAAAGAGGTAAGCCAGTGCGAGTATACTTTAAGTTGCCTTTCCGATTTACATTGAGATAAGAAACATTATCCGCAATAGAAGCCATCCAATTTGGGTGGCTTTTTTTTGCCTTATTCTTTTCAATCCTTACCACATTCTTGATTTAGGTTCTTGATCGCAATCGAATGCCACAGAGATGCGTTTGATAATGAAATCTCAACGCTATGAAAGCAAATCAAGAACGAAAAAATCAACTTAGGATACTTGTTGGCTTAACCTTTGCCTTGGGCATTACACTTTGCGCCTTAGAGTATGGCAAACCCATCGGAAAATTCATCTATAAAGGAATCTCGCATGATACCGACCGTTGGATAGAAGAAGATCCTATACAGGTGACAATGCGATTGCCCGAGCCACCTAAGCAAATGCCCAAGCCGAAGATTAAGGTAGCCTCAGCCTCGATTATGCCTTCGGCCATTGAAATCATAGATAACACTGACCTTCGAAAGGAAATACCCGTATTTCAAATCGATCCGAATGATGTGTACGTGCCGATCGAATATATTGACGAGCCAATCATCGATCCTGTAGATTTTGCTGAGGAAATGCCTGAATTTCCCGGTGGAGACGAAGGTCTTATGAAGTATTTGAATGATGTATTGAGGTATCCTTCTTTCGCTCGTGAGAATAACATTCAAGGACCTGTCTACATTCAATTTGTAGTAGATAGCAAAGGAAATGTGGATGCAAACAGCATAATAATATTAGGATCACCCCATGCAGTGCTCAGCGAGGAGGTCAAACGAGCTATACTTCGCATGCCACAATGGAAACCCGGCAGGCAGAGGCTTCATAATGTTGCAGTAAACATGAAGCTCCCTATCAAGTTCAAACTGAATTAGAGAATCATCCCTGCTCCAACAGTTTCATTGGTGCCTTCATCAATAAGAATGATGCTACCCGTATTTCGATTGCGCTGATACCTATCGGTGAAAAGAGGTACGGTGGTTCTTATTGAAATGCGCGCAATGTCGTTCATCTTGATTTCCTTATCGTCTTCTAAGCGATGCAAAGAATTGATGTCAACCTTGTATTTGATGTCTTTAACAATGCATCTGGCATCTCTAGTGGTGTGTTTCACAGCATATTTTCCATTCAATTGAATGGGTCGCTGGCTCATCCAACAAATCATCATTTCGTGGTCTTGAGAAACATCAGGTTGGTTGTTTACCCTCACGATCATGTCACCCCTACTCACATCAATATCGTCTTCAAGTAAAATAGTGCACGACATTGGAGGAAATGCTTCGTCAACCTCACCGTCATAAGAGTCAATTTTAGCAATTTTAGAGGTGAATCCTGAGGGAAGCACAGCTATTTCGTCTCCCTTCTTGAAAATGCCTCCTGCAACGCGACCGGCATAACCTCGGTAGTCATGATACTCAGTCGTTTGAGGGCGTATTACCGTTTGAACTGGGAAGCGGCAATCTACATGGTTGGCGTCACTGGCGATGTGCACCGTTTCTAGAGTGTAGAGCAATGTCGATCCTTGGTACCAAGCCATGTTTTTTGAGCGGTCAACTACGTTGTCGCCAAGCAACGCACTCATTGGTATGTAGCGCACATCTGCAATATCAAGTTTTGAGCTGAAATCATCCAACTGCTTTTTGATCTTGTCGAATACTTCTTGCGAGAAATCAACCAAGTCCATTTTGTTTATGCAGTATACCACGTGTTTTATGCCCAGTAACGAAGCTATGAAACTGTGGCGGGCGGTCTGCTCCACTAAGCCATGGCGAGCATCTACCAAAATGATGGCTAAATTGGCGGTACTGGCACCCGTTACCATGTTTCTGGTATATTGAATGTGCCCGGGAGTATCTGCAATGATGAACTTTCGTTTTGGCGTAGCAAAGTATCGGTAGGCTACATCGATGGTGATTCCCTGTTCTCGCTCCGACCGCAATCCATCGGTAAGAAGAGCAAGATTTACTTCTCCACCACCGATTTTTTTGCTCGCTTTTTCAACTGCTTCCATCTGATCTTGAAAGATTGCTTTGCTGTCATAGAGCAAGCGCCCGATCAAGGTGCTTTTACCATCGTCAACGCTTCCCGCTGTGGTGAAGCGCAATAGTTCCATATCTAAATATCCCGCTGTGCTATGTGATTCGCTCATTTCGTTTCGATTGTACGTTGTACGCGTTGCTTAAAAATAACCCTGCTTCTTTCTGTCTTCCATGGCCGCTTCAGATCGCTTGTCATCCGATCTGGTGCCTCGTTCAGTGGTTCGAGTGGCAGCCACTTCCTCAATAATTTTAGTAAGATCATCGGCCGGTGATTCTACTGCCCCGGTGCAGGTCATGTCTCCGATGGTGCGGAATCGAACGGTCCTTTTTTCAATTTTCTCTTCTGGTCTCTTGTTCATGAACTCGCCATCGGAGTAAATCACACCATCGCGCACAAACACCTCTCTTTCATGCGAAAAATAGAGCGATGGTAATTCAATATTTTCGGCTAGAATGTATTGCCATACATCCATTTCTGTCCAGTTGCTGATTGGGAAAACACGGAAATTCTCACCCATGTTTTTCATGCCGTTGAAGATGTTCCATAACTCTGGTCGTTGGTTTTTTGGATCCCATTGTCCAAATTCATCGCGGTGCGAAAAGAAGCGCTCTTTTGCGCGTGCTTTTTCTTCATCTCTTCGGGCTCCTCCCATACAAGCGTCAAACTTGTTGGTTTCAATGGTGTCTAGGAGAGTGACAGTTTGAAGCCCGTTTCTACTTGCGTTAAATCCTTTTTCTTCTACCACCTTTCCTTGATCAATGCTGTCCTGAACCAAACCGACAATGAGCTCGACACCGTCTTTTTTTACCAATTCATCTCTGAATTGAATGGTTTCTGGAAAGTTGTGCCCAGTGTCTACGTGCACTAAAGGAAAAGGAACTTTGCCCGGCCAAAATGCCTTTTTTGCAAGATCATAGCAAACGATAGAGTCTTTTCCGCCCGAAAAGAGTAAGGCAGGATTCTCAAATTGTGCAGCCACTTCTCGAATAACGAAAATGGCCTCAGACTCTAGTTCTTTTAGGTGTGTTAAGTTGTATTTCATTGTTTTTCCTTCGTTATGAATGGAAGCAATTTTTGATATAAGTCGCTGCCAGCATCTTCGATCGATCTGCCGGCAGTTAATACTTCTATTGTCGGATTCTTTGGAGCTTCGAATGGAGCTGATATTCCTGTAAAATCTTTTATTTCTCCCTTTCGAGCTTTAGAATACAATCCTTTTACATCGCGTTTTTCACATTCTTCCAGTGGAGTGTTGATGAACACTTCTACAAAATCATGTTTTCCAACAATGTCTCGAGCTAAACTTCTGATTTCTTCTGTTGGACTTACAAAGCAGTCGATGCAAATCACTCCTCCATCCATGAAAAGCCTAGAAACTTCGGCTATTCTTCTGATGTTTTCATTGCGATCAGCTTCGCTGAACCCAAGTCCTTTGTTCAGGCCAGAGCGCACATTATCACCATCAAGTAGTTTGGTGAAAAAGCCATTTTCTTGGAGTTTGCGCTCGAGGTATTTTGCTAAGGTGGTCTTTCCAGAGCCACTCAAGCCTGTCATCCATACTACCTTGGCTTTTTGCTTTAAGAACGCTTCTTTCTCTTCACGAGAGATAATCTCATCAAAAACACTGTAAATGTTGTTTCCTTCGGCCTTCATAAATGAGGCGCAAATGTAGCTTATATGTAGATAAATGTACGCTTTGAAACGAAAAATCTACTCAACCGATAGACTTTAAAGGAAATGAATCTCGATCACCAGCTAAAACACACACCCATAATGATGGAAACTAAGGACCTCTATCTTGATTGAAACCCAAATGCTTCCATGGTTTCAACGTCCTTTTTTTTCACTTTGCAGGCGATGATCCTTCCTGTTTTGCAGAAGCACGCGAAGCAAGCTTCGGGTATTCCATCGCTGCTCAATTCAACATCGAACACTTTTACATCGTTCTTCTTTAGGAATTCTTTTACTTTTTTCTCAGTTTCTATTGCTTCGGTGTTATTTCCAAACCATGGATCAGAACATCCCGTTTCGTGATATTCCATCCAAACGGTAGGTCTTATTTTTTCACAACCCGAGCAAATCATGAGTACTGTGAAAAATCCTAGAAGTAGAATTGTCTTTTTCATCATGCTATTGATACATTTATTTGATTGTAAATGTCTGAAAAAAAAACAGTTACACAAGAAAGTATCGCGAATATGAATCGCTTCGAAGTCCCAAACGGATTATCGGGCTTGCATAAAGTGTCCGTTCAGATTCAGGTAAGTCTCAGTGTTCAATTCTTTTAAATTTGACACCTATGAAGGCAGAGAAGATGCTCCAAAATTTCAAGTGGACGCCCATTGATCAAATGGGGGTAAATGAAAGAATAGTTCGGATCAAATCGAGAAGTATTAAGAAGGAGACAAAGGTGCAAGGACTGAAAATGGCCTTGAATATGATCGATTTAACCACCCTTGAGGGGGCAGATACACCCAATAAGGTGAGTCAAATGTGCTATAAAGCGATGCACCCGCATGATTCAATGCAAGGATTGCCAACGGTGGCAGCCGTGTGTGTTTATCCAAAATTGGTTGCTACTGCTAAAAAAGCCTTGAAAGGAAGCGATGTGAAAGTAGCGGCTGTGGCCACATACTTCCCAAGTGGGCAAACCAATTTAAAGGCCAAGCTCGATGAAACCTTCTATGCCATTGGTGAAGGTTCAGATGAAATTGACATGGTGATTTCACGTGGCAAGTTTTTGCAGGGGGAGTACGCTTATGTGCTGGATGAGATTCTTGCCGTGAAGGAAATTTGCCATGCGAGCAATGTTCGCTTGAAAGTCATTCTTGAAACCGGAGAGCTAGGATCGTTGGATGAGGTGAGAAAAGCGAGTGATATTGCGCTTCAAGCCAATCCTGATTTCATTAAAACGAGCACGGGTAAAATCGGCCAAGCCGCAAACATGCCAGTGACGTTGGTCATGCTTCAAGCCATTTGGGACCATTATCAAAAAACGGGAATTCAAGTAGGAATGAAACCTGCAGGAGGTATTTCAGATGCGAAAACTGCATTGCACTACTTGATGATGGTGAAGGAAGTACTGGGGGAGGAATGGTTATCTAACAATTGGTTCAGGTTTGGTGCGAGTCGATTGGCCAACGACATCTTGATGCAATTGGCAAAACAAGAGTCGGGTTTGTATCAATCGGCTGGTTACTTTTCGAAGGATTGATTTACCACCTGTAGATTATTTCGAAATCAGGATTTTTTAACATTGAGTTGAACGTGTAGATATTCTTACTCGAGATGGGCTGAGTTTCAAAGCACTTTATTCCCGCTCCTTTTTCAAAGATGAATTGAATAAACTCTGAACAGTAGAATTCAGTGGAGTCTACGTTGTTGAATTCATGGTCAAAAGGAATGTCCTGCTTTAATTTTGTTTGTGCCTTTCTCACAACAATCCCCGTTTTGGTAGAGTCAATTTGTGGTCTGAGGATGAAAAACGTGCCTTTCTTTACATCTGTCAAGAACCTTTTCAAAGGGATTTTTTGCACTCCATCGGTTTCAGCGAGAGTTCCAGAAATCGAATGCAACAAGGCAAATTTATTGGTGTCATCAATCAGAATGGCCGAATGAGAAATATCGATTTCTTCATCCAATGTTTTAATGATTAACCTGCTTATTTGACCATGCCCGCATTTCAGGATGACATCACCCTCTTGAATGATTGATTCAATAGTTTCACTGTCTGGAGCTTGAATTTCAGGACTGTTAGCACATGAGCAGATAGTAAGAAACGCAAAAAGGGGAAGCATTTGCATGATTCCCCTTTGAAATGATGGAATGAAAAATACACTAGATCTTTTCAATCGTGGTTTCGATAACAGTGCCATCTTCAGTTGTTGACCAAACGAATTTGTCATCCGAACTTTCAATAATGTCAGCAACACTAGTTGACGGAATGCCAAAAAGATCAATGTTGATCGTTATTGTTTCTCCTTTGTCAGATATAGAATATGTGAATGGAGTTACCACTTCACCCTTAAGTGGGTCAATGGTTGTCCATGTGCCACCGCAATCTTCGTTCTTTACTTTACATTTTTCAAATTCATAGATGTCATTGGCATAGACAGAATCTGGCTCGCTAACACCATCATAAGACAAGTCAGTTACCTTCCATTGACCATCTGCCAATTGCTTTACTACTTTTTGATCCTTACTACAAGCCGCGATGATCAAAAGAACGGCTGCGGCAGAAATTGCTAATTTTACGATGCTTTTCATGTGTGATTAATTTTTTGCAAAGGTCAAGCTTTTTGTCATTGAAAATCATTCTCCATTAAAAAAGATAACACCTTCTGAAACCAAAATTTAGTTTTGCTGTATGGACAATCAATGGAATTTGAGCCCGGCTCCAGAAAGCGCTGAAATAGCGAAACTGAAACCACAATACGAGCTATTTATCAACGGTAAATGGCAAGCGCCAAAAAGTAAAAAGTATTTTGAGACCTTCAATCCTGCCAATGAGGTGATGTTGGCGAAGGTTGCAGAGGCAGGTGCCGAAGATGTAGACACAGCATTCAATGCAGCGGAAACGGCCCATTCATCTTGGAGCAAACTTTCTGGAGCTGAGCGCGGAAAATACATCTATCGTATAGCACGCATGATTCAGGAGCGAAGCAGAGAATTTGCGGTAATTGAGTCTTTGGATGGAGGTAAGCCCATTCGTGAATCTCGAGACATAGATATTCCATTAGCAGCTGCTCATTTTTTTTACTATGCGGGTTGGGCTGATAAATTGGAGTATGCTTTTCCAAATAAAAAGATTGAATCTCTAGGAGTTGCAGCTCAGATCATTCCATGGAATTTTCCATTGTTGATGGCGGCTTGGAAAATTGCCCCAGCATTGGCTTGTGGCAATACGGTTGTGCTAAAACCAGCAGAAACCACTCCACTTACTGCATTGAAATTGGCTGAGATTATTCAGGATGCAGGCTTGCCCAATGGCGTTGTAAATATCATCACAGGAGCAGGAGAAACCGGTGCAATGATGACCAATCATCCAACTCCAAAGAAATTGGCATTTACGGGTTCTACTGAAGTAGGCAAGAAGATCTACAAAGCTGCGCTGGAAGGCAACAAGAAAGTAACTTTAGAATTGGGTGGAAAAGCAGCGAACATCATTTTTGAAGATGCGCCCATCGATGCTGCCGTTGAAGGAATCATCAACGGGATATACTTCAATCAAGGGCATGTGTGCTGCGCGGGTTCTCGATTGTTTGTCCAAGAGTCTATTTATAACGAAGTACTCACCAAATTGAAGAAGCGCATGGACTCTCTGATTGTTGGCGATCCGATGGATAAGAACACCGACATAGGAGCAATTAACTCAGCTGCTCAATTAAAAACGATAGAAGAGTACATTAAAATCGGGAAAGAGGAAGGTGCTGAGATTTATCAACCAATATGTGATCTCCCAAAAAATGGAAATTGGTGTAAGCCAACGCTTTTCACCAATGTTGCCCAAAGCAATCGTATTGCCCAAGAAGAGATTTTTGGACCTGTACTTGCGATTCAAACCTTCAGGACAATCGATGAAGTAATTGAAAAGGCCAATAATACTCCTTATGGATTAAGTGCTGGAGTATGGACAGATAAAGGCTCAAAGATTTTTCAATTGACACAAGCCCTTAATGCCGGTGTGGTATGGGCAAATACATACAATAAGTTTGATCCCACAAGTCCGTTTGGAGGATACAAAGAAAGTGGCTTTGGCCGCGAAGGAGGTATCCACGGATTGGGAGCTTATTTGAAATTTGATTGATGCGGGAGTTGACCGCAAAGTGAGCAAAGGTTTTCGCAAAGTGCGCGAAGTATGACTGAGAATGAATTGTCAAATAGAATTTTAGGATGTGCCATCAAGGTACACAAGGCTTTAGGTCCTGGATTACTTGAAAGCGCTTATCAAAGATGTTTAGAGTATGAATTGATAAAAGACGGTTTGGATGTCGAGTTTGAGAAAGCATTGCCGTTGGTGTATGAAGAGGTCAAAATGGAAGTCGGTTATCGTATTGACTTGTTGGTGAATAAGAAAGTTGTGATTGAACTGAAGAGTGTAGAATCGTTGACTGATGTGCATCGGGCACAGGTGATTACCTATTTAAAACTTGGCGAGTACAAACTAGGTTTGCTGATTAACTTTAATGTGGCACTGTTGAAACATGGAATTGAACGAATAGTGAATAATTTAGAAGAATAAACTCTTCTGCCTTCGCGCCTTCTTGGCGGTAAAAAAAGAACGAACAAAAGAGAACAAACAATTGATCAGACCAACGAATAGGAGCAAGTATAAAAGAACCCTTCGTGACCTTCGCGTCTTCTTGGCGCCCTTTGCGGTTAGATCAATCTGTAGTTAATAAAGTACATATGACAAAACTCAACATACTCAAAACCTACAAAATCTTCATCGGAGGCAAGTTTCCTCGAACCGAATCGGGAAGGCACTATGCTATTGAGAATAACAAAGGAGAGCACGTTGCAAATATGTGCTTGAGTTCTCGGAAAGACTTTCGAAATGCTGTTGTTGCAGCACGAAAAGCTCAACCTTCATGGGCGGGAATGACAGCTTATAATCGAAGTCAAATTTTATATCGCTTAGCAGAAATGCTCGAGTCGAGAAGTACTTCTTTAATGGAAGAAATGAACCTTTTGGGATTATCGAGAAAGCAGGCAGAAAAGGAAGTAAGTTCATCTATTGATACTTTGGTTTATTACGCTGGGTGGTGCGATAAATACACCGCTATTTTTAGCTCAGTTAATCCAACGGCTTCATCGCACTTTAATTTTTCAGTACATGAGCCAACAGGGGTTGTTGCCTCAATTGCCCCCGAAGAATCTCCATTGTTTGGATTAATATCAGTTATTGCTCCAGCAATCGCAGGTGGAAATGCAGTAATTGTTTTAGCTTCTGAAATGAAAGCGACCTCTTCCATCACTTTTGCCGAAGTGGTTCAAAATTCTGATGTTCCTGGAGGCGTGATCAATATTCTTACAGGAAACTTAGCCGAGCTGCTTTCGCATATGGCATCGCATATGGACGTGAACGCATTGATCATGACAAGAGGCGAATTGGATACGAAATCAAGAGCCAGCTTAACAGAAAACGTCAAGCGGTTTTACGATTGGAGCAACAAATGGCAAAACCAAGATCCTTATTTAATTCTTGACCTGCAAGAAGTGAAAACGACCTGGCATCCGGTGCAGCAGAGCGCAGCCAGTGGAGGAGGGTATTAGAGCTTAAACGCAAAGTACGCAGAGATTAAAACGCTGAGCACGCAGAGTGATTTGGTGAATCCGTTAAGATCTTATTCTTATTTAGCGCACCCTTCGTGTTATAATACCTCGGAGCGTTTTGTGACTTCTCAGCGTGCTTGGTGATGAAAACAATTAACCAAACCGGTAATAAAGTTTGACAAACATATCTTGGCGACCTGAGGCCTACCTAGCGATCTTTGAGATTAAGAAACTCAATAAATTTTAAGCGTTATCCCTAACCTTGCACCCATGAAATTTGAACGACTACTCATAGAAGCTTCTCTGAAAGCTGGAGAAGAAATCATGAAGGTGTATGCCCGCGATTTTGATGTGGAAACGAAAGATGATAGCAGCCCACTTACCGAGGCAGATAAAAATAGTCATTTGGCCATCATGTCTTTTTTAGAGCAAACGGGATTGCCCATTTTAAGTGAAGAAGGCAAGCACATGGATTATTCCGAACGCAAAAACTGGAATCAGTTTTGGTTGGTTGATCCGCTCGATGGCACCAAAGAATTTGTGAAGAAAAATGGCGAGTTCACCGTAAACATTGCCTTGATTGAAAATGGATTGCCGGTATATGGAATCATCTACGCACCGGTGCTTAAGAAACTCTTTGTTGGTAACGTTGGCTCTGAAGCATGGATTGCAGAAAATGTAGAAACAACATCATCGGTTGACTCAATATTAGAACGGAAAGTTTCCATTCCGAAAGCAAAGCATTCTGAACCCTACATCGTTGTTGCCAGTCGCAGTCACTTCAGCCCAGAAACGCAAGCATTTGTGGATGAATTGAAGAAAGAAAAGGGTGAAATCGATTTCGCATCCATGGGGTCGAGCTTGAAAATCTGCCTGGTAGCTGAAGGAGTAGCCGACATCTATCCACGTTTTGGACCAACCATGGAGTGGGACACAGGAGCGGGTCATGCCATTGCAAAAGCCGCAGGCAAAATGGTGACGGATCATTCCACAGGCGAAGAGATGAGATACAACAAGGAGAATTTGCTCAATAACTGGTTTATTGTACGTTAAACTCAAGAAAGATGAATCTAATTCCCATGTGTAAGCTTGGGGTGACATGGTATTTAAATTCATCAGAGAATGTGCCCGAAAAATCATAGAAAGTACGCGTGCCACGGATACCAATGCCTAAATATGGTTCCATTAGTTTATTTACGCGTACTGAAACTTGACTTTTAAGATTAATACTAAGGTCTTGTCTGCTGTAATTGTCATTTATAGTAGATAAATCACGCCAATCTAGATAAGTGTCACGTCCTTCGAGAATCTTAGTATGTTTAAACTGACAGCCATAGTAGAAATTGATTTTTTTTTGGGTTGACAAAAGTCCAAACTCATACATAAATCCTGAAGATGCAAGCATAGGTAAAACTCCTAATCTAATTCTCGAAATACGTTCATAGCTTTCAATGTATCTAAATTGATACCCAGCTTGAGTTAAAATTTCAACATTATTGTTGATCTTGAATCCCAATATAATATGGACCTGATTGAACTGAATTCTTGAGCCTAAATTGTACTTTTTGAAAGAATCGTTCGCTTCTTGGCTGAACAATTGAATCGACAATAAATTGAACAGTGTAATTAATGAAATTGCACTTATTATCCTTTTATTAAGAATGCCTAAATCCGATGCCATTTACCAAAAATATAAATGGTAATGAATTCGAATTTATCAGAGTTCAACTCTTATCATCTTAGTTGAACGAAAGTTCTGCCATCTTCCCATTTCTTCCAACAGCCCAGCCAGCTTCGTTGCTTACGGAACAAGAAAAATAGCCTTCATCGCCATTGGCAATCCACGTTTTGCCTTTATCGATTGAATATTCGCTTCCCGACCTGCCCACAGCTAAAAGCAGCGATCCATCTTTATTGCTTGTAACACACGATCGGTATCCACGCGGATTGTTTTCTGTGATCAGTTCCCATGTTTTTCCTCCATCATTGGTTATGGCGCAATTGGAAGAGGCATTGGTGCTATCAATGTAACTTCCACCCACTATTACGCCTTCATTTATGTTCCAAAAGGCGATGGAGAATATTCCAGCTCCAGCTTCGCTGAAGAGTGGGGTTTCATTCGGAATGAGCTGACTGAAGTCTCGCAATCGGCTGTATACATGACCTTTCTTGCCTCCACTTGTCGCGATCCAAAGTTGGTCTTCCATCACTTTTATTCCAGTTCCACTGGCCGCATAGCTTGCTTCGGCTGAGTCCAATACGGGTCGAAACTTTTCGTCTACCCAATTCCAATGTTTTCCGAAGTCTATGGATTCAATCAAGGTCATTTTGCCGTCCACCGGATCGCCATAAGCGTATCCAATACCATTCGCATTGAAATCCATTCCATCAAAGAAATAGCTGCTGTCGGCTTCTTGAAAAACTAAATTCCAAGTTGCTCCTCCATCTGAAGTTCTATAAATACTGAGTCCATTGCCTGAATTCATGACCAAGGCGTTGTTTTCATCAAAGGCGTGAATATCTCTGAAGTCAAGATTTTTTACTTCATGAACTGAAACATCTGTCCATGAATTTCCATCCGTTGTTTTTATCACAGTGCCATCCGTTCCGCTTGCCCAAGCCACTGAATCGTTCACCATAAATAATCCTCTCAGGTGATTTTTTGTGATGCGCTCGATGGACTGCCATTCGGGTTTTCTTTCTGTAGATTCAACCGTTGCTCCTTGTTCTCCAGCACAGGATGAAAGACCCAAAACAACAATTAGACTATAAGCTGAAGATTTTATGTGTTTCATTGAAATTGCGGATGTGCCTTTGACGTTTGAATGGATCGATATTTCTGACTTAATATCCTGTTCCAATATACTACTTTCGCAGCCATGTCTAAAGTTGCATTAATCACCGGAATTACCGGACAGGATGGAGCCTATTTAGCGGAGTTGCTTTTAAGCAAGGGCTATATAGTGCACGGAATTAAGAGAAGAAGTAGTTTGTTCAATACCGAAAGGATTGATCACCTATATCAAGATCCACACGAGAAAAATTTGAGGTTTAAATTGCACTATGGTGATTTGACCGACAGTACCAATTTGATTCGAATCATCCAAGAAACGCAGCCGGATGAAATTTATAACCTGGCAGCTCAAAGTCACGTGATGGTTTCGTTTGAAACTCCAGAATACACGGCCAATTCTGATGCTTTAGGCACACTTAGAATACTTGAAGCTATTCGTATTTTAGGGTTGGTTGAAAAGACAAAGTTCTACCAAGCTTCTACGAGTGAACTTTACGGAAAAGTTCAAGAAATTCCACAAACTGAAAAAACACCTTTCTATCCGCGAAGTCCTTATGGTGTGGCGAAGTTGTATGCATTTTGGATCTGCAAAAACTACAGAGAAGCGTACAATATTTTTGCTTGCAATGGCATATTATTTAACCATGAATCTCCTCTGCGAGGAGAAACTTTTGTGACACGAAAAATTACACGTGCTGCTGCAAAATATAAGCTTGGCCTCCAGAGTAAACTTTATTTAGGAAATCTTGACGCCAAGCGCGATTGGGGGCATGCTCAAGACTATGTAGAAGGCATGTGGTTGATGCTTCAGCAGAATACACCTGATGATTATGTATTGGCTACTGGAACCACTATTCCAGTGCGAGATTTCGTGCAGATGTCATTTGCTGAAATTGGAGTTGAACTCGAGTGGAAAGGAAAGGGAGTAGACGAAAAAGGATTTGATAAAGCTACAGGAGAAGCAGTAGTGGAAGTGGATCCAGCCTATTTCAGACTTACAGAAGTTGATTTACTTGTGGGCGATGCTACCAAAGCTAAAAATGAGTTGGGTTGGGAGCCTAAGCGCAGCGTTCAACAACTGTGCTCTGAAATGGTACAAGCTGACCTGGATCGGTTTACCAGAGACAAATACCTTATGGATGGCGGTCATGATGTGACCCTAACACAAGAGTAATGATGCATCCCGATAGTAGGATTTATGTTGCTGGCCATCGTGGAATGGTGGGTTCTGCCATTGTACGGAAGCTGGAAAAAGAAGGCTTCACGAATATCATCGTACGCACGTCATCTGAACTTGATCTGCGCGATCAAGCAGCTGTCAATGCATTCTTTGAGGAGCAAAAACTTGAATTTGTATTCATGTCTGCTGCGAAGGTGGGCGGCATAGTCGCTAACAATACTTATCGCGCTGATTTCATTTACGATAATATAATGATTGAGGCCAATGTGATCAAGGCCTCACACCAATATGGCGTTACTAAAATGCTCTTCTTAGGCTCGAGTTGTATTTATCCTAAACTCGCTCCTCAACCACTTAAAGAGGAATATTTACTGGAAGGATATTTAGAGCAAACCAACGAACCGTATGCCATTGCAAAGATTGCAGGCATCAAAATGGCAGAGGCGTTTAGAGATCAATACGGATGTAATTTTATTTCAGCCATGCCAACCAATTTATATGGTCCGAATGATAATTACGACCTTCAGAATTCACATGTGCTTCCAGCATTATTGCGAAAGTTTCACTCCGCTGTAAAAGAAGGAAGATCGGAAGTGGAAATTTGGGGAACAGGGAGTCCTAAGCGCGAGTTTTTACATGTGGATGATTTAGCTGATGCTTCTTTCTATTTGATGCAGAATTACGATGGTCGAGGCTTTGTAAATGTAGGTTCAGGAACGGGTGTATCCATCAAAGAATTGGCGCAACTGGTAGCAAAGGTTACTGGATTCAAGGGTGAACTCGTTTTCAATACATCTAAACCTGACGGAACTCCTCGTAAATTGATGGACGTTGGTCGCTTGCATCGTTTAGGTTGGAAGCATTCCATCGAATTGGAAGAGGGTGTTCGTGCCGTATACGATGAAATGAAGGATTCAGAAGTATTCAACCTTTCGGCTTAACTTCGTGCAATGCGCAGCACAATTGGCCTACTTTTCTTTTTTTTGTGTTCGTTAATTGGACGAACTCAGGTTGGTTTGTCGCCCTTGAATCCCATTCACACAACGCTTGTTCAGCGTCATATAGCACAAACAGGTGGAATTCGTCAAACGGCCTTTGCACCTTACTTACTTCCAATAGAGAAGTTGGATAGCATCTATGATGCGGATACTAAATACTGGAAGCGCCAGGAGCATACTTCGTGGGTGATGAAAAAGATGCGCAACGAGCATCTGATCGAAGTGTCGACCAAAGATTTTGTGCTCAAAGGTGATGCTGTTTTCAATCTAGAAGCTGCTCGTCAAACAGACGATCAAGGCCGCAGGAGGTTTACCAACTCTCGGGGATACAACTTCACCGGTGCCATCGGTGAACGCTTTTTTTTCGCTACTAGTTTCTGTGAAAATCAATCCATCTTTCCGAATTATATGGACAGTGTGGTTTCTGCCCGTGGAGATTTTAATGATCCTGCTGATCCAGAACGCGGAAGCGTACCTGGGTTTGGAAGATGGAAACCGTTCAATACCTCCAAAAGCTACGATTACGATTATACGTTGGGTACAGGTTATATTGGAGTAGCATTATCCGAGCAATCATTCGTGCAATTTGGACATGACAAGCAGTTTATAGGGTATGGCCATCGTTCATTGCTTTTGTCAGATGCTTCGGCTCCATATACCTTTTTGAGACTGCACGGAAGCTTCTTTAAAAACAAGTTGACCTACACCACTACATGGGCTGTTTTACAGTATTTGGAGCGGGTGGCTTCAGTAAACTATAACAACAAAGAAGCCATGTTCCGAAGACTTGGGGCGCGTTTCAGCTACTTACATTTTCAACCTAAACACTGGGTTGGAATCGGATTATTTGATGGTAGCACTTGGGATTGGCGCAGAAACAGTCATCCATCGAGTATAGAGTATTATTCGCCACATGCTTTTCTCTACACTGAGAATGGCATTAGAAACCATATTCTAGGATTGAATGCCCACTTGGATCCTTTAAAGTTTGCATCCCTTTATGGTCAATTAGCGTTGAATACGCACAGTGGAGGAGATGCCTATCAGATTGGACTAAAGTTGATCCCCTTTTCTGGATTGCAAATCCAAGTGGAATATAACGATATCAACTCGGCATTTTATTATTCTTCGAAGAACCCAAACCTCAACTCAATTATAGTGACTGAACCATTTCAAGCAGGAACACTAACGCAAGACTATTATCAGCACAATGATCAATCGCTTGGGCATCCTATTGGCACCGCTGTGCAGGAATTGCTTCTGAGGGTAAATTATCGTTTTAGAAACCTTTTTGTGAGTGGAACGTACCACTCAATGAAGAAAGGCCAACCGCTTTTTTTGGCCACAGTTGATTATTTTCAGTTTGATGGTGGGTACATCATCAACCCCAAATCCAATGCATCCATTGCCATTGGAAACATCAATAGAACTGAACGAAATGGAGTCAAAGCCATGCTGGATACATATACTTATATAGCATTTAGAACGAGCCTGCTGAACCGATATTTAGACTTTTAATTATGATCAATATTATCCTCGCATTTGTTACCGCGTTGATTGTTGCCGTGTTATCGACACCGGCCCTCATTAAGGTCGCTTATCTAAAGCGATTAGTAGACGAGCCAGGCGAAGAACGCAAGCTTCATTTCAGACGAATTCCTACCATCGGTGGCATAATCATTTTCGCAGGAACGCTCTTCGCTTATCTGATGTGGTATCCGTTTGAAGAGATGGCGGATGTCATGGAAATGGGCCGAGCACTCAAAGATTTTCAGTACATCGGTGCTACCATGATCATCCTATTCTTCATCGGAATCAAGGACGACATTATCGGTACAGCTCCCGTGAAAAAACTGGTCGGTCACCTTATTGTAGCTTTCATTTTAGTGATCATGGGCGACATTCGAATTACTGGTATGTATGGGCTTTTTGGCATCGAAGAATTGCCAGAATGGGCCAGTATCTTTTTGTCCATCTTAACCTACACAGCCATCGTAAATTCGATCAATTTGATTGATGGTGTGGATGGATTAGCGAGTGGCGTGGGTATCATTGCTTCGGTGGCAATGGGTATTTGGTTTTACTACGCGGGCGCTATTCAGCATGCGGTATTGGCCATGGCAATGGCGGGAAGTCTTATCGGCTTCTTGGTATATAATTTCTCGCCTGCCAAGATTTTCATGGGAGATAGTGGTTCGATCACCATTGGCTTGGTTCTTTCTATTTTGGCCATCAAGCTCATCGAGTATCCTGTAGATGAATTGCCCAATGAATTGATCGGAGTTTCTCGTCCAGTGTTTGCTATGGCGGCATTGGTTTATCCACTTACCGATACACTGCGCATTTTTATTTACCGCATTGCCCGCGGCTTATCTCCTTTTGCTGCCGACCGAAATCATATCCATCATCGATTGATGGACCTTGGCTTGGGACACAGAAAAACGGTGTTGCTGATCTATACCACTTCAATTTTTATCATCCTGCTTTCAACCAGCATTCCGCTTGAACCAAGCGCTGTAATGGTGATCACAGCCATGGTGGCATTGGCAGTATCTCAAATTCCTGGATTGTTGGTTATGCTCAAAAAGAAGAAGGAATTGACTAAGGCATGAGGTTTATTCACTCAATAATTTTTCTTTGCTTGTCAGTAGCATTAATGGCACAAGATGGTCTTGTTCCACTGGAGTATTTCACATCGCTTAAAACAGAAATAGCGATGAAGGATTCTGTGTTGAATGTCCATCCTGAAATGAAGCCCTATAGTTATTGGACGGTGCAAGAGAATTCAATGGCTCCAGATTCCATTACTTCGTTTTCCAATATGCCGTTCAGGCATACCAACGATAGTTATTTAAGGGTTTCTCCAAGGTTGAATGTTGGCCTTTTTAATCAAGCTGGGTCACAACACAGCACGGGCCTAACTTCTTTAGGTGGATTCGGTATTGGAGCAGGATATAAGAATAAGGTTTACCTGAATTTGGAAGGTGTAATAGGTTATACAAATCCACCCACTTACCTGCAATCGATCAATGATAGCTTGAACATTGTTCCAGGTTTTGGCTATTTCGAACGCTCAAGCAATAGATCTGCCGGCTATGATTTTGCGCAATGGACAGGTGCGTTGGCGTTTAAGCCATCGAAGCAGTTTGAGTTGTTTTTGGGTCGTGGAAGGCGTTTTATTGGTGAGGGATACCGATCGATGTTTTTGAGTGATTATACCTCGAACTACAATTACCTGAAGGCTGATGTTAATGTATGGCGCATTAAATATTCTGTGCTGTATACGCAGATGGATCAGGCCAGCAATTATCCTTTGAAAACCTATCCCATCAACAAGAAGTACAGCACGATGCACTACTTGAGTCTGAATGTTACAAAATGGTGGTCGGTTGGTGCGTTTGAAGCCGTGGTGTGGGAGGTAGAAGACTCGGTTGTTAACCGAGGGTTTGATATCAATTACGCCAATCCATTGATTTTCTTTAGGCCCGTAGAGTATTCGATGGGGTCCAGCGATAATAGTTTGCTTGGATTCAGTTCTACCTTACGACCAAGTGAAGGCGTTACGCTTTACGGTCAAATTCTCTTGGATGAGTTTTTATTCAGAGAGTGGAGTGCTCCTTTTATGGCCAGATTTTCTGGTGATTCCACCATTCAAACGGGCTATTGGGCCAATAAACAGTCCTATCAATTAGGAGTGAAGTTGCTCGAGCCTCTGGGTGTGAAGAATGCTTCTTTCGTGGCAGAATTCAATGCGGTAAGACCATTTACCTATGGGCATAGCAATGCTACGCAGAGTTATACCAACGCCAATCAATCATTGGCACATCCGTTAGGGTCGAACTTTATCGAGTGGGTGCAAATCACTACTTGGCAACCCGGTAAATTCAATGTTGGTTTGTTTACCACCTATTCCAGAAAAGGCTTCACCAATAACATCGCAGTAATGGGTGATGATGTTTTGATTTCCAATATGGAACGCGATTTGGCCCAACGTGAGTATGGCAACTTCATGCTTCAAGGAAGGCGCGTTGATGTGGCAAATGTTCGTCTTAATGTGGGTTATGAACTTGTTAGTCAATGGAACTTGCGATTGGATGCCACCATTCACTACCGTGTAGAGCGAACCGCCTTGAAGACCAATGAAATGGTGTTTTTTGGTATTGGATTGACCACCGCCCTGTGGAACGATTACCGAAATCTTTAAGCTAGCACAGCTACTTACCAGTCACAGGGAAATTCTCTTTCACTGGTCTTACAAAGCCAAAGTATGGTGTTGAAATATCTTCTTTAGGTATTTCATTGAACGCACGATAGAAGACAAAAGGAACGTCTTTGTCAATACCTGGAAATAGGCTAGAAGCCATTTCATGCATCGCTTTGTTCTCAGCGGCCAAAGCCATCGTGTCTTTGATGTTGATGTCGCTACGGTATTTAATCATGGTGCAGATCTCATTGTCTACTCGCTGCGGCATGATTTTAAAAATCTCTGGTTGGGTTTCAATTTCGCTGATGATCAAAGGCATCGGATACCTTTCTTGTGCTTGCTCGGTCAACGATTGGTTGAAGGCATCCATCTCAGATGCAATGCGGTATTGCCAGTTGCTCTCTGCCGGAGTCATGCATGTATTGGATAGCACCATACAATTGATAGCCGGAATAAGATGACCATCGAATTGTTCTTTTTCAGCTATGCGGAACAGCTCAGGAGCGGTGTATCCACTAACAGTGTGCCTCCCAAATTGAAGGGTGTTGAGCTTCCACTCATCCTGATCGCGGATATAGAATGTACTCACTAAATACCTGTCGCCATCGCGTTTTGGAATAAGGACAGATATAAACGATTCTTTCGAATGGCTGTGGTATTGAATGATGTAATCATTGTCCGAATCATTCCCAGAAATCAATGTCACATCATTATTTGCCTGTGGTTTTATGGTGTGGTACTCATCCATCGCCTCAAAGCTCTTCGATTGAATAATGCTGCTCGTTTGTTCTAGAAAAGGCGTCAAGTTTTCAGCCACCGATTCGCGCAAGTCAGCTGTCATAAGGTCGGTAATTTTCTTTTCGTCCTTGTTTTTTAAGGCGTCAATCACAGCAGCATTCAGCTTTGTGATTTCATTCTTCACTTTTGGATCAATCTTTTCGTTGCGCAAGGTGCCCTCGTGCTTTGCAGTGCAGCTTACAATAATGAAAATGAGCAAGAAAAT
>Ga0181601_10000192_pt1 | contig 48121 bp, 39 predicted proteins | sample 041ome_8_FD_133020 | JGI IMG/M metagenome (GOLD analysis project Ga0181601, IMG submission 133020) | Coastal salt marsh microbial communities from the Groves Creek Marsh, Skidaway Island, Georgia - 041407BS metaG (megahit assembly) | ecosystem: Environmental > Aquatic > Marine > Intertidal zone... | reverse complement strand
TCGTGCGCAATACCCTGAGCGCCAGCGATTTAATAAGAGAACTACACTCCCATATTGCGGTCACCGAGATCAAGAATACAACTTCGCTACCGCTGGCGACGCAGACCGATTGAAGTCTCAGAGATGTCGTCGTCCTCCCCTGATGCAAGTTGTTAGCTGCCTTCACAGCCTCGAAGACGTCGATCTGTTGGCCGAGGGCGCCCAGGAGCATTGGTACGACGCGTATCCGGTATTGCTGCGCGAAGCGCCGGTGCATCGTCTGCTGGGTGAGGGTCTAACTCCCCAAACAGATGCATTCACCCTTAGCTGTTATGAGGACATCAATCGGGTCGTCACAGAGCCAGAGCCTTTCACGCCTATTACTACTCTGATGCTCGAGCAAATCGCGGCGGCCAAGATACCCCCTTAAGAGATGGGTTGCATCAATATGATAATGGACTCCATGCTCACCTTAAGACCTATGATCGAACTCTGGCGAGCCCACAGAAAAGAGCTTACTGACCCCCTGGGTAGGCCCGGGCGCCGAGCGATGATTACCCAGCAAGTCGACCGGCTGATCGACGCATTTCCCGACACGGGTGAAGTCAATTTTGTGCAGGCGTTTGCCCGACCCTTGCCGCAACAGGTCATGGCCCGCGTATTGGGTTTTACTGAGTCAGACATTCCCCAGCTTGCAGCCTAGGGCGAAGCTCAGATGGTGCCACTTGTTTATGGCAAGGGTCATCTTAATTACCTGACAGAGCAGCAGCTGAAAACACCGTTCGCTTTTCAGAGCAGTCAATGCTTTTATCGCGTGGTAGCGCATAACGCTCTACCCTTTACAACCCTAGCTTGCACATAGAAACTAGAATAGCCTGTCCTGCTGAATGCGGGACAAAAATTAAGCCATGCGACAACCAAGGCGAGGATGTGCGAATGGATATGGCCATGCTGATTAAGATCGTGAAGTTCTACGGGCGCTTTACACCGAGTTTCTCGGCCATCGGCTATTACGCCCGACGTCCTTTGTGGGGCTTGAACAAGTTCGATTTCCATAGCCAGACATGGCTCGTGACTGGGGCTAGTGGCGGTATCGGCAGAGCCATCGCTGTTGCCGCCGCCCAGCACGGAGCCCGCGTCATTGCCGTTGCTCGTAATGAGCAGAAACTCGCGGAGCTTGTTGCGTCCGTCCCGCCGGGTTTGGCCCTTGAAACTCGAACGGCAGACCTCAGCCTCATGAGCGAAACCGCTGCTCTCGTGGATCGGCTGCAGGGCGAAAAATTGAAGATCAATGTTCTTGTCAACAACGTGGGAGCGCTCATTCATGAGCATGAACTGACTGTTGAGGGTAAGGAGAGTTCCTACGCTCTAAATATCCTCAACCAATTTTTGTTGACAGAGAAATTAATTGGCAGAGGTCTGCTGAAGCAGGAGAGCTCAATCATCAATATGTCCTCGGGTGGAATGTATAACGCGCCGCTGATGGTCGATCGCATGAATCAATTAGACCCCGCGCGTTACGGCGGCGTTATGGCCTATGCAGTGCATAAGCGCGGTCAAGCTGAGCTAACCAAATATTGGCAACAGAAGTATGGCGAGGCGTTGCAGCTGCGCTGTTACGTGATGCATCCCGGTTGGACTGATACGGCGGGGGTACGTCACGCAATGCCGCGTTTCCGTAAGATTCTTCGCTTGGTGCTGAGGAATGATTATCAAGGGGCGGATACGGCGGTTTGGCTGGCGGCTCGCCGCCCCGAAGCTGACCCGGGTGCGTTCTGGTTGGATCGCAAACCCCGAAGCGCTCATGCCTACCCCGCCACTCGGACATCACGCTATAGCCCTAACGACTTGGCTCAGTACCTCACCGACGAATGCGGCGCATATTTGCTCCCTAACTGAGTATTCAACTATGACACTCTTCGAAAACCGATTTTGCTTGGATATTGTCCGCACCCTAGCTTTTTTGCTGATATTGACATCGACATCCGCCCGGGCCGACAGGAATGGGGACGAGACGGCAGTTCGCGCTGTCATCTTGGGCCTTGAACAAAGCTGGAACGCTGCCGACATGGATACCTATCTTGCTGCTTATCGGCAGGATGAAAGTATGAGCCTGACTTACGGCGCTAGCGTCGTGCAGGGTTGGGATGCATTGGCGACTCTGTTTCGTACCAGCTATCCCGATGAGGCGCGGATGGGCAAGTTCACCATCAACTCATTGGACGTCACCCTTATCGAGCAGCATGCCGCTATCGTTTACGGCAGTTTCACCCACGTATTTATCGAGGAGACGATTATAGGTGGTTTCAGCCATGTGCTGGTGCGGGAGCGGGGGCGTTGGAAGATCCAGCACGAGCGCACCTCACGGGCTGAGGTCCATGCGACCGATTGAACGTTTGCTCCTCGCGATAGCGTTGCTGACCAAGAGAGTTTGCGTGCAAAGAGTGCTTGGAGTCTCTGTCAAGATCCGCTTTGCGATGTTGGTATTATCAGACACTCCACCACCTGGAGTCTTCCACTGGTGGCGCCTCGACCAACGCCTCGCTATGTTAAATTCATGACTTTTTATTCGTGAGTGAAGTGCGACATGAACGATATTGAAGAGATGAGTATTATCGGTGATCACTTTATGGCCTGCTTAGAGGCTTGTGATATTGACGCGACGCGAGCGTGTTATAAGCCTAACCCGCGAATCTGGCATAACTTTGATCAACGAGTCCAGCCACTTGAGGAGAATTTAAAGTCTCTTGCTTGGATGCATCGAAAGCTCCGAGGCCTGCACTACGACATCAAACGGCGGGAGCAGATCCCTGGTGGCTTCTATCAGGAACATGTGCTTCGTGGCACCTTGGCGAACGGCGACGATTTTGCCATGCCCGCTTGCGCGATTATCAAGATTGAGGACGGTAAGATCGCCTCTCTCGACGAATACCTCGACACAGCGCACACGAAACCGCTCGCGGGTTGATACCTTCGTTGGCCTTGTGGGCCATCAACTCAGGATTTAAGGTCAGCGCGTCGTCGGCTCTCGCGGAAAGGCTTGAGAGCAAGCATACCCAAGACCCCGCCGAAGGGTAACACCACAGCACAGACCAGTGCCATTGAGTATCTTAGCTTCTGGGGATCCTCGAAGACAAAGTCTGTCACCAGGGCTATTAGTGTCGGCCCAAAGCCCAGCGCCACCATGTTACCGACGAGAAAATAGAGAGCCGTCATCTGTGCTCGGAGCGGGTTGGGCGTTATTACCTGCAGCGCCGCGGCGGGTAAGCCTTGCGGGATCGCCATAAAATAAGAGGTAAGGCCGAGACAGGCCAACGCAAGGTCCCCCGACGGCATCAGCGGTGTTGCCGCGGCGAAAGGCAGAGCGAGGAAGGCGGCAAGACTCGCCGCCCGAAGGATGGCGTCACGATAGCCGCGGCGTTCTAGCCAGTCTGCAAGGTAACCACCGCTGTACACCCCAGCAGTTCCGAATATCAGCATGATAGTGCCGTAGGCGAGGCCAATATCACCTGCCTCCCACCCCCAAGTGCGAATGAAAAGCGTTGGAGTCCACACCATGAATCCTGTGATGGCAATACCAATCAACGAGAATGCGAGAAAGTGATAGCTCACGGTCTGTGCGTTGTTGCGCAGGAAGGCAGTCAATGCCGCTGTTGAACTTGCATCACGAGCCTCGGCTACCGTTGCCTCCACTATGCCGCGGCGCAATGGCTCCCGCACAGTGAGCAACAGGAGGAAGATGGGAAGGCCGAGAAGACCGACCCAGAAGAAGGTCATTTGCCAAGGCTTGACTACCCCAAGGACCGGTAGTTCTGTGGCGCCTGCGTCGAGGACCAGGTGCAGCACTGTGCCGCCAATAACCATCGCCAGACCGGCACCGAAGTAAACCCCCATGGAGTATACGCTGAAAGCCCGGGCTAACTGATGCTTCGGGAAATAGTCCGCGATGATGGAGAAGGCGGCGGGTGACAGGGTTGCTTCTCCCACCCCCACGCCGATTCGCGCGCCGAAAAGTTGCCAGAAATGTTTTGCGAGACCGCAGGCAGCGGTCATGACGCTCCAGACGGCAAGACCAGTAAGAATGATTCTTTTCCGGTTGCGCTGGTCCGCAAGGCGTGCAATCGGCACGCCGAGCAGCGTGTAGAAAAGTGAGAAGGCGATGCCTGCCAGCAGACTCACCTGTGTATCGGAGATTTGCAGATCCTCACGGATCGGCTGAATTAGCAGGCTAAGAATCTGACGGTCAATGAAGGAGTTGGTGTATGCGAGCATAAGCACACCAACCACATACCAGCTATAAAGTGGTTTAGGCCAAGCGCCGTCGCCGTTTTCTTTAGCGATTGAAACCTGTTCCGTCATGCGCGTTGCACCACCACATGCACCGCACTCATACGTGGCAAACCGCTATGTCGGTCATAGTCAGTAGCATCATCAATCAGAGCGCTGGTGCTGGTGCCCGCAGATTTTTTGTCTCGCGGATTGCCACTACCCGGGAAGCCATGCGCCGCTGCCACAACTCCTTTACGCAGGGTGTCGTCAATCTTTGCAGTGCCGATCACTTGCCCAACAGCGTTGCCTAGCACGATGCGATCCCCAGTGTTCACTCCCAGCGTCGCCGCATCCTCGGGATTCAGGTATACCGGATTGACGGGAAGGCGCGCCTTGAGCGCCGGTAGCTCATGGGCAACGGAGTTATAAACTGCATGTTCGCGCCTGCTGATCAGTTTGAGCGCTAGTGCGCCCGGCTTCAGAGGGCTCACTGGTGTGGTTGGCTCCTGCAGTTCGATAGCCAGTTCCGACAGCTCGCCCAACATGGCCTTATGACCGAGTTGTAGCCGATATGGCCAGTTTGCCTCCCGGGCTATTGCTGGCGCTCGCCTCTCCGGGAATAGAGCACCGTCGGAATGTGCCTTTACCGCCTCAAACGGTATGGGGCTTCGGGCCAGAAACGTCTCGATGAGTTCGTCTGTGGTAGGTGGCTGTTCCATGTCCCATTGATAGCCGCGCATACCTAGAGGCAGTTTTAAACGCCTTGCCAGTTCGTAAAATACTCGCCAATCTTCTAGGACGTCCGCGCCAATGGGTGGCTCTGCTAGAGTCGGTTGATACATCGCCCATGGTTCCTGAAAGCCAATGGACAGCCCGTAGGTGGCTATGCCCTCGTTGGCGAAGGTGATGGCAGGTAACTCGAAGCCGAAACGAGGCCCCAATACAAAGTCGGCCAGCGCCGCTGTCGCAGACAGCTGAGGGTCGATCACGACCAGTAGATCGAGTGCCTCCAGTGCTTTGCGGGTCTTCTCCCTATTGGGGAAGGCAGCGAGGGGATTTCCGCCGACTACAAAAAGGGCGCGCACCCGCCCCTCTCCTGAGGTCAGGATTTCGTCAGCGAGGGCGGAGGTGGGCAGACCGGCCGCCGTATTCGTGAGATCACGAACGCGGAGTTTTTCACCGAAGCCGGTCGCGGGTCGTGGTTTTTCCGCCCGCGCAACTCCCGAAAACATGGAAAAGAGTACGCCTAAGTTGGGCACAGTTTCCCCCGCTTTCACCCAGCGTCCACATACTGTATTTAGCGTCAGGAGGAGGTATTCCATGAGGGTACCGTGCGGAGCCATGTTAGAGCCGGTACCCCCTGTGGCGTTGCCACTCTTGGCGGTAGCAAAGAGCCGGGCAGCAGCCTCTATGGCCGCAGGTTCGAGGCCTGCACGGGCGCCCACTGCAGTGGGCGTAAAGCTGACTAAGGTATTCCGCAAGTCATCAAAGCCCTCGGTCTCGCTGGTGATAAAAGGCGTATCAAAGAGATCTTCAGCGATGATCACGTTGAGCATCGCCGCGAGAATTTCCGCGTCATGGCCGGGACGGCATTGCAGATGAAGCGTAGCCTGCTGCGCAGTTTCAGTACGTCGCGGATCGATGACGATCAGTTTCAGACCTTTGGCTTTGGCGTCTTTTAGTCGCTTGGCGGGGTTGAAGGCGGGGATCCCACCCCACATGGAAACAAGGGGGTTAGCGCCAACGATCAGGCATACCTCGGCGTCCTCAAAGGGTTGCGGGCCAGCGCCCCAGCGCCCGTGCATGGCCATGGCAATGGGTTTACCAGGCTGGTCGATAGTAGCGTTAGTAAAGTGCATGGGCGAACCTATGCTGTCCATGAACGCGTGACGGGTCATCACGCCGGCAACGCAGAAGTGACTGAAAGTGCCTGTATACATTGCGACAGCGCGCGAGCCGTATTTGTCAATAATGGCTCGCAGGCGTTCGCTGATCGCGTCTAGAGCGTCACTACTCGTCATGGGGCTGAGCTTGCCGTTCAGGTCTCGCCCCAGGGGTTTGGTCAGCCGCGCGGGATCGTTGTGAAAGTTATGAAAATTTCGGCCCTTGATGCAGCTATATCCGTGGTAGACGGGATTGTCGCGGTCGCCGAGCAGCGCCACGACCTCTTCTCCCTCAAAGGTGACCTTGAGTGGACAGAAGGCGTGACAGAAGCGACATAGCGCTTTCTGCTCTCTTTTTTCTGTCACGGGGTCAAACGTTCTCGACGGAGAACGATGCCTTCCGCAGCGGCGTCCCAGCTATCTTCTGTGACACCCTGTTCGCGAAAGAAGATTTTACGCGGCTTGTTGGTGTTGGTTTTTGGAATGTCTTCGACCTGCCTGAAATAGCGGGGTACCATGAAATAAGGAAGTTGCTCCTGAAGAAATGCATGTAGGTCTCTCAGGGAAAGCTCTTCAGAGGAGACCACGACGCCCAAGACGTCCTCTTCCCCCACTTCGCTTGCCACACCGATGGCCAAGGCTTCGGTGATGCCCGGGAAGCGAAGAAGCGCGGCTTCGACTTCCACGGAAGAGATATTCTCACCGCGGCGACGGATCATATCCTTACGCCGATCGACGAAGAAATAGTTCCCGTCCTCATCCTGACGAAACATGTCACCGCTGTGGAACCAGCCGTTTCGCCATGCCTCTGCCGTCTGCTCAGGCATATTTAGATAGCCACTGTTCATCGTCCATGGATACGCCGAACGGACAATAAGCTCGCCAGTCTGCCCAGCTGGCACCTCCATGTCCCATTCATCAACCAGTCGGCATTCGACGCCACTGCGTGGTTTACCGCAGCTGAAGTGCACATTTGAATCCACGTCGCTAACGAGAGGCGTCGATACTTCCGTCATATTGAACCCAGTGATGTGGGAAAAATCGAAACGCTGCCCGAGCGCTACGGTCTGTTCGTTAATGGGAAACATGGTCATGTAGCGCAGTGGATTGTCTTTGTCTCTCTCACTGGGGTCTGCAGCCGAGAGGAAGGGCGCCATGGCTCCGATTAGACCGGCGCTGGTGGAGCAGTTACCCCGCCTGATCTGGTTCCAGAATTCTCGAGTGTTGAAGCCATCGACCAGATAGATGCTGCCGCCACGAAGCAGAGCTGCATAGATGGCGCTTGTGCCGCCTACATGAAACATAGGCAGATTAACCAGTATGCAATCTCCCGTTTCCATGCGCCCATAGTTGACCACTGCCGTTGTGTAGAGTTGCAAATAGGGCGACAAGACGCCTTTTGAAGGGCCAGTAGTGCCAGAGGTGTAAATCACACACTGAGTGTCCCAAGGTTCTATCGGAGGTTGCTCACAGAGGTCCTCGGCATTTCCTTGTAGGGTTGTAGGCTCGAGGTATTGAATCTGCGCTGGTAAGCCCTCCGTTTTAGGATCTTCGCTGCTGCATATCACCGTTTCAAGTCGTTCGAGCTCTAGCGGTGCTAGGCGCTCTACGAGTTGCCCGTGGGCCACAAGCAGCCTCGCTTTCGTGAGGTTGATCGCGTGCTCTAGAATGGCACCTCGGTAGGCGGTGTTGAGAGGAACAAAGATCGCACCTAAATAATTGGTTGCGAACCAGACACGCAGAAGTTCACTTCCGTTCGGCAGCCAGGCCAGTACCGGATCACCGGCCTCAACTCCCAGCGTCTGAAGTCCTGCCGCTGTTTCTCGTGTGCGGCTTAGCGCCTCCTCCCATGTCCATTCGCTCTCATCTTCGAACAGGGCAAAGCGTTGTGATGGGTGTTTTTTTGCGCCGCCTTCAAGAAGGTACCGAAGAACGCAGGTGTCCCGGTTGGGAGGACTTGGATCGAACCAGGGAGGCCGGAAGGCCGCTTTCGACTCAGTCATGTTTGTCACGCTTTTTATCGTTGTCGCTGGTCAAAGGGCGTTGCATGGGCGCCTTCGTTTGGCGCGGCCCGTACACGGCTTGCATAAACAAACTGCAGGCTAGCAATAGGCCGCAGTGCTCGTCAAGAAGTCCGCCTCGCCCGAGGTTTAAGCTTTTTGAAACGAGTCCGGTTGTTGCGCAGCGGCCGCATTGTAAATACCAGCAAGTTTCTGCGGGGTATTAACTGGTAGACTTAGCATTCTTTTTTTCTCTCAAATCGTAACTTGAAGAGGTTTAGTTAATGAATGCGAGCAGAGCGGTGTTTTCCAGCTATCTTCTAACGTTTTTCTTGAGCTTGTATTCGACTGCTGCCACTGCATCCGAGCGCACCGCTGAACAGGTGGTCATGGAGATGTTCTCAGCTTGGAACGCCGTCGATCTCGACCGTGTTATAGAGCTATTCGCCACCGACGGTGTCCTGCACAGCGTGATGACTGACCCTGTCGTTGGGCGACAGCACCTCCGCAGTCACCTCGCACCGCTCTTTGCCGGTATCGAAAAACTTGAACTGAAGGTCCAGCGCATCGTAGTCAGCGGTAATACGGTATTTGTAGAGCGGGTAGATGAGTTTGTGTTTCGTGGCAAGGAGGGGACTGTTCCTGTTGTTGGAGTGTTCGAAATCCGCGATGGCGCGGTGTCCGAGTGGCGAGAGTACTACGATCGTGCCCAGCTTTATGCAGAAATGGGTGTTCCGGTGCCGCCGGCGGGCGCACCAGCGGCTACACACTGAACCGTCAGTTAACGTCCTCATGCTCGACACGCCGCGGAGGGAGTGGGATGAAGGCGCTTGTGCGCATAGCATAGGCTTCATAGTCCGGCTTTGAACGCTTCAATCGACGTTCGAGCAGTGCTGCCCCACTCCATTTGATGAGGATGAAAGTCAGAAGGAGCGGAGAAACTATGCCCCATCGCCCCGCAGCGGTTTCTGCGGCGACGAGGTAAAGGCCCCACCAAACGCACGCGTCTCCAAAATAATTTGGATGGCGCGTGTAACGCCACAGCCCACTGTCCATCACCAGACCGATGTTAGCGGAGTCAGCCTTGAATCGCGCCAGCTGCCAGTCTCCTATCGATTCAAAGAGGATACCTATCAGGGCAAGCCCGGTTCCGGCGGCGGCCAGCAAACCGACGGTGCCATCGCTGCTCTGGCCCAGTTGCACGGGAAGGGAAACGAGCCAAAGTAGGCAGCCCTGGAGCAGAAATATTTTTTGCAGGCTTGTCAGGTGTCGATTGCCATCGGCTTTACTCAGAAGGCGCTCATAGCGCGGGTCGGGACCTTCCCGGCGCCATCGAAAAAAGAGGTAGGTGCCGAGCCGAATCCCCCAAATACCTGTTAGCGACAGCAACAGCAGGCGCCTCAGAGGGTCGCCATCAGTCTGAAGATGGGTGACGGCGGCAACAAACACCATGCCAATAGCCCAAAAGCTGTCGACAAAGGAAACATCTCGCAGAGGGATACTCAGCAGCCAAAGCAACAGCATTAGCGACAGTACCAGCGAGAGGTTGATCCCCAACAGTGGTAACACAGCGGAGAGGGTGTCGATTTCCATAGCCTCAGCGCCCGGTGTGCACTTCTGTTGCATATACGGCGTCGGCCAAGCGTTCCTCCAGCGTCGCCGGATCACGATGCAAAGCGGCTCGCATGGTGATCGCAAATTCATCCGTGTCCATTTCCCGCATATCATTCCGCAGCGCCGCCAGCCCTGCCTTCGCGATGGTACTCGGGTTTTCCTTCCTCCCGCCGACGTGTGCCGCCATCCGGGTATCCACTGAGCCCACGATGAGACAACCTACGTGCGTGCCCTGTTGTGAGAGCTCGGCCCGCAGGATCGTCGTCAGAGCATGAGCGGCAAACTTTGAGGGGCTGTAACCACCCATGTTGGGTACAGCAATGATTGCGCCTACGGAGAGTACGTTTAGAATGCTGCCGCCCCCATTGGTAGAAAGTATCTTTTCAAAAGCGCGTGCCATGGCCAGCGGGCCAAAATAGTTTACCGCCATCTCATGTCTAGCGGCATCCATGGTGCTTGCGCTCAAGAGCAACTCATTGCAGAAGGCTCCTGCATTATTAATCACCAAGTTGACGTCGCCACACGCTTCTGCCGCTGCAGCGACTGACTTTTCGCTGGTTACATCTAAGGGAATGGCAACCGCGCGGCCAGGATAGCTTTGCTCTAGCATCAGAGCGTTCTCTTTTTTACGCGTGCCGATGTAAACCTTCGCAGCGCCTGCCTCAAGCAGCGCATGAACGAAGGCTTCGCCAATGCCTCGGTTAGCGCCGGTAACGATGGCTACGCTGTCGTCAATTTTCATGGGTTGCCTCCCTGCCTTATGTGCCAAACGGCTCTAATATTAGGATCGCGTCATTCGGGGCATTGCTGTAGAGGGCATCAACCTCTTTTGCGTGGTTCTCGAGCGCCACCAACTGATTGACAGATCCTTTGTCAGACAGCTCGTGACGCTCCTGACTTAAGTTTCCGTTGAGAAACGCAAAGCGGCCAATCCGGGTGCTTTGGCCAGGGTGAGCCCGGTTGTGGGCGTCAAGGCGCTCGCGAAGATAGTCCTGCACTCGGGGATGTTGACGCAGTTCCTCAACGTCACTGCTATCCTCATTAGCTACCTCGCGTAGCCCCGCCTCGTTGGCAATGCCCAGCAGTGCCAGCGCGTCGCGGCCCTCGCCGCAGAGTACAAGATCGCTGACCACTGGTGCCAGCGCATTGACCAGCTGGCCTCGCAGTTGGCCACCCGCCACCCAGGTGCCCGTGCCCAGCTTGAATTCCTCCGCTAGGCGTCCGGCAAATGCGAGTCCCTGCGTCGGGTCATTGTCATCAATGAAGCGAGCGGTGTCGCCAGTTTGGTAGAAACCTTCCTCATCGAAGATTTCAGCGGTCTTCACTGGGTCGTTCAAATAACCCGGTGTGACGAAAGCTCCTCGGATGCGCAGTTCGTAGCGATCGCCCATTGGCACAAGCTTCACCTCGGCGCCGGGCGGAGGAAGACCGATGCCTACTTTGTCCGTCAGGTAGTAAATAACGAGGATGCCAGAGCATGTTTCTGTCGAGCCGTAGCCCGTTGTGAAGGCAATACGCCTGCCGGTAAAACGCACGGCCAGCCGCTGCAGCCGGTCCTGCAGGTGTTGGGGTAACGCGGCACCACCGTAAAGAATAAGCCGAAGTTTGCTGAAAAAAATACGGCAGAGTTCAGGGTCTTGCTCGAGTGCCTCGGTCAACATCGCGTAGCCTGCAGGCACATTGGCGAAGTAGGGGACAGCAACCTCTTTTAGGTTTCTCAACGTCTCGGAGAAGAGCCCGGGTAGGGGCTTTCCAGCATCGATGTATAGGGTGCCCCCAAACAGGGTCGCAGCCAGAAGGTTTGAGGTGCCAGCGACGTGGCTCCAAGGCATCCAATCTAGCATGACCTCGTGCCAGCCCAGAGCGCGACCGAGGACCGCATACGCCAACTGCAAGTTGTTGGTTTGCATACGCTGCGTGTGAATCACAGCCTTAGGTCTGCCGGTGGAGCCCGACGTCAGCATATAGGCTACTGTTGCGTCGGGGTCAGGATTTTCCAGAGCAGTTGCAATGGCTGGCCCTGGCAAGTGCTGCAGGAGTTCTGAGACTGCTATGGCTCCTTCGGTAATGGCCTGCGGGTCCGATGACAGCATCGTGCACTGGTCACCGAACGCGATGATCACCTGTGCCATTGCCTCGCCGCAATCCAGATAGATGAGTGCTGGCCGGACGATGGAGATGACGTGGCGCAGTCGGGCGAGATCGCCTCCCGCCTGAGCATAGGCCACGCTCACGGGACAGACCGGTACGCCTGCGGCCATGGCACCGAGCCGAATTAGCGCGTGATCGATGCTGTTCGGCGCAAGGATAAGTAGGGGGGTCTCTCGACCGTAGCCCTGCGAGAGAAGCCAATCCCCAATGTTGCGGATTTGCCTCGCTGCATCACCATAGGTAAGTTCGTGCCAGCCATTGCCGCTACTCGCCGGAGGCCTCTCTGCGAGAAAAAGCTTGCTGGGGTGCTTTGCGGCGTTGTTCGTGAAGCTACGAATTACAGACGGATCAAATTCAGGCAAAGGATCGCAGCTGGTTAGTAGCAGCGTGCCGTCCTCTCGGCGATCCAACGCAATGTTAACCGGCGGCAGTTCTAGCTCCCGGTAAGGTATCTCGCTCAGCGTGCTGGGGCTATCGGCGTCGTTCATAGCCGTGTTTTTGTCATGGTGGCGGCCTAGAAATCCTGATATGACAGGTCGTCGGTACTTTTTACACCGTGGTGCATCTTGGGATTCGTAGGATCGAACATCCCGCGGCACCAACCCTCGTTAGCCGGTGTGTCCAGATTCCAGTCGAACACCAGCTTTCGATGAGCGATACGCCACTCACCGTTGCGCCGCTCAAAGCGGTCCACGCTGCGTGCGCCCGTAAGTGTATCGGTTGCGCCATCTTCGCTATCGAAGCGCACAAAGGTAATGACATAGGCTTCAACCCTCGCTTTATCTCCATCGAGCTCGATATGTTGATTGCACAAATAGTGAGCCATCTTACCCATCTTTCGAATTCGCACCATCGCACTTTCAATGTAGTCATAGGCGAGACCATGAAAATTTGGGCCGTGCTCCTCGATAGCGTCCGGGTGATAGCAGGACTTGAGAAGTGCCTCGTCGGTCCGGTCGACGCCGCGGGCCTGGCGAGCGAGGACTTCACGTATTTCAGATTTTGCCAAGAGGGCCTCGAGACGATCATTATGTTGCTTATCGTTCATGCTTGTTAGCTCCAAGACTAGTTTTGTTATTGCTGAGCAGAAGCGGCTTTGTGTGATGATCCGCACCCCGAAACTTTTTGGGAAATCCACGGGGTCGGCGGTCTATGCCACCTTCAGAGGGGTTGCCTGAGTCAAGGTATCCGAAAACACCTAGATGCCCGGCCGTAATGGCTCTGCCGGTGAACCTTGGTTCTATCGGGTCTATTCTCGATTCAATGGCTGGAACGCTCGGCGCTTCTCTTTCCAATGGCCGAAGCGTTGGCAGGCATCCAGCTCTTTGCTGTGATTCACGTGATGGAATGAATAACGGCACGCTAATCGTTGCTCACGTCGACAAGGAGCCAGTCGGTGGTTTTCACCTTTATGATCTCTTTAACCAAGCCCAATGCTCCTCACGCGGAAAATAAAGTCGGTGTCGAGCCGGGGATGGCATCTAAGGAATGTGTCGCGACAGTGTCGGTGGGAACCATATCCGTGATCTTGCACGCATCATTTTCCTCTTCTTTGCTATTAACGTAACCGTCTGCTACCGCGAAATGCGGCTGTTCCAGCACCTCACGGATCAAGATTGTGCTCATGGAGTCCATTGCCTACTGCACCAGGCGGGGGGAGTGCCAATCAATAACCTTTCAGTCGTTCAGGGGTTTCCCGTCCATTTCGAAATAGTCCCGCATGGCTATGATTAGCCCCCGGTCGTTAAACTCCACGATGCCCATATAAGGATGGCCCACGCGTTTTCCCGTATGGCGCTCTGTGTACTCTTCATAGCCTTCCACGAGCAATTTGTTGCCGTTACTTGCCCAGCGATCTATACGCCATACAAGGTCTGTCATCTCCTTGAAGTAGCGGTCAACGAAACGCCCGACCCACTCTATGCCTTCCAGTGGCCTTACGCTGGTGTGCAGGATATAGACCACGTTGTCGTCAAAATGGCTGAGAAATGCCTCGCGGTCTCGATCCATACTGGCGCGCATCAAGCTCTGCATTCGCTGCATGAGCTTGTCGGTTGCCTCTACGCTATTCTCATGGGTTGTCTGTTCGGCGGTCATGCTTGTGCCTCCTCGGCGGCCGGCGGCTTCAGGTTTTCCGGTTCATAATAGTCACGCCAGCGACCGATCTTGTTGCCCTCAAATTCAAAGGCTTGCATGAAGGGTTGTTGTATTTTTCGATCGTGTTTCCGATCCAGAAGCTCTTCGTGACCCTCGACAAGCAGTAGGTTGTCGCGTTCTGCGTGGTTGAAGATTTCCCATCGGAGTTGCTCGTAAGTTCCACTGTAATTTTGGAGAAACTTGCGCATCGTGTCCTTGCCGCGCACTGGTGGTGAGCCGACATGCCAGTAATACTCGACATCTTCAGTCAGGCAGTCGAGTAAGGCATCGACATCGCGTCGCTCCCAGCAGCTGATCAGGTGTCTAATGGCTTCGAGCTTTTTCATGATGACGCTCCGTTGGTCGCTATCGTTTTAATCTCAACTTAATGTGCTCTCTCGCCGACATTCATGCGCTAGCGAAGATCAAGACTGCCTTGGCTGGCCGAGTAATGAGTAACCACAACCCCCGTCAGCATCATAGTCGAGCGTGGCCTGCTCTCAGTACCTGATTGCATATGAATGTGAGTTAACGTGGTAATTTTTCAGTATCGGTATCTCTTGTTTGAATATTGATCTCAGTGGGGCGCGCCCGCCAATCAATACGCTGCGTAGCCGCTCCGTGTTGTAGATCACTCTCCACTGTTTGATCGATGTTGGTGCGTTTACCAGAGCACGAGAGGCAGCACGGTCCCTGTCGGATGATCAAGTAATTAGATTAAAACGCCGGGAGCCATTTCTTCACTCCCGGCGTTGTCTGGCAGGACCTAGAATCGGTAAGCCACTTCAACACCGTAAGTGCGCGGTGGGTTATAGAGTGATACGTCGCCGCCAAGAAATTCAATTACATTCGCCCGTATATCCTCGTCTGTGAGGTTTCTCCCCCACAGCGCTACAGACCAATTTTTACCTTCGGGTGATAGGCCGATTCGTCCGTCAAGCATACCCCAGTCATCTTCCCAAGAGACGTTTGTGTGCGCCCAAGGCATTTTATCCTGCCAGGTATAGGCTAGGCGGAACTTGAGGGCCCGGCCCCAGCTTCCGACCGACGCTGTATATTCCATTCCGCCACTGACTTGATTTTCAGGTGTGCGCTGCAGTTGATTGCCGGAGAAGTCGCCGGTGCTGATTACATAGTTCTCGTATTCTGTATCGAGGAAAGAGCCTTTGAGCCAAAGCAGTAAATCAGGTGTGGCTGCAAAGTCAATTTCCAGCTCCACTCCCGTGATCTCGGCATCAGAGGCGTTGGAAACAATGTTGCAGAGGCATTGGTCGTTAGTGAACTCAACCTGCAAGTTTTCATAATCCATCATGAAAACTGCTCCATTGACTCTCAGGCGTCGGTCCATAAATTCCGACTTCACGCCCAGTTCGTAACTCAGTACCGTTTCTGGTTCGTAGGGGATTGTAGCTCCGGCGGTATTACTTGGCGTGTCCTGAAACCCTCCGCTTTTATATCCCTGGGAGACGTTACCGTATAAGAAGACGTCGTCTGAAATCGAGTACTCGATAATCCCTGAGAAGGTCAGTTCATCCCAGCTTTCCCCATAAGGCGTATTGAACCCCCCACCGAGTGGGTAATAGGCAATTCCGTCGGGCCCCGGCTCGCCGTTTAGAGGAGTAAGCGGAACGGCGTCAGCCGGATTAAATTTATCACCGAGAGCCAGCGCGAGACCTCTAACCTGTCCGCTTGTATCATCTTCTGTGTATCGCGCACCCAGCGTCAATTTAAGGCTATCGGTTATCTGGTAGCCAATTTGACCAAACACCGCAATGCTCTCGGTCGTAGCATTGTTGTCCCACTGACTCTCCCCATTTAAGCTCGGTACGCCAAGCAGTATCTCTGACCAGAACAGGTCGACTTTGTCTACTTCATCTTCCTGGTAGTAGACTCCAGCGATATAGTCGATGGCACTGTCAGGGTTGTCGGATACAAGTCGAAATTCTTGTGTGAACTGGCTTAAATCTTCTGCTTCACGGACAGGAAAATCGAAAGCAAACAGATACGAGACCAAGTTGGGTCCGCCGCTGGCGACATACTCCAGCACCCCAGGGGTGTCTGGCCCCGCCCCAGTCTGGGAGTACTGACTTTCTCCCTCGCCGTCTCGGTAGCTAGTTATGGATATCAAACGGGAGTTCTCAAAGGCTTTCTCCAAGCGCAGAGTCAGGCTGGTCGCCTCGCGCTCGTAGAAACCAAGGGAGTCACCGGGATATACCGAGTACTGCACTGGCTCTGGAGCGCACTGACGAATATCGTTTAAGCCGATCCCATCGCGCACAACAGACCAGGGATTACCCCCCTCGCCAATGGCACAAGTGCCGTTGCCTTCGTCATCCATATATTCGAACGTGAATCGGGCACTAAAGTCATCGTTATTGTCGTAGAGAAACGATAACCTAGCCTGCGTGCTTTCGAGGTTGTGCAGATCACGACCCGTGAAGGCATGTGACGCAAAACCGTCATTTTCCCGCCGTTGAAAGGACGCGCGCAAAGCCAAATTATCCGAGAGTGGGGCGTTATAATGACCGGATAGCAGAGTTGCGCCCATATTCCCTACTTGCGCTCGAATTGCGCCAGAGGCTTCTGTAAGATCTGGGGCTGCAGTAATAATATTAACCGCGCCGCCCACCACATTCTTGCCTAGAAGCACTCCTTGGGGGCCGCGCAGGACTTCAACTCGTTCGATGTCATAAAAGTCCATGCTCATAAGACCCATGCGACCCACGATCACCTCGTCGAAAAAGACGCCGATGGAACGCGATGCGCTGGGGGCATCCAGCCGCGTGTTCATTACCCCCCGAATGTTTAGTTCCATATCAAACGGGGTTGGATTAGTAAAAGAGAGCCCTACGGTTGTCATGGCCAGGTCCCCAGCATTGAATACCTGTGCTTCCTCTAGGTCCTGCCCGCTGAAGGCTGACACAGATAGGGCAGAGTCCTGCAAGCCCACTTCTCGCCGTTGCGCTGAGACGATAACCTCTTCCAGTGCCTGCGCCGATGCTTGTTGCGAGGGCGCTAGCGTCGCTATCGGGACTAGTACAAGGGCTGCGCTGATTGTTGAAAGCGAGACTGCATTAAACAGAGGCGTAAACTTGGTGTTCTTTGCATCTTTCATGTGGCTCTTTCCTTATGATTATCACTACAAATCGTTTATCGAGAGCAGTTCGACAGGGCGCTGAACTGAAAGAAACGCAACGCCTTACGCGATGACTTGCATTGTCGAACTATCCTCATGAGCTTAGAGTTTGAGTTTTAGCTTGTCAATGCAGTTTTACTTTTCAATACAGCCCGATGCATCGAGCACCATTAGGCCTGCATCCTTGACCGTGTTGATGACCTCATCGCGCTGAGACCTTTGGCGCATAGACACATTTGTTACTTGCTCTATTGAACTTGCAGCCATAAAGTATTTCTCGAAATGAGTAAATGCGAAGTGCCCCCCTTAATAATGCGATCCACAGCTTAGAAATTAATCAGGAGGCATCTATGGACCCCGTTACATTGGAGGTTCTCCGAGGGCAATTGGACGCCGCTGCAGAAGAGATGCAGGCGACGTTATTGAAAAGCTCTTATTCGACCATTATTTCCGAGTCTCTCGACGCCACATCCGCTCTGTTTGATCGATCTGGCAACACAGTGGCTCAAGCGGTTTCCATTCCGATCCACCTGGGCGTTCTTGCTGAGTTGGGGCACCGATTTGCTGATGCCTTCCCCACGGAGGTGGCCAACGAAGGTGATCTTTACATCGTAAACGACCCCTACTCGGGTGGGACACATTTGCCCGACATTGCGGTTGCTGCCCCTGTTTTCTGCGACCGATCATTGGTGGGTTATGTTGTCACGATGACCCATCATCAAGACATCGGAGGCTCGGTTCCCGGGAGCACAGCTATTCACGTGCATGACCATCATTCAGAGGGTTTAAGGCTGCCGATGATTAAGCTGGCATGCAAAGGCGAGTTAGATCGTGATTTAGTAAAGCTCATGATGGCGAATAGTCGTACCCCTCGAAACATTCAGGGCGATCTCAATGCGCAAATGGCATCCTGCAAAACTGGCGTATTGAGAATGCGTGAAATTTTTGAGCGCTGGGGGTCAGACACCGTCGAAGAAGGCATGGAAGCACTGCTTGATTATGCTGAGCGCCTGACACGGGGTGAAATAGAGAAAATTCCAAACGGAGAGTATGAATTCGAGGATTACATGGACGATGATGGTTCAGGCCCTCAAGCGGAACCCATTGTTTTCAAGATAAAACTCACCGTAAGTAATAGCGATTTGGTGTTTGACTTTACGGGTACAGGCGCTCAAGTGAAGACAGCCATCAATAATGTGCCGTACTCTGCAATTTCTTCGGTATTTTATGCAGTAAGGACATTGACTGGTGATTCAGCTCCTAACAACGATGGGTGTTATCGGCCTGTTAAGGTGATTTTGCCCAAGGGCTCTATCGTTAACCCGGAGTATCCTGCGCCGATCAATGCCCGTGCTGTTTGTCTTCGTCGCGTAATAGACACGGTGCTTGGTGTCATGGCCAAAGCCATACCAGATCGTATGACGGCTGCCCATTGCGGACAAAGTTCGCTAATACACATCGGAACAGTAAAGCCCGACACTCAGGAACGTGTGGTTGCGACCGTGGGTGGTCCGTGGATGGGGGGTATGGGTGCGCGATCTTATAAAGATGGCATAGACGTCACAGACCATGACGCGTCAAATGTCTTTCATATGCCTATTGAGTCCAGTGAAGCGGAATTGCCGATTCGCTTCCGACGACTGGGTTTGTGGACCGATTCTGGTGGCGCCGGGCAATGGCGCGGTGGGTTGGGCTACGAGGAGGTCTTCGAGTGGTTGCATGGAACGGGCACTACCACAGTCAGACGCGACCGCCATAAGTTTTCACCCTGGGGTTTACAGGGTGGCAAAAATGGACCGTTGTGTGAAACGCGCATTAAGCGCAGCGGCCAAAGTGAAGAGGCACTACCTTCAAAAGGAGTGTTCGAACTTCAGCCCGGTGACGTTGTTAAAATTTGGACCACAGGAAGCGGTGGCTATGGCGACCCCTATACGAGGGATCCACTGCTTGTATTGGAAGATGTTCGAAACGGGCGAGTTTCTGTTCGGGCAGCCAAGGAGGATTATGGTGTGGCTATTCTAGATGAAAAAATTGATGAAGTGCTCACCAACGCTCTGCGACAGCGTTAGCCCTTAGCTCTGCCGGGGGGGGAAGACATGGCTACGGACCCAACTGAACACTATTCCCCAGTATACTCGTGGTATGTGGTCGCCGTACTGTTGCTAGCGTACACCGTCGCCTTTATTGATCGGTCTATACTGAGCTTGCTCGTAGAGCCCATTAAAAGTGATTTGCAAATCAGCGACACACAGATCGGACTCCTGGCCGGTTTCGCATTCGCCATTTTTTATTCTGTTTTGGGAATCCCCATTGCTCGCCTAGCAGATCGATCAAAACGAACGGCGATAATATCGATTGGTGTGGCACTGTGGAGCATCATGACGGCTGCCTGCGGCTTGTCTAAAACTTACTGGCAACTTTTCTTGATGCGTGTTGGCGTAGGCGTGGGTGAGGCCGCCTTATCACCCGCAGCCTATTCCATTTTGGCAGATTACTTTCCTCCACATAAATTGGCGAGGGCAATCAGCGTGTATGCCATGGGATTGTATGGTGGTGCAGGGCTCGCCATGCTGGCGGGCAGTACAGTTGTCGCTTTTGTCAGTCAAACCAAAAGTGTCTCATTGCCTCTGGTAGGGGTGGTAATGAGTTGGCAGCTCACTTTTTTTATGGTCGCTCTGCCCGGTATTCTCGTTCTTGCACTCATGGCTACGGTTAAAGAGCCCATTCGAAAACAATCTACCCTCGACACTAATTCAGAATTCGCCGCAAAATCTAGACAATCAGTAGCAGAGGTTACTGCTTTTTTAAAAGCGCACAAGCGTATTATAGTCGCGCACTTCGGTGGCTTTATGTGTCTAGGGATCGTTATAAGCGCCTATATGATCTGGGTGCCGGAGTTTTTGCGCAGGGCACACGAGTACGCTATTGCGGATGCTGGCTTAATCTATGGAGCGCTACTACTAACTTTTGGGACCGCAGGCCCCTACGCAGGCGCTTGGTATACTGAGGTTTTGCGGCGCCGAGGCCACCACGACGCCGAGATGCGCGCGGCGTATCATGGCGCCCTGTGGATGATTCCGGTAGCGACGCTAACACCATTGGTTGCTCACGACCTAGTTGTAGTGATGCTTGCGATACTAACTTTTGTGCTGTCATTTCCGCAGGGTCTGACCCCGACTATTCTGCAGCTGGTCGCCCCTAACAGAATGCGCGCACAGGTGACGGCAGTTTTTATGTTAATCGGGGTTCTATCTGGCTACACCATCGGTCCCGCGTCTGTCGCGATGCTCTCGGACTATGTCTTCAAGGACGAGGGAGCAATCACTATTTCTTTAACCATCGTAAGCGCTGTGTTGCTTCCCATCGGCGCTCTGTTCTTACGCTCGGGCCTCAGCGCTTACGGTGCCCACATAAAAAATATGAACGCGGACTTGACGCTATGAGCGCCATGCACGCGACCGGGCGATGCTCTCTCGATATACCTTAACGCCGAGCATTAAACTAACTGCAGCGACTGACATTGCAACCAGTCCCACGATCGCCAATGAGTAGCGGATCATAGCGTCATTTTGGAACACATAGTCAGTCAATAAAGCAACCGAGGTGGCACCAAACCCAATCGCTGGAAATGTCGCTACTACAAAAAAAATCGCAGTAATTTGCGCCCTCATTTCATTAGGGGTAACAAGTTGAATTGCCACGGGCGACATGGCTTGCTGAGAAGCTAACGCGAATGACATCAGCGCCAGCACAGGAATGGTTAACTCCATCGATGGCATAAGCGGCATAGCAACCATCAAGGGCAGGGCTGCCGAAAAGAAGAGAGCAGCGCATTTTATCGCAGCGTCTTCATGCCCTTTTTCTGTTAGATGGTCACAAACCCAACCACCCGACAGGACGCCTGCGCTCCCAAAAAAGGCGAAAACTCCACCGAATAACATACCTGCTTCGCCAATTGTCCACCCGTGCGTCCGTCGAATAAACTCGGGAATCCAAGACATAAATCCGTAAAAAGCAATACCCCCGAAGGCATAAGCTACAAAAATAGTGCCAAATGTTTTTTTGTTTAGTTTTAAAAAGGCAACTACGTCAGACATAGGTACCGCGCCATCTTTGGATTCATCACGCAAGCCTGTACGTTTCGGTTCACGTATTGTCGTCATGATGAGTATGACTAAGGCAAAGCCGGGCAAGCTAACTAAAATAAATGTCAACTGCCACGGGGATAATTGCCCAACAACTGGCCACGCTCCCGTATCCCATGTAGAGATCGCTTTTACCGCCCAACCGCCGAATAAACCCGCTATCCCGGCGCCTAAAAAAGCACCCATGGAATATACCGCAATAGCGCGAGCAAGTTTGTTTGCAGGAAAAGCGTCGGCAATCATGGAGTATGCAGCGGGGGTGAGGGTCGCTTCGCCAACCCCAACTCCAACCCGCGCCAAAAATAGGTGCGTGAAGTTTTTAGCAAAACCGCACAGCGCTGTCGCCACGCTCCAAAAAAAAATGCCGACGGCAATAATTATTTTACGGTTTTTGTAGTCAGACAGGCGTGCAATGGGCACGCCCATGGCGACATAAAAAATGGCGAATGCAAGGCCCATCAGCAAGCTTACCTGTGTGTCATTAATGCCTAGATCCTGCTTGATAGGCTGTACGAGCAGGCTGATCACTTGTCGATCAACAAAAGACACAATGAATGCCAGCATTAAAACAAACACTAGATACCACTCTTGGACGAGCGATGTTTCTTTGTCTTCGCTATTTTTTTTCTTGTAATTCGAGTCCACTAGGGCGCGAGACCACGGGCAAGTTCACTGTAGATGTTGCTTACTTTAAGCTTACATAATCTCCTCATACGCTTCTGCCACGGTGTAACGATATAGCTTGCGAACTTTGGATTTTGGAACGCTTGTGGACCGTCGATTTCCCAAATAGATAGATGAGAAAACAACTCTCCACCACGGCTAAGCATAGGCGGAAAATCGTCGGTTAAATGCCTGTAACGCCGAACACTTAGAAATCCTGGTTCATTGAGTACAAGTGGCATATGTTCTTCCACATACCATTCGTCAAACTCGTCAGAGATGTCGGCAGGGACGTCGTGTCCCGATAAGAAAACGTAGCGATTGTCAGGCAATACGGCATTCCACGGTGCGGGGTAGGTGCCGGTTAAATCGAACACCCCTCGAGCAAATTTTGGCAGCGTCATCGTCAAGTGCTCAAAACTATCTGGGGGCGTAGCCACCCATTTCTTAGTAATGGCATCGTATTCTTGTGACGTTAATACCTGAGTATTGGGTAGCTCCATTAATGCCAAATACTTCGCCTGATTTGGCTGAACTGTATCGACAGCCAGATCGTCTTCATAAAGTATAAATCGCCTAAACGCTAAGAACCCACATTCAAATCGCCCGGGTGAATGGACTTCCGTATACCACTTGTTCCACTCGTCTTCTCGGGTATCGGGAGGATCTAATTTAATAAGAGAAATAGATGAAGACACTGACATCCTAGGTTACCTCTGCTGGTGCTTTCGGGGCATGGATCTAGTTGTAACTACCAGCTGTTCTAACCCATCGAGGCGATCAACAGCGGCTCAGTTTTTAACTAGTCCCACGCGTACCTTCCCATTCTTGACGGAAACATTATGTAAAAAAATCGAGCACCGCATACTGCGTAATATGGCTGTCGAGACTACGCCACTGCTCGGCATCATTGGTGCCAACCCGCGGAAAGTCGAATTACTGAGGCTCGTGCCAGTGCAAAAGTTAGCACGGAGTGTCAGACATCATCGTTGGAGTAGGACAATACAAAACCTGCAAGATTCCCTTGTTCTTGTGGGTCCCCGCCTTACGATAGGCGGGGACTCTCGGAATCTGTCTATTCGCCCCAACTGCGTCGGATGCTGATACCGTAAGTTCGCGGCATACCATTTACATACACGCCCCATCCCGAACCAATGGGATCAGTTAATGTATCCACGCGGAACACCTCGTCGGTCAAGTTTTTTCCCCATAATGACGCTGTCCAATTGCCATTTGCAGATCTCCAGGACATACGCGCATTCCAAAGCGCCTGTGACTCGACCTCTAGATTATTAACAATTTCCTTGTAATGGGCGTCTTGCCACACGTAATCGGTGAAAAATCGTAATGTTGCCCCGCTCGGTAACGGCATATCGTACTGCGCACTTGCGTTTAGATTCAGCTCTGGCGCGTTCGGTAATTGTCTCGGTGCATTGCCAAATGGTCCGTCGAAGTTGAGGCCCGGATCGTTGTTATCGGTATCCAGATATCCCAAACCGAAGCCTAACGTGAGGCTATTAGTTGGCATCCACTCCATATCCAATTCCAAGCCAGAAACGTCAGCAGCTTCCAAATTGGTCAAGAAGTTGAGCGGCGTACCCAATACCTCATCTACTTTCGGTGTCGCAGCCTGCAAGCCCTCGTAGTCGTAGGTGAATGCGGCACCATTCAAGCGCAATGTTCTGTCGAACAACATGCTCTTGAAGCCAACTTCGAAGGCTAAAACTTCCTCGGGTCCAAATGGGACGGAAAGCCGCGGGTTAGTTGCCAATCCACCATTGAAACCGCCCCCTTTGAATCCGGTTGAGGCACTGGCATACAGTAATATGTCTTCTTTCAGCTGATAGTCCATCTGTAGACGCCAAGTGACATCATCGCTATCGAGCTTGCCGTCCACACCTAATTGTTCGTCGGGAACCGCGGCTAGGATCAAACGATTTTCCAATCCAAAGGCGGGGGGTAATAAAAACGACACTTCTTTGGTGAAATCAAGGCTTTCTTCGATGTAACGAAGCCCAGCTGTAAGTCTTAGCGAATCACTAAGTTCCCACTCGCCCTGGGCATAGACAGAGGCAGAATCTCGCTCTTGGTCGTAAACAAGTCGTGCGCGAAGGCCAATAAAGTCGTCGAGATACCCGATGCGAGGCGGGCTCTCTTCGACATCGTCAGATGCATAGACCAGACCTGCTATCCAGTTAAAGCCACTGTCGTTGTTGGAGGACAATCGTAGCTCTTGTGAGAAAGCAGTGATGTCGCTTGCAAACAGGAAGTCCACGAACAGCCCTGGGTTGCCGTCACTTTCCTTAGGCTGATAACGGTCGTAAGATTGATAGCTTGTTAATGAAGTTAGGTTCACGTTACCAAAAGCGTGATCGATGGACAGTGTGAAGCCACTGTTGTCATTTTCCAGCTCTGCGTCTGCATTAATAGGCGTATCGGGCCGGTCAGTGTAGTCACCCGCGTATGGGTCGTTGTCGGTGTCAGAGTATCCGAGCACGTCTACACACTCCCGCGGATCCGGTTTACCTCCGGACGCAAAGGAATTGCAGAATACACCAGGTGACCCGGGCTGCCAAAAACCAATATGCTCAAAGTACACCGGTTGCGACCTGTCTCGACTGGCAAAGAGCTTGAGATTCACGCTGGTCTGGTCGCTCGGCTCCCACAGAAACTGCACGCGTAGGGAGTTCAGGTCAACTTCGCCAATGTCATCTCCCGATGTTCGACTATAGACCCAGCCCTCGCCCTGTTGAACCGACATGAAGCTTAATCTGGCCGACAATGAGTCGGTCAGCGCTCCACCGATACCCCCCTCAAGTTCTACGCGGTTGTACTTGCCAATGTCTGCCCGCAAGAACCCACTCGTTTCTTGTGAGGGCCGCTTTGAGAAATAGGAGACTGCGCCTCCATTAGTGTTTCTGCCGAACAGAGCGCCCTGGGGTCCCTTAAGTACTTCAACCCGTTCCATGTCGAATAATTGGGCTCCCATAGTGGCAATAGACGTTTGAAATATCTCGTCGATAAATAATCCAACGCTGGGTGTATCGCTTGCTTGGAAGCTGTTCATGCCCACGCCACGAATGGTGTAGATGGGCATTGAGTTACCCCAAGCGTATTTGATGTCCAGATTCGGCGATTGCGACGCGACTTGAGTGATATCCGTCCAACCAAACTCAGCCATTTTCTCAGACGAGTAGGCGTCGATAGCCATACCTATTGACTGCGCATTCTCGGCGCGCTTTGTAGCCGTAACAATTACTTCTTCAATCTGCGCCGTTGCAGTTGACGCTGCCATTGCCGCCGTTATCACAGCGCTGAGGACACCATGGTTTTTTAAGGTCTGAAATGCTTTCATCGGACGCTCCTTGATGATTGTCGTTTTCAGTTTGCTAGCGTAGCGATGCTAGTCGTTTTGTGCAAGTATATCGATTATTGCTCAGCGGCCTGTAACTATTCGGAACACTCGCAATACTGGGGCGTCGCCATGAAAAGGCGGCTGTTGATAAGAGTCTAGAGCCAAATAAGGTAGGCAAAAGAAGCATGCCAGCACGCTAGCGAGTGTCGGGTCACGCCAAACCGCCGCAATTAAGACTGAGCTTTGTGAAGAGACTTAAACTTATGAAAAGGGGCGATAAATGCTGACAGTGGGAATCGATGTAGGAGGCACATTTACCGACGTCTTCGTCAAAGATGATACTGACAATACGTTTGTAGTTCACAAAGTGCCATCTACCCCTCCTAATTTTGGAGTGGGCTTCATGCGTGGTCTCAGAGAGGCCATTGCCATAGCAGGCAGGGAGTCCTCTGCAATCGACAGAGTTGTACATGGTACGACCGTGGCGACAAATTGCATTATCACCCAAAGTGGCGCAAACCTTGGCTTCTTGATGACCGAGGGTTGTCGCGACGTATTGTATATAGGCATTGGTTGGCGACCAAAAATGTATGACCTGGATATGGACCCGGTAGAGCCGCTGTTTTTGGCGCCACGCCGACAGAGTCTCGAAGTCATTGAGCGTATGGATTTTCAAGGTCAGGTGGTGACACCGCTTGACGAGGAGCAGCTCAAGCAGACAGCAAAAGTTTTAGTAGAAGAGCACAAAGTGGAAGTATTTGTCGTGTGTTTCTTGCATTCCTACGCTAACCCAACTCACGAACAAAGAGCCCGAGAGATTTTGCAGGAGTTATACCCCCAAATTCCAGTCACGCTCTCCAGCGATGTGTTGCCGAGACGACGGGAGTACCGGCGGTTAGTTGTGGCCGGATTTGACGGCTACGTGAAACCCGTGGTGACAGATTACCTCAACGAACTCGTTACCGAGCTGCGCGCCGAAGGCGTCAAGTCAGCCCTTCACGTCATGCAGTCACATGGGGGGGTGGGTGGCGTGAAAAACGTTATTCAGCGACCTGTGGGCACAGTGTTGTCAGGCTTGGCGGCTGGCGTTATTGGTGCTGCAAGTGTCGGTGCAGAGGCCGGCTATCCGAACTGTATTAGCTTAGATATGGGTGGAACCAGCACTGATGTTGCGCTCATCCGAGCTGGTCACGCTCTAGTAACCAACGAGGGTTCATTTGAGGATTACCCTCTTAATATTCCGATGGTTGATGTACGTACGATTGGGGCTGGTGGCAGTTCACTTGCCTATGTCGATAAGGGTGGAGCGCTAAAAGTTGGACCGGAAAGTGCGGGTGCGAACCCGGGTCCCGCATGTTACGGCCGCGGCGGGGAAAACCCTACCGTAACTGATGCGAGCTTGGTCCTAGGGTACCTAAATCCTGACACATTCGCGGGCGGCCTGGACATTGACGTAGAGAAAAGCCGAAGCGCTATTGAGGAAAAGATTGCCATACCGCTCAAAATGAGCGTTGAAGAAGCTGCATTGGGTATTCATGCCATAGTTAACTCGAATATGGCGCAAACACTGCGGTTGGTTTCGGTTAAACGAGGGCATGATCCCCGAGACTTTGTATTGATACCCTTTGGAGGGGCCGGGCCCCTGCAGGGCGGGATGCTGGCGGAGAACGCAAACATTAACAAAATTCTTATTCCTTTTGCGCCGGGTGTGCTATCGGCGATGGGCTTAATGCTTGCGCCGATACAGCACGAGGCATTGGCTAGTTTTGAGGCATCGGCAGACGAAGTGTGTTACGCGCGCATACAAGACATTTTTTCTGATATGGATGACGCGTGCCGCAAAAAAATGGTTACGGATGGTGTGCGTGCAGATGACGCCGTCAAAGAGTACTTTGCCGAAATGCGCTATGTCGGACAGTCTCACCAATTAGAGGTATCGCTTGGTGATTGTCTATCGGAGGATACCGTTGCGCAGGCCGTCCTGCGATTCCACTATGTGCACAATGAGACCTACAACCACAGTGACACCTGCGCACCCGTTGAGTTCGTAGCACTGCGGAGCGTGCATAAAAATGAGCCGGAGTTGGTGGGCGGCGGCATACGGACCAAAATATCTGACGCTATGGAGCCCACGGCCCGTTCTGTTTGCTTATCGCTAGAGAGGGGGTACGAGGAGGTAACTGTTTATCAGCGACATCATTTGTCGCAAGCGGGGGAGATTGTGGGCCCCGCCCTTGTTGAGCAGTCAGATACCACTACATTGATTTACCCGGGGCATCGCGCCCACATTGACGGATTGGGAAATCTGATTATTGATGTCCCTTAGGGGTTCTCGGCCTCTAGGTTTTTACTGTGGTGCTGAGATGTATTTATAAAGGCGATTGCAAGAGTCACAGTCGACGCAAGCCCCTTCAAAAAGAGAAGAACCGCCAGGTGCTATCGGCCTCGTCGTAAAAATGTGGCACAAATTAGGGGCTACAGAATATTCGATCGTGGTTTTCAGTCATTGCTATCTCAAAAGCCAGCACAGCGAAGCCTTATGGCGCCGACGCAAGTTCTGTTTCTAGGAAATCGACCAACTCCTCAATGGAGCATAGCGGCGTGGCGGTAGCCTCAAATATGTGAGCTGGATGTAGCCGGTGATCAAACCAAACACCATGATCGGGGTCCGTCGATACGTTGGGACGGGTAACCATTAACCAAAAGCCAGTCTCTGCTCCTTGGTATGCCGAGCGAAGAATAATATTTTGGAGCTTATAAAAGATAGGTAGGGCACTTTTTACGCCAGGTGTCTTGGCCCAGCCAGGATGCATAACGTAAAAAGCGACGCCCTTATCGTTGAATTTCTGGTTCCAGTGACCCGTTAATGCTGCCTGCGCCCGCTTCTGGGCGCCATAAACCGCTTTACCCATATACTTGTTTGGGTCGGTGACGTTCAAATTAGCAACACCTAAGGGTGCGTTGTACATTCCACCGGATGTCATATTGATAACAGCTGCACCTGATTTAAAGCAGTCAGCCTCGACAAGCTTCTCCGTGAGGAGATAATGACTCAGCAGGTTTGTGACAAAGGTCTTCTCCTTGCCCTCTGGAGTAATTTGCATGTCATTTAAAAGCACTCCCACATTATTAAAAAGCACGTCGAAATGTTGAGCAGTGCCTTGCAGCTGTGACGCTAGCGCCCTGACACCCGCTACAGTAGACATGTCAGCCATAACGGAACTCACCCTCTGTCCAAGGGGGCCCATGTTGTGTATGAGTTGCTGCAGTTTTTGCTTATCTCGAGCAATAGCAATTACGCTGGCGCCGCCCAACGCACCTTCTTTTACAATGGCCGCCCCGATGCCCCCTGATGCGCCAGTCACCAACCATGTTTGGCCGCCGTAGTCGCGTGGGTATCGTCTTATAAATAAGCCCCGAGCGAAGTAGCCTATTTTAGTGTAGCTGGGTGTGAACCGCGCATAAAAAAGCAAAAGTTTCTTTAATGAAGCGAAGGTCATCTCCGGCTCCCCATGATTAATCGTGCGTTTCCCGTGACTTGCATTACTAGACTAACAGTACAAGTGATGTCATATTAGGTCAACAGAGCATAACGTTGCCCCAAAATCACCTGTTGTTCGGTAGCGACCGGATAGCTTGAAACGAGCGCGAATGAACCAGAGAGCAGTGGCTGAATTTTTTCTCCCGGGGCGCAAACGCGACATCGACGTTTTGCTGGCACAGCTTGTTTTCTGTTGGCCTTTGAGGGAAGGGATGTATTGATCACTCGTTGGCGAGATCACTATGACTTGGCTACCGTCGAGAGACAGCTCACAGGAGCGTAGTAACGACGATGGCTGAACTTTTTGAGCCTCTTGCTCTGCGGGGAGTCACGCTCCGAAACCGCATTGCTGTGTCGCCAATGGTTCAGACGAGCTCGGTGGACGGGTTTGCCAGTGATTGGCACCTTGTTCATTTAGGTAGTCGCGCTAGCGGTGGGGCGGGTTTAGTCATTACTGAGGCCGCCGCGGTGGAGCCCCAAGGTCGTATCAGTATTTTTGATCTTGGGATTTGGTCCGATTCCCATATTCCCAATCTCAAGCGTATTGCTCAATTTATCGAATCGGAGGGGGCCGTACCCGCGATACAGCTTGCACACGGCGGACGCAAATCTTCTTACCGTCCACCGCACGATAGCAAGGGCACATGCCCATTGGAGCACCTCACCCCGGAGCAGGGGGCTTGGACAATTGTCGGCCCCAGCATGATTCCTTTTGATAACGACTCTCCAATACCGAAAGCAATGACCACTGAGGATATAGCTCGCGTGATTGGAGCCTTTCAATCGGCTGCTAGTCGGGCAGTGAAGGCGGGCTTTAAGTGGATAGAAGTTCACGCCGCACATGGTTATTTGCCTCACGCTTTTTACTCACCCTTATCTAACAAGCGCGAGGATGAGTATGGTGGTGATTTCCAGAACAGGGTTAGGTTTAGTCGAGAAGTAGCGCGTGCTATTCGTGCCACCATTCCGGATAATATTGTTTTGGCGTTTAGAATCTCTTATACCGACTGGATAGAGGGTGGCTGGATCCTACCCGATGCTGCTCAGCTTGCTTTGGCCTTAAAATCTGATGGCGTTGACTTTATCGACGTTAGTTCTGGAGGCAATTCCCCGCAAACCGTAGCGCTCATGCGTGAGCTTAGAGGCTCTCCGGAAGGTACCGAGAGCAACAGTACGGTGATTCCACTATCTGCAGGTTATCAAGTGCCCGGCGCAGCATACATTAGGAGAGAGGCCGGGCTACCTGTATCGGCCGTTGGTCTCATCACCGACCCGTTGCATGCTGATTCGATTATTCGCGACGATCAAGCGGATGTCGTTATGCTAGGGCGCGGAATGCTTCGCGACCCCAATTGGCCAATTCGTGCTGCTGTAGCTTTAGGTAAAACTAAAAAAGTGCGCATTCCGGTGCAATACTATCTCGCATGGAAAAGCTACGGCGATTTTCATTATGAGCCTGTCTCTGCGCCTGTTCTTGCTGATCTAAGTGATGTCCAAGCGCAGAAACCTAAAGACAGTAACTGTTAGAACAGCGCCCGATAAGAGGTAAATAGTATTTACAGAGGATGTCATTTTATGAATGCATCAATAGCGGATCCGGTGACGACAGAGGTGGTGAGAGGGTGGTTGGAGTCGGTAACTGAAGAAATGCAAACCACGGTAGTCAAAACAGCCCACTCGCCCTTAATTTGTGAAGCACGAGACGCTACTTGTGCCCTGCACGATAGAGACGGGCGAACCATTGCGCAGGCGTCAGCCATGCCAATACATCTAGGTGTTTTGATAGAGTTGGGCCTGAAGTTTGCCGAACAATTCCCTGAGGGCGAGGCGCAAGAGGGCGATTTATATATTACCAACGATCCTTATAACGGCGGGACTCACATGCCTGACATCGCCGTGGCCGCGCCCGTATTTAGTGGCGAAAAGTTGGTGGGCTATGTCTCCACTATGGCTCATCATCGTGACATAGGTGGATTGATGCCCGCCAGTGTGAGCGTGCTGGCTCGGGATCTGCATGCGGAGGGGCTGCGGCTGCCGCTTATTCGTCTAGCCAAAGCGGGAGTCATAAACTCTGCGGTTATAGCCGTTATAACGGCAGCCAGCCGAACTCCTAAAAGTATGCGTGGTGATTTGAACGCGCAGATAGCTGCGTGTCATACGGGCGTCAAACGCCTTAGTGAACTCTACAACGCTCGTTCAATACCGGTGGTAAACGCAGCCACTCGCGCACTCATGGATTATGCCGAACGTATGACTCGCGACGAAATCACCAAAATACCTGACGGGGTATATACATTCTCGGACAAGTTAGACGACGATGCTATTGATCCAGAGTCTGACCCTATAACTATTGCTGTGACAATGACTGTGACGGCGGATTCACTCGACTTTGATTTTACCGGGACAGCTCCTCAAACACGGGCCGCCATTAACAACGTGATGTCGTCGACTAAGGCCATCGTCTATTATGCAGTCCGAACACTGACTGGGGATCAAGTGCCTAACAACGATGGCTGTTTCAAGCCGGTAACCATTGGCGCACCGGAGGGCACCATTGTTAATTGCACGTATCCGGCCCCCGTGGCCTCGCGAGCGGTATCTTTATTCAGAGTAGAAGACGTTGTGTTAGGCGTCATGGCGCAAGCCGTTCCTGAGCGTATGATTGGCGCAAACAGTGGCCAATACACGATGGTGAGTGTCTCCGGCTTCTATCCGGGCAGCACAGAGCCCATGATCGGACAGCTTGGGGGGCCGGTCACGGGAGGGCATGGCGCCCGCTCTACTAAAGACGGTATTGATGTGAGCTCCCACGGATGCGTCAATGGCACAATTGATGCGCTTGAGTTAGGCGAAGCGCGTTTCCCGATGCTTTTCAAAGAGATGGCTCTCTGGCCAAACTCTGGTGGCCCGGGAAGGTTTCGCGGCGGGCTGGGTTTTTATGCCGAGGTTGAATGGACTAAAGGCGACTGCAGCATCATGTTGCGGCGGGAGCGAACTCGCTTTCAGCCTTGGGGCATTATGGGGGGATGCTCGGCACCGGTATCGCGCGCCGAGCATCAGGCCGCCGATGGCACAATTCGGCGGCTGCCCGCCAAGACAATATTTCCGTTAAAGGCCGGGGAGCGACTGCGTTATTGGACCACTGGCAGTGGCGGCTACGGGTCTCCACTAGAAAGAGACTCCGCATCAGTGCTTGAAGATCTGTGTAACGGACGGATCACCGCCGATGCGGCTCGATCGGAATATGGGGTGGTAATCACAGGCGACCGAGTCGACCAAAAGGCCACATTATTGTTACGAGAATCCATGCGAGATCAAGCGACTTAACGGCCGAGCTGGGTAGGGCCCACTGTGCCCCTTTTTGGTAATTTTGAGCCGAGCGTGTTTCTTTAAAACAGTTCCAGAAAGAAAAGGCATAACTGGAAGTGCTAGTAGTGTCCGCACTTCCAACCGGGCACCATGACGAGCCACTTGAATCCGTTGTCGTGAGACTGCACTCGGAGAAGGCTCTGAACAGACTCGCTTCGGGTATGCATCGAGTCCCCATTGGACGGCTTACGCGTCAATACTACCCATTTGAGATGGGTGCTCTAACCAGGCAGGTTAGAGCACTGTTATGAGCGGGGAGTGGCAAGCCATCTTAAGTGAATGGTACTGTTGGGCAAACTGTTCGACGTGATCCCTGCTTGTTGGGTGCCGCGCGGGAGTTAACCCCGAGATCATGTAGGGTACGCGTGGGCTAAGGTCTAGCCTCGAACCTCGTGTTTGGCAGATCGATCAAGTAGCGGCTTGATAAACCTGCGTGGTTTGACGAGAACAAATCGATCAGATACCCCAGTCCTTTTAAAATCCTTAATACGAGAGATTCAGCCACTAACCACTTATGGGCGACAAACTACAGTTTTATAGTGAGTTGGTATGCGTCTCATACGCCTAGACGAAATGGGCTGGCAGTTTTATTCTGCAAGTTAAAGTGTCGTTGGCACACGCGGGTGATCAAAGTGGAACAAGCCTTTATTTATGATGCGATTCGCTCACCCCGAGGTCGAGCTAGGTCTGATGGTGGCTTGCACGACTTAGCGCCATTTCAGTTGCTTGAGCCTCTTTACAGGCAGCTCGAGAGCAGGAATGGTTTGGATCCGAAATTGGTTGGTGAGGTGGTGCTTGGTTGTGTGACGCAATTCGGAGAGCAGGCCGGCAACATAGCAAAGGCGTCTGCGCTCTATGCGGGTTGGCCAGCAGCGATATCGGGACTTACCGTGAATCGCTTTTGTTCTTCCGGCCTTGATGCCATTAATGTCGCTGCTTTAAAAGTAATAGCTGGGCAGGAGCATGTGGCGGTGGCCGGTGGTGTCGAGATGATGTCGCGAGTACCGATGATGAGTGATCGCGCAGCCATATTTGAGGATCCTGAGGTTGCACTTTCTGCCCGGATCCTGCTGATGGGTAGCGGCGCGGATTTAATTGCCACTTTGCAGGGGGCTAATCGTGAGGATGTCGATGCGATTGCGCTCCAAAGCCAGCAAAGGGCGGCTGCCGCGAGAGATGGCGGTAGATTCAAATCGATAATTCCATTCGCCAATGCAGTACGAGAACTGGTTGTTAGTGAGGACGAGTGTATTCGTCCTCAAACGACCATGCAGTCATTAGCGGAGTTGCCGCCAAGCTTTGAAGAGATCGGAAGATTAGGCGCTGACGCGGTGCAATTGGCTGAGTATAAAGAGTTAGACGCCATTTCTCACGTTCATACCGCAGGGAACTCTCCAGCGATGGCAGATGCGGCAGCACTCGTTCTCGTTGGTGCAGAGAGCCTGGCTGGCGAAGTCGATAAGGCGCCACGTGCACTTATCAGAGGGATGGTCACTGCTTGCGATGATCCTCTTCAGGTTCTATCCGGTTGCGTAGCGGCTACGCGTAAGCTGCTTTTACAGCAAGTTTTATCGGTAGAAGATATTGATCTTTTCGAAATTCACGAAGCGTTTGCAGCAACAATGATTAAGCTCCAGCATGAATTAAAAATCCCAACTGAAAAACTTAACGTGAATGGTGGCGTTATCGCTTTGGGCCATCCACTTGGCGCGACCGGGGCTATCATGATGGGTACGCTGTTGGACGAACTAGAGCTGCGCGATCAGCGATTGGGTGTTGTAGCTACTAGCGGCGCCGCGGGGTTGGGCACGGCCGTTTTAATCGAGCGATTAGCATAATCGCAATCTGGGTCTTGCTAAGGGGCTAAAAATCTGTCCCAGAGATGCCTCACGTTAAAGAATGGTCCGCAGTTAGTGAACACGCGAAGGTGACTAATTCTGCGTGTGAGCTGATTCTTGAAGCATCGCCATGAATCGAGAGGAGTGCATTATTATGCGGGAACCTTTACCGGGTCTTATGCGATGATATATCTCTGTCTTCGGCACTATTAGTCATCGCGGTTAGCGCTGATCTGAGATCTAAAAACGATTCGTTTGCAGAGCCGTAGTACCGTTTTTTTTGCTTTTTGAGGAGAGCGATAGTTGCCTCAACATCTGCTTCCAGCGGAAGAGGCACCTCTTCTATCGTGTGCGCGGCTCGTAATGCTCCACCCGCTGCCACTAAAATTTCTCCAGAGATTGAGCACTCGGCGCTTACTAAATAATTCACGAGGGGCGCTACCTTTTCGGGTGCTAATAAATTAGCGTCTTCCGAATCGAGGTAGTTTGATGTCATTGCAGTATAAGCATAAGGAGCTAGAGCGTTTACTTTGATATCTCGTGATGCACCTTCGAGCGCGAGCGTCTTGGTTAGGCCCAAAATAGCGGCTTTGGCAGCGCTGTAAGCAGACTGTCCGTGATTTCCGTAGAGACCTGCGCCAGAAGTGGTGAGGACCGCCCTCCCTGAGCCTGAAGTGAGCCAGTGGGCCCACGCAGCTTTTACGAGGTAAAGATTTCCAAAAAAACTGGTGCTGAATACTTGCATGAACGCGTCAAGTGACAAGTTCTCAAAGCGATCAACTTGTTCGATACCGGCATTGGCGACGATTGCATCGACGCCGCCAAAATAGGCTATGGCGTCAGCAATTAATGCTTCGCCACTTGAAGGGTTGGTTATGTCTTCATAATTGGGCTCTGCTGATCCACCGAGTTCACGAATGGCAAGAACCGTGGACATGGCGGAGGTCTCGCTATCTTTTTCACCCGGGTGGCGACGGTTGTTCACGAGGACATTTGCCCCATGAGACGCCAGTGCTAGTGCATAGGCCCTACCGAGACCTTTGCCTGCGCCCGTGATGATCACAGCGCGACCGCGAGGCTGCGACATCAGATTTTGAACCTTGGAAAAAATTCAGGGACTTCCGCAGCATACTTTGCGTACCCCGGTTTTTTCTTCGCTAGATATTTTTCTTGCATGGGAGTGGCTGAGCCTCGAGCCATAAACCATGTGACATAGACGGGGGCTAATAGCCCAATAAATCCTAGATCATGAGATAGGCCCAGTAAGCCAAAGCTCCACCAAATTAAACATTCGCCGAAGTAATTAGGGTGACGCGAGCGGGCCCACAAACCGCGATCTAGTAATTCTTCGCGGTTACGTCTGGTCTTCCGAAATTGCTCTAGCTGATAGTCTGCGACCGTTTGAAAGTAAAAGCCGACAGCAAATAGCACTATCGCAGCAAAGTGATTAACGCCAATTCCCTGAGGCTTTGCATCCACCGCCAAGATTAGAGGTACAGACCAAAGTGAAACGAGGACGCCTTGTAAAGTAAAGACTTGAAATAAGCTCCACCACCACCAGTGTGGGCTGAACCGGCGCCGCCAAGATGCGTAACGCGCATCCTCGCCCTCGGGAAGATTCCGAATGCCAATGTGAGCCGCTAATCGCACCGACCACAGTGTTACGCAGGTGCATAAAATCAATTCATGTGTAGACCAGTTTTGCTGACTACTTAAGAGGATTAACACTGGAATCGCGGCAGTGAGCGGATAGGCAATGTCCATAATACTGGTATCCCGCTTAGCGAGGCTAATCAGCCACACTGCGGTTAGGAAAGTTGCGGCGTAGGCCACGAACTTCTGATGACTATTTATGAGAGACACGTGGTCGGAAGCGGTATCAACAGTGGCCCAGATGACGATGTAGGTGGCCAAGACGGCGGGGTATAAAAAGCTGTTTAACTGTGTGGTTCCAACCTTGGGTCGTTCAAAAAAGATAACGGCGAAGAGCCAAGCGAGCAAAACAATAGTGGGGGCGAGCAATTGCAATGTCACCTACAGCCTCCTGTGAGCGATATTCGATCCGTATCTAAGTAGTGTTTCTAATTCGGCGTTAGCGATCATAACCTTTTATGCTTGTATAAAAAAACCTTACGGAGGTTCTCGTGATAAACTAAGGCCTTGGCTATTTAGGCGTCACTTCTTGTGTTTTCAGGGGATGCAACATGACATCGCTAAGCCCAGATCAAGTGAAAGCGACAGGCCAATTGGTGCTGAACAGTGTTGTGGCGCAGTGCTTAGGGTTGTTAGGGGATCGATGCACGTTGTTGACTATTCGCGATCTGTTTCTTGGTAGACATCGATTTGAAGCGCTACTTCAGCACACCGGCGCGGTGCGCTCTACGCTTGCCAAGCGCCTCAAGGTATTGGTTGAACAGGATATTGTTTATCGCAGCTCCTATCAGAGGGCCCCGCTGCGTTATGAGTATCGGCTGACGCAGAAAGGCTTGGAATTGTATGGCTTTGCTCTTGGCGTATGGGCTTGGGAGCACACATGGCTGGATGATGAGGTGATGGATTTGCCGCCCAACTTGGTGCATCGCAAGTGCAAGCACTCTTTCATGCCAGTTTGTAAATGTCTGCGGTGTGGCGAAGCTATCACGTCAAGATCAGTTTCCAACCGTCCCAATCCCGAGGGTGTCGTAAACAAGACGGCCACGATATTTTCCAAACGCAGGTCTAAGTTAGATGCTGCGTCGCACAGCGGCGCAGATGGATCGTTGTTTCACGCCACGGACATTTTGGGCGACCGCTGGAATAATTTAATCTTGGGAGGTGCGCTGTATGGCCTAAGTCGCTACGACGACTTTCAACGCGGCCTTGGTATTTCGACTAATATTTTGGCAGATCGTCTTCGATTTCTAGTGGGTGCTGGACTTTTCACCCGCGTAGCTTACCAAGTTGCACCTAAAAGATATCGATACAAGTTGACGCCAAAAGGGGAGGACTATTTGCCTGTCGCGATGGCGCTGCACAAATGGGCTGAACAATGGCTCACGGATGGGCGGGGAGGTAACGTCATCTTGAGTCATCATTGCCATGATTCAGCAATAGAGTTCGTTTATTGCTGCAGTGAATGTGGTGAGTTTTTGGATCCTCACGAGGTCGAGATAGTTAAACCGACTTAACTGAGGACTCAGAGACGGCCTGACGACACGAAATGGGGGGCCGCTAAATGATTTGGTTGCCAAATTGCCTAGGGAAGAGCGTTACTCTATGAGAGGTATAGCCGATCTAAAATTGCGATTGCCCGTTATATGCGCTCCGATGTTTCGCATCTCTGGACCTGAAATGGTAATCGCGGCGTGCAAAAGTGGCATTGGAGGATCCTTCCCCTCTACAAATGCTAGAACTGTCGGCGAGTTGGATGAGTGGATGGGTGTCATCAGTGACGCGGTGACTGATGATGATGGACCCTGGATCGCTAACCTCATTACTCACTCCACTCGCACTCGACTGCCCGACGAGCTAAAGCTCGTTGAACAATACAAACCACCGATCGTAATCACGGCTTTGGGGTCCCCTCGGCCGGTAATGGAGGTCGTAAAAGCCTATGGTGGTAGTGTTTTTGCGGATGTTGTGAATCTGCAGTTGGCAAAAAAAGCGGTAGATGCCGGTGTTGATGGAATGGCTTGCATTAGTGCTGGGGCAGGTGGGCACACCGGTCATTTATCTCCTTTCGCCTTCATCTCTGCGATCCGAGAAAGGTTCGATGGTGTTATTGCGGTGGGTGGTGGAATTGCAGACGGTGCTGGGGTTGCTGGGGCGATTGCCGCCGGAGCAGATTGTGTTTACATGGGCACGAGATTCATCCCCACTACGGAGAGCCTCGCTGACGACCGGTACAAGTATATGGTCATTGACGCGCAGGCAGATGACGTTGTGGTGTCCGCTGCGGTTACTGGGACTGCCGCATCGTGGTTAAGGGCAAGCCTGGAGGAGGCCGGCTTTAACGAGGCGGATCTCAGCGCTGAAATCTCTCGAGATTACTCTAACAGTCAGTCTAAACGTTGGCGTGACATTTGGGCCGCTGGCCAGGGGGTAGGACGTAGCCAAAAAATTGAGACGGTCGCGGCCGTTGTTGACGATCTAGAGCGAGAATATGAACAGGCGGTGCGTCGACTTGGGACCATAAGTGGGCTGTAGGAAGGGGTGCATTAGTCAGGGGAGGGATACAGCAAGAAGCTTGCGACCGCGCTACATTATGGTACGAAGAAAAGCTGCGGTTGACTGCACGAATGTCAGCGCTACGAGAATTGCTTTATGTCTTCTGCAACGAGCATCGCTGATTTGGCTGCTCCCATGGAGCCCTCAAAGCCTGGCGGCCCGGCACCATCACCAACGTTATAAAGGTTTCGGATGGGTGTCCTGTGGCCCGGGCGAGAACCCGATATGGTTCTAAAACCCGGCCACGCACCGCGGTAACACGTTTTAGTGAGTACCCGTGTGCGCTTGTCAAATTCGGGGTATATGTCGCGCAGATCTGCTAAAAAGGCCTCAAAATCTGCCTTGATATCGTTAGGTGCAAGAGAGTTCAGCGGCGCTCCGCCCGCGGTATATAGGTGTTGCCCGGGCGGAGCGACACCCTCTGCTTCAAAAGAGGGGGCATCAATCATGTTGACCCTTCGACTGCATCCGACGGCCAGCGCGGAGTATTCCATCAGCGGTTCTTCGCTAGAGAAATGTAACCACATGATTGCGGTAGGGGTAATTTTCTTGAGTTGGCGACGGAAGCTCTTATCAAGATATTCATCGGGGATAAGCTGGGCGGTGGCAGCCGGGCCAATGTTACTGACAACGATGGGTGCGCTCACTTTGTGGTTTGCCTGTTGGTGCCTTAAATTAATACCAGTGACTTTGAAGTTTTCAACTGTGAAACCCATAGCGCTGGCGCCCGTGATGACATCACCTCCAGCTTGCTTAACGAGATTTGCCATTTTTTCCCAAAGGCGGATACTGCCACCGTCAATAAAGCCGAAGGTGATGGGGGCGTTATGCTCCATGACCTTGAAATACTCCCCCGCAGGTAGCTCATGACTATTGACAGTGAGTAACGATGAGATCGTGGCTTGAAATACCCCGTGAATTTTCTCATTGCTCGTATATTGAGACAGCCACTCTTGGAAGCTAACGTCATTGTTGGGGGGACACCACGCTCGCGCTCGTTTTATAGCACTTAAAACGCGTTCAGCCTCATCATCTGAGGTCGCAACGTCCCTTATAATCTGGGTCATACCGCCGTTTTTGTGGTCATAAATCTTGCCCGCTAGCCAAGTGGCGACTTTTTTGGATGGATGCACGCCCGACGGAATACCAACGGCCTCACAGACTTGCTCAACGCACCCACCAGTTTGTATGGCTAGCCCGCCGGTAGCACATAGAAACCCGTCGCGTTCTACGGTAGAGAAACGACCGCCAAGATAAGTCCGCTTCTCAGCGAGCAAGACGCGCTTGCCGCTGTGTGCAAGTAGTGCAGCGGCGCAAGAGCCTCCCACGCCCGAGCCGATCACGATTGCATCGTACTGCAGTTTCATATACAGTTTTTTCCGTTTTATAATGCAAGTAACAAGTCTAGGGCGGCTTATTGCTTTGGTCAACAAAGTAGCAGGCGCGCTTGGTGGACGAGGGGAGGAAACACGCCGATGAACAAACCGGTGCACATCCTAGGTGGGTATCAAACGGACTTCGCTAGGGTCTGGTCCAGAGAGGGCATGGATATCTCTGACATGATCCGGGACGCCAGTTTGGGCGCCCTTGCAGCCTGCGATCTGGAGGCGTCTGCCATCCAGTCCATTCATGTGGGCAATGCCTTTGCCGAGGCCCAGCGTCAGCAGGGACATTTGGGGGCGATGGTCGCCCAGGTAGTGCCAGAGCTTTGGGGCGTTCCTGCTATGCGTCATGAAGGCGCATGTGCATCTTCTTCTCTAGCCGTACTCACTGCAATGGCGGAGATTGAGGCAGGACGATATGACTGCGTGCTGGTGTTGGGTGCGGAGGAATTCAAGAATCTCTCTGGTGATCAGGCCTCGAAGAATCAGAATTCCGCGGCATGGCGAGACCGAGAGGACATCGATTGTCGTTTCATGTGGCCGGCGGTGTTTGGTCTGCTCGCCGATGAATATGATCAACGCTATGGGTTAGATCGGCAGATGCTCAACCGTATCTCAGAAATCAATTATGGCCATGCCAAGCGTAATCCCAATGCCCAAACCCGACGGTGGGACTTTGCAGAGGGCAGCTTTCGTGATGATGACGCGCTGAACCCCATTATTGAGCCCGGCGTGCGGCGGTTACATTGTGGACAAATCACCGACGGTGCTTGCGCCATTATTTTGGCGTCTGAGGAATTTGCTTTTGCTCACCGAAAATCGCGCAATCTGAGAGGCGCGAGTGCACGAATCAAAGGTTGGGGACACCGAAATGCCGGATTGCGCTACAAAGACAAGGTCGAGCGAAGCCGCGATGCCGACTATGTGTTTCCGCACGTTAGGGAGGCCATCCAGAGTGCTTTGAATCGTGCCGGTATTAGCGAGGTTACCCGGCTTGATGGCATCGAGACGCACGATTGTTTCTCGATAACTGAGTACATGGCCATTGACCACTTCGGAATCACCGCACCCGGCGAGTCATACAAAGCAATTGAAAATGGCTCGATCGAACTGGGAGGAAGCCTCCCGATTAATCCCAGCGGCGGTCTGATTGGTTGTGGTCATCCAGTTGGTGCTACTGGGGCAAGAATGCTATTTGACGCAGCTAAGCAGGTCACGGGCTCTGCGGGTGATAGTCAGGTAGAGGGAGCGGAGAACTTCGCTACGCTCAATATTGGTGGCTCTTGCGCCACGGTTTGCAGTTTTGTTGTAGGTTGTTAACAGCACAGAACACTGCCTACGTCATCTAGCGAGGCTAGCAATTCAAAAAATAATGGTGAAGGCGTTCGCGCATTGCCCGGAGAACAACATGAATCAACCAGTGAGAGATCCAGATGCACCTTTTGGGCACAAGTATGGACCCTATATTGAAGGTGTTTTTTCTCCTTTATCGAGTGAATCAACGTTTGCAGACCTGCCTGTCACTGGCGCTATTCCGCAGGATCTTAATGGCGTTTATCTGCGCAATGGCCCCAATCCGCGTTTTGAGCCAAAGGGTGAATACCACCCCTTTGACGGCGACGGAATGCTACACAGCGCACATTTTGAAAACGGTAGTCTAGTACTTCGTAACAGGTGGGTGCGCACTGAAGCATGGAAGCATGAGGACTCGTTGAAGTCCGCGAAATACTGGGGTATTCGACAAACCCTCAAGGGTCGAGAGGATAAACCGCTCAAGGATTCTGCAAATACGGATGTTATTGGCCATGCCGGCGTTGCCATTGCGACCTGGTACTTGGCGGGCATTCCCTACGCAGTTGATCCGGTTTCTCTACAGACGCTGGGACCGCTGTATGACTATGTCGATAAGCCTGACTCTGGTATGTCTTCTCATTGCAAAGTCGACGAGATGACAGGGGAGTTAATGTACTTTGATTACGGCGATGAGTGGCCTTATATGTGGTACGGCGTAGTAGATGCTCAAGGCCAAATGACGCACAGAGTACCGGTAGAACTCCCGGGGAACAGATTGCCCCACGATATGGCCATCACAGAGCACTACTCAATTCTTCATGACCATCCTCTATTTCACGATGAGGCTGCTCGCATGGCGGGTCGGCACAAAGTAGTGTTCGATTCCTCCATGCCAACACGGTTGGGTGTGATTCCCAGAAAGGGGAGAGCTGAATCTATTCGGTGGTTTGAGTTTTCTGGCGCCTTCATTTACCACGTGATCAATGCATGGGAGGAAGGTGACGACATTGTGATGGTGGCCTGTCGCTACAACCCAGCTAGAAAAAGAGATGGAAGCTTTGACGACGACACTACGGCTAAAATGATCGCTCGGCTTGTTATGGACGCTAGGTTGTGGCGTTACCGCATGAACCTCAAGACAGGTGATTGCAGTGAAGAGTGCCTTGATCCTGATCATAACGTTGAATTTCCCAGCTACGACACTCAGAAAACCGGTCGTCATAGTCAATTCGCTTATCTTGTCGATCACCATCCAGCGCTGTTCAAATGGGATGGTATCTGTAAGTACAACACCGATACCGGTGAACGACTGTCCTCATGGACTGACAGTAAGGAGCACTGTTGGTACAGCGAGCCCTGGTTTGCTCCTGCCGATGATCAGCGTGACGAGGATCATGGTTACGTGATTGTTTTTATGTGGAACGACGATACGCGTACCCAGGAACTGCAGATTTTTGACGCTAAGGACCTAAGCTTTGGCCCGGTAGCACGGGTACACATGCCGCATCGGATACCACCTGGGTTCCATGCCTGCTGGATGAAATCGCATCAAATTGGTAGGTATTAAGGGCATGTTAAGTCGCCTTGCTTAAGTGACAGGTTAAAAAATCAGAGCAAATATGTCGGGGGGCCTATGAGTCGTGAATTCGACGCTATCATTGTTGGTGCCGGCATGGGTGGATTGTGTGTGGCGGCGTATCTGGTTGCAGGTGGCAAGCGCGTCGCGGTCATCGAAAAGTCACCTTACTTGGGCGGGCGCTGCTCACATCGAGTTAGAGAGGATTGCCTGGTAACGACTGGCGCATTGATGATCCCTATGGGCTCTGGCAGCGCAATTCGACAAGCTTTTGCCGCGTTGAATGTCGATATGGATATGATCGATTTGACGGGCAAAATGCGTTATCGCTTGGATCATGGCGACTATGACACCTCACCCAAAGGTGGTGGACTGTTGGGCATGATTGAATTTGCGATGCAAGACTCCGTTGCTGCAGCACAGTTTCATCAACGCATTATTGAAGCACTCACGGTTTGGACACCTCTCGCATCGATCACTATTCTGGATTGGTTTGATCAACACACGGACTCTCAGGAGGTAAAGAATCTGTTTCAGGGGTATTGCGCGGCTCTTATGGGTGTCAACATGCATGAGATACCTGCCAACGAGTTTTTTAACTTCCTCAAATATCACTCCAAGGGAAGCCAATTTGGAATGGCCCGTTTAGGCAATGCGCAGATGATGAATGCACTCGCTAGCGCGATAACAGCGAGCGGCTCACTCGTGATGACACGATCGCCCTGCCGCAAAATTATTATAGAAGCGAACAGTGCAACCGGTGTTGAAATAAAAAATGCGGAGGGGGAAGTGGAAGTGCTGTCCGCCCCCTTGGTTTTATCGAATGCCGGTCCCCGTCGAACGATCGACCTCTCGGGAGGAGCCGATATTTTCGAGGCTAGCTACATAGCTCAATTTGAAAAGGACAACATCGATGCTCCGATCATGCACGCAAGTTTTACATTAAGTGAGCCAGTCATTAGCGACTTTGCTGGTTGCATGGTCTTTGGGAACACCACCAATTTGATATATCTCGAAATCCCTTCGGCTATCTCACCCCATATATCTCCACAGAATGTCTACTTGCACACTGCTTATGGTGCGCCCGCTGACGCGGCGAGGCCTGCTCTTGATCAGGAGTTTGAGAATATGCTCCATGAGTTAGAGGCGAATTTCCCTGGGGTACTGAATAGGGCACATTTTTTAGTTAAAGCTAAGCACCGTGGCGATTCTCCTGGCATGCACCGCTGGGTCGGTCGGGGTATGCCTGTTAATACGTCAGTCATGGGCTTGTATAACGTGGGTGATGGTTGCGCACCCGAGGGCACCATCGGGACAGAGTCTGCGGCGGCCTCCGCACGAGAAGCTGCGCGCATGATCCTAGGTTGAAGCGTAAATCTTTGAGCGGTTAATCTCGAAAAAGCTATTCGGTGGCAACCCTCCTTGTGTTACAACTTTAGGTGGTTCTCGAAGAGTTAAGGTTAGGGTGGCGACATTGAAAACATCTGAATCTCAGCGCATAAGTGAACTAACTGATGCGGGTCTGTGGGGTGAAAAAACCCTGTGTGATTACCTGAGTATTCAGTCTCAAGAGCATCCTGATGCATTGGCGGCTGCCGATCAGCCAACGCGTGAGGCGCTGACGCAGACCCCTCCCCTGAAGCTGACCTTTCGGGAGCTCGACAATGTAAGCGATGCATTAGCGGTCGATTTGCTTCGGCTCGGTGTGTCCCGTGGCGACAGGGTGATGCTACAAATGCCCAATGTTGTCGACTTGATGGTGCTTTACTACGCACTTAGTAAGATCAGTGCCATCGCATCTCCTCTTCCTGTCCAGTATGGCCGTTATGAAATTTCGACTTTAGCCCAGGTGCTCGATCCCGCTTGGTTTGTTGGCGCCGGCCATTTCCGAGATGCAAACCTCGCCGATAATGGGCTGGCGGCACTACCAAGCTTGAAGATTATTGCCATGGGGACTGATCTTGTGATCCGCGGAGGGACTGAGTTTAGTGAGCGCGATCGTGGTGATCTTCACGAATACCGTGCCGATAATCCGGTCTCTGCCAACGATATTTGTACAATCTGCTGGACTTCAGGAACAACAGGAACACCAAAAGGCGTACCGCGTTCTCATAATATGTGGTTGGCTTCTGGTTCAATGACGGCGGTCGGTAGCGAGTATCAGACTGGTGACGTTCTGCTGAATCCTTTTCCGATGGTCAACATGTCGGCTTTGGGAGGGTTCCTCTTTCCAGCGGCAAAACTGGGTTGTGGGGTTGTTTTACACCACCCACTCGATGTGCCGGTGCTACTTCAGCAGATTCAGGAGGAGAAAGTTAATTTCACAATTGCGCCGCCTGCCCTGTTAAATAAACTAGCCAAGGACCCAGCACTCTGGAATGCCTTTGATTTTCCCGCTTTACGGGGTATTGGATCGGGATCTGCACCACTTGCACCGGAGATGATCGCAACTTTCGAGCGAGACTACGGGGTTAATATCTATAATATTTATGGTTCTAACGAGGGCATTGCATTGATATCGTCTCCAGCCTCTACACCTGATCCTCAAGAGCGTGCTGTGATGTTTCCGCGCAGTGGTTCCCAACACAAACGGTGGACAGGGGCATTGCATGAAACAGTTCGATCGACGGTAGTGGATCCGGAGACCGGCGATGAGTTGACAGGACTGGGAGATCGGGGCGAACTGTGTTTTTCAGGGCCTACTGTTTTTGACGGCTACCTCAACTCTAATCGTGATGATGTGTTTACTCCCGACGGCTTTTTCAGGACAGGAGACTTGGTAGAAATTTGTGGTACTGACGGTGCGTTCTATCGCATCGCAGGCCGCCTGAAAGACATCATTAATCGAGGTGGTATGAAAATCTCTCCAGCCGAGCTTGATACCTTGTTAGAGGGGTACGCCGGATTGGCCGAGGCAGCAGTTTGCGCGTATCCAGATGACGTCTTGGGGGAGAAAATATGCGTGTGTGTAGTGGCCGCCGCTGGAGAGCAGCCATCGCTTGAGGCGTTGTGTGAGTTTCTCACTCGTTGTGGCGTCGCGAAATTCAAGTTGCCAGAAAAATTATTGTTTGTCGACGCATTACCGCGAAATCCACTAGGGAAAGTGTTGCGGCATGAGTTATCGGCGCTGGCCGGTAAGGAGTAAAGCCGCGTTAGGATCTGGCTGACCTACGCCTATAAGTGGGCGGCTAGAGGTCGAGTTTGCGCTGCGGTGAGCAGGGGTGGCGGCATGATCGATTATTGATGCCGAACCAATGCTATTGGCGGCAGCTCAATCGCATCGATTTATTCTTTCGCTGCGGGCTTTCCATAAGCACGATGTAACTGCTCGTTTGCAGCTATTCCACGCAGATTTTCTCAGTACTTGGCGATCGAGCGTTTGAGCTCGGCATTGGAGCTTACAGGCGACCCTGCTAGCAGGGCTCCTTCACGCATCTACCATCACGCCGCGTTTTTCTGATTTATCTCGACCTATTGAGGGTTTTGTAGGCGTGATAAGGACATTGCTGAGTCTCGGGGTCAAAGAGATTCTTCTCGCTAACGGATTCGGGATTCATCGTGCCTGGATCTCACTCATTCACGTGACTATGTGACTATGTGACTTGATGCGGTCAGTCAGAAGGGTGACCGGTGCGAGAAATTCGAGAGTGGTTCAAAGCGATGTCACGCTCGCGAGACGCCAATGATCTACAGCGGCTTAGCCAACAGGCGGATGAAACTTCGGGTTACACTGTTGCGCCGTTGGCATCATGTTTCGAGGAGTCCCATGAGCGTTCGTCTTATTCCCTGCACCCACACGGGTAGTTTGCCGAGACCAGATCACCTCGTGCAGCTCATGTTCGCCGTATCGGATGGGATTCCGGTAGACGAGCAGGCATTGCAGGGCGCCATTGAGACTTCAATCAGCGAGGTCGTGCAGCGCCAGATCGACGCGGGTGTAACCGTAATTAACGATGGCGAGATGTCCAAACCTTCTTATGCGACCTATGTTCAGGATCGGCTATCAGGCTTCGGTGGTGAGACGGTTCAGAATTATTTTTTTGAAGATCTGAAGGACTTCCCGCGCAGTGCCGAAATGGTGGCCGGTAACCCTGGGCGGCGAAAGCGTAAAGCACCCAGCTGCACCGAGGCGATTACCGTGACGAACGCGCAAGCGGCGGTAGACGATATGGCGGCCTTGGTCGCGGCCGCCAAAGCTCGGGGGCATGAGCAGATGTTTTCAAGTGCCGCCTCGCCCGGCGTGATTTCTTTATTTTTCAATAACGATTTTTACGCGACCCATGAGGAATACGTGTTTGCCATTGCTGAGGCGATGCGCCACGAATACGAGGCCATCGCGAATGCGGGGGCGGTGGTACAGCTCGACTGTCCGGATCTGGCTATGGGCCGCCATTCAGCCTATGCCAGTCAGGATCTGGAAACGTTTCGCAAAACCATTGCGATCAACATTGAGGCGCTCAATCACGCGGTGCGTAATATCCCTGAGGAGAAGCTGCGCATGCATCTCTGTTGGGGTAATTACCCCGGACCTCATCACCATGATGTGCCCATCAGTGACATTATCGATATTGTTTGGACTGCCAAGCCGCAAACGGTCCTCGTCGAGGGCGCTAACTCGCGACACGCGCACGAGTGGGCGGTATTGAAAGAGTTGGGCGTGCCGGCACACAAAAAATTGTGTCCAGGGCTCATCGAGCCGCAGTCCAATTACATTGAGCACCCTGAGCTGGTTGCTCAGCGTCTCGGGCGGTGGGCGGAGGTTGTAGACCCGGAAAGATTGATGGCAGGCGTTGATTGTGGATTCTCGGTGCACGTGGGGAGCACCAGCATTGACCCCGATGTGGCCTTTGCCAAGCTGGCCTCGTTGGCCCAAGGGTGTGAGATTGCGTCCGAGCGGCTGTTTGCCTGAGGCGGTTGAGTGGATTGATCAAACTAAGGCGTTAGCAGGGGACAAGGATGGCTAAACCGCTACCCAAACACCCGCAACTGCGCGGTAACTACGCCCCCATCAATTTTGAAGCGACGTGCCACGACCTGGTGATCGAGGGCGCCCTGCCCGAAGGTCTTTCAGGCTCCTTGTACCGGATCGGTCCCAACCCCAAGTTTGTGCCAGAGCAGGGCTACCACTGGTTTTTTGGTGCCGGCATGGTGCACGTCTTTCACCTTGAAAATGGCCGCGTCGATTACGTCAACCGCTGGGCGCGTACACCCAAATTCGAAGCGGAGTGGGCGGCCGCGACGAGCTTGCCCATGAGCTTTATGACCGATCCCAAGACGGGCGCCATTCAGGCTGACCGGCGGAACGGGCTCGCCAATACCCACATCATGTGGCACGCAAACCAGCTCTTGGCCTTAGAGGAGGGAAGTCATCCGTTTTCTCTAGCACCCGATTCACTCGATTCTCTCGGGTATGGTCTGTACGCGGATGGTCTGTCGGGTCCGATGACAGCGCACCCCAAGATTGATCCCTTGACCGGTGAGCTGCATGGTTTTGGTTATATGTCTGATGCCATGGGCAGCCCGGCGATGACCTACCACGTGGTTGATGCGCAGGGCCGTGTCAAACGATCCGACACCTTTACCGC
>Ga0181601_10000185_pt1 | contig 49101 bp, 55 predicted proteins | sample 041ome_8_FD_133020 | JGI IMG/M metagenome (GOLD analysis project Ga0181601, IMG submission 133020) | Coastal salt marsh microbial communities from the Groves Creek Marsh, Skidaway Island, Georgia - 041407BS metaG (megahit assembly) | ecosystem: Environmental > Aquatic > Marine > Intertidal zone... | reverse complement strand
GTGGCGCTGCTGTTCCTCGAAGAATTTGCCCATCTTGGGCTCAACCCCGTGGCGGCCGGCGTGTTCATCGTGGCGATCACCCTACTGATGATCGCGCTGCTGCTGTTCCTGAAGGAAACGCGCGAAGCGGCGGCGCTGCGTATTCCGCGCAGCTACCTCGAGACAGAACGCAAGCTCTAAGCGCTGTTAGTCCTCTTCGGGCAGCCGGTTGTCCTCACGCGGGGGAGCGACCAGCTTCTGGCCCTGCTGGCGGATCGCGCCTTCCACCATCGGCTTGATGAAGCCCAGCGCGGCGGGCAGCTCAATCTCAAACACCACCTCGTTGTCGGCAATGTCGATATGGCCATTGAGGTCCTGCCCCATGGCCTTGATCGCCATGGTCATGCGGTCTTCCGTGGGCCAGCTGGTGGTCACTTCAGCCATGCCGCCGGGCACGGCATCAGCGATGGAGTGGCTGTTGCTCTTCAGGCGGCGGCGAACTTCCTGGCGGCCCAGCTCGTGCGGGATTGCGACCTGCATATCGGTTCCTCTCAGCTCTTGTCTGACGGCGGCAGCCCTTCGGCATCGCCGTATTTGTAGTCGAGATAGCGCGTGCGGATGGCGAGGTCGTCCAGCGATCCTTCGGCCAGCTGGCGCGTGACGTGGTCAATCTCCTTGCTGATCTTGCCCAGGCTTTCGACCAGCTGCTTGTCCGGTGTGGAACCGGCCCGCTCCTCGCGCCGCAAGTGCTGCGGGATCTTGCGATAGCTGTCGATCATCTCGGGCAGCACCTCGCCCACCAGCTTGCGAGTTTCGCCAGCAGCGGGATGCGCAGGATCGACATGTTCCAGTTGCGCGCCAAGCCCATCAAGCTGCACGCCGATATCCTCCACCAGCCGCACGGCGGGCGGGGGCAGGGCGGGGCGCTGGCTTTCCAGCCACAACTCGGTGCGGGCGACCAGCCGGCGCGCGTCCTGCGTGCGGGAAAGGGTAGCCCGGTCAGGCACCTTGATCTTGCGCGAGGCGAAAAAGCCGATGGCGCCCATCAGCGCGAAGAACGTCACCATCACGCCGACAAAGCCGATACCGTCGATAATCACGCCAGCGACGGACGCTGCAACAAGGATGCCCACCACAGCGAGCGCGATATTGCGCAGCTTCTTCGTCAGATGCTTGCGGCGCAGCCTGCGCGAACCTTCGGCCACGCCTTCCATCCGGTGGCGGCCACTGTTCTGGTTGTCGTGCACCAGCTCTCGGCCTTCGCGGATCAACCGGTCGCTTTGGGTGGTGAGGTCACCTGCCATCAGCTATCGAGGCTCAGCAGCGATTTCTGGTTTGACACTTCCTTGGCTGCCTGTGCCTGGCCTTCGGCGCGGGCGATGTAGCCCTTGGACTTCTCCACCTCGTCAGACAGCGTGTTGACCGTCTGCTTCATGGATTCCAGCGCGCGCAGCTTGAAGCTGTCGACCTCGTCCATCGTGTCATAGATGTTCTGGAAAGCGCGTTGCAGCGTTTCCATCGGGATGGTGCTGGATGCGGCCTGCTCGTGGATCTGCGCGGTATTCTTGCGCAGCAGCTGGCCGGTGGAATCGATGATCCCGGCGGTTGTCTGGTTCAGGGCGGTGATCTGGCCCAGCACCAGCTTCTGGTTGGTCATCGCGTGCGCCACGGTTACGGCGGTTCGCAGCGCGCCCACGGTGGTGGTGCTGGCGCGGTCCACGCCCTTCACCAGCTCGACATTGTTTTTCTTCACCAGGTCCAGCGCCAGATAGCCCTGCACCGAGACGGCCATCTGCGTCAGCAGGTCCTGCTTGCGCTGACGGACATAGAAGAGCGCGGTTTCGCGGATGGCCTTGGCCTTTTCCGGATCGGTCGCGTCGAGTTCCGCTGCCTTGTCCCCCAGCCGCTGGTCCAGAGTGCCGGCGATGTGGATCATCTGCTCGAGGTTGCCCATGGCTTCCCACAGCTTCTGGCGCTCCACGTCGATAGCCGCGTTGTCCATCAGCAGTTCGTCCTTACCGCTGGCAAGGCGGGCAAGGATCGCCTGGATATGGCCTTGGGCGGAGGTGTAGCTGTCAAAATAGTTCTTCAGCTTGTTGCCGAAGGGAATGATGCCGAACAGCTTGCGCCCGGTCATCTTGCCGCGGCGGCCGGGATCGAGGTCCTCCACCGTGCGGCGCAGCTCGGAAAGATCGGCGCCCACCCCGGTTTCCTGGTCCATCGCGCGCACCGGGCGATCAAGGAAGCGGTTGGACATTCCTGCCGCCGCCATGATTTCCTTGCGGCCCATATTGGTGATCTGGTCCACCTTCTGGCCAAAGTCGGGCGACTTGGCATCAAGCGCGATCAGCTCCTCCACGAAACCGTCCACCTTGTGGTCCAGCGCGGTTTTCTTTTCCTCGGCCACGGGAACAAGGCCGGCGGCCTTTTCTGCGGAGACCGTCGGCACCGGATCCGGCGGGGTCAATTCCAGGTCGGTTTCAACCTTGGTCGTCGTGTCGTTGCTGGTGGCCATTCCCTCAAATCCCTCACAGAATACGTCTCTGCTGTATTAGGTATGCAAGACACGCATTTCAAGCATTGCTGGTTTTGTGTGATACCGAATATACCGCGCTTTGGATCTTGAGGCGAATATCAATGGCAACTGAACCACCGGCAACCCCGGTAAACACGGCAACTTACAGCTTCGGCAATGTGCTGGAGACGTGGCGGCGCTGGTGGCGCATGTCGGTTACTGCAACGGTTGACCAGGCGGCGGTGATCCAGAAGCGCCGCGTGGAATGCGAGGTAAGCTCGCGCTACCTGCTGATGATCACCATGTCGGCGGGCATTGCCATCCTCGGCCTGTTGCTGTCTTCGCCTGCCGTGGTCATCGGCGCCATGCTTCTCTCGCCACTGATGGACCCGATCATGGGGCTGGGTTTCAGCCTTGCGATTGGTGACTTCAAGTGGATGAAGCAGTCCGCCCGCTCGCTCGCCATCGGCACCTTGTTCGCCGTGGTGTTCTGTGCGCTGGTGGTGTTCATGTCCCCGCTGCAAACGGTGACGAGCGAAATCGCCGCACGCACACAGCCCAACCTGTTTGACCTGCTGGTGGCGCTGTTTTCCGCCGTTGCCGGGGCCTACGCGATGATCCGCGGGCGCGAGGGCACTATCGTCGGGGTGGCCATCGCCACCGCCTTGATGCCGCCGCTGGCCGTGGTCGGCTTTGGCCTTGCCACCGTCAACTGGACGGTGTTTTCCGGCGCGCTGATGCTGTTCGTCACCAACCTTATGACGATCGCGCTCACCGCCGCGGTGATGGCGCGGCTCTATGGTTTCCGCACCAGCCTTTCCGAACGGCAGACCGCGCTGCAGACCTTTGTGATCTTGGCCGCGTTCGTGGCGCTGGCGATCCCGCTGGGCATTTCGCTGCGGCAGATCGCGTGGGAAGCGAACGCCACCCGCCAGATAAACGCCGCCGTGCTCGACGCGTTCGACAGCCGAGCGCGCCTTTCGCAGATCGAGACCGACTTCAAGTCGGACCCGATCCAGGTTTCCGCCACCGTCCTTACCCCGCAGCTTGAAAGCGATGCCGAGCGGATTACCGCCCGCGCGATGAGCCGCACGCTGGGAGAACCGGTGGAAGTCTCGATCAACCAGTATCGTGTGGGCACCAGCGCGCAGGCTGCCGAACAGGCGCAGCTATCCGCTGTGATCGCCAGCCAGGAAGCGGACCGCGAAGCGGCAGAGGCTCTGGCCGAACGGTTGGCGCTCGTCGCCGGCGTGCCCGCCAGCGAAGTGACTGTGGACCGCGAACGTCGCCGTGCCACCGTTGCCGCGCGGCCGTTGCCCGGCGCGACGCTGGCTGCCTATTTCGACCTTGAGAACCGCGTGAAGGCAGTAGCCGGAGAGGGCTGGGACATCCGCCTCACCCCGCCGCTACGCGCGCTGCCGCAAATTTCCTTCACGGATGAGGAAATTTCCACCGTCGGGCAGGAAGCGCTGGGCCTTGCCGAATGGGCCATCGCCCGCGTCGGCCTGCCTGTGCGCATCTCCGGCCGCAGCGACGCGGTGGAAGCCGTGCGCCTGGCCTTTGCTGAACGCGGCATCACCACGGTTCAGGCAGAGCCTCGCGGCGCGGGCTATGGCGATGTTACACTGCAATGGAGCACGGAAGGGTAATAGCCATGACTACCGAACTTTGCGTTCTTGTCCTCTCCACCTTGCTGCTGCTCGCCCATGTGATGGTGGCGATCCGCTACAAGACAAAGCAATATGGCGTGGACTGGAACATGGGCGCGCGGGACGAGGACCTGCCGCCGTTGAACGCCGTCGCCGGCAGGCTTGACCGGGCGCGTGGCAATTTCCTGGAAACCTATCCGGTCGCTATCGTCGCCCTGCTTGCGGTGGAGATCACCGGTAAGTCGAGCGACATCACCCAGATCGCTGCCTGGACATGGCTGGGTGCACGGCTGGTCTACCTGCCGCTGTACTGGGCAGGCGTGCCTAAGGTCCGCACTCTTGTATGGGGCGTGGCGCTGCTGGCGTTGCTGGTGCTGATCGGCGCGGTGCTGGTGCGGTAATCAGGCCGCCAGCTGGATCGGCTCGATCTCGCCTGACAGGTAGAGCTTCTTGGCCTTGGCGCGGCTGAGCTTGCCGGAGCTGGTACGCGGCAGTGTGCGCGGGGGCACCAGTTCGACCACGCAGTTCATGCCGGTGACGGCGCGAACCTTGTCGGCAATGTCATTGCGTAGCTTCACCCGTTCATCCGGATCGGTCACGCGGCAATGCACCAGCACGGCGGGGGCTTCCTCGCCAGATTCGGTCTCGATCGCGAAGGCGGCGATATCGCCGTGGTTGAAGCCGGGCAGCTGTTCCACCGCCCATTCGATATCCTGCGGCCAGTGGTTCTTGCCGTTGATGATGATCATGTCTTTCGCACGGCCGACGATGAACAGGTAGTTGCCGGCATCGACATAGCCCATGTCACCGGTATCCAGCCAGCCGTCCACGAGGCATTCGTCCGTCGCTTCCTGGTTGCGGAAATAGGAATGCATCACGCTGGGGCCGCGGCACCAGACCTTGCCGATCTGGTGTGCGGACTTCACTTCGCCATTCTCGCCGCGGATTTCCACGTCCATGTCAGGCAGCGGCTTGCCGCAGTTGACGATGGCGCGATAGCGGGCAGGGCGCGACAGGTCGCGGCGAGTGCCGGACAACCGCTCTTCTTCCACCAGTTCTATGCGAATGCCTTCGCCCGGCGGCATCACGGTTACGGCCAGCGTCGCTTCGGCAAGGCCATAGGAGGGGGTGAAGGCAGTTGCCTTGAACCCGGCAGCGGCAAAGGCGTTCACGAAATTCTGCATCACGTCCGGTCGGATCATGTCCGCGCCATTGCCGGCCAGCCGCCAGCGCGACAGGTCGAAGCGCTCGGCGACATTGGTCTGGCTCGATACGCGGCGAGCGCAGATGTCATAGCCGAAGGTGGGCGAATAGCTGAGCGTGGTGCCCTTGTTGCGGCTGATCAGGTCCAGCCATGCCAGCGGGCGGCGGGCGAAATGTTCGGTCTTCAGGTAATCGACCGATACCTGGTTCGCGATCAGCGACAGGAAGCAGCCGACAAGGCCCATGTCGTGATACCACGGCAGCCAGCTGGCCACGCGGTCATTGGTGCCGAGATCCATGCTCGATGCATGGCCATAAAGGTTGTGCAGCAGCGCCTTGTGCGTCACCGCCACGCCTTGCGGGAAGCGGGTGGAGCCGCTGGAATACTGGAGATAGCAGATATCTTCCGGGTCAGCTTCGGGCAATTCGACTTCCGGCGCGGGGCGCTGGGCCAGCACATCCCAGGAGATGCCCTCGCAACCCTGCCGCTCTGCTGCGGCGCCAGCCATGTCGGCAATCTCCGGCGGATAGATCAGCATCTTCGGGTCGGAGCTTTGCAACTGCACCGAAAGCTGGTCGATATAGCTTTCCTTTCCACCGAAAGTGGTGGGCAGGGGCAGGGGAACCGGCCACGCGCCGACATAGGTGCAGGCACAGAACAGCGCGGCAAAGTCAGGCCCGGTTTCGGCGATCAGCGCGATCCGGTCCGCCTTCTGAACGCCTGCATCGATCAGGCGGTAAGCCATCGCCAGCGCATCATCGCGCATCTGCGAATAGGGATAGACCAGCTGCAATTCGCCACGCATATCGTGGAAATTCATGCCTTTCTTGCTCCTTGCCGCATAGTCCACCGCATCGTTGAACGTGGCGAAATCGGCACGAATGCGAGGCAGGTCGCAATCGTTGGGAGTGGGTGTCAGATCGGTCATCGAAGTAAGGGCAACCCTCATTCTGCGCGCTTCTCCGGCGCTTCCCAAAATCAAAAAAGGGTATCGGCTCCACACCGACCCCATGTCAATCTTTCCCATTTGATAGGAAGTGTGGCACGAATAAGGCCAATGGCGCGCTATAAACAAGGTAACGAGCAGGGCAAGAGGGTTAAAAAGCCCCTCAATCCCACCCAAATGCGGGACCTCGCGCTGTCCTATGTCGCGCGATATGCCACCTCCTCGGCCAAGCTGGAGCGCTACCTCGCGCGCAAGCTGCGCGAGCGGGGATGGGACGAGAACGCCGAGGTGCAGCCCGATATTGCCGGGCTGGTCAGCCGCTATGCCGAGCTTGGCTACATCGATGACGAGGGGTTTGCCCGCTCCAAGAGCGCCAGCCTGATGCGGCGCGGATATGGAAAACGACGGGTGGAGCAGGTTTTGGGGCAGGACGGGATCTCCGCCAATATCCGCGAGGATGTGGCCGCCAGCGCAGCCGAATTGCGCCACGCCGCGCTGGCGCTGGCGCAGAAGCGTCGCTTCGGCCCCTTCGGCATTCAGCCGCCGGACATGGCTCGCCGAGAAAAGCAGGTGGCGGCCATGCTGCGTTACGGCCACAATCTCGACAGCGCGCGCAAAATGGTCGATGCACCCACCACAGATGCGGCCGAGGAATGGGCGCATGAACTTGATGAGGACGATTTCGCGTGACCCTTGGCATTTCTTCGTTTTCCCGGTTCCTGAGCTGGAGCGCCCCCACGGCATTGATGTTGGCAGGCTGTTCCGCGCAAGGCGCAGCAGAAACGCCCGCTGCACCCGCCGAGAAGCAGACTGCAGCAGTCCATCCGCAATCGGGCCTCGAAGTCATTCCGCTCACCGTCACCAAACAGGATGGCAGCGAACACGCCTTTCGCGTCGAGGTGGCGGCAACGCAAGAAAGCCAGCGTCAGGGCCTCATGTTCCGCACCTCCATGGGCGCGGACGAGGGCATGATCTTCCCCTTCCCGCAGCCGCGCATGGCCAGCTTCTGGATGCGCAACACGGTGATCCCGCTGGATATCATCTTCGTCGGCCCGGATGGCCGCATCCTCAACATCGCCGCCAACACCGTGCCTTATTCGGAAGAATCGGTCCGCTCTGTCGGGCCGGCAGGAGCTGTGCTCGAGCTGAACGCAGGTCGCACGGCGGAACTAGGTATCGCGGCAGACGATCTTGTCGAGTGGTGACCAGGTCTAATTTCCGTACGCCCATCCGGGCGCACGGTCCTCGGTGCTGATCCCTTCGCTGCGCTACGGGGCACCTGCGGGCGGCCGGTCGGCCTTGCGGTCGCTTTCGCGCCCGTTTCAAGGGCTAAAAAACATTGCCCAATGCCCGCAATCTATACTAACCGCGCGATCATGAGTTTCCTGATGAAGATCTTCACCTGGTGGGAAGGGGCAACGATCGGCACCCTCCTGTGGTCTGCGCGCAATGGCGAGCATGTCGGCACCGATGCGCAGGGCAACAAGTATTACCGTTCTAAGAAGGTGAAGGATGGCGCGCGGGAACGCCGCTGGGTCATCTATGATGGCATCAATGATGCCAGCCGCGTGCCTTCCGAATGGCACGGCTGGCTGCACGGCTCCTATGACGAGCTGCCCGAAAGCCACCTGCCGCCCTCGCACATCTGGGAAGCGGACTACACGCCCAACGCCACCGGCACGGTGAATGCCTATCGCCCGGCTGGCGCACTGGAACGCGGCGGCAAGCGTGCCCGCGCCACCGGCGATTACGAAGCATGGACGCCTGACGCGTGAGGCAGCTGCGGTTCGCCGCTGCCCCGATTGCGCTGCTGGCTCTGGCGGCTTGCGGCGGCGATGCGCCCGAGCCTGAAGCCGTCGATACGGAAATACCGGAAGACCTGGCCGCATCCCCTCCGCCCTTGCTGGAAGTTGACGAGAGCATCGGCACGCCGCTGGAAGAGCGGGTGGCCACGCTGGGCCTGATCAACAAGCGCAACAATATCTCGCAGGACATCGAAATCCGCCCCGGTGAACAGCAGCGGATCGACGATGTGATCATCCGCCTTTCCAGTTGTGAGCGCACCGCGCCGTGGGAAGACCCGAAGCTGACCGGCGCTTTCGTGCAGGTGCTGGTACAGGAACGGGCCGACGCCGATTCGGAATCGGAATGGAACCGCGTGTTCTCAGGCTGGCTCTACAAGGAAGCGCCCGCCGTGAACGTGGTGGAACACCCAATCTACGATGTCTGGGTGAAGGATTGCGCGATGAGCTTCCCGGGCGAGGAAGAAGCGGTTCCAGCATCCTCCAGCAACTGAGCATGGGCGGCGGGCAGGTCTGCCGCGAACCCGTCTGAACAGGCCATCGTCAGAAGCTCGGCATATTGCTCGGGCTTTACGGTCACGGCACCCAGCGATTCGAGATGGTCAGTGATGAACTGGCAATCGAGCAGCGCGTATCCGGCGCTGCGCATCAGCGCCACCAGCCATGCCAGCGCCACCTTGCTGGCATTGTCTGCCCGGCTGAACATGCTCTCGCCGCAGAACACCCGGTCAAAACTTACGCCGTAGAGCCCGCCAACAAGCTCGCCATCGCGCCAGCATTCGATGGAATGGGCGTGGCCCGCCATGTGCAGCGCGTTGTAGCTCGCATCGATCCGGGTGTTGATCCAGGTATCGGGATGGTCTGGCCGCGGGGCGGCACAAGCGGCGATCACGCCGGCAAAGTCCTTGTTACAGGTGACCTCGTAGCGATCCTGCCGCACGGCCTTGGCCAGCGAGCGTGACAGGTGGAAGCCATCGAGCGGGATGATCGCCCGCACGCGCGGCTCCACCCAGAACAGTTCCTCGTCGTCCCGCGAATCGGCCATGGGAAATACACCGCTGCGATAGGCCAGCAGCAGCATCTCGACAGGCAGGATCTGTGGGATCGGGGCGTGCATAATGCCCTTCTAGCACCAACAATATTGTTCGTCGCTTGCCAATGCGTTCAAGGCGCTATAGAGGGCCGTTCCGCTGCAGGGGTGTAGCTCAGCTGGTAGAGCATCGGTCTCCAAAACCGAGGGCCACGGGTTCGAATCCTGTCACCCCTGCCATTTTTTTGCTCTACGCCCATCCGGGCGCGCGAAATCCTCGCCACTTCCCTACGTTTCGCTTCGTCCCACTGCGGGGTGGCCGCGGGCGGCCGCTTGGCCTTGCGGTCGCTGGCGCGCCCGTTTCCAGCGCCATAAAGAATGCTTGGAATGGTCGCTGAGCCGCAGGCGAAGCCAGCGCATGACCATGCGCCGCCCGGTAGGGCGAAAGCCAAGCCGGGCGGATGCCCCGTGCCCGGCCCTTGAGGGACTAAATGAAAAGATCCTCAATATTCCTCAGGCTCTTCAGGCGTATCGGCGAGGTGGTCCTCGCCCGCCTTGCGATCACCGCGAGCGAGCTTGAACACCACGCCAGACAGCAGAGCGAGTGCCAGCAGGTTGGGCAGCGCCATCGCTGCGTTGGAAATGTCGCCCAGGCGCCAGACCTCTTCCGAGGGCCGGCTGGCACCGATGAAGATCGCCACGCACCAGATCACCCGCCAGCCGATGTGGAGCATTTTCTCGCCCTTGCGGGTGGAGCCGGGCACGCGGTCATAGATGAAGGTGATCGCCCGCTCGCCATAGTATGACCATGTCAGCAAGGTGGTGAACACGAACAGGATCAGTGCCAGCGATGCCACCAGCGTGCCCACGGGAACGCTGGCGATATCGAGCGGGAAGGCGGCTGCGAAGGCGCCGCTGGTCATGGCAAAGCCGGTGAGGTCGGATTGCCATGCGTGCAGCACGGGCTGCCCGCCGCCGGTAAATTCACCTTCCACCGTCAGGATCACCAGCGCGGTCATGGTGCAGATCACGATGGTGTCGATGAAGGTGCCCAGCATCGCCATGCGGCCCTGCTGTTCGGGATCGTCGGTCTGCGCCACGGCGTGGGCGATAGGCGTGGAGCCCTGGCCCGCCTCGTTGGAGAACAGGCCGCGCGCCACGCCGGCACGAATGGCGATGATGATCGCTGCCCCCACGAAGCCACCTGTGGCCGCTTGCGGGTTGAACGCACCATGGAAGATGCGCGCGAAGGTTTCCGGAACGTCCTGGATGTCCAGCAGGATCGCGATCAGCGCCATCAGGATATAGGCACCGGCCATGAAGGGGATGACCTTCTCCGCGACATTGCCGATGGACTTGATACCGCCGATGATCACCACGAACACGGCGACGGCCACGATGATGCCGCCGATCCATTCCTCGATGCCGAACAGTTCATTGAGGCCATCCGCGACAGCGTTGGACTGGATGGCGTTGCCCGTCACGAGCGCGGAGAACAGCGTACCGATACAGAAGACCAGCGCCAGCCAGGTATATTTCGGGCCAAGGCCGATCATGATGTAACTCATCGGGCCGCCGCGATAAGTGCCGTCAGACGTCCTCTCGCGATAGCGGATGGCGAGCGAGCCTTCGGCAAAGGCCAGCGCCATGCCGATGAGCGCAGTGATCCACATCCAGAAGATCGCACCCGGTCCGCCCAGCGCGATCGCTGTGGCCACACCGGCGAGGTTGCCGGTGCCCACCTGCCCGGAAAGCGCGGTGGAAAGCGCGGCAAAGGGGCTGATCTCGCCCGCGCCCGAACCCTTGCGGCCCTTGAACAGTCCGGCAAAGGCGCTGCCCAGCTTGACGATGGGATAGAACCGCAGGCCGATCATGATCCACATGCCGATGCCGAACAGGATGATCACCATGGGCGGGAAGGGCAGTATTTCCTGTCCGTTCCACAAGCCGGCCCAGATGAAGTCAGAGACGTTGGTGACGTGGTCCAGGAATGTTTGCGATTGTTCCATCTGTGCCAAGTTGGCTTTCCCCCGAATGCGATCCCGAAAATTGGCCGCAGGCTATCGCCAAGCAATGCCACTGGCCAGCCCCAATGTTGCAGATGCAACCAGACACGATCGAAGTCGCAAATTTCGCAGTCTTGCCAAGGGCGAACAGGCACCCTAAATACGCCGGTGTCTTCCGACATCGGAGAATCACAGCCCCTCCCGATCACTTGATCGGGGCGGCGATGGTCCTATGGCGAAAGACGAAACCAATTTTACGCTGGCAAGCTGAAGGCAAGAGCGATGGCGAAAGAAGGCAAGACGAGTCCCGGCGAATTCATCCGCCAGGTGCGTTCGGAAACTTCCAAGGTGGTCTGGCCCACCCGTGAGGAGACGATCCGCACGGCGATCTTCGTCTTCATCATGATGCTGCTGCTGTCGCTGTTCTTCCTTGCGGTGGACTCAACCTTCAGCGCCGTCGTCGGCTGGCTGCTCGAACTGGCTTGATCGCCGGTTCGAAGCGCACACTAAACAGGAAAGAGATTTCAGATGGCCCGCTGGTACATCATCCACGCTTACTCCGGCTTTGAGAACAAGGTCCGCGATTCGATCCTGGCAGAGGCCGAGCGCCTGGGCCTGTCCGAAGGCGTGGAAGAGGTGGAAGTGCCCACCGAAACCGTGACTGAAGTGAAGCGCGGCAAGAAGGTTCAGGTCGAGCGCAAGTACATGCCCGGTTATGTGCTGGCCAAGCTGAACATGACTGACGACATTTACCACCTCGTCAAGAACACCCCCAAGGTTACCGGCTTCCTGGGCAACAACAACAAGCCCCAGCCAATTTCCGAAAAGGAAGCGGCGCGCTATTTCGGCGGCGTGGAAGAAGCCAAGTCCGCCCCGAAAAAGGAAATCAGCGTCGATTACGAAATCGGCGATTCCGTCAAGGTGCTGGAAGGCCCCTTCGCCAGCTTCAACGGCCTGGTGGAAGAGCTCGATTTCGACAAGGCGAAGGTCAAGGTCTCCGTCTCGATCTTCGGCCGCGCCACCCCGGTGGAGCTGGACTTCGAACAGGTCGAACTGGCCAAGTAATTCTCGGCGCTCAGGCGCCGGACAACAAAAGGGCAACCGGTTCGCGCCGGGTGCCCTTTGTTTTTGGTCTAAGGATTGAGCCTGTAGTTCACGCTCAGCGGGAAGCGCGCGCCTGCCGATGGCGAGCCGTCCTTCAGCGTTTCGCTCATCGTCAGGCGGCGGGACTGGTGCAGGAAATAGTCTGCAAACAGGCCGAAGTGTTCGGGTAATTCGAAGCTTTGCGGCAGGCAGATCAGCGAATGGTCCAGCTGGATCTGGCATTGCAGTTCCAGCTTGCCTTCCACGCCGATGCGTCTCGCGCGCGGCGGGAAATCCAGCCGCGCCAGTTCACCTTCGAATTCCACCATTGTCGGGTCCACCAAGGGCCCTGATTCCATGTTGAGCTCCACGGCTAAAGCAGCCGGTTCGATGGTCATGGAATAGCTGCCCGTGGCACCCAGCAGCCCGCCGACGAGCAACACGGCAACGAGCGGGAAAAGACGGCCGAAAATGCCCTTTTCCTCGTCTTCGATATTGCTGTTATCGGCCATGCGCGCGCTCCATTGGATCGCCCGGATGTCTAAAGGGAGATGGTTAACAAATTCCCACGGGACTTCCGCGAGCACTGGCGCAGGTGTCTTCGGGCGTGATCAGGGCGTAAAAGCCTTGCGATCTGCCCCATGTTCGACTAGGCGCGCGCCTTCTCGAAAGAGAATCCACGCGGGAGGCTTTCGTAAAGGAGGCCGCCAGCACCGCTTACCATGCCCTGCCGGATAGCATCCGCGCAGGAACAGTGAGAAAGGAAATGGTCACATGGCCAAGAAAATTGACGGCTATATCAATTTGCAGGTGCCCGCCGGCGCTGCAAACCCGTCCCCGCCGATCGGCCCGGCTCTGGGTCAGCGCGGCGTGAACATCATGGAATTCTGCAAGGCGTTCAACGCTGCCACGCAGGACCTTGAAAAGAACGCTCCGATCCCGACGAAGATCACCGTCTACGCAGACCGTAGCTTCACCTTCGTCACCAAGACCCCGCCTGCAAGCTTCCTGATCAAGAAGGCCACCAAGCTGAAGTCCGGTTCCAAGGAACCCGGCAAGAGCGTGGCTGGTAAGATCAAGATGAGCCAGGTGAAGGAAATCGCCGAACAGAAGATGGCTGACCTGAACGCGAACGACATTGACCAGGCAATGAAGATCATTGCCGGTTCCGCTCGTTCGATGGGCATCGAAGTGGTGGAGGGCTGAGCACATGGCAAAGCAGACCAAGAAGCAGAAGACCGTCTCCGCTCTCGATTCCGAGAAGCTGTACACGGTTGACGAAGCCCTCGCCGTCCTGCGCGACCACAAGGCCAAGTTCGACGAAACCGTTGAAGTGGCCATGAACCTGGGCGTTGACCCGCGTCACGCAGACCAGATGGTCCGCGGCATGATCTCGCTGCCTTCGGGCACCGGCAAGGATGTGAAGGTTGCCGTGTTTGCGCGTGGCGAAAATGCCGACAAGGCTCTGGCCGCCGGTGCTGACAAGGTAGGCGCTGAAGACCTGATGGAAGACATGCAGGCAGGCAACCTCGATTATGACCGCGTGATCGCCACGCCGGACATGATGGGTGTGGTCGGCCGCCTCGGCAAGGTGCTGGGCCCCAAGGGCCTGATGCCGAACCCGAAGCTAGGCACCGTCACTCCGAACGTGGAACAGGCCGTGAAGGACGCCAAGGGCGGCCAGGTCGAATTCCGCGTCGAGAAGATGGGCATCATCCACTCGGGCATCGGCAAGCTGTCATTCGACGATGCAGCCCTGAAGGCAAACTTCAAGGCGCTGACCGAAGCCGTGGTGAAGGCCAAGCCGTCGGGCGCCAAGGGCAAGTATGTCCGCAAGGTGTCGCTCACCTCGTCCATGGGCCCCGGCCTGAAGGTGGACCTGGCCGAGATCGAAGGCGCATAAGCCAAACGGTTTTTGACCGATTTGAAAGCGGGGCTTTCCGGGAAGCCGGAAGGCCCCGTTTTCGTTTGGGCGCGCATGGCTTGGGCTGAAGCGGCAGATAAGTACAATATCTTAGTATTTTGCGGCTATCCCGCTCAGTCGCGCCGGTGAGACACTCAATATCCGGGGGTTTCGGCGCGCAAAAACAGGGGTCCAACAATGTCAAAGACCACTCTTTACTTGTTCCTTGCCGCCGTTGTGCTGCAGGTTCTGCCCGTCTTCTTCCAGATGCCTTTCGCAGCTGGTGGCGCCGGTGTCGTGATGCTCGTAGGCCTGATCTACGCTTTCGTCGTGACCAAGCGCGAAGAAGAACGCGGCGAACTTGGTCCGCGCGATCCGGCAGAATAAGATACGTCATCCAACCCTGCCTGGGCGGGATTAAAAGGGGCCGGAGGGAGCAATCCTTCCGGCCTTTTTGACTCTCGGCCTGTTTTAAGTCCTGATGCACATACCACGGGGTCGGCCAAGTTTGGGTTGGTCGCCCGTCTCCCTGGCAGAAGAGCAGCGAATGATCGCCGCTCAACGGGGGAAATGTCATGAAGAATCTTGCACTATCTGCGCTGGCTGCAGCCACACTCTCGTTCGCTGTGCCGCAAGTTGCCACAGCTCAGGATCAATGGCCGCTGGAACCTGCCGAATATGGCGAGGTGTCAGCGATCCACATCGATGACGGCTACGGCCTGACCTATGCCAACCACCTTGCCACCATTTGGCGCGCGTCGCAGGACTACGCCGTGGAGCAGGGCTGGATCACGGGGTACGAAATCCTCGTCAACAGCCATGCGTGCGAGGGCGAACCTGACATCTATTTGCTGACCCGCTTTACCGCTTTCGAAACGCCTGAAGAAGGCGAAGAGCGGGGCCGCAAGTTCCGTGAGGAAATGGGCCGGACCATCGCCCAGATGCAGGAAGAATCGGCAGGCCGGGCGGAATATCGCCACCTTGGCAGCGAAATGCTGCTGCGACGGATGGTCTGGGCTGACTAGTCCGTTCGGCCAGATCGGCGAACCATGCAGGACATCATAGGCGCAGGCCGGTGGTGCCCTGTTGGTTTCATATCCCGCCCGGCGTGAAATCGAAGCCCAGTTCGCCAAGCCCCTCGCACAGCGTGTCCACGCAGCTGTCCAGGCTGTCGCGGCTGGTGGAGCGGATCACGAAGTTCGCGCCGGTCTTGCCTTCGCGGAAGAAGGGATAGCTGCCGATCTGGCACTTCTCGTGCGCCTTTTCGACTTCGCGCAGCAGGTCTGCCACTTCGCTTTCCTTGATCCAGCCACCCACGGTTTCTGAAAGCAGGGGTGCACCGCCTTCCAGCGTGCCGGTGAGCGCGTCGAGCATTTGCGCCGTGATCGAGGGCACACCTGCCATCAGGCACACATTGCCGTGGCGGATGCCGGGCGCGCCGGACATGCGGTTGGGGATCAGGTCCGCACCATCGGGCACGCGCGCCATGCGCAGGCGCGCGTCATTCAGGCCGCCGTCCTTGTTCTTGTAATAGTCTTCCAGGATCGCCCGCGCTTCCGGGTGGATCACCACGTCCACGCCCAGCGCCTGCGCCACCGCGTCCACGGTGATATCGTCGTGCGTGGGGCCGATGCCGCCTGTGGTGAAAAGGTAATCGAACTTCACCCGCAGCGCGTTCACCGCTTCGACGATCGCGTCCATGTCATCTGCCACCACGCGCACTTCGGCAAGGCGGATGCCCTGCACCTGCAGCCAGCTGGCGATCTGGGCGATATTCCTGTCATGCGTCCGGCCGGAGAGGATCTCGTCCCCGATCACCACCAGCCCGGCCTTCCAGATGCGTTCGTCGCTTGTCGTCATGGGGATGGGCTTAGGCCAATTCCTTCTGTGGCTCTACCGGACTTTGCGCCGTATCTTCAAAGCTCAGCTTGCCGTCGTCCACGGGGTTGCGCCTGAAGTCACGGCAATCGGCGAGGTAATCGTGATTGAGCCGCCAGGGCAGGCTTTCGGTGCTCTTGGGCACCTGGTGGATTTCGCGCATCAGGTAACCGGAGGAGAAAGGGAATAAAGGCCCTTCCACAAGGCCTTCTGCCGGCGGGCGCGGCACCGCCACGGGTTTGCCCACGGCCTTCATGTGATTGAGCACCCGGCAGGTATAGGCGCTGGTATTGTCCGCCCGCAGCGTGAAGCTGTTGTTGAGATAGCCGAACACGAAGGTAAGGTTGGGCACGTTGGAGATCAGGCAGCCGCGATAGAAGAATTCCTCACCCCAGATGATCGGCCTGCCGTCCAGCGTCACGTCGATCTTGCCGCCCAGGCTGAGCTGCAGGCCGGTGGCGGTGACGATGATATCGGCTTCCAGCAAAGTGCCGTCATCGAGGCGGATGCCCGCGGCTTCGACCTTGTCGATATGCGCGGTGCGGATGCTCGCCTTGCCTTGCTGGATCGCTTTGAAGAAGTCGCTGTCCGGCACAAGGCACAGCCGCTGTTCCCACGGGTTGTAGGGCGGGGTGAAATCCTCTGCCTTGTAATGCTCGCCCAGTTCATTGCGCGTCATTCCGGACAGCTTGCTGGCGGCTGCCTGCGGGTTGTTGCGCGCGGCCTTGTACATCATCGCGAAGATGAAGGTGTTGACCTTGCGCGAGAGCCAGTAGGCGGGTTTGCGCGGAAGCACGCGGCGCAGGAAATTGGTCACCTTGTCGCGCGAGGGCTTGCTGGCCATCCATGTCGGCGTGCGCTGGAGCATGGTGACGTGCCCTGCGGTTTCAGCCATGGCGGGAACGATTGTTACCGCAGTCGCGCCCGATCCGATGACGACCACCTTCTTGCCGGCATAGTCGAGGTCTTCGGGCCAGAACTGCGGGTGGATCCCCTGCCCCTCGAAATCTTCCAGCCCGGCGATCTTCGCGTCATAGGGCTGTTCGTAATCGTAATAGCCGGTGGCCATGTAGAGCCAGCGGGTGCACAGCACTTCCCAGCCTTCGGATGTTTCCACGGTGACGTGCCAGAGGCCCTCATCGCCGTGCCAGTCTGCCGATTGCACACCGCAGTTATAGCGGATGCGCGAAGCGAGGCCGCGTTTGGCCACCACGTCGTCCAGGTAATCGAGGATGTCGCCGCCGGGCGCGATGGCATCGTCGCTGTCCCACGGCTCGAAGGAGAAGCCCAGCGTCTGCATGTCGCTGTCGGAGCGCACGCCGGGGTAGCGGAACAGGTCCCACGTGCCGCCAAGGCGGTCACGCTTTTCCAGCATCAGGAAGTCGCGATCAGGGCACTGGTCCTGCAGATGCGCCGCCATCGAGATGCCGGCGATGCCGGCCCCCACTATCACAACGTCAAGAACGGGGCCGGTCATATTCCTCTCGATGCGTCAGCTCTTGGCGGCTGCCTCGGTAAACATGGTGCGCGAAGGGGCGTCGGCATAATGATCCGACTTGTCGCCTTCGCCCTGCAGCGCCTTGGCGGCTTGTACCGTATTGGCCAGCAGGCAGGCAATCGTCATCGGGCCCACGCCGCCGGGGACAGGCGTGATGGCCTTGGCGTGCTGGCATTCGTCGAATGCGACGTCACCCACGAGGCGTTCCTTGCCGGTTTCCTCGTCCATGATGCGTGTGATGCCCACATCGATGATCACGGCGCCGGGCTTCACCCAGTCACCCTTCACCAGTTCCGGCGCACCGGCGGCAGCGACGATGATGTCAGCCTTGCGGGCGAGTTCGGGCAGGTTCTTGGTATAGATGTGGGTGACCGAGACGGTGCATTCGGCATCCAGCAGCAGGTTGGCGACAGGCTTGCCCACGATATTGGACTTGCCGATCACGACCGCGTCCTTGCCCACGAAATCGTCGATCACGCTTTCCAGCAAGATCATCACGCCCAGCGGGGTGCAGGGCACGATGCCACCGGTGCCGGTGGACAGGCGGCCCACGTTCACCGGGTGGAAGCCGTCCACGTCCTTTTCCGGGCTGATAGAGCGCAGCACCAGGCGCGTGTCGATATGTTTGGGCAGCGGAACCTGGCACAGGATGCCGTGGACTTCTGGGTCCTTGTTAAGCTTGTCGATCAGGGCCAACAGGTCTTCCTGCGAGGTATCTGCAGGCAGGCGGTGTTCGTTGCTGATGATGCCGACCTTTTCGCAGGCCTTGATCTTGCGGCGGACGTAGACTTCGCTGGCGCCATCGTCGCCAACAAGGATGACGGTGAGGCCCGGGCGCCTCATCCCGGCGGCGACCATATCGTCAACCTGTGCCTTGGTCTTTTCGTCCAGTGCGCGCGCTACGGCGCGGCCATCGATCTTTTCGGCCATGAAATTTCCCCGGTCGGCAGCGGCAGCGCCGGTCAGCGCCTGCCGCGCAAATTCAGTATTGTCAGTAGCTGGCTGCGGCGGCTCCCCGCCATAAGAAGGGAGCCGCCTGCAATATCAGCTGTGCTTGTCGTTATACTTGTTGATCCATTCGGCGGACGCGGTGAGCGCGCCGAAGGGGTAGAAGTGCAGGCGCACGCGGCCGTGCTGCTCGCACAGCTTGCTGTCGAGCGAGTCGACCAGCTTGTCCGGACCGGCGCTGCCGATGAGGTTGGTCAGGCTGATGCCGTACTTCTTCATCACCGAAGCCGAAGCGCCGACGCCGCAACGCTTGGCAAAGCCGAGCAGGCGCTTGATGCCGGCCGGGCCGGGAACGCCGAGGCGCACGGGCACGTCGATATTGCGGGCGCGCATTTCGGCGAGCCATTCGACGATTGCATCATCGTCAAACGCGAACTGGGTGACCACCAGCGGGGTCATGCTGTGGGCGCGAACGGCTGCGATCTTGCGCTCCATCCAGTCCCACAGTTCGGCGGGCGTGTTGTTCGGGTGGCCTTCCGGGTGGCCGCCGACGCCGACGATTTCGATCCCGTGCTTTTCCAGCAGGCCGGTTTCGATGATCTGCAGCGAATCGGAATAGGGGCCTTCCGCCTCGGGCGGGTCACCGGCGATGATGAAGACGCGCTTCACACCGGCCTTCTGGGTGATTTCGCCAAGGTACCAGTCCAGCTGCTCTTCGCTTTCGATGCGGCGGGCGGACAAATGGACGATGGGCTCGAAGCCAAGTTCGCGCACCAGCACGGCAGCTTCGACGCGCTGCGCCAGCTCTTCACCGGGCAGGAAAGTCACGGCGACCTGGGTGTTGGGGCGGATCAGCGGGGCAGCTTCCTTGAGGCCCTCGATTTCCTTCGCTGTCATTTCCAGCGAATAACCATCCACCATGTTCTCCGGATTCTTTTCCCAGTTGGGATGGATCGCGGCGTAGCTCATCGAATGTTCTCCTCTCGGCTCTCACGCGTGCGTGCGGGTGCCCTTTAGCGCCCTTGATCGTATGCACAAAGCCTCTAGCGCAAGCGGATATATTCGTATAGATGAAAATTTCACAAGAGCGAACAACCGCGAGAGAGAGCTCCTTTCAATGCTGCTTTTCCTGCCAGGCCTGATCTGTGATGCGAGCATGTATGCCCCGCAGACAGCGGCCTTTGCAGGCAGCCATGCGGTGGACTCGTATGGGATGGCCGATTCGCTGCAGGAGATGGCGCGAATCGCCCTCGCCGATGTGGACCGGCTGGGTGCCGACAAGCTGGAAGTATTCGGCCATTCGATGGGTGGCCGCGTTGCCCTCGAACTCTATCGCATGGCGCCGGAGCGGGTCAGTCGGCTGGCGCTGGTCTCCACCGGCGTGCACCCGCTTGGCGAGAACGAGCCGGCCAACCGCGAGGCGCTGAAACAGGTCGGCCATGACAATGGTTACGAGGCGCTGGTGGACCAGTGGCTGCCGCCGATGGTGGCAGAGGCCAACCGCGCCGATCCTGCAATCTACCAGCCGATGCGCGATATGTGCCTGGGCATGGGCCAGGAGGTGTTCGATGCGCAGATCAATGCGCTGGTCACCCGTCCCGAGGTGGAAGAGCTGCTGGGCCAGATCGCCTGCCCCACGCTGGTGATGACGGGCGAACTTGATGAATGGGCACCACCTGCCCAGCATGAAGGCATCGCTTCGCGCATCGCAAATTCGCAACTCGTTGTCGTTCCCGGGGCTGGACACATGATCCAGCTGGAAGCACCGGAAGCGGTCAACGAAGCAATAAGCCGCTGGCTGGAAATGCCGGCAAACTGATAGTGAGTATCTCCAGAGAGGAGCATTTTCATGAGTGACAATCTTCAGCAGAAGCTGGACGCACAGTCCAACGTGGTGGACTTCCTGCGCAACCAGCAGGTCGGCCCGAACGTCTATCCCGGCGTTCCGGCAGAATATTCCAACTGGCGCAACGAACAGCGCGCCTGGGCCAAGACCGCCGTGCTCTTCAACCAGAGCTACCACATGGTCGAACTCTATGTTCGCGGTCCGGAAGCCAAGGCGCTGCTCGAATACACCGCCATCAACAGCTTCAAGAACTTCGCCGTCAACAAGGCCAAGCAGTATGTTCCGGTGACCCCGGAAGGCTATGTCATCGGCGACGTGATCCTGTTCTACCTCGACGAGGAAGAATTCTCGCTGGTGGGCCGTGCGCCGGCCATCGAATGGGTTGAATTCCACGCCCAGTACCCGAAGGCAGACGGTTCCAAGTGGAACGTGACCGTGGAGCGTGACGAGCGCACCGCCATGCGTTCGGACGGTGTTCGCAAGAACTACCGCTTCCAGCTGCAGGGCCCCAACGCCATGAAGATCCTGAGCGAGGCCATGGGCACCGACGCGCCTGACCTGAAGTTCTTCAACATGGCTCACGTGGACATCGCCGGCAAGGACGTGATCGCCCTGCGTCACGGCATGGCTGGCCAGCCGGGTTACGAACTGTTCGGCCCCTGGGCTGATTACGCTGCCGTGCACGGCGCGCTGGTTGAAGCCGGCAAGGACCATGGCCTGGAGCTGGTTGGCGGCCGTGCCTATTCGTCCAACACGCTGGAATCCGGCTGGCTGCCTTCGCCGCTGCCCGCGTTCTTCACTGGCGACAGCCAGATGATGAAGGACTTCCGCGCCTGGGCCGGTGCCGACAGCTATGCCGGCAAGTGCTCCATCGGCGGTTCCTATGTCCCCGACAGCATCGAAGGCTACTACCTCACGCCGTGGGATATCGGTTACGGCCACATCGTGAAGTTCGACCATGACTTCGTCGGTCGCGAAGCCCTCGAAAAGATGGCTGGCGAAACCCACAAGCAGAAGGTCACGCTGGCTCTCGACAATGAAGACATGCTCCGCGTTCTGTCCTCGCTCTATGCCGAAGGCGATCGCGCGAAGTACTTCGAATTCCCGAGCGCCGTGTATGCCATGCACCCGTTTGACGAAGTGAAGAACGCTGATGGCAAAGTCATCGGTGTGTCGACCTGGGTCGGCTACTCTTCGAACGAAGGCAAGATGCTGACGCTCGCCATGCTCGACCCGGCTGAAGTCGAAATGGGCAAGGAAGTGAAGCTGGTGTGGGGCGAGCCGAATGGCGGCACCACCAAGCCGACCGTCGAGTCGCACGTCCAGACCGAGATCAAGGCCGTCATCTCGCCGGTTCCTTACTCGAACGTCGCCCGCACGGCTTACGCCGACAGCTGGCGCCAGACCGGCGTGGGCGCCAACGCCTGATAACAGTCTCCATGGGAGAGGAGGAGGGGCGGTCGCGAAAGCGGCTGCCCCTTTTCTGTTATGGCAATGGCTTGCAATGCGTTGCTTTCACGCCGACATTCCCGCTGATGTTCAAACGGATCGCCCTTGCGCTCGCCGCGCTTCTGATGTCGCTGGCAGCCAGCACGCCCGCCCTTGCCCAATCGATGGAAGGCACGTGGGATTTTCGCATCGATGGCACCACCATCTTCCGCTTCGAGATCGAGAAGAGCCCCGAAGGCGAGTGGCTGGGAGAATGGCAGCGGCCCGAGCAGTTCAACACCGATGGTGACAACTTCGCCAACATGGCGGGCGGGGTGAAAAGCTCGGACAGCATGACGGGGATCGAGTTCCTGGGGCAGGTTGAGCTGAGCTTCGATGATCCGCGCCCGGGTGCCGTGCCGGACATCTTCCGCTTCGACCTGACCGGCGATGACAGCGCCACCATGCACTATGTCGGCACCGAGCTTGCACCTTACAGCCTCGTGCGGGCCGCAGAGGAAGACGTGATAGGCGACTGGGATGCCCCGCGCATCTATCGCCGCAATCCGCCGCGGCTGTTGATCGAGGATGAGGACGAGGAAGAAGAGGAGGCCGGACTGTCGCTGGAACCGCTGACCATCCGGCGCGGACCGGTGATCAACTTCCTTGACCTGACCCCGTCCGACGCAGCTTCTGCAAGTGCAGGAGAGGAGCCTGCTGGCGCAGCGGCTGAGCAACCGGCCGCGGATGCCGAGGATGCCGTTGCCGAGGCTGCCGAGGCTGCACCGGAAACGGAGGAACCCGTCGAAGCCGAAGGCAGCTCCCTGCTCGGCGATGACTTCCTCGACGGTCTCTGAGCGCGCAACTCAGCGCGCGGAACTCTCAGCTGTCTTCGAGCAGGCTTGCGGTGCGCTCCAGCAAGTCCGCCACGCGGGCATGCAAATCGTCGTCAAACCGCACCTTGGGCACGGCCACTGACAGCGAGCCGACCGGCGTGCCACCCATGGTCACGAGGCGGGCGATACCCACGATCCCGCGCGAGAATTCCTCGTCCGTCATGGCAAAGCCGGTGTGGCGCGCTTCGGCCAGCTGGTCACGCAGACGGGCCTCGTCGGTCACGGTTTCGCTGGTGAAGGGTTCAAGCACCACTTCGGAGAAATAGCGGTCGAGGTCCTGCGGATTCAATGCCGCCAGCAGCACCTTGCCTGCAGCCAGTGCATGCATCGGCAGGCGGCGGCCCTGCGGCACCGAATAGCGCAAAGCCTGCTCGCTCGATTCGGTGACGATGGCCTCGATTTCCCACCCGTCGCGCACGAAGAAGCTGGTCGTTTCGTCCAGCTGCACGCGCAGGGTGCGCACCAGCGGCGCAGCGCGGTCTGCCAGGGTGAAGCCTTCGCTGGATGCCTGCAGCCGGGCAAGGCCCGGCCCGGCGGAGTAACGGCGCGCATCGCGGACCAGATATTCGCGATCAACCAGCGTTGAGAGAAGGTAGGAGAGGCTGGAAACGGGGATGCCCAGTGCGGTGGCGATTTCCTGCGCCACCAGCGGGCGGTTGTGCGCCACCACATATTCGATGATGTCGAGCGTACGCGTGGCCGATTTTACCTGGCTGTTTTGCGCCCCGCCAATTACCTCTGCCATCAGCCGATCCGTTCTTCCGCAATATCCGCGCCGGCGCGCAGGTTGGCGAGTTTTTTCCATGCCACTTGCGGCGCGATCTTGCCGTAGCCCGCGAAGGTGCCGAAGCCACAATCGCTGCTGGCGATCACCCGGTCCTTGCCAACGAAGTCGGCAAAGCGTTCGATCCGCTGGGCAATCAGCTCGGGCGTTTCGATGTAGTTGGAGCAGCTGTCGATAAAGCCGGGCGCGAGCACCTTTCCGGTCAGATCGGCATCCCGCCATACCTTCCATTCATGCTCATGCCGCGGGTTGGCGTGCTCGAATAGGATAGTGGCGGGGCGCGCAGAAAGCACCACGTCCATGATCTTTTCCAGCGGAATGTCATGGTCGTGCGGGCCTTCGTAATTGCCCCAGCACACATGCATGCGCATCTGCTGCGCCGGAATGTCCGCCGTCGCCTCGTTCAGCGCATCGACATTGGCCTGGATGGTGGCGAGGAATTCATCGTCGCTCATGTCCTGATAACCGGTGTGGCGGCTCATCGCCAGGTCCGGGCAATCCAGCTGCACCTGCAGGCCGGCCGCGGCTGTGGCTTCATATTCGGGGCGCATCGCGGCCACCAGGTCTGCCAGATAGGCTTCATGGCTGGGATAATACTGGTTGGGCTGGAACGCCGTGATCAGGCCCGGCGAAGCGGTGTTGAGGAACGCCTTGGCCCCATCTCCGTGCCGTTCGAGAGCAGTCTTGAAGCGGCGGATATCATCATGCAGCGGCTGCAGGTTCACCAGTTCCACCTTGTCGATGGCGGAGGCGCGGGTGAATTCCTGGCTGCCCATGATCGCGGCCAGCTTCTTGGCAAGTTCGGGTTCTGCGGCAAGGTCCAGCGCGGGTTTGCGCGGCGTGTGGCCGCCAAAGCCGGAAAGGCGCTCGATGATATAGGTCGAATAGCCGACCTTGCCGAGCTCGCCATCGCTCACGATCGAAACGCCTGCGGCCACCTGCTGCTGCACGGCTTCATCCACCGCCGCCTGCGCGACGCGGTCAAACTCGGCGGCATCATACTCCTCCCCCTTGTCACGGGCGAGCAACAGGGGAACAAGTTCGGGGCCGCGGGGAAGACTGCCGACGTGGGTAGTTTCGATCACCAGAAACAGTCTCCTTGGATAAATGGAGACTGCCTTCTTTCATATATGCGAAATTAACGCAAGGATGAAACCAGTGCTATTCTGCCGGTTTCACACGCTTTTGTTTACGGCACGATGGCACAGCCGACGCTGGCGATCTTGCCGCCTTCAAGGTGGTAATGGATGTACTGCCGCATCTCCTGCACGTCGCCCTTCGCGATGGGGAAGAACTGCTCCATCCCGTTGGCGTCCAGCACTTCCCGGGTCAGGTCCCTGAAAGCTTCGATCCGGATGATGCCCTCCACTGCTGCCAGCTCGTCAGACCCGGCAAACTTCTCCACCGTGACGGTTTCCGTGACATAGGAATGCAGGAAGCTGTAGAAATCCTTCAACTGCTGGCGGGTGGTGATTTCGATGCCGAAAAAGGCCATGCGCGGTGTATCGTTATAGAAATCGAACACCGCGTCATAATCGCGGGTATTGAAGGCTGCAGCGTAACGTTCGTAATCTTCGCGTGTCATCGGGTGATACCTCTCCTTGCGCGCCATCGTAACGATCGTTAGCAAGGCAGCAAGAGGACCCTTCGACAAAAGCTCAGGGTGCGCGGGAGAGTTTCATGAGTGACGGTGCATTCGATTATATCGTTGTGGGTGGCGGCAGCGCAGGTTGCGTGATGGCTGCGCGCCTTAGCGAAGACGGCAAGGACAACGTGCTGCTGCTGGAAGCGGGCGGGCAGGACGATCACCCGCTGATCCGCATGCCGCTGGGTTTCCTGCGCGCCATGACCAGGCCCGAATTCAACTGGCCCTACTGGACCGAGGAAGAGCCCCACCTCAATGGCCGCCGCATGCCCTTGCCGCGCGGCAAGGTGATGGGTGGCTCCGGCTCGATCAACGGGATGTTCGCCATGCGCGGCCATCCGGCGGATTATGACCAGTGGGCGCAGATGGGTGCACGCGGCTGGTCCTATGCCGATTGCCTGCCTTACTTCCGCAAGATGGAGAACAGCTGGCGGGGCGAAAGCGAATATCACGGCGGCAGCGGCCCGCTGCGCGTGCGCCCGATCGACAGCCCCTATCTTGTACACGAAGAAATGATGGCCACCGCCGAAAACGCCGGCTTTGCCACCACGGACGATCTCAACGGTTCGCAGCCCGAGGGCTTTGCTCGCGGCGAGCAGACGGTGGACGATCGCGGCCGCCGCGCAAGCTCGGCCAGCGCCTACATCAAGCCCGCGCTGGGCCGCCGCAATCTCGATGTGCGCACCGGCGTTCTGGTTCGCCGCGTGGTGTTCGAAGGCAAGCGTGCCGTGGGCGTGGAAGTGGAAGGCAAGGACGGCAGCACCAGCATCGTGCGCGCCCGGCGCGAGGTCGTGCTGTCCGGCGGCACCTACAACTCGCCGCATTTGCTGATGCTGTCCGGTATCGGCCCGGCAGAGCACCTGAAGGACCACGGCATCACCGTGCTGCATGACAGCGTGGGCGTGGGCCGCAATCTTCAGGAACACCCGACGTGCAGCCTCGAGTTCGAAGCGCTGAAGAAGGTCACCTTCCTGCGCCAGCTGCGCTGGGACCGGCTGGCCTTCAACGCCATCCGCTGGGCGCTGACGGGCACCGGCACGCTGGCCGGCCAGCTCAACAGCTGCAACGTGGTTGTGCGCACGGCGGACCATCTGGAACGGCCCGACATGCAAATCATGGTCAACCCCATCCGCTTCGATGCGCAGACCTGGTTCCCGCTGCTGAAGCCCGAGCAGGACCATGTGTTCTGGGCCGGCGTGGTGCAGCTGCACCCCGAAAGCCGCGGCTGGGTGGAACTGAAGAGCAACGAACCGAAGGATATCGCCTCGGTCACGCTTAACATCATGAGCGAGGAGGCTGACCTTGCGCAAATGCGCCGCGCCATCCGCACCACGCGCAAGATCTATCGCACCGATCCGATGGGCCAGCTGGTCGGCGCCGAACGTGCGCCCAGCGCGGGCGCGGAAAGCGATGACGAGCTGAACGACCTCATTCGCAACACCTGCTATGTCGGCATGCACCCCACCAGCACCTGCGCCATGGGCATGGGTGAAAGAAGCGTGGTGGACGAGGAATGCCGCGTGATCGGCGTCGAGGGCCTGCGCGTGGTCGATGCCAGCGTGATGCCCACCGTGCCGGGCGGCAACACCGCTCTGCCTACCACCATGGTTGCGGAAAAGGCGGCAGACGCGATGCGCGGCCGCAAGCTGGAGCCAGCCGAACTGCCCGCGGACAAGGCCGCATGAGCCGCAGCGCAACCGAAGAGGCGAATCTGCAGCTGGTGCTGGACATGTTCCGCGACGTGCTGAATCCGATGGATTCGGGTGTTGTCGATCGGTACATTTCGGCAGACTACATCCAGCATAACCAGGCAGCCCAGCCGGGCCGCGAGGGGCTGAAGGCCTTCCTCGACATGATCCGCGGGCAGACGCCCGAAGCGGTGCACGATGTGAAGCGCGCCTTCGTCGATGGCGACCATGTCACCGTGCATTACCACGTACGCCGATGGCCGGATGACCTTGGCTGGGCAGTGATGGACATCTTCCGCATCGAGGATGGCATGATCGCCGAACACTGGGACGTGATGCAGGACGTGGTCGAAGGCGGGCCCAATCCCATCGGGCCTTTCTGAAATTCCAACACGCGAGGGGAGAGAGCGTGGCAAACCGTTTTGAAAACAAGATCGTGCTGGTGCTGGGCGGCAATTCGGGCATGGGCCTTGCCGCCGCGCAGGCCTTTGCTGCCGAAGGCGCCAAGGTCCACCTGACCGGCCGCAACCGGCCAACCATCGATGAAGCCGTGGCCAGCGTGCCGGGCTCTGTCGGCTACCAGTCGGACATCGCCGATATCGCCTCTACCGAAGAGGTGGTTGCCAAGGTCGAGGCGGCGGATGGCCGGATCGACGTGCTCTACATCAATGCCGGGGTTGGCGGCTTTGCCCCGCTTGAAGGCATTACCGAGGAAGACTGGGACTTCGTCCAATCGATCAACCTGAAAGGCTGTGTCTTCGCGCTGCAGAAGGCGGTGCGGATCATGGGCGAGGGCGGCTCCATCGTCGTCACAGGCTCCATTGGTGCGCATGGGCCGCTCAACGGCAATGGCACCTATGCTGCTGCCAAGGCAGGCCTAGCGATGGCCATGCGGGTGTTCGCGCGCGAGCTGCTGCCGCGCAAGATCCGCCTCAACATGGTCAGCCCCGGTCCCATCGACACACCGCTGCTTCACCGCAACCCCGGTATGGGGCCGGAAGACGTGGAGAAACTTAAGGAGATGATGATCGAAAACATCCCCATGCACCGCATGGGCGAAAGCGAGGAAGTGGCGCGCACCGTGCTGTTTCTGGCGAGCGACGAAGCCAGCTTCATCACCGGCGAGGATATCCTTGTCGATGGCGGCCTGATCAAACTGAGTTGAGACAAGATATGACCGAATTTTCCGACACCACGCCCTTTGCAGGCCCGTTCTCCACGCTGGACAATCCGCGGATGGAGTTCGTCATGGAAGTGCGCCTTACATTCCCCGAGGTCTACACCATTGCCCCGCATCCCAATGGCGGCATGCGCACCGCCGTGCTGGTAAAGGGTGGCACTTTCGAAGGCCCGCACCTGAAGGGCCGCGCCGTTCCCGGATCGGGCGGTGACTATGCCTATTTCCGCCCGGACGACACCGCCGTGTTCGATGCTCGCTACCTGCTGGAAGAGGATGACGGCACGATCATCATGCTCAACAACAAGGGCTTCCTGTGGGGCCGCAAGCCGGACACGATGGCGCGCATCCGCGACTGGGCCTTCAACAACGGCGAACCCGTGCCGCACGAGGAATATTACCTTCGCGGCAACCCCACCTTCGAATGCCCGGTGGGCAAGCATGACTGGCTGACCAAGCACGTCTTCATCGGTGTGGGAGAGCGCAAGAGCGACGGCAACCTGCTGCGCTATTACGCGCTGGTATAGCTTGCCTTGCGGCCGGCGCTACGGTGCTCCGGCAAAGCAGCACGCCATATTGCGGCATCCGGTGTAGCGGGTTGGCTAGGCTTTGCCGGCCAGGAAAAACGACGCGATAATTGCGGCAAACGCCGCGCGTTGCATCCAGCGATGAGCCGTGATCTCGGCGCTCAATGTCTGGTCAGCCAGGTCCTTGTGGTTTCCCCACAGGATGAAATGATGCAGCGCGTGGTACTGGAAGATCGAGCCTCGCTGTATCTCCAGAAAGCGTTGCGCGTGCCGATCGATCATCCGGTCGCGGATCTTGCGGTAACTGAAGTAGTGCGCGCTGGTCATCACCAACAGGGTGGCGATCAAGAGCGCCTGCCAGAAGCTCACTCGGCAGCTTCTCCACCCCCATCGTCAAAGCTAAAATCGAGGCGTGGCTCCCATCGGGGATACTGCTCCATCGGCAGGCCGCTTTCGGCAATCACCACGCGGTGCGCGAACTTCCATGTCCCGTCGACCTTCACCAGTTTGTCATACTCGCGGCCCTGTTCGATGATCACCGGCGGGGCGCTGATGTCGGGGTTGCCGATGCCGGTCCAGATGAATTGCGCGGTGGCCGTGTCCCCGTCCACTTCGATCACCGGATTGGACAGGATCATGTGGAACGGCCCACCCTGGTTCGATGCGCTGCTCTCGTCTCCGCCTATATCGGCATAGAGCGCCTCGATCTCCTCGCGACCGGTCGCGATGTTGCCGTTCACGTCGAACACTGCATCTTCGGTGAAATATTCGTCAAAAGCGCTGGCATCGCCGCCGCCCAGATGCGCGTAATATTCGGTGACCATGTCCTCGATGGCGACACGATCGAGCGTGGCCTGCATGTCGCTGTCGACCTGCACTTCTACCTCGCCGCATGCCGCCAGTGACAGCAGACCCAGTGCGGCAGCGCCGCCGGTGATGGCTTTCATGATACTCTCCCTCTCCCTTTTGCGCGGATCATGCCATCTGCCGCGCCATTGGCAAGAGCGGGGGAGGGTCAGAGCCCGGCGGCCTTGCGCAGGTCCTCGTCATAGACGGAGAATTCGCGGCCGAGGAAGGCATCGGCTTCCGGCGAGCACAGCCATGCCACAACCCGTGCAGGCTCTTCGGGTGGCACCATGATGTCCAGCGGGGGCAGGGTTTCGGGCGGCAACCCGCTGTTCTGCAATTCGGCCTGCATTTCCGTATCGACGATACCCGGCTGGAAGCCGAAGGCGCGAATGCCCTTGTCGCCATATTCGGTGTGCAGGCTGAGCGTCGCCATGGCGAGGCCGGCCTTCGATACAGAATAGATGTTCATGCCGGGGATGGTGTGCTGCGCCGCGCCGGAACTGACATTCACGATGGTGCCGCCACCGGCCTCGATCATCCGGGGAACTGCCATGCCGGCCAGGTGGATCGGTGCGAGAAGGTTCACGTCAAGGCATTCGGCAAGGTCGCGGTCATGCTTTTCGTGCAGCAGCTCCAGCCCGCCGGTGACAGCTGCATTGTTGATCAGGAAATCGCAACCGGGCGCCATCACCTTGGCCATGGCATCGAGCTTTCGCACGTCCACAGCATGACCGGTCACGCCTTCGGGGTGGCCCAGCGCCTGCATCGCCCTGTCAACGCTGGAAATGCTGCGCCCGGTAAAGGCGACCTGCGCCCCTTCTGCGGCGAGCAGCCTGACGATCTCGCACCCCATCCCGCGCGATCCGCCTGTAACCACCGCGCGCTTGCCCGAAAGTTTGCCCACTCGCTTTCCTCCCCTACTACCTGAGGTTGCCACTATGCCGCAGCCAGTCTCGCTTGGCGAGGGCAACGCGGGCATGGGGGGTGATGGCATTAGCCGGCGCCGCCGCTGATCATGCAGCCGAGGAGTTGCAGTAAAAATCATAAAATCAATTGTTTACCGCACAGATATTGTGCAGCAAAAGTTATCCACCCCGGCTATTTACCTAACTTGCGGCTTGGATTAGCCTCCGCTGCGCATCCGGTGGGACACCGGAGCGGTAGAGAACAAGAATAGTCCGCATCGAGGGGGAGTTTTCAATGTCTGCATATCTTGCGCTTGCAGTATCGGTCGGCGTTCTGGCCGTGCTGGATACCTGGTTGTTCGTCGGCCCGCTGGCCAGCACTGCACTGGCTGGACTGGTGTGGATTTCGTTCGTTGCATGGGGGTGCCATTTCCATTCCGGAGCCGGGGTGAAGGGCATGACCACGGCGATGATTGGCATGACCTTTGGTGCCATCGTCGGCATGGCAGCGGTGATGGCCGCATCTGGCCCGCTGGCGGGCATGGGCGTGATGGCTGCACCGATCGCGGTGGGCCTTGGCGCTTTCGTGATCTGCCTTGCCAGCGCGGTGAACCTGCTCAGCACGATTCCGGCCAGCGTCTATGGCTTTGCCTCCATCGCAGGCCCGATCCTGCTGCAGGACCGCAGCCCGACGGAAGCACTGGTGCCTGTGGCGATCGCCGCAATCATCGGTGCCGTCTTCGGCTATGCATCCGAACTGCTGGCCAACCTGCTGACCAAGAAGGGCGGCGCTGCCGAGCCTGCCGAATAAGAGCCTTGGTGTTCGCACAGAGAAGGGCCGGGAAGCATCTGCCTCCCGGCCCTTTACTTATGGCAGGGCGTCACGATGCCGACTGCTTAGACCTGGTGGATCCCGCCGCCTAGTCCTGAATGCCGGGGGCGGTCGAAAAGTCCGGCCGGCCGCGGAAGGCGAGCAGCGGCCAGTAATAGCGGCGCCATGGCCAGATCAGCACGGCGTTGAAGATGATCGTCAGCGCGCCGAAGGTGTATTCCACCGTCCCCACTTCGAGCACGAAGTTCCAGTAGACGATCACGAGATTGATCGGCAGCACCGCGATGGCGGCAAGCGGCATGAAGCGGTTGGACAGGATCGCCAGTCCCAACGCGATTTCCGCCACCTTGACCCAGAACATCAGCCCGCTTTCGATCAGGGCGACCGAGAAATCGATGGCTTCCTGTTCCTGGCCCAGCGGTTGCCACGAAGGATCAATCATCGGCATGACACCGGAATAGACCCACCAGCCGCCGAAGATCAGGCGGCTGAAGTGATAGATCCACTTGATCGTGGGGCCGGGCAGCCGGTCTGCTGCCGGCGTGTTACCGGTCACCTGACGGGTACTCCCGATTCCGGCTCCTCGCCGCGCGCGCGCCAGGTGGCGGCACGCTCTTCGGCGAAGCGCGGTGATGTTGCGGTGATATAGCCGCGGATCTGCACATTGCCTTCATGGCAGGCATATTCGAAGATCTCGTAATCGGAATCCCGTTCCCACGGGAAGTCCACCTTGTAGGTACCTTCCATCACCAGCGGGTCCTCGATCCATGCTTCGTAATGGACCTGGTCGGGGTTCATCATGGTCAGGCGCTCGGTGATTTTCATCTGGTCCGAGTTCGGCGCTGGTCCGGCAGAGCGGCCGGGACGGAAGTTGGTGGTCTCGATCACCAGCGTATCGCCTTCCCAGTGACCGACCGAATACCCCAGATCGAACTGCACATCGGGTGGCGGGGCCTCGCGCCCGTCAAGATAGACCAGCCGGGTTTCGTGGATCATCTCGATCGTGATCGCGACAAGGCCGGGAGCCTGCGTCACGCGGATGCCCATGTTGTAGACAGCGGGCAGCATCGCGCCCGGCAGGCCGCGCGTCAGGCAGCGGTCCATGATGCCGAAATCGTTCATGCCCTCGAACACATAGGTGTTCCAGCTGGTCCTCTCGTTCGCGGCATTCTGGCGGCCAAGCTCGGTCAGCGGCGGATACTGGCCGTTGGCAGGCTCCACGATCAGCGAGGTCTGGCGCAGCGGCAATTGCCGCTCGTTCCAGTGGCCCATCGCCATCATGTTGGCCTGCTCTTCTTCGGCATAGCGCTCCATGTCGGCTTCGGCGCGGGCGAAGGCGCTGTTGTATTCCTCGTCAGTCATGAAGGCACGGGTGCCGAAATTGCCGGGCCGCACGCGCGGCGTGGCGGACAGGTAATCGAGCGGCCACATGCCGCGCAGGTCCGGATCGCCCCATGCTGTGCGTGGCACTTGCCAGCCCTCGGGCGGGGCATCGAAGCGCGCTTCCATCTGTTCGACGGTGGTATCGTCATCCTGCGCTGCGGCAGGAATGGCAGGCAAGGCACAAAGGCCCAAGCCCAATGCTGCTATCAGCAGTCCTCTTTTCATCAGCCCTCTCCCTCTGATCCAAAGAGTATGCCGCAGCCCCGCCACGTGGCAAGGGCCGCGGCCTACAAGCGGTGCGCTTATTTCACCTTGCTGGCATCCAGCTTGGCGCGCGACACCCATGTGCCGTGGACTTGACTGCGCAGCGGCAGGCCGGTTCGGGCCTTGGCGATGGGGCCTTTCTCGACCGCGTCGGCCTCCACCAGCCACAGTTCGGACGAGTAGTCCGCCGGATTGCCACCCGGAGGGCCGTTGGGAACGTCGATCACCATCAGCAGCCAGCCGCCGTGGTCAGGATCGGACGACGGCACATGCGCGGGTTCGCTGATCGCGGCACCTGGCGGGGTTTCCATCGCGGTGATGCGGCCATTGCCCGGCTCGATCCGCAAAAGGCAGTTGAAGTTCGCGCCCACCGGGCCACCCAGCATGGGCGGGCCCTTCGCTTCGGGGTTCATCGAAAGATACCATGCGCGGTTATAAGGGCGGCCCTGGTCTGCATCGGCAAGGCGGCACAGGTCTCCTGGAGGGCCGAGCGGGCGCTCCTGAATTTCCGGTGCGTCCTTGCTCATGTCCAGCGTCCAGCGGGTCAGCGCGCCCTGGATGTCCTGCTGCTCGACATGCACACCGCCAGCTTCGCGCATGAAGGCGAAGGCGTTGGTGTTGGTCAGGCACAGGTCGATGTGGACAAGCTCGCCATCGTCATAGGCGTTCACCTCGTGGAAGCAGGACACACCCTTGGGCCCTTCGATCCACTTGATTTCCGACACGTCGCCATAACGCGGCATGATGCCGATGTAGCTCGGCAGTTCCTGATCGTGCGCCCAGTGCGCGCCACCAGCCTTCAGCCGGTCCATGTCTGCCAGCGTGGGGAAGATCGGCCAGATGGCGTATTTCTCGGTGATCACGAAGTCGTGGATGCTCGAGCAATAAGGCTGGTCAAACCACTGCTCCTTCACGAGGTTGCCGTCCTTGTCGGCAATGCAATAGGCGACATCCAGCGAACACAGCCCGCCGGCTTCATAGCCGAAGAAGAACAGCTCGCCGGTTTCAGGATCGATACGCGGGTGCGCGGTGAAGGTCTCGCTCTTCAGCTTGCCTTCGTAATCCCAGCGGCCAACGGTTTCCAGCGTATGCGGGTTCACCTCGTATCCGCGGCCGTCTTCCTTGGTCATGAACAGGCGGCCGCCGTGCCACACCGGGGTGGTGTTGGCGACCGTACGATCCTTGCCTTCAACGCTGGGATCATCGGTAAAGGGGTTGCGATAGCGGCCAAACAGGGCGCGGCGCGCTTCCTTTTCCGCCAGATAACGTTCGGTCTCGACATATTTGATGTCGAAATCCACCGCTCCCTTGGTGATGTTGAAGCGCGCGATCATGCCATCGTGGTTGAGGGCAACGTCATCGTCGAACATCGGCGCGTGGGTGTTGTCCGGCACGGCCCGGAAAAAGGCGCCTTCCACCTCTTCAGGGATCTCGCCCTCTACCTCAAGATTGCGAACGGACATCTCCACACGGCGGGGCGTGTTCGTGCCAATGAAGTGAATTGTCTGCGGAAAGGCGGTCATGCCTTCTTGTCCTCCCATGTGATTCCTCGACATAACGCTAACAGGTGTTACGGTTGGCGCAAACAGCCATTGCGGCATTACGGGGGTTGAGGTGCAAGATAGCGCGGCAAAGAAAAAAGACGATCAGGCAAACGCCGGGATGACCTTCCGGGGCGGCGTGCTGCATGACCTGTTGAAGTTGCAGAACCGGCTGATGGCCCCGTTCAGCACGCATCTTGCGCATCGCTATCGCATTTCGCTGAACGAATTTCGCCTGCTGATGAGTATCGGCACACTGGGCCGGACAGCCAGCCATGAAGTGGCAGAGCTGACCGGCGTGAACGTGATGAGTGTCAGCCGCGCGGTCGCCACCCTGCAGCGTGATGGCCGCGTGCATGTGGAGCGCGATGCCGCCAACCGCCGCCGCAAGTGGCTGACGCTGACCGAGGAAGGCGAGCGGCTGTACAAGGTGATGCGCCCGCAAAGCGAGAAGGTGGCGGATTACCTGTTTTCCGAACTCGACGATGGCGAACTGGCCAAGCTGGGCGACATGATCGACCGGCTGATCGCCAAGCTGGAAGCAACCGACGAGCAGGGCCGTTCGGTCTTCCTCGAAGCGACCAAGCCCGAAGAGTGACAGCAGCCGGCCGGCGCAGATCCCCGAAGCCCGCTATGATGGACGCGAAGGCGGCTGGCGATTATGGCTGGCCGCATGAGCTATGCACCACACGCAATGGGCGAACATGATCGCCGCGCTGTCGAGGCGGATGTCGCCCGGCTGATCCAGGAATATACCTGGGCGAATGACGCGCAGGACTGGCACAAATGCGCCTCGCTCTACACCGAGGATGCGGTTTTCCGCAGGCCCAGCGGCGGCGATGCCATAGTCGGACGGCAGGCAATCCTTGACGGGTTCCTTGCGCGCCCCGCACGTGCCCAGCGTCACACCATCGCCAACATCCTTGTCGATGTGCAAGGCCCCGCCACGGCCAGCGCCAAAAGCGTGATCGTGCTCTACATGGGCGATGTGCCCGAAGAAGGCGGCCTGCCGGTGCAGGATGCCAAGAGCCCGCTGATCGGCACCTTCACGGACCGCTGCGTGCTGACGCCCGACGGCTGGCGCTTTGCCGAACGCGTCGGCGCGCTGGACTTCCGGCCTTAAGCCACCGCCTCGGCCTCTTCCCTGGCCTCCTCGCGCGGGCGGACGAGCAGGGCGCTGCCCACCAGCAGCGCCATCAGCACGCAAGCAGTGGCCGGAATTGCGGCAACGCCAAGGAACACCTGCGGCGGCACTTCGGCAGCCAGCATGGCCGCGCCAAGCGGCGGACCGGCAAAGGCACCGATGCGCGCCACCAGCACGCCCATGCCCACGGCAGAGGACAGCAACCGAGCGGGGAACAGGTGTGCAGCCAGGCCGGGCAGCACCATGCCGCCGGCATTCGCGCCGCCAACACCAACCATCAGCAGCATGGTCCAGCGGGTCTGGTCAGGCGCGGTGAGCCAGATGGCGATGAAGCTCAGTGCCATGGAGCCGAACAGCAACATCAGTGCCGGGCCCTTTTTCCAGTTGTCGACCAGGAAGCTTGCACCAATGCCGATGGCGAGACCGGCGAGGTTGGCGACACCGGTCACCTGTGCAGCCACGTCCAGCGTCAGGCCTGCTTGGGGCAGCACGGTCGGCAGCCATGAATTGAGCAGGTAGAGGTTCAGTGCGTTGAGCCCCAGGATCACCGCAAATACCCCGAACGGCAGCAGCCACGGAGACTTGAACAGCATCAGTTGCGGCAGCTTGCTGCCATCGGCCTTTTTTTCGGCGGGCTTGGCGTCCTTGGGAGGACCGCCCTCGAGCACGCCCATCATCAGCACGGCCAGCACGACGGCAAAACCGCCGCAGACATAGAACAGTCCGTGCCATTGCGCTGCGTCGATGATCGCCGGTGCTGTTACGCCAGCTAGGAACAGGCCGAGCGGGATGCCGGCGGAAACGACTGCCATCACCGTGGCGCGAAGGTGCGGGGGCGCAATTTCACTCGACAGCGCACTGACGTTGGGCAGGCAGGCGCCCAGTGCGAAGCCGGTCATGAAGCGCCATACTAGGAAGCCTGTTGTGGTTGTTGCGGTGGAGGTGGCGAGGGTGAACAGGCCGGTGGCCAGACAGCCCAGCACGATCAGCGCGCGCCTGCCGAACCGATCCCCCAGCGGAGCGAGCGTTGCGCCGCCCGCGCCAATGCCGACGAGGATGCCCGTCAGCACCCAGCCGAAATTGGCCGGTTCCAGCCCCAGCGCTTCTTCCAGCCGCGGCACAGCGATGCCCATGGCGGCAATGTCGAAGCCTTCCATGATGAAAACACCCGCCAGCAAGGCAAGCGCAAGCAGATTGCGTGGACTGATCATTCTCTCTCCCATCAGCACCGTTCATGCTGAGCTTGTCGAAGCATCGTTCTTGTTTTCTGGCGGCTGGTCAAAGGAAAAAGCAGTCCTTCGACAGGCTCAGGACGAACGCCTGCTGGTTAAATTCCGTCCCACGGGCTAGGCATGCGATAGGGCACGGTGAGGAAATCCGCTTCCACCTGCGTGATCGCCCCGTCCACGATCTTGAAGGCTTCGGCGAGGTAATAGGAATGCGGACGGCGCACCGGGCTTTTCGCCAGCGTGCCATCAGTCAGTTCATATTCGCCCAGCGCGCCCGAATGATCGATAAAGCCGTAGGCAAGCACAATGCCCTGTTCCACGTCCACCAGCGGGAAGCGGCGGGCGCGCAGCTCGTCATCATAGCGATACCAGCCGAGCGCGAACTGTTCCTCGCAACCAAGGCGCGCCACGGGCAGGGGGAAGTCCTTGTTGTTCGTGGTCTGCACCCCGTTTTCCACCCGGTTGCATGTCGGTGAGAAGACGGTGTTGATCGTGCCGTCATTGCGTTCGATGGTCTCGAAATAGCCATTGGCCACGCGCACCAGATCCTCGCGGCTCATGCGCTTTTCTTCCGGCACAGGCGCAAGCATCGCGGGTTTGTCCACGTAGAATTGCGGGCCGAAGGGAAAGCCTTCGTCCTTGTTACGCGCGACCACGGTTTCCACCCCGCGGGCAAGGCCATCCGCGCCGACCTGCAGGCGGATGCAGCACGGGTTGAGCGCGTCGGTTTCCTCGATTGCGGTAAACACGGCCACTTCCCCAGCCTCGGGGTCTGCCATGTAAAGGCGATAATTGTGGAGCGATGTCACCGTGTTCCAGCAGCCGTCACCGGCATCCAGCACCACGTTGTTTTCGGTGTTGAATACCTCCGCGGCCAAGGGTGCGGCACCGATGGTACGCGCCGCAAGGGCGGATAGGTAGGCATCCATGATGCCGTAAAGTTTCTCGCGACTGGTCATGCCTTCAATCCCCCCTTCACTTGACTTGCAAGCCTGCTACCTCAAAAGTAACGTTCGTTAAAGTCGCTTGGGAATCGCGACTGGGGAGAGGGAATGGATCCGCGCGGAAAACTCGCCGTCGTAACTGGCGGCAACTCTGGGCTTGGCGCAGGGGCGGCCAAGGGCTTGCTTGCTGCCGGGGCAAATGTCGTGTGCCTGGACGTGGCGGGTGAAGCGCCTGCCGGGGCACAGTTCATCCACTGCGATGTTTCCGATGCTGCTTCGGTCAAAGATGCCGTGCAGCAAGTCGTCGATACGAACGGTGCGATCCACATCCTGCTCAACAACGCCGGCATCGGCGGCACTGGCCCCATCGCCACGGCAGACGGCCCCGGTGACATGGAGAGTTTCCGCCGGATCATCGGGGTAAACCTCCTGGGCGCTGCGCAAGTTGCTGCCGAAGTGGCGCACCGCATGATCGGCAACGATCCGGACGGGCTGGATGGCGAACGCGGTGTGATCGTCAACACATGCTCCATCGCCAGCTTCGAAGGGCAGGAAGGCATGGGTGCCTATACCGCCGCCAAGGCCGCACTGAAGGAGCTGACGCTGGTGTGGGCGCGGGACCTGTCGCGGCATGCGATCCGCGTGAACGGCGTGGCGCCGGGTTTCATGGCGACGCCCATGGTGGCCATGCTGCCGCCCGATTTCGTGGAAGAGCTGCTTTCCGATGTCGAATTTCCCAAGCGCGCCGGCACGGGCGAGGACTTCGCCGCCGCAATTGATTTCCTGATCCGCACCCCGCTGGTAAACGGCGAGGTGCTGCGCCTTGATGGTGGGGCTCGTCCGCCTGCCCGCACCCAATGGGCCGCAACGCAACAAGGATGATGTGCAATGGCTGAACTACGCCTTCCACCCGATTTCACCCTGCAGAAACTGACACAGGCGCAGCGTGCATTCGAAAGCGTGCTGGGTGCGAACAAGGTCTTCTTCGAGGAGCTGGATCGCAGCACCTATACGGACAAGTTCGCGGTCAACGACGACGCACATCATGCTTCCGGCGCAGTTGCTTGCGAGACGGTGGAGGAAGTGCAGGCAGTGGTGCGCATCGCGAACCAGTACCGCCTGCCGCTGTTCCCGATCGCGCGCGGCAAGAACCTGGGTTACGGCGGCAACGCACCGATGCTCGAAGGTTCGGTCGTGCTGGACCTGTCGCGGATGAAAAAGATCGAGTTCGACGAGGAGCTGGGAACGGTCATCCTCGAACCGGGCGTCGGTTTTTATGACCTCTACGATTACATCCAGCGCAACAACCTGCCCTACTGGCTTTCCACCCCCGGCAACAGCTGGGGTTCGGTCATGGGCAATGCGCTGGATCGCGGCGTGGGCTACACGCCTTATGGCGAGCACACGAAGAACATCTGCGGCCTGGAGGTGGTGCTGCCGGATGGGGATCTGGTCCGCACGGGCATGGGTGCCTTCTCCAACGCCCCGACATGGAGCGCCTATCCCTTCGGCTTCGGTCCGGGGTGGGACCAGATGTTCGTCCAGTCCAACTTCGGTGTGGTCACCAAGATGGGCATGTGGCTGATGCCGGAACCGGAAAGCCTGATGGGCATGGATGTCGAATTCGACAAGCCGGAAGACCTGAAGGTGATGATCGACACCATCGCCCCGCTACGCCGGGAACGCGTGCTGACGCAAAGCCCGTCGATCGGCAACTGGATGCGCGCCGCTGCCGTGCTCACCCGCCGGACCGACTGGACAGACGAGCCGGGCGCGATTTCCGACACGGTGATCGATGCCATCCGCAAGCAGTTCAGCATCGGCTGGTGGGGAGTTTCCCTGCGCCTCTATGGCCGCGAGGACGTGAACAAGGCTGCCTACAAGATTCTTGAAGAGGCAATGGGCAATGCCGGGCCGATGGCGATCAAGCCCACCAGCTGGGTTCGCGGCGAACCGCTGGAATATACCGGCTGGACCGGCACCCCGCTGACCTTCCCGATGCAGAACGTGAACTGGTATGGTGGCCGCGGCGGCCACATCGGTTTCAGCCCGATCATCGAGCAGAATGGCGACAAGGCGCTGGCGCAATTCCAGCGCACCTATGCCCGCTACAAGGAATATGGCGTGGACTACCAGGGCAGCTTCGCATTCGGCGAACGCCACCTCACTAATGTCAACGCCATGGTCTTCAACAAGGACGATCCGGCGATGATGGCAAAGATCGATCCGTTCTTCCGCACGCTGGTGGCCGATGCAAAGGAACAGGGTTACGGCGAGTACCGCACGCACCTTGATTACATGGATCTTGTCGCCGGTAGTTATGACTTCAATAACAATGCTTTGCTGCGCCTGAACGAGAAGGTGAAGAACGCCCTTGATCCCAACGGCATCATCGCTCCGGGCAAGAGCGGCATTTGGCCAAGAAACTTCGCCGGGGAGCGCGGACAATGAGGAAATTTGCTGCACCTTATGCTGCGCTGCTTGCTGCAGCATTCTCGCTTGCTGCATGTAGCGGCGGTGAAGGGGCTGGGGGCGAAGATGCTGCCGCTGGTGGCCCTCCGCCTATGCCCCAGCCGATCACCATGGCCCAGCGCCCCGAAGCAACGGGCGGTGAAGCCAAGTATGTCGAATATTGCATCATGTGTCACGGCCCCAACGGCATGGGCACCGGCCTGCTGGGCCGCCGGATGGAGGTCTCGCTGCTCGAAGCGCGGGACAATCTGACGGCTGATTACGTCATCTCCGCAGCGCGCCTGGGCATCGGCAACATGCCTGCTATTCCGCGCGGTGAAGTGTCGGACGAGGACTTGCAGGCCATTGCGGATTATCTCGCGGCTGGTCCCCACGCCGAAGCACCGGCAGGAGGCCCGCAATGAAGGTTTCTCGCCGTGGAATGATGCTTGGCGCGCTCGCCGTGCCGACAGTCGCCGGCCTTGCCAGTTGGCAGTGGAAAACGGGCGGCAACGCGCTGCTGCTGCATGATGACAGCCTGATCGCTGGCCGCCGTTTTGCAGATACTGGCCGCGCGGCTGGTGCCACGACGCGCGCGATCCATGGCGATCCGGTACGCTTCGGGCGCGAGGTGCTGGCCAGCAAGCCCGCGCTCGTCGCGGGGGTCAGCCGCCATGCCGAAGCGCTGTTGCTGGGCGAAGTCGCAATGGAGGAAGGCTATGTCCTCGCCACCGAACTGCGCGGCTGCAAGGGAACGTGCCAGGGCTTCACCCTGTCACCGGGCTGGAATGCGCTCAACCGCGTGGCTGCCGCTGCTGGCGATAGCTGGGTGGAAGTGCTGGCCGCATGGGCTGCAAACCCGCAGGCGAGCGAAATGCCGCAAGTCACGCGCTTTGCCGCTGCAGCCAGCGATCCCGGCACAGTGCTCGGCTGGGTGTTGGTGCCGCGCGGCTGAATTGCCCGCACCTGACCCCTCCCGCAAGCGGGAGGGGCTGGAGGCGGGGCCTTATTCCAATCCGCAGCTGAAGCTGCTGGCCACCGCAGGATCGCCTGATCCGTCATAGATCGCGACCGTGGGCCATGCGCAAAGCGGGCGCTCCATCGGCTCGCGCGGCGGCGGGGGCGGTCCGCCGAAGCCGCCTGCTGCCTGCACCGGGCGGGTGGCGATGATGCGATCCGGCGCGACACCTGTGCTTGCCCAGGCATCTACCGCGCCGAGCGTGTCGATATCGCTGGGGCCGACACCGCCAGAGCAGTGATCCATGCCCGGAGCCATGAACAGCCGGGTCTGCTGCTGCGCCTGTTCCAGCGGCAGCGCGTTGTAGAGCCCGTGATAGAATTGCAGCGTGTTGTTCGCCGGGATCAGGCCGTCAGCCCAGCCGTGCGAGAGCAGCAGCTTGCCTCCGCGCGCGAAGAAGGCGGACAGGCCATTGGTGGGCACGTTGAGGATATCCGCACCATAGGTTCGCGCGTCAGTCGTGTAGTCGCGGTAATCGGTTGCCCGCCAATCCCAGTCGCTGCGGCCAGCATAGGCAAGGTCACGGAAATAGCTCATCGCCACAGGGAAAGGCTCTTCGCCCATCACCAGCGCCGCCATCTGCATTTCCGAGCCATGGGGCCAGCCGGGCAGCAGCAGCGAACCATCGTTCGCCCGCGTCCCGCCGAAGAGGTTGTAGACCGCCTGCAACTGCCCGCTGCTGAGGCAGCCGCCTTGCTGGCCGGGTGCGCATTGCAGGCTGGCAAGATCAGGGGTGCATTGCAGCGGGCGGCCGACGATCCCGTCCGCCACGCCGTCCAGCGCATCGCATGAACGAATGATCTCGCCATGCACCAGCCCCAGCTCGGCGGGCGTAATCCGCACGCCGAAGCGCTGCGGCTGCCAGCCTTGCCACATGCTCTGCGTCATCAGGTCGGTCATCGGGTTGGCCGGCGCCATGGAGGAGATCGCGTCGAAATCCTCGGGATAGCGATGCGCTGCCATCAGGCCTTGCCGCCCCCCGGTGGAACAAGAATTCCAGATCGAGAGCGATGGCGCGCGGCCGTAGAACTCCTCGACCACGGCCTTGGCTGCTACGGTTGTGACGTGGACTGCCCGGTGCCCGAAATCGACCAGCTTTTCCGGATGACCGATCGCCCATTCGGCAGTCAGGCCATTGCCGACATGGCCGGTATCCGTGGCTGCGGTAGCATAGTTGCGGGCGACATTGCGGCCCAGCTCCGTGTAGGAGATCGAGCCTGCCCAGATACCGTTGCCCACGCCGACATACTTGCCGTTCCAGCCCGACATCGGCAGCCAGACCTCGCTCTTGATGTCGGAATCGCTGGTCGGCGTCAGCGTCATCTGCACGCGGCAGAACTGCGGCACGTCAGCATAGGGCGAAGCGGCAACCCCCGGCGGCGGGCCGAAAGCACTGGGCGGAGCCTCGAACCCTCCGGCGGCGACCACCTCGGCAGATGTGATGGTACCGCCATCGAGGTCCATGCCCGCCAGGTCTGCACATGCGGCATGCGCAGGTGCAGCAAGCGCGAGGGCGGCGAGTGAGCCGGTTGCGGCCAGCAATGTCTTCAAAGTCATGATGTCTCCCCTGATGGCCCGCAACCTAATGCGGCGCGGGCAACTGCGCCAGACTGCAGCTATTTCCTGATAATCAGGCTGTCCGGGCGCTTGCGTGGAACCCACTGGCCGCGGCCAGGGAAGTTCTTGAGCACTTCGCCATCCCACAGCCGCACGATTCGCGTCTGGAAACGCCACTTGCCGTCCGCGCCCTTGACCGCGTGATCGTCATACCAGCCGCAGAAGCGCAGCTCGTAAGGCGGCTCGTCATGGCATTCGGTGACGAAGGCAAAGCTCTTCAGCTTCACACGGCCGTCTTCCTGCGGGAAATACTTCACCTGTGTCACGTGATGCTGGCGACCGGGAAAGCCGGGAGCGTTGGAATAGTGCTTCACCATGCCGCGAATGCCATCGTGCCCGTTCCAGATATCCGGGTCCTCGAAAACTTCCTCGCTCATCAGGCAGTCTTCGGTGAAGCATTCGACCAGCGCATCGGCATCGCCGGTATCCAGCGCCCAGCTGTAATCGGCGATCAGGTCCTGCAGGCCCAGCCGGTCCTCGATGGATAGTTTGGTCACGGTAACTCTCCCCCTCATGTGCTCTTGTGTTGAAACAACCGTAACACTCGTTAATATCACCTGCCAAGAAGGAGAGGACTTTCGATGGGCAAGATTATCGTATCCGGCGCGTCCGGCCAGTTCGGCCATGCCGCGGCATCGCAGCTGCTTGATATGGGCGAGGACGTGATCGCCCTGTCCCGCTCGACTGACAAGGTGGCGGATCTTGCCGCGCGCGGCGCAGAAGTGCGCGCAGCCGATTTCGATTCGCCTGACGGGCTGGAAGACGCGATGGCCGGCGGAGAGAAGCTGTTGCTGATCTCTACCACCATGGTGGGCCAGCGGCCGCGCCAGCACGGCAATGCGATCAACGCGGCCAAGGCAGCCGGGGTGAAGCATGTCGTCTACACCTCGCTTCTGGGCGTGCGGAAGCCGGGCAATCCCTCGGTCGAGGGTTTTGACCACATCGCAACCGAGGAACTGCTCGAAGACTCCGGCCTCGCCTACACCTTCCTGCGCAACAGCCTCTATGCCGAAGCGGTCGCTACGGCGATGGCGATCCCGGCGCTGATAGCGGGCTCGAAGATGGAAAACGCCGGCAACGGCCGGGTGCCGATCATCAGCCGCGATGATTGCGTGGCCATGGCGGTGGCGGTGCTGACGCAGGACGGCCACGAGAACAAGGCCTATGAGGTGAGCGGACCTGACCTGTGGACGCTGCCCGATGCGATGGCGCTCGTTTCCGAAATGACCGGCAAGGCGATCACGATCGAGCAGGTCGACGAAGAAGGCATGTACCAGTATTTCGATTCCATCGGCGCGGTGCGCAAGTCGGCGGACCTGACGCCCGACACGCCGATCCCGTGGGCCAGCGAAGGCATGGTGACATTCGGCCAGTCAATCCGCGAAGGTTTCATGTATATCGATTCCGATGCCGTGGAACGCGTCACCGGCAAGAAACCGCGCAGTCTCAGGAGCGTGTTCGAACAGTATCAGGACCAGTGGCCGAAATGATCAATAAGCTTGCTGTTGCTGCGGTTGCAGCGCTGGCGCTGGCATCCTGCGGCGATTCCTTCGATCCAGCCAGCATCGACACTGCCACCTATGGCGCGGGCGAGAACTGGGACAATCCCGGCGGTGACTGGGCGGAAAGCCATTTCTCGCGGCTGGAGGAGATCAATCCCTCCAACGTGGCAGAACTGGGTCTTGCGTGGGAATATGACCTGGGCAGCGCCCGCGTGCAGGAAGCCACCCCTGTCGTGATCGACGGGGTGATGTACACCTCCGGAGTGCTCGGCCGCGTCTATGCGCTGAATGCCGCGACGGGTGAGGAGCTGTGGACCTTCACGCCCGAAATGGACATGCAGATCACCCGCGCGATCTGTTGTGACTGGGCCAACCGCGGCGTTGCGGTTTCGAAAGGGCCGGATGGAGCCGAGAAGGTGATCGTCGGTGCGGCAGACGGGGTGCTCTATGCCCTGAATGCGCAAACCGGCGCAGTCGAATGGTCCGCCGATACCATCGTAGACAAGACGCGCGGCTACTCTTCAACCGGCGCACCGGAGCTTGCCGGAAACCTGGTGGTGATCGGCAATGCCGGCAGCGAGTATGACGCGCGCGGCTATGTCACGGCCTATGACGTGGAAACCGGCGAGCAGGCATGGCGCTTCTTCACCGTGCCGCGCGATCCGGCAGAAGGCCCGCAGGAACATGCCGAGCTCGACGCGGCGCTGGAAACATGGAGCGAAGAGACGCGCTGGGACATCGGCGGCGGCGGCACCGTGTGGGATGCGATCACCTATGATCCGCAGTTTGACCAGATCATCATCGGCAGCGGCAATGGCGGGCCATACCCGCAGGCGATCCGCTCTCCCGGCGGCGGGGACAACCTTTACCTCAACTCGCTGATCGCGGTGGATCGCGCATCGGGCGAGATGAAATGGTACCTGCAGGAAACGCCGGAGGACAATTGGGACCTCACCGCCACCCAGCCAATGCTGCTGGCGGAGATGGAAGTCGAAGGCGAACAGCGCCCGGTGATCCTGCATACCCCCAAGAATGGCTTCTTCTTCATGGTGGACCGCGAAACGGGCGAGGCGCTGGCGGTGAACCCGCTGGTCCGCACCAACTGGGCAGATGGCTGGGATTACGAGAAGGGTCGCCCCAACGTGCGCATGGACTGGGCGGATTATTCCACCGGGCCCAAGATCGTGTTCCCGGCATCGCCGGGTGCGCGCAACTGGTATCCGGCGGCATATGATCCCGGCCGCAACACCTATTTCGCGCATGTGCTGGACATGGGGAACCTGCTGTTCCTGCCCGGCCCGGTTGACGATGTGAAGCGCGAGGAAGGCTTCCTCAACGCAGGGGCAGCGATCATTTTCTCGCCTGACATGGATGCGGCCGCAGCCACATTGCCCCCGCCCGTGCGCGAGGCGATGGAAAGCCACCCGCAGTGGCAGTGGGTGAAGGACCAGCCTTACACCAGCCAGTTCCGCGCCATCGATCCGCTGACCGGTGAAACCAAATGGGCGGTCGATTCGCTCGGCTGGCAGGACCGGCAGGGCGCACTTGCCACGCAGAGCGGCCTCGTCTTCCACGGCAATGCGGCGGGCAAGGTCTTTGCCCGCGATGCAGAAACCGGCGAGGAACTCTGGAGCGTGGATACGGGTTCCACCATCATGGCAGCTCCGATGACCTATTCCGTCGACGGCGTGCAATATGTCGCCGTGGCCACCGGCTGGGGCGGCGGGGGCTGGGGCTTCGTGCCCGGTTATTCCGCGGCTTACAGCAAGGGCAATCGCAACCGCCTGCTGGTGTTCCGCCTGGGCGGCAGCGAAGTGCCCGTCCCGGTTGACCTGCCGCCGCTCCAACCGGCAGACGAGCCGCCTGCGCAGTTCGAGGACGCGACACCGGAAATGATCGCCACGGGATCCGGGCTGTTCATGGCCAATTGCAGCATCTGCCATTCCAACCAGCCGCGCGCTCCGCTGCCGGACTTGCGACGGATGAACAGCGGTGTGCATGCTGCCTTCAACCAGATCGTGCTTGAAGGCCTGCTGCTGCCCAATGGCATGCCGCGCTGGGATGACCGGCTAAGCGAAGAACAGGTGAAGGCAATCCACGCCTTCCTGATCGATGCGCAAGGCACGCTGCGCGCCCGCGAACTGGGACTGCAACGCCGTGGCCTGCCGCTGGATACGCAGTCCCTCACCATTCTTTCCAATTACTGATCGGCTTCGGCCCCGAGAGGAGAAATTCGATGACCCCTGAAGGCGTAAACATCAAGAACCCGGACAAGCTGTTCATTGGCGGCGAGTGGGTGCAGCCCCATGGCACCGACGTGATCGAGGTGGAAAACCCCGCCGAGGAAGAGATCGTCGCCCGCGTTGCCCATGCCGACAACATCGACATGGACCGCGCCGTGGCGGCTGCGCGCGAGGCATTCGACAACGGCCCGTGGCCGCGCCTCTCGGCTGTCGAGCGTCAGGCCAAGCTGATGGAGATGATCGACTATCTCGAAACCCGCGTGCCCGAACTCGCTGCCGCATGGACGGCGCAGATCGGCGGGCTTGCGACCGCGTCCGGTCCGATGCACAGCGGCGCAGTTGCCGGCCTGCGCGGCATCGCCTCGCTGGGTGAGCGTTTCGCATGGGAAGAACGCCGCCCCGGCATGGCGGTGGATACCGTGTGCGTTGTGCGTGAGCCCGTTGGCGTTGTCGCAGCCATCGCCCCGTGGAACGGCCCCTTCGCGATCATGGCGAACAAGGTGTTCTATGCCCTGATCGCCGGCTGTACCGTGATCATGAAGCCTTCCCCGGAAACCCCGCTGGAAGCCTTTATCATCGCCGAAGCTGCCGAAGCTGTGGGCCTGCCCGCTGGCGCGGTGAACCTCGTTCCTTCCGATCGCGAGGCGGCTGACCACCTAATCCATTCCAAGCTGATCGACAAGGTCACCTTCACCGGCTCGTCTGCCGCAGGCATGCACATCGCCAGCGTGTGCGGCGGCAACATGACCCGCGCGACCTTCGAACTGGGCGGCAAGTCTGCCGCCATCGTGCGGGACGACTTCCCGATCGAGGCGGCGGCAGGCATCCTTGGCAACACCATCACCGTGATGAGCGGCCAGGTCTGCGCCATGCTCAGCCGCGCCATCGTGCCCAAGGCCCGCCACGACGAACTGGCCGAAGCCATCGCCGGTGTGATGAAGGGCGTGAAGATCGGCCACCCGAACGATCCCGATACGCAGCTCGGGCCCCTTGCCATGCGCCGCCAGCGTGACCGCGTGGAAATGTACATCGAGGAAGGCAAGAAGACCGCTGACCTCGTAACCGGCGGCCAGCGTCCGGCGCATATGAACAAGGGCTATTACGTGGAACCGACGCTGTTCACCAATGTCGACAACACCAGCCGCATTGCGCAGGAAGAAATCTTCGGCCCGGTGCTTTGCCTGATCCCGGCAGAAGACGAGGAAGACGCGATCCGCATCGCCAATGAGAGCAATTTCGGCCTCAACGGCAGCGTCTTCACCAATGATCCGCAGGCCGCCTACGACATCGCCCGCCGCGTGCGCACGGGCGTGGTCGGCCAGAACGGCATGCGGATGGAATGGACCGCGCCCTTCGGCGGGTTCAAGCAGTCCGGCATCGGCCGTGAAGGCGGCGATGAAGGCATCCACGGCTACATCGAAACCAAGACCATCCTGCTGGACGGCGCTCCGGCCTGATCCGCAGCAATGGCGTTAATTGAAGGCACCCGCATTGTAATGATGCGGGTGCCTTCCTATATCCGCTCTGCCTGACGTCGCTTGCGACGGGATTTGGCGGGCTGGTATCGATTGGTCCCATTCATTCCATTGACGCTTGATGGCTGGCCCCGTGCGATGTTTTCGCGCGGGTTCGAACTGTATTATGCACCATGACGGAGACTGGTTTTGGCGAAAGAAGAGCTGCTTACCCTGGAAGGCGATATCGAAGAGGTTCTGCCTGACGGTCGCTTCCGCGTAACGCTCGAAAACGGTCACGAGATCATCGCCTATACCGCCGGCAAGATGCGCCGCTTCCGTATCCGTACGGTCGCCGGTGACAGGGTGCATGTGGAAATGACGCCCTATGATCTTTCCAAGGGCCGCATCGTCTTTCGCGAACGCACGCCGGGCTCTGGCCCGATGGGCGGCGCAGGCGGTGGCAGGCGCGGGAAGATAAACCGGCGCTAGAGATAAAAGGCGGGCGCAGCCTGAAGGCCGCCGCCCGCACAAGGAATTCAATGACAATCCAGACTTGGGCGCATCAACCGCGCCGCACGCTTTCGCTGCCCTTTGGCGGCGCGAAGCCGCATAAACACGGCAGCAGCAGGCCCTGCGCCGCGCCGCTCACCCGCCGCGAACTGCGCGATCTTGTTGCCGACATGATCGATTGAGCGTTTACTCGATCCCCAGCGCGGCCAGCATCGCCTCGTCGGCATCCAGCGCATCGCCAGCGGGGAAACCGTTGATCTCCAGCATGTAGGCCGTGAGCGCGAGGTAATCGCTGTTGGGCAGAGAACCGCCCATGCCCACCGGCATGTTACCGCGGGTGTAGGTGAACAGTTCTGCCACCGATCGCCCGCGCCAGTTGGCCATGAAGGCGCCACCCTTCAACGTGGGTGAACCCGGCGCAGGCTGGAAATCCACGCCATGGCAGGCTGCGCAGGATCGCAGGTAAACCGCCTTTCCGGCCAGCGCCTGCTCTGCCGAATAGATCCCGTCAGACGCTGTGCGCGTGAAGCCCTGGGTTTGCGCGGCGACTTGCGCCGGGTCTGCCGAGGACAGGCGGCCCGCCGTGTTCACGGGCGCGCGATACGGCCCTTGCTGGCCAATCCCTGCTTCCGGCAGCGCGAAGACAAACAGCGCGTTCTGCCGCCCGTGCGTGAGTTCGGGCGTGAAGGTATCGTTCAGCCACACGCCAGTGGACACGGCGACATATTGCTGCCCGTCCACCGTGTAGGTGGCGGGATAGCCCGTGACGCTGGAGCCGAG
>Ga0181601_10000181_pt1 | contig 49654 bp, 46 predicted proteins | sample 041ome_8_FD_133020 | JGI IMG/M metagenome (GOLD analysis project Ga0181601, IMG submission 133020) | Coastal salt marsh microbial communities from the Groves Creek Marsh, Skidaway Island, Georgia - 041407BS metaG (megahit assembly) | ecosystem: Environmental > Aquatic > Marine > Intertidal zone... | reverse complement strand
CGATGCTCAAGGGCTACCGGATGAGCGACATCCGCGAATACCTGGGCGAGGCCCTGGCGGCGGTGACCTAGGCGAGGTCCAGCCGGGTCCCGACCTCGGCGCGAGTCAGGCCGGTGATGCGCACGCGTTTGAGCCGCCCGCCGGCTCCGGTGGCGAGGCTGACGGCACCCCGCGGCAGTTCGAGGGTGGCGGCGAGAAAGCGGCACAGCTCGGCGTTGGCCTGGCCGTCGACCGGGGGCGCGGCGAGCCGCACCTTCAGCGCTTCACCGAGCCAGCTGACCACTTCGCTGCGCCGGGCGTTGGGCACCGCCTTGATTTCCAGCAGGCAATGCGGCGGGGTGGACACGGCGGCATCCCTCAGGCGGCGAACGCCTCGGCCAGGGCCGCGATGATGTCCTCGGCCGGCTCCGTGCCGACCGAGAGTCGCAGCAGGTCCGGATCAATGCCCGCGGCCGCCAGCTGGGTGCGGCCGGCCGCGCTGGTGACCAGGTTGTAATGGGCGAGGTAAATAAACGGGCAGATCAGCGTGGTCGTCATGCCGAAGCTCGGCCCCTTGGGCAGGCGCAGCGCGTCGTAGAACGTGGCGAGCGGCTGGTGCACGGTGAAACTGATCATGCCGCCGATGTGCGCCGGGCTGTGGGCAAGCCGCAGGTAGTGCTCGGCGCTGTCGGGCTGCAAGGTCCAGTACAGGTCGCGGACGCCGGGGTGGTTGCGCAGAAACGCCACCACGGCGGCGGCGTTGCGATTGGACTGGGCGACCGTGGCCGCGTAATCGCCGATCTGCGCGGCGAGCCGGGCGAGGTCGCGCGGGTAGACCGGGTCGACCGCCAGCGGGATGTGCGACCGCAGCCAGGCGGCGTCGGCTCCGGCGGGATTGATGATGATGGCCCCGGCCAGCACGTCGCCCTCATTGGCGGCATACTTGGTAAGGCTGTTGATCACCAGATCGGCGTGCGCAAGCACCCGGACATTGAGTGGGGAAACGAGCGTGGGATCGAGCACCACCCGACCGCCGGCGGCGTGCACCTTGGCGCTGACCGCGGCGATGTCGGCGGTCTGCACGAGGGGGTTGGTCGGCAACTCGGTGACCAGCCCGGCGAAACGATCCCCGGCGGCCGCGATGGCCTGATCAAGCGCGACCAGATCGTGCACTGCGGTCAGCTGGACATAGTCGTCGGGTGATGCGGCGAAACGCTGCAACTGCGCGATGGTGTCGAGGTAGAGCCAGCCGAGTTGAATCCAAACGGTGCGGCCGCGTGAGAGCTGCAGATCGGCCAGCGTGCGCCAGCCGGCGTGGAACGCATTCATGCCGGACGGTGCGAGCAGGATGTGGTCGGGCGCCACATCGTCGTAGGCCTGGGTCAGCACCTCCCGGATGGTGGCGGCCGCGGTGTCCGCGGGGGCCAGCGTCTCCGACACCACGGCGGGGCGGAGTCCGCGCGCGACGAGGCGATCCTCGGCTTCGCGTGAGGAGAGGAAGCCGCCGACATTCTGGAGAAAGCGTTTGGCTTGGTTGAAGCGATCCGGGTCCGGGCCGTGGGCGACGCCGTCCAGCCCGTCGTGGTTGATACGTTGGCCGGCGGTCCCAAGTTCGGCGGCGAGCGCGTCGGCCAGGCGGGGCGAGCAGGTCAGCCAAAGGGTCCGGTCGTCCAGTCCGAGTTCGTTCGCGATGACCGCGGTGAGCTCCCGCACATCGGCGTGCAGCAGAAAGCGCGGGTAACCACAGCCGAGCTGGCCGACGATGGCCGGGTCACGTTCCTCGTAGCCGATGACATCCCGCATCGTCGGCAGGCTGCACGAGACGGCATGGTGCCGCGCCGGAATCGGTTGTCCGAGGGTAAGATGGCTGAAGGCCGACATGATGCCAACGCGGTGCGGAGTGGAGAACGGGCCGCTCAGGCGGCCGGCCGGAGGGGCAGGGTGATGCTGACCTCGGTGCCGCCCCCGGTGCGCTGGGCAAAGTTGCTGGAGCCGCCGAGAGACTCACAGAGCCGGCGAACGACGGTCAGGCCGAGGCAGGCGGCCCGGTTGGCGGCCTGCAGTTTCGCTTCGGGGATGCCCTGGCCACGGTCCAGGATACGGAAGGTGAAGTCGGTCTCGGTGGTCGAGATGGTGATATCGATTTTTTCGCTGCGGGGAGAAAACCGGCAGGCGTTTTCGATCAGCTCGGTGATGATCTTCGTCAACCGGTCCCGTGAGATCACGGCCTCGAAGGAAACGAGATCGAAAGCGAGGGTATCGGTCCGGTGATGGCGGCCGGCGACGGCCCGGGCGGTGGAGCGCAGGAACTCGTCGACCGTGAGCGACTCCGGCGGATGCGAGTCGACCGACTCGGCCTCCAGCCGGAACAGCATGTAGAAGTTCTCCAGCCGGCGGTTGAGGGTCTCGGCGCCCTTGATGATGGAGTTGGCGAATTCGCGGACTTCGCCGGCGGGCAGCACGACCGAGTCCAACTCCAGCACGCTGGCGCAGCCCATGATCTCATGCAGCGGATCAACCAACGGCGGCGGCAGTGTCTCCCCCAAATGGTGGCGCTGGCTGCGCAATTCAGCGCGCACCGCCTCCCGGCGCTGGGCGGTCCGGCGCAGGTGGTTTTCCACGGTGGCGAGCAGCTGCTCGGGCCGACACGGCTTCGCGATGTAATCGTCCGCCCCGAGGTCCATGCTGCGGCGCATGTCAGGCAGACCGGCTTCCCCGGTGATCATCAGGATCGGCGTGGCCTCGTGGCCCGGCGTGGCCCGCAACTCCTGGAGGAAGGCGAGGCCTTCGACGCCTAGCATGCGAATGTCCGTCAGCACAATGTCGGGATGGTGCGCCCGGGCCAGACGCAGACCGGGCTCCCCGCTCTCGGCCGACAGGATGCGGAAACCGAATTGCTGGAACAGGGTTTCGAGCATCTCGCGGAAGGAGGGGTCGTCATCGATGAGCAGAATCGAGGGCATGCGGAGCGTTTATCCAGGCACAGGCGGTGGCGAAAGGCGAAGTCCGTTTTTGGCCGGGAGAGCAGAGGGGGATTGAAATGCGCGGGGCGGATGGAACGATGCGCGGCGATGAAGTTGGTTTCCTGGAACGTCAACGGTCTGCGCGCCGTGTTGAAAAAGGGTTTTTCCGAATACCTGGCCGATTGCGGCGCCGATGTGCTTTGCCTGCAGGAGACCAAGTGCCACCCCGGCGACGTGCAGCATGTCGAGTGGCCGGCCGGCTACCACGCTTCGTTCAGCGCGGCGGTGAAGAAGGGCTACAGCGGCACGGCCGTGTTCACCCGGCGTTCGCCACTGGCGATCACTGAGGGCATCGGGAGCGCGGAGCACGACCAGGAGGGTCGCACGCTGACGGTCGAGTTTGAGGACTTTTACCTCGTCAACGTCTACGTGCCCAACGCGCAGCATGGCCTCGTGCGGTTGCCGTATCGGCAGCGTTGGGACGCGGATTTCTGCGCCTACCTGAAACGGCTGGAGGCGTCCAAGCCGGTGGTTTTCTGCGGTGACCTCAATGTGGCGCACCGCGAGATCGACCTGGCCCGGCCGCGTGAAAACGTCGGCAACCCCGGCTTCACGGTGGAGGAGCGGGCGGGGTTCGACCGGTTCCTGAGCGCCGGCTTCATCGACACCTTTCGTGAATTTGAGCCCGGCCCCGGCCACTATTCGTGGTGGACCTACCGGGCCGGTGCCCGCGCCCGCAACATCGGCTGGCGTATCGATTACTTCCTGACCTCCGCCGCCCTGCGGCCGCGGCTGGAACATGCCTGGATCTCGCCCGAGGTGATGGGCAGCGACCACTGCCCGGTCGGCCTGCAATTGGACTCATGAGCAAGACCCCGTCCGCTCCCGCCCCCACGACATCGCCGTGGGCCACGCGTCGCCATTCGAAGATCCACGGCGGCGGGCTCTTCGCCCGCCAGGCCATCCCCGAGGGTAAGCGCATCATCGAGTATGTCGGGGATCGCGTGACCAAGGCCGAGGCGCTGCGGCGCGACGCCCGGCGCCGCGAGCGCCAGGAGGCCGGCGACGACGGCTGCGTCTACCTCTTCGAGGTCAACCAGCGTCATGACATCGACGGCGACGTGCCGTGGAACACGGCGCGGTTGATCAACCATTCCTGCGAACCCAACTGCGAGCCGCAGAACCTGCGCGGCCACATCTGGATTGTGGCGCTGCGCGACATCGCGAAGGGCGAGGAACTCAGCTACGACTATGGCTTTGACTGGGACGGCTGGGAGGAGCACCCGTGCCGCTGCGGGGCGCCGACCTGCGTCGGCTACATCGTCAAGCGCAGCAAGCACAAGAAGCTGCGCAAGCTGCTCGCCCAGCGGGCCAAGGAGGCCAAACGCGCCGCCAAGAAGGAACGCAAGCAGGCGAAGCGGCAGCGCAAGTCCGGCAAGGTGAAGAAATCGAAGGCCAAGTCGTGAGCGATCCCGCCGAGATCAAGGCCCGGCTCGACGCGCCCCCGGCGCGCTCGCTGGCGGTGGCCGAGAGCCTGACTGCGGGGCAGGTGCAGGCCCGTATCGGCGCGATTTCGGGGGCCTCGACGTTTTTCCGGGGCGGCATCACCGCCTACACGCTGGAGCAGAAGGCGCGTCACCTCGGGGTCGACCGCGCGGCCGCGGCGGCCTGCGATTGTGTCAGCGAGACGGTCGCCCGGCAGATGGCCCGCGGGGTGTGCGGGTTGTTTGACGCGACGATCGGACTGGCGACGACAGGCTACGCGGAGCCGAATCCCGAGTTGGGCATCGCGGAGCCGTTTGCCTGGTGGGCGGTGGCGGAACGGGCCGGCGACGGGACGTGGATCGAGTGCAGCGGCCGGACCGCGTGTCCCGGTCAGTCACGCCCGGCGGTGCAGGCGGCGGTGGCGGACGCGGTCCTGACCGCGCTGCTCGCCCACCTGCGCGGGTAGGCGATCAGGGAGCGATGCGGGTGACGTAGCTCTGCAGCGGCACCACTTCCGGCTGGGGCGGGACCCAATCGCTCTGCAGGAGCTCCGGCAGGCTGTAGCGGGTCTCGTAGAAGGCGCGGTTGCCAACATTGTTGGCCTGCAGCCAGCCGGCTTTGACCGTGGCGCCGGCGAAGAGGCCGACGCTCTTGGTGTAGACCAGCACGGGGGTGGCGAGGATCTCGCGATTGAAGGACTGGGCTTTGGCGGCACGGGGACCCGCGACAGCCTTGGCGTCGACGCCGACATTGAAGCGGCCGCGGTAGAGCAGGCGGGCGGTATCGGGATCGGTCAGCACGTAGACCGTCTCGACGGCGGCGCCGCCGAGCTGCAGGCCGAAGCTGGCCTCCCCGGCGTTGAGCAGGGCGGGCAGGCTCCAGGAACCGTCGGGGCGACGGGCGAGGATGACGCCGTAGCCGTCCTTGATGCCGAGCAAGAAGCCGGCCTTGAACTGGTTGGTGATGACAATCGCCTGGGCGCTGGCCAGTACCTCGCCCGGGATGGCGTAGGCCGGGTCGGCCATGAACTCGCGAAGGATGGCTTCGCAGGATTCGAAGCGCGTCACGTATTCTTCACGCGGATAGGCGCGCTCGGCGTGGGCGACGACGGCGGCGAAAGCGAACAGGAGGACAAAAAGGCGTTTCATGACGGATCGAACTTGCCCGGACTATGCATGGCAGGGCGGCTTTGGGAATGATGAAGTGAGGCGGCCCACGGATGGGCGTTTGGGCATGGGACGTCCGCCGCCGGGGATTTGTTCAAACCAATTCAATCCAAGTCGCGGGCGGCGAGGTCGTCCTCATCCCAGCCGAAGTAGTGGCCGAGCTCGTGCAGGTAGGTCACGTGGACCTCCTCGGCAAAGGCCTCGGGGTCGCCCGCGGCGTAGTCCCAGAGGTTGCCGAGGAAGAGGATGATCTCGGTGGGGACGTCGTTGCGGTCCCCCGTGTCCTCGCCGTGGGGGGCGCCGACGAACAGGCCGAGGATGTCGGGCTCGAACTCCGCCCCCAGGATCTCCGCGGTGGGGAATTCGTGATAGTGCACCGGAATGCGCCGGGCGTACGCCTGCAGGGTCGTCGGCAAGTCGGCCACGGTGGCCGCCACCTCGGCCAGGGCTCGGGATTTTAGCGCGGCGAAGTTCATGGACGGAGGGTTTGAAAAGGATCCGTACGCCGAATGCAAAGGTCGCGCGAAGCGGGTTGTCTTGGGCCGGGGGCGTGTTCATCGCTGGTGCCGATGGAAGCAAGGCGCATAGCGGTGATCGGCGGCGGGGCGGCGGGATTCTTCGCCGCGATCCACGCGGCCGAGACCGACCGGGCGGCACGCGTGGTGATCCTGGAGGCGACGGCCCACGTGCTGGCCAAGGTGCGCATCTCGGGGGGCGGGCGCTGCAACGTGACGCATGCGTGCTTCGACCCGCGGGAACTGGTCAAACGCTATCCGCGGGGGTCGCGCGAGCTGATCGGTCCGCTGCACCGGTTCGGCCCGCGCGAGACGGTGGCGTGGTATGCGGCGCGGGGGGTGGAGCTGAAAACCGAGGCCGACGGACGGATGTTTCCGGTCACGGACGATTCCGGCACGATCGTCGACTGCCTGCGGCGGGCCGTGGCCGAGGCCGCGGTGGAGGTGCGGCTGCGGACACCGGTGCGGGCCGTGGCCCGGGGGGATGACGCGGCGGCGAGGTTTCGACTCACGCTCGGCGACGGCACGGTGGAGCGATGCGACCGCGTGATCGTGGCCACCGGCGGCACGAAGGGGTCGGGCGGGTTGGAGATCGCGGCCGCGCTGGGCCATGCGATTGAGCCGCCGGTGCCCTCGTTGTTCACGTTTCAGATCGAGGACGAGCGGTTGCGCGGTTTGGAGGGGCTGGCCGTGCCGGAGGCGGAGGTGAGCGTGCCGGGCACCAAGCTACGGGAGCGGGGGCCGGTGCTGGTGACGCATTGGGGACTCAGCGGGCCGGGCATCCTGCGCCTGTCGGCGTGGGGGGCGCGGGAGCTGGCCGAGCGGGACTACCGATTCACCGTGCGGGTGGCCTGGACGGGCGAGGCCAACGAGGAGAAGGTGCGGGCGGCGATCGCGGCGGGACGGGAAGCGTTGGCGCGCAAACAGGTCACGACGGCGAATCCACTCGGATTGCCCGGGCGTCTGTGGGAGCGGCTGGTGGCGGCGGCGGAGTTGCCGGCCACGACGGTGTGGAACGCGCTGCCGAAGACCGGACTGGCGGCGCTGGCGCGGTTGGTGGCGGGCAGTGAATTTACGGTGAGCGGCAAGAGCATGAACAAGGAGGAGTTTGTGACCTGCGGCGGCGTGCGGCTACGGGAAGTGGATTTCAAGACGATGCAGAGCCGGGTGTGCCCGGGCCTGTTTTTCACGGGCGAGGTGCTGGACATCGACGGCATCACGGGGGGATTCAATTTTCAGTCCGCGTGGACGACCGGGTGGATCGCGGGCCGGGCGGCGGCGGAGGCGATCCTTCCGGGGTGACGAGCGCAGGGGAGTGACAGCGGAGGGCGGGTGGCGGGGAGGGGCCTCGCGCCGATCTGATCCTACGCGGCGGTCGGCTGACCCAATTCAGCCGGTGCTCGGGTGCGTTGATGGGTTGCGATCCATCGCCAGAGGAGTGCCGTTGCGACCCCGGCGATCACGATGTTCACGATCGAGTCCTCGGGTCCGAATGCGCCACCGGTGAGCCAGAAGGGCCCTTGCGCATGGCTGACCAGCGGCGCGCTGAGGCGCCATTCCTCGTGGCCGGAGAGAGGCACGCCGGACAGGAAGATGGTCAGGTTCCAGAGGGTGTGATTCAGCCCGGCGACCCAGAGGTTTCGGGAAAGCGCATATACGCCGCACCAAAACAAGCCGAGCAACGTGGTCGAAATGATCGTGAAGGGCGTGGTGCCGTCGTTGAAAAGGTGAAGGAACCCGAACGCTCCCGAGGTTATGGCCATGGCGGGCCAGGTCCCGAGCGATCGCTCAAACGCGCGGAAAAGCAGACCGCGGAACACCACTTCCTCGATCACCGCCGCGGATAGAATCGTGGCCGCCAACGGTGCGACCCCGCTGAAGCCGCGCCACGAGTCGAATTGATAGGCGCCGATCGCAAACAGGCTGGCAATGGTGACTGCGATCAGGCCGGAGCCCGACACCGCGCCGAGCGCAATGGGGGCGGAATTGATTCTGAGCTCGGTCGCGGGCCTTCGCTCCCACCCGCGGACGTACAGCCCGTAGCTTATGGCCGCCGCCGCCAGCGAACCGAGGGGGCCCAAAACCGGGGTCAACCATTCAGGCCATCCCGGCAGCGACTGCAGGAGGGGGAACAGCATTCGTTTGTAGGTCAACAGCGCGGCGTAAACCACCGCTAGGCCGATCACAAAGCCGAGGAAGGGCAGGGTCAGGCGGCGAAACGGGTCGATCGAGGAGATACGCGGTTGCGGAGGCGCCATGGCGTGAAAACACGGCCGGCCCGAGAAAGTCGCAGCAGATCGTCAAGTGCTGGATATGACGCCCCGGGCCTGCCGCCGGGCGAGGGGTGCGGAGGAAAGTTTGGTTGATAGGCGAGAGCAGCAACCGCGCGGTCCTGGTGAGGCCGGCGGGTAAATTTTTACGTGCTTCGCGATTGAGTTTGCAGCCGGTCCGGTGCGGTTTGGGCGGGGTGCCGAGCTATGGGGAACTGCTGCTGCTGATTTTGCCGGTCTTCGCGTTGATCGCGATCGGCCTGGGGGCGCGGCTGGCGGGGTGGATGACGGCCGAGGCGGACGCGAGCCTGCTGCGGCTGGTGGTCAACGTCCTGTACCCGGCGCTGATTTTTCGCAGCGTGCTGGGCAACCCGGCGTTGGCCGATGCCCGCAACGTGGTGCTGCCGCCGGTCATTGGCTTCGTGACCATGGCGGGCTGCATCCTGTTGGCGCTCGGCATTGGCCGGGCGCTCGGCTACGCGGCGGGGCGGGGATTGCGCACGTTCGCGTTTGCGGCCGGCATCTTCAATTACGGCTACATCCCGATCCCGCTCATTGAGGATTTGTTCGGAGCGGACAGTCTGGGCGTGCTGATGGTGCACAACGTCGGCTGCGAACTGGCGGTCTGGACGGTGGGCATCCTGGTGCTGTCCGGGTTGTCGCCGCGGGAAGGCTGGCGAAAGCTGTTGAGCGGCCCGCTGGTCGCGCTGCTGGCGGCGGGGCTGGGCAACGTGACCGGCCTCGACGAGCGGATGCCCGCGGCGTTGGACGGCGTGATCGAAGGGGTGGGGGCGTGTGCGATCCCGCTCGGGTTGATCGTGATCGGCGCCTCCCTGGCCGAATACCTGGGCAAGCCGAGCAAGCTGGTATCACCGCGGGTGACGCCCAACGCGGTCGCGCTGCGCCTGCTGGTTTTTCCGGGCCTGATGCTCGGCCTGGCCAAGGTGCTGCCGGCGAGCACGGAGTTGAAGCAGGTGATGATCGTGCAGGCGGCGATGCCGGCGGGCATCATGCCGATCGTGCTGGCCAAACATTACGGCGGCAAACCGCTGACGGCGGTGCAGGTCGTGCTGGGGACGACGGCGGTGGGCGTGTTCACCATTCCGTTGTGGCTGCGGCTGGGTCTGGCGTGGGTCATGTGAGCCCCCGATTGTTATCCAAATACGGTTTACGACCGGTCGAACCCCCGGCTTGATGCGGCGGCATGGAGTGGATGCTTGATCCGCAGATTTGGATATCCCTGGTCACCCTGACGGCGCTGGAGGTGGTGCTGGGCATCGACAACATCATCTTCATCTCGATCCTGGCCGGAAAGCTGCCGGCGGAGCAGCAGGACAAGGCGCGCAAGACCGGCCTTATGCTGGCGTTGGTCACCCGCATCCTGCTCCTGATGAGCATCTCCTGGCTGATGGGGCTGACCGCGCCCTGGTTTCACCTGCCGGTCATCGACCACGAGGTGTCGGGCAAGGACCTGATCCTGTTTGCCGGCGGCCTGTTCCTGATCGGCAAGAGCGTGATGGAGATTCACGAGAAACTCGAAGGCGAGGACGGCCACGCCTCGGCCAGCCTCAAGCGCGCGACCTTCAATGCGGTGGTGGTGCAGATCATTCTGCTCGATATTGTGTTCTCGCTCGACTCGGTGATCACGGCCGTCGGCATGGCGCAGCACCTGCCGGTGATGGTGGCCGCGGTGGTGATCGCCATGGGCATCATGCTGTGGTCGGCCAAGGATATCAGCGATTTCGTCAATCGTCACCCGACCCTCAAGATGCTGGCGCTCAGCTTTCTGATCATGATCGGCGTCATGCTGGTGGCCGAGGGCCTGGGGCAGCACATCCCGAAGGGCTACATCTACTTCGCCATGGCCTTCGCCTTCGCGGTGGAGATGCTCAATCTGCGGCTGCGCGCGAAGACTCAGGCGAAGCAGCCGGTCGAGCTGCACCAGAAATACCGGTGACGATCGCCCCGCGCTCGGTTGCCGTCGGTCAACGCTTCCGCTTGGTCTCCGCCACGACGTCGATCGAGATGCCGCCCCGGATGTTGAAGCGGCCGGTGATGCGCATCCACTGCGGCCGGGCGAAGGCCGTCAGGTCGTCCAGGATCGCGTTGACCACATCCTCGTGAAAGGCGGGCGTGTCGCGCCACGACCACAGGTAGAGTTTGAGCGACTTGCTCTCGATGCCGATGCGATGCGGTTCGTAGTCGATCTGCAGCTGCGCGAAGTCCGGCTGGCCGGTGAGCGGGCAGACGTTGGTGAACTCGGTGCAGTGAAAGGTGACGGTGGTGCTGCGTCCCGCCCGCGGGCGAAACGGAAATCCTTCGAGCTTGCGGCCGGGAGCAGTGCGGGGCCCGGAACCCAATTGAGTCAAACCGGCGGTGTCGGACAGCGGGGCGGACGGGGATTTCTTTTTCATCTGGCCAGCGTGGAGGGTCGAACGGGCTGGGACAAACTCAGACGTTCCGCCACGGCCCAGGCGTAGACATTTTCGTAGGCGGCGGCGGACGTATCCCAGCTGAAGTCCCGGGCCATGCCGTTGAGGCGGAGCTGGCGGTATTCGTCGGGCCGGTCGTAGTAGGTGGCGCAGGCCCAGCCGATCGTGTTGTAGACTGCGAGGGCGGTGGCGTCGTCGAATTTGAAGCCCGTGCCCCGGCCGGTGCCCTCGACAAACTGCTCCACCGTGTCGACCAACCCGCCGGTGGCGCGCACGATGGGCGGGGTGCCGTAGCGCATGGCGTAGAGCTGGGTGAGGCCGCAGGGTTCGGCGCGGCTGGGCATGACGAAGAAATCGCTGCCGGCCTGGATCAGGCGCGCCAGCTTGGCGTCGAAGCCGATCCTCACGCCGACCCGGCCCGGGAAGCGCCGGGCGGCGTCGCGGAAGAGGTGTTCCAGCCCGGGATCGCCGCTGCCGAGGAGCGCCACCTGCACGTGCATGCGCTGCAGCACGTGAGGTAGGGCCTCGGCGAGCAGGTCGAGGCCTTTTTGCGAGGCGAGTCGTGAGACCACGCCGAAGACCGCCATGTGGGGCTCGGGGCTCAGGCCCAATTCGCGCTGCAGGTGGGTCTTGCAGACTGACTTGCCCTCGAAATTGGCCGCGGTTTAGGTCGCGGGCAGGGTGCGGTCGGTCGCCGGATTCCACGACGTGGTGTCGATGCCGTTGACAATGCCGAGCAGGTCGGCGCCGCGAAAGCGCAGCACATGGTCGAGCCCGAAACCGCCGGCGGGAGTCTTGATCTCGGCGGCATACGTCGGACTGACGGTGGTCAGCTTGGTCGCGTGGTAGAGCCCCGCCTTCATCATGTTGACGGCGCCGTTGACCTCGGTGCTGTCGGCGCGGAATTCGCTCACCGGCACGTGGGCGAAATCGAGCGCGCGGCGGTCGCAATAGCCCTGGTGTTCGAGGTTGTGGATGGTGAACACCGAGGCGGCCCGCTGCAGGGGGGTGTCGCGCAGCGTGGTGTTAAGCAGCAGCGGGACGAAGCCCGTGGTCCAGTCGTGGCAGTGGACGACGTCCGGAATCCAGCCTAGTTGCAGGCACAGGGTCAGGGCCCCGCGGCAGAGAAAGATGAAGCGCAGGTCGTTGTCGGAGTGATCGCCCCACGGCCCGGCGTAAACTTCCGGGCGCCCGAACAGGTTGTCATGCTCGAGGAAATACGCGGGCACCTCGCTGCCGGGCAACCGCGACTCCCAGGTGCGCGCCCAGTGCGTGCCGGCGCCGACCTCGACGCCCAGCGGCTCCGCCCGGGCGACCCAGGGGACGTCGGCAGGCCGTCGCATACCCCCGTAGGCCGGGGCGATGACGCGCACCTCATGACCCCGACTGGCGAGGGCGGGGGGCAGGGATCCGACCATGTCGGCCAGACCCCCGACCTTGATGAAGGGATCTACTTCCGGAGAGACGAACAGGACCTTGAGCTTGGACACGGGGCCACCGGTTACGCAGGCGTCATGCCCATAGCCAAACCCGCCGCGTCACTTGTTAAGCTGGGCTAGCAAATCCGGTAGATCGCCCATGGACCGCAGGGGATGAAACCGGGGACCTTCCGGGACCCGTTCGGTGCGATCGAGCACCCAGGTGAGGTGGTAGGGCACGTGGGCGGCGTGGGCACCGACGTCGAGCACGGGCAGGATGTCGCTCTTGATCGAGTTGCCGACCATCAGGAACTCGTCGGGGGCGATGCGGTGGCGCGCGAGCAGCCGCCGGTAGGTGGCGGGGTCCTTCTCGGTCACGACCTCAAAGTCGGCAAAGTGGGGGTCGAGCGCGCTGAGCGCGTATTTGCGCGACTGGTCGTGCAGGTCGCCCTTGGTGATGACGAGCAGGCGGTAGGCGCCGTGGGCGGCCAGGGTGGCCACGGTCTCGGGCACGCCTTCCAGCATTTCGACCGGGTGGTCGAGCATCTCGTGGGCAAGCTCGATGATGCCGCGAATTTCGTCGGCGGAAATCTGCCCCGCACTCAGCTCGATGGCGGTTTCGATGGCCGAGAGGGTGAAGCTCTTGATGCCATAGCCGTAGCGCGCGAGGTTGCGATGCTCGGTGGCGTTGAGGGTGGCATCGACCTGCGCGGCATCGTGGTAGTGCGAGAGCAGTTCGCAGAGGCGACCATGCGTGGCGGCGAAGATGGTCTCATTGTGCCAGAGCGTGTCGTCGGCATCGAAGCCGATGGTGGTGATCATGGCGGCAGCCTAGGAGGGGCGGTCGGCGGGCGAACACAAAAAAGCCGGGGTCGCCGACCCCGGCCGTGGCAAGCGCAGTTGCGTGGCGCTCAGTTGACCTTGGGCAGCTCCGCGGCGAGTTCGACTCCGTGCGGGTGGTTGCGCTTGTTCAGACGTTCGGTGGCGCGTTTGCGCAGGCCGCGGTCGAGTTCGCTCACGAGTTTGTCGAGCGCAGCGTAGGCCTCGTCACCGTTGGCGGAGGCATTGATGTCGGGCCCCTGAATCTCGATGTGTCCCTTGGCCGTGAACTGGCCGTGGTGGGACCTCGTGGCGTGGTATTCCAGATCGATGCGGACGCGGTCGATGCGCGGTTCGTGGCGCAACAGCTTGGCCACTTTCTCGCGGACGTGCGCCTTGATCGCGTCGGTGAGATCGAGATGGATGCCACTGAGGATGAGTTTGGAATCGAGGGTTTCAGGTGGGATTTCAGGGGTCATGAATGATCGGGTTACGATAGGGATGCCTAGCCTAGTCGGGTTGGCGGTTCGTGCAACGGAAACGTCATAAACTGGTGCCGGGGTGAATCCTAACGCAGCGGGGGCCGACGGGCTCCCCGTATTTTGCCAAAAGCTGCGCCTGGCCGGCTCAACGGTCGTCCCCGCCGCTTTCGCCTCGAAATGGCCGGCCAGCCGGAACACGCTGGTTTCCATGTTTCCCCAGCATGTGATCGCGCGCAAACGGGACGGAGCGGCATTGTCGGCGGAGGAGATCACCGCGTTCGTGCGCGGGGCCACGGACGGGTCCTGGGCGGACTACCAGCTCACGGCGATGCTGATGGCGATCTTTCTCAACGGCATGACCCCGGCCGAGGTGGCGGCCTACACCGAAGCGATGATGCACTCCGGCACGGTCGCCGACCTGTCCCAGGTGCCCGGCCGCAAGGTGGACAAGCACTCGACCGGCGGGGTGGGCGACAAGGTCTCCCTGCCGTTGGCGGCCATGGTCTCGGCCTGCGGGGTGCCGGTGCCGATGATCAGCGGGCGGGGGCTGGGCCACAGCGGCGGCACCCTCGACAAGCTGGAATCGATTCCTGGCTTCAACGTCAGCCTCTCGTTGGCGGACTACGCCGCGCAGGTGGCGCGGATCGGCTGTGCGTTGATCGGCCAGACCCAGGACCTCGCGCCCTCCGACAAGAAGCTCTACGCGCTGCGCGACGTGACCGCCACGGTCGAGTGCATCCCCCTCATCTGCGGGTCGATCATGTCGAAAAAACTGGCTGAGGGCATCGACGGACTCGTGCTCGACGTGAAATTTGGCCGGGCCGCTTTCATGAAGGATCTCGACCAGGCCCGCGAGCTGGCTACCGCCATGGTCGAGATCGGCCGGGCCATGGGCAAGGAGGTGCGGGCGCTGCTCACGGCCATGGATCAGCCGCTGGGCCGGGCCGTGGGCAATGCGGTGGAGGTGGCGGAATCGGTGGCCTGTCTGCGTGGCGAGGGTCCGGCGGATCTCATGGAGGTCACCACCGCCCTGGGTGTCGAGATGCTGCTGATCGGGCGGGTGGTCGATACCGCTCCGGCCGCCCGGGCCATGCTGGACCGGGTGGTGGCGGACGGTTCGGCGCTGCGTAAATTTGCCGAGATCGTGGAGGCGCAGGGCGGGGATCCCCGGGTGACGGTCGATCCCACCGGCGTGCTGCCGCAGGCGAAGCTCCAGATGCCGGTCCCGGCGGAACGCGACGGAGTGGTGAGCGATGTCGATGGCATGGCGGTGGCGCTGGCGGCGCTGCGGCTGGGCGCCGGTCGGACCAGGGCGGAGGACAATGTCGATCCGGCGGTCGGCATCACCGCGCTGGTCAAGCTCGGCGAACGGGTCGAGGCGGGCCAGCCGCTCGCCGTGATCCACGCCAATGACGACACCGCCGGGAGAGAAGCGGAGGTCAAATTGCGCGACGGTATCACGATCAGCGATACGGTGCCGGAACCCCGCCCGCTGATCGCCGAGCGGATCGGGTGAGCGGCGCTCAGTCCGCCGACTCAAGCGCCTGCAGGCGCTCGGCGGCGGCCTCCCAGGCGGTGTTGGCGGCCGCCAGTAGGTCCGAGATTGTGCTCAGCTCCCGGTTGAGGTGCTGGGCCTTGCCGGGCTGCTCGTAGGTGGCGGGATCCTCCAGCGCGGCGGCAAGTTCGGCCTGCTGGGCCTCCAGTTCGGTCACGCGCTTCTCGGCGGTACCGACCTCGTTGCGCAGGTCGCGCAGCTGCTTGTCCCGTTCCTTGCGGGCGGCCTTCAGTTCCCGGGCGTTTGCGCCCGGGTCCGGTTCGGCGTCCGGACTCGCCTGCGGCGGCCGGGCCTCGGTGAAGCCGGCGGTCAGCGCCTCCCGGGCGTTGGTGGCGCGGGATTTCTCAAGGTAGTAGTCGTAGTTGCCGGCGTAGGGGGTGAGTCGGCCGGAGTGGACGTGCAGCACGAGGTCGGCGAGCTGGCGGATGAAGTAGACGTCGTGGCTGATGAAAATCAGGGTGCCGTTGAAGACCTTCAGGGCGCCGATGAGCGCGTCGATGGAGGGAATGTCGAGATGGGTCGTCGGCTCGTCCATCAGGAGCAGGTTGGGCGGGTCGACCAGCAGGCGGGCGAGGGCGAGGCGGGACTTCTCACCGCCGGACAGCACGGCGACCTTCTTGAACACGTCGTCCTTGCGAAAGAGGAACGCGCCGAGCAGGGCGCGGGCCTGGCCCTCGGTCAGGTCGTTGCTCGCCGTGCGCAGGTCCATCATGTTCTCGAGCACGGTGGCATCGAGGCGCAGGTTGTCGGCCCGGTTCTGGGCGAAGTAACCGACGGTCACGTTGGCGCCCAGTTCGCGGGTACCGGCGGAGATGGGGACAACGTCGGCCAGGATCTTCAGGAGGGTGGACTTCCCGGCGCCGTTGGGGCCGACCAGCACGACGGTCTGTCCGCGCTCGGCGGTGAAGTTGAGATCCTGATACACGACGTGGTCGCCGTAGGCCTGGTCGACGCCGGCCAGTTCCACGACCTTGAGGCCGGAGCGGGCCGGCTGCGGGAATTTGAAATTGATCCGGCGCAGTTCCTCCTCGGGCGCATCGACGGCTTCCTCCTTGAGGCGGGCGATATGCTTCTCCTTGGCCTTGGCCCGGGTGGCCATGGAAGCCTTGGCCCCGAAGCGGTCGACGAACTTCTGCTGGTGGGCGATCTCGCGCTGCTGGTTCTTGTAGAGGGCGAGGAGCTGCTCGTGGCGGGCGTCCTTCTGCGACAGGTAGTCGTCGTAGTTGCCGGTGTACTTGTGCAGGGTGCCCCCGCGCAGCTCGAGGATGCCGTTGCAGAGGGCGTTGAGGAAGGCGCGGTCGTGCGAGATCAGCAGCAGGCCGCCGGGATAGCGGGTCAGGTAGTCCTGCAGCCAGAGCAGCGCCTCGAGGTCGAGGTGGTTGGTCGGCTCGTCGAGCAGGAGCAGCGTCGGTTCGGAGACCAGCAGGCGGGCGAGGTGGGCCCGCATGACCCAGCCGCCGGAGAACGACTTGGCCGGCAGATCCATGTCGGCGTCCTTGAACCCGAGGCCGGCGAGGATTTTCCGCGCGCGCGGCTCCAGCGTCCAGTCGATGTCATAGTCCTCGTCGTCGTTGCCGTCGAAATCGAGCTTCGCGCCGTCGGTGGCGATGCCGAGCACGGTCTCATCGCCGACCGGCGCGCTCTCCTGGGGGAGAAAGCCGAAGTCGGCGCCGCGCTCCCATTCGATCAGGCCGGTGTCGGGCGACTCCTCGCCCAGGATCAGGCTGAACAGGGTCGACTTGCCCGCGCCGTTGGGCCCGACGAGGCCGAAGCGGTCCGTGCGCGCGACAAACAGCGAGATGTCCGAGAACAATTCGCGGGTGCCGTAGGACTTGGCGATGTCGGCGAGCGTGAGCATGCGAGCCGCGCAGGGAAGCGGTCGGTCCGGGTCGCGTCAAATCCTGCCCGCGCGATTCCGACACGGGCCGGCGGGGCCTATTTGACCAGGGTCAGGGCCACCACCCCGGCCACGGCGATCACGCCGCCGACCAGCGAACGGCGGGACGGTCGGTCGCCGTCGATCCACCAGGCCAGCGGCACGATGACCAGCGGCGTGGTCGCCACGATCGGCAGCACGATGCCCGACGGGGTGGTCGCCAGCGCCCATTGGTAGCAGCTGACCCCCAGGGCTGGCCCGCACAGCGCATTGGCCACGATCAGCCCCCAGCCCCGCCACTTGTAACCTAATAGGTTACAAGTAGGCGGGGGCCGGCGGGTGGTGAAGTGGCGGACGAGGTAGAAGGCGGCGGTGATGAGGAGGCCGCCGATGATGCGCTGGTAGGCGGCACTGATGCCATCGATGTGGCCGCCGGCCGCCGTGGTGAGGCTGTAGGCTTGGCGGCTCAACACCGCTCCGAGCCCCTGGCCGGCGGCGGCGAGAAACCCGAAGACGAAGCCGAGGGCGGTCACCGGGACCTTGGGCGGGTCGCGACGCGACGGGACGAGGGCAACGATGACGCCGACCAGGATGATCACGGACCAGCTGATTTCCGCCAGGGTCAGGGTGGTGCCAAGCCACAGCCACTCGGTGATCATGGCGATGGGGACGGCGACACACTGCGTCATCAGCACGGTCAGGCGGGCGCCGAGTCGGGGCAGGGCGGCGAACAGCGCGAGGTCGCCCAGGCCCATGCCGACGACCCCGCTGATCAGGAACTGGTTGCGCCCCGCGCCGCTCAGCCCGATGCCGAAGGTGTGGGCGTAGGCGCCCAGCAGCACCAGCGCGATGCCCAGCCGCCCGAGGTTGGCGGTGGTGGTGCCCAGGGCCTTGATCGACCGTTTGGCGAAGATCGCCGACAGGGAGAAAAAGACCGTGGTGAGGAGCGAGGCGAACATGGCGACGAGGCTACGAGCGCTATGATAACGGCCACGGCCCGCAAGCCGCCACATTTCAGGCTTTCGTGGCTCCGGGGGGCGGCTACGGTGGATTCTTTATGAAAGCCAAGCGCCAGAAGCAGCGTCCCGAGGACCTCCACGCCAAACTCGCGGCCCGCAAGGGACCGATCTCGAAGTTCATCGCCCGCCACTACCGTCACTTCAATGCGGCGGCGTTGCTGGACGCGGCCAAGGGCTATGAGACGCACCTCAAGGCCGGCGGCAAGATGCTGGTGACCCTGGCCGGGGCGATGTCGACGGCCGAGCTGGGCATCTCGCTGGCGGAGATGATCCGCCGCAACAAGGTGCACGCCATTGTCTGCACCGGCGCGAACCTCGAGGAGGATGTGTTCAACCTGGTCGCCCATGATTTCTACGAGCGGGTGCCGAACTACCGTGACCTGACGGCGGCCGATGAGCAGAAGCTGCTCGACCGCCACATGAACCGCGTGACGGACACCTGCATCCCGGAGATGGAGGCGATGCGCCGGATCGAGAAGGTCGTGCTGGCGGAATGGATGGCGGCCGACGCGGCGGGGGAGCGGTATTTCCCGCACGAGTTCATGTACAGGCTCCTGCGCGGTGGGAAGTTGAAGAAGTATTATCAGATCGACCCGAAGAACTCCTGGCTGATGGCCGCGGCCGAGAAGAACCTGCCGATCATCGTGCCGGGCTGGGAGGACGCGACCCTGGGCAACATGTATGCCGCCGCCGTCATCCGCGGCGACGTGAAGAACGTGCACACCGTGCGCACCGGCATCGAGTACATGACGACGCTGGCCGAGTATTACACCAAGACCTCGAAGACGCTGAAAAACGGCGAAGGCTCGATCGGCTTCTTCCAGATCGGGGGCGGCATCGCGGGCGACTTTCCGATCTGCGTCGTACCGATGCTGCACCAGGACCTGGAGCGCACGGGCGTGCCGCTGTGGGGCTATTTCTGCCAGATCAGCGATTCGACCACCAGCTACGGCAGCTATTCCGGCGCGGTGCCGAACGAGAAGATCACCTGGGGCAAACTTGCCGCTTCGACGCCGAAGTTCATCGTCGAAAGTGATGCCACCATCGTGGCGCCGTTGATCTTTTCCTGGATTCTCGGCGACTAAGGCGCGCCGGTCACGGCCACGGCCGCCGCCTCCGCGCAGCGCAGGCCGTCGAGCGCGGCCGACACGATGCCGCCGGCGAAGCCGGCACCTTCACCGCAGGGAAACAGACCGGCGGCGTCGGGGTGTTGCAGCGTCGTGTCGTCGCGCGGGATGCGCACGGGTGAGCTGGTGCGCGTTTCGAAACCGATCAGCTGCGCCTCGCGGCTCACGTAGCCGGGCATCTGCTGGCCGAACAGTTTCAAACCCTGGCGCAGTCGCCAGGCGATGCCGCCGGGCAGGAGCTTGTCGAGCCGGGCGGAGGTGAGCCCGGGAAAGTAGCTGGTTTCGCCGAGGTCGGCGGATTCGAGTCCGGCCATGTAGTCGCTGACGCGTTGCGCCGGGGCAATCTGGCCGCCGCCGCCGGCCTGTTTGGCCACCTGCTCCAGGGCCTTTTGCATCGCGATGCCGGCCAGCACGCCGTGTTCGGCCTGGTAGGGCGCGGTGTCTTCGGGTTCGACGGTGACAACCAGTCCGCTGTTGGCGAAGGGCGAGTCGCGGCGGGACAGGCTCATGCCGTTGACGACGACCTCGTCGTTCTCGGTCGCGGCCGGCACGATGAAGCCGCCCGGGCACATGCAGAAGGAGTGCACGCCCCGATCGGTGATCTTGGTCGCGAGCCGGTAGCTGGCGGCCGGCAGCTGGTCGGGCCGGGGTTCGCCGCGGGGATAGTGATACTGGCGCGAGTCGATGAAGGCCTGCGGGTGTTCGATGCGCACACCCATGGCGAACGCCTTCTGTTCGAGACGTAGGCCGGCGTCGCGCAGCAGGCGGTAGACATCGCGGGCGCTGTGCCCGGTGGCGAGGATGACGGCGTCCGCGGTGAAGCTGCGACCGTCCGCCGTGCTCACTCCCTGGATACGTCCGGCATCGAGCAGCAGGCCGGCTACCTTGGCGCCGAAGTGCACCTCGCCGCCGGCGGCGATGATGCTGGCGCGAAGCGCCATGACGACCTTGGGCAGCAGGTTGGAGCCAATGTGCGGATGGGCGTCGACCAGGATGCGCTCCGGAGCGCCGTGGGCGACGAAGGTCTCGTAGACCTTGGCGACGGGACCGCGCTTGGTGGCCCGGGTGTAGAGCTTGCCGTCAGAGAACGTGCCGGCGCCACCTTCGCCGAAACAGTAGTTGGAATCCTCGATCACGCGGCCCTCGCGCAGGATGGGGGCGAGGTCGAAGCGGCGCGCGGAGGCGTCCTTGCCGCGTTCCAGCATAATGGGTTGCACCCCGAGTTCGATGAGGCGCAGTGCGGCGAACAGGCCGGCGGGGCCCGCCCCGACAATGACCACGCGGCGGGCGGTGGCTGGCAGCCCGGCGTAGACGGGGCGGAGCGTGGGGTCGGGGGGCATCGGCCCGTCGAGGGCGACGTCGAGGCGCAGCTGAATCCGCACGTCGCGCTTACGGGCGTCGATCGAATGCTTGCGGAGCTTCACGCCACCGATCCGGCTCGGGGGCACCTGCAGTTTGCGGGCGGCCGCGCGGGTCCAGGCCGCTTCATCCTCGGAGGAGGCGAGGGGCAGGATGATGTCGACGGACTCGACGCGGGCGGTGGACATGCGGCGCGACGCTAATGGTCCGCCCTCATGGGCCAACAGCATTTTAGCGCTCAGGGCGGGCGAATTGCGGACTGGCTTTAAGGCGGCCCGGCAGCGATAACCATCTTTCAGTCATGGGTTTTCTAACCGACATGCACCGTCGCGCGGTCCACACGCAAGGAGGCGTGGCGCTGTTGGTGACGGTCTTGACCGCCCTTTCGGTACTGTTCTCGGTCGTGGTGACCGCCTCGGTATTTTTCCTCCTCACCGCCGATGGGCTGGCGTGGCGGATGGCGATTCCGCTGGCGATCGGCATCCCGCTGCTCGCCGCCCCGCTGTCGATCCTGCTGCTGGTGCGCGCCACCCGGGAAAACGTGTTGTTGCGGGAGGCGGCGGAGCGGCAGGCGCGGAATTTCGAGCGACAGCTGGCCCGGCGCAACGAGGTCATTGCCATGATCGCGCACAACCTGCGCGCCCCCATGAGCTCGCTGGAACTGGCGGCGCGGACGATGGCGCGGGATCCGCAGAACGAGGACAACAAGCTCCTGACCGTGCAGATGGCCAGCGTGGCCACCGATGCCCTCACGCTGCTCGAGCAGTTGCTGGCGCAACTGGAGCGGGGCGAGCTGGAGGAGTCTACCTGGGATGTGGCCGCCAAGCTGTCGGGGTGGCTGGTGGCGCATGACACGGCGGCACGGTTGAAGGAGCAGCGGTTGGAATTGGTGCTGCCGGACGGTGCGGTGGTCAGTGATGCGCCGCAGCTTTGGGTGCGTCAGATCGTGGAGAACCTGGTGTCCAACGCGGTCAAGTTTGCGCCCGCCCAGACGATCGTGCGGGTGGCGCTGGAGACCAAGCCGGGTCGGGTGCTGGTGCGGGTGACCGATCAGGGACCAGGCGTGGAGCCGGCGGACCGGCCGCGGCTGTTCCGCATGCGTCAGCCGTTGTCAGCCAAGCCCACCGGCGGCGAGACGACGACCGGGCTCGGCCTGGCCCTGTCGGCCCAGTTGGCGCAGAAGTTCGGCGCGGCCATCGCCTACGTGGACAGGCCCGAGCCAGGCGCGGAGTTTGTGCTGGAATGGCCGGCGCAGGGCGGCGGCTCGCGGGTGCCCTGGTAGCGGGGGCGGGTTCAGGCGGCCGCCGCCTCGAGCTCGGCCAAGAGGGTTTCAACGGCCGTGGCGATGGCGGGCAGGACCTCAGCGGGTCCCGCGCAGTCCAGGTCATGAAAATGCCAATAGGTCACGCGGTCGGCCTAGGCCGGAAAGTCGCGCTGCAGGTAGGCGCGGTGCTCGGCTTCCTTGAGCGCGATGATGCGGCTGGCACGGGTGAGATCCGCGGCGGTCAGGGGATGGCGTTCCGGGGTGGTGTGATGAAACGGAATGCCGCGTGCCTGCAGCTCGCGCGTCGTGTGCGGTGACAGCCCCGGCGGGGCCAGGTCGATGTCGACCCCGCGGGAGAAGGCGCGCCAGGGTGATTGGCGTTCAGCGGCGAGAAAATTGAACAGCGCTTCGGCGAACCGGCTGCGGTAGTAATTGCCGGTGCATATGAATAATATTTCTGCGACTGCCGGATTGGCCATGGCCGCAGCGTCGGTGGTGACCCGGGACGAAGGCAAGGCCGCCCCGTAAAGAACCCGCAAAACATTGGCGAAGCGGGCGAAAATTGAACGAACCGGTTCCGGCCGCATCAAAGAGTCGCATGCTTTCCTGCTCGACCCTACCCCTGCGAGCGGTTCTCGCGTTGATGCTCGCTGGCCCGGCGCTGACCGCTGCGGCGGCTGACCCCGCTGGTCCCCTCCACATTTCCCGCGGCGCGGAGGTCGATCTCGCCGATTACCTCGTCCCGGGTAAAACCGTGGTGTTCGATTTCTACAGTGAATACTGTCCGCCCTGCCGGGCCTACGCCGGCCCGTTGGCGCAGATGGACCGCCAGCGCGACGATGTCGTGGTCGTCAAAGTTGACATCAATCGCCCGGGGGTGACGCGGATCGATTGGCGTTCCCCGGTGGCTCAGCAGTATGGGTTGCGCAGCGTGCCGCACTTCAAGGTTTACGGTCCCGACGGCCAGCTCCTGGCCGAGGACAACCCGAAGACGCGTCAGGCCGCGGCCCGGCGCATGGTGCACGAGCTGCTGACGGCACCCGCGGGCTGAGGCCAGCAAGGACGGATCAATTGAGACGGCGCAGGGGCTCGGCGAGGTCCGGGTGCAGCACGGGCACGAGGAAATCGTGATCGGTGAGCGGGCAGGCATGCTCGAGGTTGCGCGCGGAGTCCGCCAGCCGGCGGGTCAGCGCGGCGACGATCCGATCGCAGGTGGCGTCGAGCGCGGGCAGCGAGCGGGGGAGCGGAGGGGGTGGTTGCGGGTTCATGTTCGAGGTGGGCTTGGGTTGAGCCCTCTTCGGCACCTGCTCCGGCTGGGGTAATAAAAAACCCCCTCCGGTGATCAGCACCGGAGGGGGCAAAGTGTGGGGCACTCAGTCTCCTCGCGGTGCGCGGGTAACGGATACAATGGCGACGACGGCCACGACGACGGCGTGGACGGAGGAGATCGCGACATTGATGCCCGGGAGATTCATGCGGACCGCGAAGGAGGCTCAATCGGCACCGGGCGTCAAGCCCCGATCCTGCATGGCCAAAGTCGGCGCGCGGCGTTCATTCCTGCTCGACGCCTCGATAAACCCGGCGCTTCGAGGCTGCGGGTTGCAGAAATTCCGCCGGCAACTGGCTCGGTTGCACCATGGCCACAACGTGGTCCCCGGGCGCGCACACCAACGTGCCCGCGGGGGATTGGATCAAGGTGCCATCGGCGCGGCGCAGGGCGACGACCAGCATCCCGCCCGCCTGGCGGCGCAGGGTGTCGAGGTCCGTGCCCTCGAATTGGCGCAGCTTGCCGATATCGATGTCGACCACATCCAGCCCGATCCGATGCAGGTCCTCGACGGCGCCGCTGTCGTGCAGGTCGCTCAGCAGGTCGGCCAGGGCGGGGGAGGCCAGCGTATGGGCGATCCGGTGGCCGCCGATCAAGGCGGGCATGATGACCTCGTCGGCTCCGGCCTGGCGGAGTTTACGTTCGGTGTTGGGCTGCTCGCCGCGGGCGACGATGCGGAGGTCGGCCTTGAGGTTGCGGGCAGTCAGCGCGATGAAGACGTTGAGTTCGTCCTGCGGCAGCACGGTGGCGAGGTTGGCGGCGCGGGCGATGCCGGCTCGCTCCAATATCTCCTTCTCGGTGGCGTTGCCCTGCACCGTAAGGTAGCCGTGCGTCTGGGCGAGGGCGATGCGGTCGTCGTCGCTGTCGACGATGACGAAGGCGTGTTTGCGCAGCTCGAGGTCGTGCGCGAGGATCTGGCCGATGCGGCCGAAGCCGCAGATGAGGGTGTGGCCGCTAAGGCCTTCGAGACTGCGGCCGCGTTTGAGTTCATTGAGCATGGTTTTGACCTCTCCTTCCGTGATGAGCCGGACCATGCCGCCGAAGGTGTAGATGGCGGCGACGTAGCCCGAAACGATGAGTCCGATGGTGAAAGCGCGCAGGCCCGGCGTGTCGATGGGCCGGACTTCACCGTAACCGACGCCGAAGATCGTGATGATGACCATGTAGAGCGCGTCGAGGGCGCCCCAGCCGGCGGCTTCGTAGCCGACCGTCGCCACCAGTACGATGCCGAGAAACAGGAGGCCGCCGATCTTGAGCTGGCGGAGGCCGGAGTTGGGCAGGGACAGGGGCGACGAGGGCATTGGCGGGGGCGGGTGGAGCGGATTGCGTGCCGCCGGGCGCGGGGGATTGGTTTGTGTCCTCCCCAGACGCCGACTAGGTCCTTTCACATGGCTGAAACCCTGCGAGTCACGGTGTGGAATGAGAATCGCCATGAGCGCGCCGACCCAGCGGTGGCGGCGATCTATCCCGAGGGAATCCACGGCACCATCGCTAGCTTCCTGGCCCGTGAGCCGGCCTGGGAGATCCGCACCGCCACGCTCGACGAACCGGAACACGGCCTGACGACGGCGGTGCTCGCCGCGACCGACGTATTGGTCTGGTGGGGACACCGGGCCCATGCCGAGGTGGCGGACGAGATCGTGGAGCGAGTGCGGACCCGGGTGGAGGAAGGCATGGGGCTCGTGGTGCTGCACTCGGGCCACTATTCGAAAATCTTCCAGCGATTGATGGGCACCAGCTGTTCCCTCAAGTGGCGGGTCGGGGCTGACAAGGAGCGGCTCTGGTGCGTCAACCGCTCGCATCCGATCACCCGGGGGTTGCCGGAGCATTTCGAGATCCCCCACGAGGAAATGTACGGCGAGCCCTTCAGCATCCCGGAGCCGGACGAACTGCTTTTCATTTCGTGGTTCACGGGGGGTGAGGTCTTTCGTTCCGGGGCGACCTGGCAGCGGGGGCAGGGGCGCGTTTTCTATTTCCGGCCCGGGCATGAAACCTTTCCGACGTATCACCACGAAATGGTGCAGACGGTCATCACCCGGGGGGTGAAGTGGGCTTATTCCGGCGTACACATCCCCGAGGGATGTCCGCGGAGCGAACCCCTGGAACCGCCGGCTGATTGACCCGATCAGGATAAAAAACGCTGCGCTGACTGGCCTTTTGCGTAGCGGGCTCTAGCAACAGGGTATGGCGGAATCGCATCACTTGCTGCACGACCTGGGCTGGCTGATGGCGGCGGCGGCGTTTGTCTCGATCCTGTTCCGGTGGCTCAAGCAGCCGGCCATCATCGGCTACCTTGCGGCGGGGCTGTTGCTGGGACCGCACCTGCTGCCGGCGACGCCGCTGCACGATCCCGAGGACCTGTCGTCGCTCAGCGAACTGGGCGTGCTCTTCCTGATGTTCTACATCGGTCTCGAGTTCGACCTTGGCAAACTCAAGCCGGTGGCCGGGGCCTCCTTTCTCGGGCTGGCGCTGCAGACGCTGCTGATGGGTCTGATCGGCACGACGGTGGGCCAATGGCTGGGCTGGAATCCGGTCGAGGGCCTCTTCCTGGGCGGCATCCTCGCGATCAGTTCATCGATGGTGTGCTTCAATCTGATCGGTGAGCGGGGCGACATGCAGCGTCCGTATGCGCAGATCACGGCGGGGGTGCTCATCCTGGAGGACATCCTCGCCATCATCCTGCTGGTGGTGCTCGCCGGTGTGGCGGTGTCCGGGCAGCTCGATTTCGCGGCGGTGGGCCAGACCACGTTCTTCGTCGGCATCTTTGTGGTGGCGGTCTTTGTGGCGGGGAAACTGATGGCGCCGCTGGCGGTGCGGCTGCTCCACAAGGTGGGCAACACCGAGACGCTGACACTGTTCGTGGTCGGGATGATCTTCGCAGTCAGCCTGCTGGCCGAGCAGGCGCATTTCTCGCTCGCGCTGGGCAGTTTCCTGGCGGGCGCCATCTTTTCGCGGTGTGCGATCTCCCACGACATCGAGGTGGTGATGACGCCGCTGAAGGACTTCTTCTCGGCGCTGTTCTTCGTGACGATCGGCACGTTGATCGACCCCATGGCGATCGGGGAGCACTTCGGCACGATCGTGCTGGTGACGGTCATGATGGTGGTGGGCAAGTTCACCGCCTGCTGGCTCGGTTTTGTGCTGGCGGCGGTGCCGCCGGCGGTGGCGGTGCGGGCGTCGCTGGCCAAGGTGCAGATCGGGGAGTTCGGCTTCGTCATCGCCTCGCTGGCGCTGAGCCTCGGGGTGACCAATCCGGCGTTGAAGGCGGTGACGACGGGAGTGGCGGTCATCAGCATCATGTGCACTCCGCTGGCGGTGAACCAGGGCGAGCGGATCATCGCGTTGACGCGGCGACTGACGCCGGACGGCCTGCATCGGGTGCTGCGCATCTATCTCGATTGGATCGAGGCGGTTCGGCTCACGATGCGCGAGAGCAGCTTCCTGCTGGTGGTGCAGCGTCCGCTCGCCCGGGTGGCGATCGATTTCCTGCTGCTCAACGCGCTGCTGATTGTCGGATCGTTCGTCGCCCAGGTGCTGGGTGACTCGACCTGGCAGCGCATCCTGTGGGGCGGGGTCGCCCTGGCCGCGATTCCGTTCCTGGTGGATATCCTGCGCAGCCTGGATGTGGTGACGATGGCGTTGTCGGAAATTGCGCTGTCGCGGCCGGCGCTCGGCTTTCTCTCGCGCGGACCCGCCCGGGAGGTCCTGCGGGTGGGCGCGTTTGCGCTGATCTTGCTGGGCTTCTTCACGCTCTTCCTGATCGCCTGCGCGCCGTATTTCCCGACGGGCACGTCACTGGGCGTGTTCGCGCTGACCCTGGCGGTGCTGCTGGTCGCGGGCTGGCGCTGGGCGGTGCGGTTGCAGAGCCAGTTGGAGTTTGCCGTGCTGTCCTCGATGGAGGCGGCGGCGAAGACCGGCGCGCGCGACGCGGTGCAGGCGGCGATCAAGGCGACGACAAAGCGTCACCCCTGGCCGGTGGAGTTGATCGAAGTGACGATTCCGGCCGGCGGGGCGGTGGTGGGCCGGACCCTCAAGCAACTCGATATCCGCCAGGAGTCGGGCACGACGGTGGTCGCGGTGCAGCGCAGCGGCATCACCCACTACGACGTGCCGCCGGACATGCCGCTGTCACCGGACGACCACCTGCTGCTCATCGGGGAGAAGGATCAATTGGCCAAGGCCTCCGGCATCCTGACCCGGGTCGGGGCGGCGGCGGCGCATGGTCGCACCGACCTGCCGCACCAATTTTCGCGCGTGATGGTGACCGCGGCTTCGACCCTCTGCGGACTCACCCTGCGCGAGTCGGGCATCCGCGGGGCGTTTGGCGTCAGCGTGATCGGGGTGCAACGGGGCGACACCCGCATCACGGGGCCTTCACCGGAGGAGTGCCTGCACGATGGCGACCTGCTACTGGTGATGGGCAGTGAGCAGGGGGTGCAGCAACTGCGCGAGGCGCTGGTCTGAGTCCTTGTCCCGGGCGTCGGGCACAAAAAAGCCCCGGCCTGTAGCCGGGGCTTGGGCTAAAACGGCAGGGAGCGCGGTGCTCAGGAAGAGCCACCCGCCAGCGGGCGGAATTCCAGCAGCACGGGCATTTCGGCGTTCGGATTGTTGGCGTTCCAGGCGGCGATGGCCTGCTCGGCCTTGGCGCGGTGGGCGACGCGGTCGGCGCGGATCTGGGTGACCAGCGCGGCGAGATCGGCGAAGGCCTTGTCCTGCGCGGCGACGGTGGCAGCCGGCCAGGTGGAGGTGGTCTCGGCGGTCTTCATGTCGAGCCAGTAGGCGTGGGCTCCGGCGCGTTCGGCCTCGATGGAGTAGGCGTAGGCGGAGAGTTCCTCGTCGTAGCGGCGGGAGGCCTGCACGTAGCTGCGGGCGGCGATCTCATCAGCACCCAGCGCGAGGTCGGCCGGAGCGGTCGGGGCTTCGGGAGCCGTGTAGAAGATAGGATCACTGCCGACGAGGGCACCGGCGGCGCCGAGACCCTTCACGTGATCATCGCGCTCCATGACAATCTCCAGCGCCTCGCCATTGTCGGCGGCGCCCGGGAAGGAGCAGACGAAATTGGTGGCCATGAGCAGGGCTTCGAGGCCGGCGCGGTCAATCGTGGTGTTCCAGGTCGCCCCGGATTTGGTGAGGGGCGCCTCCCAGGTGTAGTGGGCCTTCTCGTCGAGCGTCTTCATCGCCTTCAGCATCGCGCCGGAGGCGGAGACGGGGGCGTGAGTCAGGCTGATTTGCACGCGACCATTGGCGGACGAGGTGATGGTGTCCGAGTTGGTGGCGTTAATGGTGTGCGGCTCGGCGGTGGCCGTGGCGGCCAGCAGGCCGAGACTGGCGACCAGCGAACCAAGACCCAGCGAACGTCGCATTGAGAAGAAGCCCGAGGTCGAGCGCAGAGCGGAGATCATGATTAATGGTAGGATTGAGCGGTAGAGCGAATCCGGACGCGTTTGATGGGGTGACCGGAAACTTAAAAGGAGCCGCGACGTTAGCTTTTGGTTCCCGAGGTTCAAACGTGTTTTACGATTTTTCACAACGGGCTGCGGGCCGTTGACTTAGGCCGACGGCACCGTGCCAAAATGGGCTTCGTGAGCGACGTATCCGGCTGAATCCGCCAGTTGTGACTCGATTGCGGCGGCCACCGGATCGGCCCGCCACACCCCGGAAAGCACGGCCTTGTCGCCGATGGTGCTCTCCACGATGAAGCTCGGTCGCTGACTGAGCTGGTGGGCGAAGAACCGGGCGGTGGAGTCGGCCACGCGTTGTTGGACGGCCACCGATTCGGCGGCCGAGCGCAGGGCGCGGGGATCGAGTTGCGCGGCGGTGGCGGCGATGTCCACGGCAGTGGCGATATCCCCGATCTTGGCGCCCTGGCGCACGGCCGCTTCCGCGAGGGCGAGACGCATGCGGTCGTCGGTCGGCCCGATGAAATCACGACCGGCCTCGGCCACATGGTTCGGGGCCTCGTAGTGACCGGCGCGCTCCGCTTCGAACCAGCCGGAGCTGAGCATGTAGGGTGAGCGCGTGAGCATGCCGCTGCGTTGGTAGAACCAATCACACTGGGAGGCCGAAACGGGAAAGTCCTCCGGTCGCATCAGCGCGATGGCCCAGCGAAAATCAACCCGCCCGGCGTAGCGCTGTTTCAACTCAGCCCAGGCCGGCTCGGCCCAGTGGCACCACGATGACAGGATCTCCAGGTAGTAGGTGACGGTGACGGGCGCAGCGCTCATGCGGCGAGCGTCATCAGCCCCGGCCAGGCGTCAACGCGCGACGCCGTCGGAGGCGCACAATGCGCCACGCGATCGATCCATACAGCCGATCGGTAAGGCCTCGGGGGATCAATCGCCGTCGGGGTCCTGGGCGCCGCCCAACAGCCCCCGCAGGGTGTTGCCGACCTTCTTCTCCCCGTCCGAGGCTTTGTTCAGATTGATCGTCCCGTTGGCGACACCGGTAGTGACGGCGGTGATGATGTCGTTCAAGACCTCGCGGCTGACGGCAAAGGCGAGTTGGGAAGAGGTCAGGCCGTTTTCCGGCGTGCCGAGGTCGTTCAGTTCCAGATCGGGCATGGGCACGGTGACGGCAGCCGGGCCCACGCCGACGGTGACCTTGGCGTCGCGCAGGATGAAGCGTTGCACGGCGAGTTTCTTGGGCTCGCCCGGCGGCTCGCCGGCCGCCGGCGCGACCTTGCTGCTGCCTCCGCCGGTGTTGTCCTCGATCTGCTGGAGGAGCTGCTTGATGTTGCTGGTAACGAGCCGCGTCTCGTAAACGAACTCCGGTTGCTCGATCACGATGTCGTGGATGACGATGGTGTCGCCCAGCAGACTGGTGGGCGCGACATCGACATGAATGCGGCCGAGGTAGGCGAGCTTGTCGCCGCTCCAGCCCGCGGGGTTGCCGATGAACAGGCCCGACAGGGTGCCGGAACCGGAAAGCGGCGAGAGGCTGACGTCGTCCAGCGTGACGGTGGTGCCGGTGATGCTGGGGGCGAGTCGGTTGACGGCCTGCTTGACCGCGGAGTCCAGGGTGGCGGAGACCACGAACAGGGCGACGGCGGCCAAAAGTCCGAGGGTGGCGAGCGTGATCACGAGCTTCGACGACATGGCCGGAAGGCTGGAGGAGGGCGGTCCAGCGGGCAAGCTTCAGGGCAGGTGATTTGCATCTGTGACGGGCGGCTTGCCTTGGCCGTGGCGGAGGCGCCAACGTGACGCCCATGGGTCCCGCCAGCTGGGCAGTCTTGTTGAGCGAAGCGCTGACGATGGCGCAGGTCACGGCGCTCATGGCGGCGATCCTGGGACCGACCGGGCTGTTTTTCCTGGTGGTGGGCATCCGACGCGGCGACCGGACCCTGGCCTACTACGGCGGCTACATGACCCTGCTGCTGGGGGCCTTCGCGGTGCAGCTGGGGTTTCAAACCGGGACCGGGTCGACGGGCTGGCGCTCATGGTTGGGCAACTTCATCCAATTGCCCTATGCGTGGTGCTACCTGCGATTCGTCCGCCATTACTTTGAGCTGGGTGGCGAGGGCCGACTGGCGGGTTGGGCGCGCGCCTACCGGGTGCTGGAGTGGGCTTATCTCGTGCCGCTGGCGCTGCTGGCGGTGCCGCTGCTGAGGGCGGTCAGTCCGACTTCCTGGATCATTCTCGCCCTCAACCTGAGCAACCTGCTGGGGTCGTTCCTGCTGGGGTGCTGGGCGCTGACCCGGCGCGAGCCGGGGGCGGGCCGGTTTGTGGCCGCCAACGTGCCACTGACCTTGTCCGGCGTGCTCCACGCCCTGCAGTGGGCTTTGCAACCTGAGGGGCTGCCGATCAACGGCATCCTGCCGTTCTGGCTTGGGGTGATTCTGCAACTGGGGTTGTTTGGGGTCGTGCTGATGATCCGCTGGCAGCAAACCGGGCGCAGTCGACGTGAGGTGCTGGCGCATGCTTGAGGGCACCTGGCGGGCCGTGGGCGGCCGACTCGGCACGGAATCCATTCCGATTCCGGCCACCTGCTTTGTGATCACGGGTGACACCTACGTGATTGAAACTCCTGCCGGCATCGAACGGGGGTGTTGGGTGTGGTTGGAAACCGGGGAACCGCGGGTCCTACGCCTGACCGGCACGACCGGGCAGCATGCGAACCAGGTGATCGAGGCCCTGGTGCGGGTGCGGGGATCGGTCATGCAGCTGTGCTACGCCGTGGACGGGGGACCGCGGCCGCAGGATTTTGCCGACGCGGAGACCCGGGGGGCGGTGGTGACCATGCGTTACCACCGGGACGACTGACTGCTCAGGCGTCATGGATCCGATGCAACACCAGGTGGTTGCCATCAGGATCGTGGAAGCGGGCAAAGTGACAGGCGGTGGTGTCGGCCGGCTCCATGGCGAAAGTGACACCCCGGGACTTGAGGTGGGCAACCATGCCCTCGAAGTCGGGCGTTTCGATGGCCACGGCCCCGCCCGGGGCCCCGGGGGTGGTGTGGGCCATCTGGGTGGCGAGGGCGATGACCGGGCCGGGCGCGTCGGCCCTCGGCGCGAATTCCACCCACATGTTTTCCCAACGGGCCACCTCGACGAGCCCGAGGCCGTCGCGGTAGAACGCGCAGGCCCGGTCCATGTCGCTGACCGGATAGACGAAGAAGGGCAGGGCGGTGATTTTCGGGGGCATGGCGGGGGGGGATTTGGGTTTGCGCTTGTCAGCCCGGGTTGGGCCCGGAGCCTGTGAGCTGCGCCCCTGCTGCTTACGACCAAATGCCCGCCGAACACAACTACACCGAAGCCTCGATCAAGACCCTCAGCGCCCTGGAGCACATCCGCCTCCGCCCGGGCATGTATATCGGCCGGCTCGGCAACGGCGCCCACGCGGAGGACGGCATCTACGTCCTGATCAAGGAGACGATCGATAACTCGATCGACGAGTTTACCATGGGGTTCGGCAAGCGGATCGAGGTGCACCTGGCCGAGCGCACGATCTGCGTGCGCGACTACGGCCGCGGCATCCCGCTGGGCAAGCTGATCGACTGCGTTTCGATCATCAACACCGGCGCCAAATACGACAGCGAGACTTTCCAGAAGTCGGTCGGGCTCAACGGCGTCGGCCAGAAGGCGGTCAACGCCCTGTCCGTGTCCTTCCGGGCCCAGGCGGTCCGCGACGGCAAGTGCAAGTTCGTCGAGTTCGAACGCGGCAAGCTCACAACCGAGCACAAGGTGCAGTCGACCGACGAGCGCAACGGCACCTACATCGAGTTCACGCCCGACGACGAGCTCTTCGGCCAGGGGTTCGCCTTCCGCCGCGAGTTCATTGAGGAGATGCTGTGGAACTACGCCTACCTCAACCGCGGGCTCACCCTCAGCTTCAACGGCAAGAGCTTCAAATCCGACCGCGGCCTGGCCGACCTGCTGGAGAAGAAACTTACCGGCGAGACCCTCTACCCGATCGCCCACCTCGAGGGCGAGGACATCGAGGTCGCGATCACCCACGGCGGTCACTACGGCGAGGAGTACTACTCGTTCGTGAACGGCCAGCACACGACCATGGGCGGCACCCACCTGGCGGCGTTTCGTGAGGGCCTGGTCAACACCGTACGCAAGTTCTTCGACAAGAACTACGACGCGGCCGACATCCGCCAGTCGATCGTGGCGGCGGTGTCGGTGCGGGTGCAGGAGCCGATCTTCGAGTCGCAGACCAAGACCAAGCTCGGCTCGACTGAACTCGGCCCCAAGGGCCCGACCATCCGGCAGTTTGTCACCAATTTCCTGTTACAGCACTTCGACAACTGGCTGCACCGCAATCCGGAGGCCGCCGAGGCTCTGCGCAAGAAGATCGAGGCCAGCGAGCGCGAGCGCAAGGAGCTGAGCGGCATCCGCAACCTGGCCAAGGAGCGGGCCAAGAAGGCCAACCTCCACAACAAGAAGCTGCGCGACTGCCGGGTGCACCTCGACGCCAAGGACAAGCGGGCCGAGGACAGCACGCTGTTCATCGTCGAGGGCGACAGCGCCGCCGGCTCGCTCACTGCCTGCCGTGACGTGCAGACGCAGGCCGTGTTCGCGTTGAAGGGCAAGCCGCTCAATACCTTCGGCCTGACCAAGAAGGTCATCTACGAGAACGAGGAATTCCATCTCCTGCAGAGCGCGCTCAACATCGAGGACGGCATCGACGGCCTGCGCTACAACCGGGTCATCATCGCCACCGACGCCGACGTCGACGGCATGCACATCCGCCTGCTGCTGCTCTCGTTCTTCATCAAGTTCTTCCCCGAGCTCATCACCAACGGCCACATTGCCGTGCTGGAGACGCCGCTCTTCCGGGTGCGCAACAAGAAGGAGACGATCTACTGCTACTCCGAGGCGGAGAAGCAGGCGGCGCTGGCCAAGCTCGGCAAGGCCGCCGAGATCACGCGCTTCAAGGGACTGGGCGAGGTCAGCCCGGGAGAGTTCAAGGACTTCATCGGCCTCGGCATGCGGCTGGAGCCGGTGAGCCTGAAGCACGTGACCGACACCGACGACCTGCTCGGCTTCTACATGGGGAAGAACACGCCGGACCGGCAGACCTTCATCATCGACAACCTCCGCGTCGAAAAGGACCTGGTGGAGGCCTGACGCGGTTCAGAGCGTCTTGAAATAGTCGGCCAGGTTGAGGCCGATGGTCCCGGGGGCGGGTTGTCCGTTTTCCAACGCCGGGAGAAACGTCAGCTCGCGCACCAACGCGCGAATGGCGTCGGTGACGATCTGATCCGTGTCGTGGATGGCGACCAACTGACCCTCGGCGTCGATGTCCACCGTCAGCGACACATCGAACCGTGCGGGGTCCACCGCCGAGGTGAGTTCAGGGGGGGCCAGGCTCCACACCGGCTGCGCCGGCACGGTTTCATGGCGATGGTTGGCGACGTGGTCGAGCAGCAGGTAGCGGTAGGCATCCGCCGCACTCAGGTTGAATTGTTTCTCGGACAGGTTGGTCGCGATCTCCTCCCCGTGGTTGAAAATATAGACGTGGTTCTCGACCAGTTCGTAACCCAGGGGCAGGCCACCCTGCAGAATCGAGACTTTGCGCGGCCGCGGACCGAGGGCGCCCAGGTTGTGCTGGAAGGTGACGTCGGAGAGCCGGTTCTTCGTCTTGATGCGGGAGATCACCACGGCGTAAGCCTCGGCGATGGGCTCGGGGGAACTGATTTCAAAATCGAGCTGAATGGCGTCGTGCTGGGCCTGGGCCAGTTCATCCTCCGCCATGTTCTGAAACATGGAGTTGTCGCCCGCCATCGCCATCCCCTGTTCGGCGCTGGCGACGGCCGCCAGGGTGGCCTGCTGGATACCGGCCGAGGACTCGGCGAAGCTCTGCGGCTGGGTGTTGTAGGGATTGTTCGCGGCTTGGTCCGCGGCGGCCATGCGCGACTCCATCGTCCGCAGGCTGTTCTCCGCCAGGTTCCGCTGATCCATCTGATAATTCATCAGGCTGGTCTGGCGGCCCACCCATGAGCGGCGCGGGTCATTCTGCGGCGAATAGGCCCGGTCGGCCTTGAAGCCGGCAATACTGAGCTGGCTGCGGCTGACCTTGGGGTGCATCTGCCAGCTGAAGCCGCTGGCCTGATCGACCTCATGGCGGCTGCCCTCGCGGGTTTCGACAACCATGACTTTGCCGTCCATTTTCTGCACGGCCGCCATGTCCCCTTCGTAGGGCACGAACAGGCGCACGCCGACGAACAGATGGGCCTCGCCCTCCCTCGGCTCCCCTTGGGCGTCCACCCGCATCGGTAGCGCGGCGGAGAGGATTCCGCCCGCCAGGAAGAGATGGCGCAGCGTGCGAGGTGGGGGCATGAGACGATTTTCAGGTCAGGGGTGCCGCTTAGAGGCGGTGGACCAGCCTAGCCATACGGGAGAGCACTATGCCTCCGGTCCTAAAATGTGCTAGTGCAATTATGTGGTGGCCCGGGCCGGGCAGTGGCTCGTTAACTCAGGATTTGCGGGAATGCGGCAAATGGCGATGGTGGCTGTTGCCAATCCTCCTATGAGCCAGCGTCCTCCCACCAAAATCCATTCCCGCGAGCCCCTCTGGGACCCGCAGCGCTGGTTGCCGACCACGCGGGACGAAGTGGAGGCGCGGGGCTGGGACCAGCCGGACGTCATCCTGATTTCCGGCGACGCCTATGTGGACCATCCGGCTTTTGGCACCGCCGCGGTGGGTCGCATGCTGGAGGCCGAGGGGCTCAGGGTTGCCATCGTGCCGCAGCCCAACTGGCGGGACGACCTGCGTGACTTCAAGAAACTCGGTCCGCCCAGGCTTTTCTTCGGGGTCACCTCCGGGTGCATGGATTCGATGGTCAACCGCTACACCGCGGCCCGAAAACCCCGGAGTGAGGACGCCTACACACCGGGAGGAGCCACCGGGTTCCGGCCGGATTACGCGACGACCGTCTACACCCGGATTCTGAAGGAAGTGTTTCCGGAGGTGCCGGTGATGATCGGCGGCATCGAGGCCAGCCTGCGGCGCGTGACGCATTACGACTATTGGGCGGACAAGCTCTTTCCCTCCATCCTGGCCGACTCCGGCGCCGACCTGCTCGTCTACGGCATGGGCGAACTGCCGCTCAAGGAGACCGTCCGCCTGCTGCAGCAGGGGGTGCCGTTCGCGTCACTGACCACCATCCCGCAGACCGCGGTGCTGTTGCCGCCCGGGCAGGAGCCGCCGAAGAACAAGCACTGGGACGACTTCACCCTTTTCAGTCACGAGGAGTGCCAGACTGACCGCGCGCGCTACGCGAAAAACTTCAAGGACATCGAGACCGAGTCCAACCGGGTGAAGGCCCGCCGGCTCTTCCAGCCGACCGGCGACCGCCTGCTGGTGGTCAACCCGCCGTTCCCGACCATGTCGGAGTCGCAGATCGATGCGGCCTTTGACCTGCCCTACACGCGCCTGCCGCATCCGCGCTACCGCAAGCGCGGGCCCATCCCGGCCTACGAGATGATCAAGCACTCGATCAACATGCACCGCGGGTGCTTCGGCGGGTGCAGCTTCTGCACGATTTCGGCGCACCAGGGCAAGTTCGTCGCCTCGCGATCCAAGGCGTCGATCATGCGCGAGGTCGAGTCGATCAAGCAGATGCCCGACTTCCGCGGCACGATCAGCGATCTCGGCGGCCCCTCGGGCAACATGTATCAGATGAAAGGCAAGGAGCAGTGGATCTGTGACGAGTGCATCCGCCCCTCCTGCATCTGGCCCGACGTATGCCGCAATCTGGATACGGACCACACCGCGCTGCTCGACATCTACCAGTCGGTGCGGGAGACCGAGGGCATCAACCACGCCTACGTGGCCAGCGGCATCCGTTACGATCTCTTCCTGCACGAAAAGGGCGCCTCGCCGGAGGCCAAGGCCAGCCACGAACGCTACGTCGAGGAGCTGGCCGCCCACCACGTGCCGGGTCGCATCAAGGTCGCCCCCGAGCACACCAGCGACCACGTGCTTCGCGTCATGCGCAAGCCGAGCTTCGGGTTGTTCTACAAGTTCAAGGAGAAGTTCGACGCCGCCGCGAAGAAGGCGGGCAAGAAGCAGATGCCGGTGGTGCCGTACTTCATCAGTTCACATCCCGGCTCGCGCGCCGAGGACATGGCGGAGCTCGCGCTCAAGACCAAGGACCTGGGCTTCCGGCTGGAGCAGGTGCAGGATTTCACGCCGACCCCGATGACGGTGGCGACCGAGATCTACGCCACCGGCGTGCATCCCTACGACGGTGCCTCGGTCTGCGTGGCGCGTTCCCCTGACGAGAAGCAGGAGCAGCGCAGCTTCTTCTTCTGGTACAAGCCGGAGATGAAGAAGACCCTGCGGGCATCGATGCACCGCCTCGGTCTCGACGGCCTGGCCAAGCGTCTGCTCGACGATAAAAAAGTCACGCAGGACGTCACTCCGCCGCCGCATATCACGCCTTGCGGGATGAAGGTGCCGGCGGCCGCCAAAGGGGCGGACAAGCCTGTCAACCGTCCGGCGGCGCCCAAATCGAAGAAGGCGTTCGAGAAGTTCTTCCGGAAACCGCGCTGATCCCGCTGCGGATTCAGGACGCTGACAGCTTGCCGTGATAGGCGTCGCGCAGCACCTGCACGGTGTGGCGGATGGGGAGAGACGGGCCGCCGTCCCGGGCGAGGTGGGTGCGCAGCTGGGTGAGGCAGCCGATGTTGCCGGAGGCGACGAGATCCGCGCCGGTGGCGCGCACCCGGGCCGCCTTTTGCCGGCCGAGCGACGCGGCGATGTCGGGCTGATCGATGTTGTAGGTGCCAGCCGAGCCGCAGCACAGATGACCTTCGGGAATCTCCACCACATCGACCCCGGGGATCGCCCGCAGGAGGTCGCGTGGCGGCAGTGTCACGCCCTGGGCGTTGGCGAGGTGGCAGGCGTCGTGGTAGGCGATGCGCGTTTTCCTGCCCGGGTCCGGAACGGGAGCGAGGTCGCCGAGCCGGGTGAGGAAGACACTGATGTCGCAGGTGCGCTCGGCGAAGGCCTGGGCCGCCGCCTCGGCGCTGGTGCCTTTGAGAATGAGCGGGTATTCGTGGATGCCCGAGCCGCAGCCGGCCGCGTTGGTGATGACCGCATCGACGTCGGCGGGAAAGGCCCCGAGGTTGCGGATGGCGAATTTCTGCGCGGCGGTCAGATCGCCGACATGCCAGCTGAGCGCGCCGCAACAACCCTGGGTCTCGGGCACGACGACCTCGACGCCATTGCGGGTGAGCACGTCGATGGTCGCGTCGTTGATGTCGGGGTCGAGGACCTGCTGCGCGCAGCCGAGCAGCAGCGCCACCCGGGCGCGTCGGGTCGTGCCGTCGCGGGGCGCGATGGTCGGCGGATAGACCACCAGCGGCGGCAGCTTTTCGTCGGGCAAGAGCTCCAGCATCGGGCGCAACGCCTTGGGCAGGACGGGTGCGAGCGGCTTGGCCAGGCGGCCGGCCATGGCGGCCAGTTGGAACCGGCCGGGATGGGGCAGCGTGGTGGACACGAGTTTGCGGCGCAGCCGGTCGCCGAAAGACCGATGGCGCTGCGGATTGGTGGTGGCGCGGAACGAACTGATCAGGTCGCGGTAGGGCACTCCCGAGGGGCAGGCCGGCTCGCAGGCAAGGCAGCCGAGGCAGGCGTCGACGTGCGGGTTGGCGTCGTCGAGCGTGAGCGTGCCCTCCAGCACCTCCTTCATGATGACAATGCGGCCGCGCGGGGAGTCGGCCTCCTGCTGCAACTCCTGGTAAGTGGGGCAGGCCGCGAGGCAGAATCCGCAGTGCACGCACTTGCTGACGGCGTCGGCCATCGGCGCGGTCAGGGGACCGGAGGAGTCGGGGGCGATGCGGTGCTGCATGGGGTGAAGGGAGCGGTCAGGCGTCAGCTTTCAGCGGTCAGCGACGGGAAGCGAGCATGGGGATCGAAGACCTTGCGGAGGTGGGCGTCGATGGTGCGTTGCGGCACCGTGCCCAGCCAAAGGGAGGCCGTATCACCACGCAGCACGAGTCCGCTCAGGTCGTGGGTTTGCAGCAGCCGGTCGAGCGCCCGGGGGTCTGCCGTGGCGACATAGGCGGTTGCGCCGCCGGCGCTGAGTTGCAGCGTATGGGCGTCGGCGTCCTCCAGCGCATCGGCGAGGGCGAAACCCGAGCGGGGTGACGTCGGGATTTTGACGAGCGCGCGGTCGGCCGGAGCCCATGCGAAGTCAGCCCGGGCGGGCCAGAACCCGGCTTCGTCAACCGACTCGCCGCCGAGTTCGGCCGCGAGGGCGGCGTTGCTTTCCGCCGGGCCGCCGAGACGCACGTAGAGCGCCTTGTCCGCCGGCGTGTATTCAAGCGCGTCGGCTTCGAAACGGGAGGTGGCCAGCTGGGCCAGTCGGGCCAGGGCCTCGGCATGGGAAGCACAGCGGAGGCACCGGGTGAGGGTGGCGGGCGGCCGCGGAAAGACCTTGAAGGTGAGCTCCGTCAGCACGCCCAGTCGGCCGAGGCTGCCGACCACGAGTTTGGGCAGGTCGAAACCGGCGGCGTTCTTGACCACCTTGCCGCCGCCGGTGAGGAGCTGGCCGGTGCCGTCGACCAGCTTGATGCCGATCAGGAAATCCCGCCCGCCACCGTAGCGGAAGCGGCCGGGTCCGGCCAGGTTTGCGGCCACGGTGCCGCCGAGCGTGGCCCCGGCGGCGGCCAGCGGTGGGTCGAAGGGCAGGTACTGGCCCTTGGCCGCGAGGGCCACGGCGATTTCGCTCAGCGGCGTGCCGGCGCGGGCGGTGAGGGTGTATTCCGCGGGTTGATACTCGACGATGCCGGCGAGCCGGCGCGTGGAAAGCAGGGTGGCGGCGGTTGCGCCCAGCCGCGGTTTGGTGCGGGCCCCCACGGGCAGAAGCCGGTCGGTGGACCGGACGGCGGCGACGACGTCGTCGATGGAGGTCGGTTCCAGCACGGAGTTCATTCGCGGGAGAGCTGGCCGCTGGCCTCCAGCGGGTGCAGGCCGGTGTGGGTCAGGGCGGGGGCCTCACCACCGGGGAACATCTTGCCGGGGTTGGCGATCTCGTGCGGGTCGAAGGCATGACGCACGTCGTGGAACGCCGCGATGGTCGGCGCATCGAACATGTCGGGCAGGTAGGCCTTTTTCTCGACACCGATGCCATGCTCGCCGGTGAGCGATCCCCCCATGTCGAGGCAAAGACGCAGGATGCGGCCGGCGAGGGCCTCGGCGCGATCGTGGGCACCGGGCTCTTTGCCGTTGTAGAGGATGAGCGGGTGCAGGTTGCCGTCGCCGGCGTGAAAAACATTGGCCACGCGGATGCCGGTCTCGGCCGACATTTCGGCGATGCGGCGCAGGGCCTCGCCCAGGCGGGTGCGGGGCACGACACCGTCCTGCACGATGAAGTCGGGGCTGAGGCGGCCGACGGCGGAGAAGGCCGACTTGCGCCCGCGCCAGATATTGAGCCGTTCGGCGGCGTCCTGGGCCACGCGGGTCTCGAAGGCGTGCGTGTTGGCGAGCAGAGCGGTGAGTTGTTCGCGCTCGACCGCGACGCGTTCGGCGGGACCCTCGAGTTCGACAATGAGCACGGCTTCGGCCCCGGGCGGGTAGTTGCAGTGCACCGCGGCCTCGGCGGCCTCGATGGCGAGGGCGTCCATGATCTCCAGGGCGCCCGGTAGGAGACCGGAGTCGATGATGGCGGCGACGGCGTCGCCGGCGGCTTCGAGCGAACGGTAGCCGGCCAGGACGGTGTGGAAGGTTTCCGCCTTCGGCAGCAGGTTGAGGGTGATCTCGAGCGCGATTCCGAACAGACCCTCGGAGCCGCAGAAGAGGCCGGTGAAATCCGGACCGACGTGGTCCCGGCTCCGACCGCCGAAGGTGACGACCTCGCCGGTGGCGAGCACGGCCTTGATGCCGAGCACATGGTTGGCGGTCATGCCGTATTTGAGGCAGTGGGCGCCGCCGGAGTTGAAGGCGACGTTGCCGCCGATGGTGCAGATGACCTGGCTCGACGGATCAGGCGCGTAGTGCAGGCCGTGCGGGGCGGCGGCCTGGGTGACGGCGAGGTTGATCACGCCCGGTTCGACGACGGCGACGCGGTCGACCGGATCGATCTCGATGATCCGCTTCAGCCGGTTGAGGGCGATGACGATGCCGTCGGCCACCGGCAGCGAGCCGCCGGACAGGCTGGTGCCGCTGCCGCGGGCGACGAAGGGCACGCGGTGCTCGGCGCACCAGCGGACTGTGGCGATGACTTCGTCGGCGGTCTCCGGCTGCACGACCGCGAGCGGCCGGGCGCGGAAGGCGGTGAGCCCGTCCGACTCGAAGGACGACAGATCCGCCGCGGTCTGCCGCACGCGGCCCGGAGGCAACGCGGCGGCGAGACGGGCGAGGTCAGGCTGGCGGCCCACGGAACACACGGAATACGCGGAACGGGTTGTCCGGCTTAATGCTGCGGGCGGAAAGCGGACCGTTTATTTGAGGCAGGCCTGCAGCGCGCCGAGCAGGGCGGCGATGTTGCGATGGGTGGCGGTGGCGCCCATCAGCCCGATGCGGAAGGCCTTGCCGGCGAAGATGCCGAGGCCGGCGCCGATCTCGATGGAGAATTCGTTGAGCAGCCGTTTGCGGATGGCGGCTTCGTCGACGCCCTCCGGCACGCGCACGCAGTTGAGCGAGTGCAGCGAGTGCTGCGGGATGTAGGTCAGCCCGAGTGCCTCGAGGCCCGCGCGCAGCTCGAGGTGCATCTCGCGGTGGCGGGCGAAGCGCTTTTCGAGACCCTCCTCCAGCACGATGCGCAGCGCCTCGCGCAGACCGTAGACCATGTTGATGGGCGCGGTGTGGTGGTAGGCGCGGCCGCCGCCGCCGGTGTAGTAGTTGCGCAGCATCGACACGTCGAGATACCAGCTCTGCACCTTCGTCTTGCGCTGCTCCATGACCTCGAGTGCACGCGGGGAGAACGAGACCGGCGCGAGGCCGGGCGGGCAGGACAGGCACTTCTGTGTGCCGGAGAAAACGGCGTCGATCTGCCACGCGTCGACCTTGACCGGATGGCCGCCGAGCGAGGTGACGGTGTCGACCACGAACAGCATGCCGGCGTCATGCACCAGCTTGGAGATGCCTTCGAGCGGCTGAAGCGCGCCGGTGGAGGTCTCGGCGTGCACGATGGTCAGCAGCTTGGCCTTCGGATGGGCGGCGATGGCGGCGGCGACGGCCTCCTCGGCAATGGTTTCGCCCCATGGCGCCTCGACGGTGTGCACGGTGGCGCCGCAGCGCTCGATGATGTCGCGCATCCGGCCGCCGAACACGCCGTTGATGCAGACGATGGCCTCGTCGCCGCGCTCGATCAGGTTGACCGCGAGGGTCTCCATGCCGGCCATGCCGGTGCCCGAGACCGGGAAGGTCAGGGCGTTCTTGGTCTGGAACACCTCCCGCAGCATGGCGCAGGTCTCATCCATGTAGCGGATGTACTGCGGGTCGAGGTGACCGAGCGTGGGCGCGGCCAGCGCGGCGCGCACGCGGGCGGGCACGGTGCTGGGACCGGGCCCCATCAGGATGTGTTCAAGAGGATCGAGTTCGGACGGGATGGACATGGGAAGGAGAGTTGAGCGTGGTAAGCTGATACCAGAAGGGTGAAGGTTACGCCAGAATCAGGCCGAGCGTGCCGGCGACGAGCACGTAGTAGCAAAAGACGACGACGGTCTTGCGGATGACCTCGCCTTCGCGGCCGACCATGCCGACGACGGCGGAGGCGGCCACGACGTTGTGCACGCAGATGACGTTGCCGGCCGCGCCGCCGACGGCCTGCAGGGCGACAACGACCTGCGGGATGGCGCCGATGCGCTGGGCAACCTCGAACTGGAAGAGCGAGAACATCATGTTGCTGATGGTGTTGCTGCCCGCGACGAACGCCCCCAGTCCGCCGATCGTGGGGGCGAACAGCGGCCACGCGCTGCCGACGACCGCCGCCACCCCCCCGGCCAGCTCGACCGGCATGGAGGCCAGACCGGCGGTCCCGCCGGTGGAGTTGATGAACACCTGCACCATCGGCACGGCAAAGATCAGGGCGGCCGAAGCCGACACGATCATCTTGCCGGACTGGCTGACCGCGCGGCCGAACGCGGCGCCCGGCATCCGGTGCAGGAACATGGTGATCAAACTCACCAGCACGAAGATGGTGCCGGGCAGGTAGAGGGGCTGCACGTCGAAACCGACGTTGGTGCCGAAGAGCCCGCTGCTGCCGAACGCCACGCCGGTCATCCACGCCTTCAGCGGCAGGGCGGGGAGACGGGTCGCCACCAGCAGGGCGGCGATCAGCACGTAGGGCAGCCAGGCCAGCCAGAGCGGCAGCTGCCGGGCCGGGGCCTCGACGTGCAGGTCGGCGTCACTTTGCCATTCCGCCAGCCAGTTCTCGCGGGGCGGGAAATCCCAGGTTTCGCCCTTGGGCAGGAGAAAGCCGGCCTTGGCGGCGGGCACCACGATGGCGAGACCGATCAGCGAGCCGATCAGGGTGGGAAATTCCGGTCCGAGCGTGCGGGCGATGATGACGTAGGGCACGGTCATCGCGAAGGCGGCGAAGAGGGCGAACTTCCAGAGGGCGAGTCCTTCCCGGAAGGTGCGATTGGCGCCGAAGAACCGGGTCATGGTCGCGACCACGATCAGTGGGATGAGCGTGCCAGGGATCGCGTGCAGCACGGCGACGCGGCCGCCGATGTCGGCCAGCAGTTCCATGTGCGTGAGGCCTTGGGCGGCGGTGAAGGCCTCGACCTGGGGCGCACCGCCGAGACCGGTGTTGACCCCGACCAGAATGGGCGTGCCGACCGCGCCGAACGACACCGGGGTGCTTTGGATCAGCATGCCGGCGATGACCGCGGCCATGGCGGGAAACCCGAGCCCGACCAGCAGCGGCACCGCCACGGCGGCCGGCGTGCCGAAGCCCGCCGAACCCTCGATGAACGCGCCGAACAGCCAGGCGATGATGATGACCTGTACCCGTCGGTCGGGGGTGATGGCGGTGAAGCCGGCGCGGATGGTCGCGAGGCCGCCGCTTTCGCGCAGGGTGTTGAGCAGCAGCACGGCGCCGAAGATGATGTAGAGCAGCGTGGCGCAGATCACCACGCCGCGCACGCTGGCGGCCGCGACCTGGGCGCCGGGGATCTGCCAGTAAAAGAGGGCGAGCAGGGCGGCGGAGAGGTAGGACAACGGCATCGCCTTGCTGGCGGGCCAACGCAGGCCGACGAGAAAGACGCCGACGACCGCGATCGGGAGGAGGGCAAGCAAAGGGGTCATGGGGCAGGCTGGAGGGGTTGGGGGGCCATGGTCTACCCCGGCGCGCGAACGGGCCGCAAGGCACGAGCGGTTCCCGCTCGGGGACCGTTAACACTTCAACACCTGTGCGTGGGCGTCACAACCGGCCGCCCAGCTTGACTAGCAGATCACGCGTCAGGGCCACGCCGGTGTCCTCGTCGATGGCGTTGCCCTCCCACTCGGCGCCGACGAAGCCGGTGAAACCGCTGTCCTGCACGATCCGCATGAGCCGGCGGAAATCCATCGTGTTCTCCTCACCGTCGACCCCGAAGCCGAACGTCTTCGCGCTCACGCCCTTCGCGTAGGGCATGCTCTGCTCGGTGCCCAAGTAGATGTCGTAGCTCCAGCCGGCCCCGCGGTCACCGTAGTTGCCGAAGTCGGGCAGGGTGCCGACGCGCGGGTGGTCGACGAGGTCCATGAGCGCGGCGAGCCAGGCGCCGTTGGAGGACAGGCCGCCGTGGGGCTCGACCACCACGTTGAGCCCGAAGGTGTCGCCGAGCTCGCACACCCGCCGCAGGCCGTCGGCCGTGCGGTCGAGCTGGGTGCCGTAGCTTTCGCTGGCTTCGGAGAACGCGTTGACCCGGATGGCGTGGCAGCCGAGTTCGCGCGCGGCTTCCAGCCACGGGCGGTGGGCCTCGACCGAGGCGGTCTGCGCGGCCGGATCCGGATCACCGAGCCGGCCGCAGCGGTCGCACATGATGAGCACGTTGCGCACGCCCTCACCGGCGGACACGCGCTTAAGCTCGGCGGTGACGGCGGCGGAGAACCCTTCGAGGTAGAACTGGTTGACGTATTCGACCGCGGAGATGCCGAAGTCGTGCTTGGCGATGGCGGCGAACCGCAGCTTGTCCTTGGTGCCGCTCCAGAAGGCGCGATTGAGCGACCACTGCGCGAGCGAGATGTCGAACCACGGCTCGACGGCCGGGGTTTCACCGGCGAGGTGATGACTGGCCAGCAGACGGCTGGGGGCGAGAACGGCAGCGGCGGCACCGAGGGTGCCCGCGTTCAGAAAGCGGCGGCGGGAGATCATGGGGTGCCCCATGCCGACCCGCCGTGCTGGCGTTGGCAATCGCGAACGCGCCGCGGCCCGGCAGGGGACTCAGTCGTCGCGGAGGGCTTCCATCGGCGACACGCGGCTGGCGCGGTGCGAGGGCAGCAAGCTGGCGCAGAGCACGACGAGCGCGAGGACCGTGGCGGTGGCGGCGATGATGCCGGCGTGGAACGGCGCGACCTCGTAGAGCACGCTCTGCATGGCGACACCGGTGCCCCAGGCACCGAAGACACCGAGCAACACGCCGACTGCGAGCAACTTGGTGCCGAGGCCGAGGAACTGCGCGAGCACCTGTCCGGGCAGGGCGCCAAGCGCCATGCGCACGCCGATCTCCCGGCGACGCTGGCCGACGGCGTAGGCCAGGACGCCATAGGTGCCGACCGCCGCGAGCAGCAGCGCCACCCCGGCGAAGATGCCGGCGAGGATCGCAGGCGACCGTCGGGCGGTCAGCGATTCATCGATGCGGTGCTGCAGCACTTGGATGTCGTCGACCGGCAGTTGCGGGTCGAGGTCGAGCACAACCCGGCGCAGGGTCCCGGTTATCGCGACCGGGTCCATCCCAGTCTGCAGCACGGCATACATGTTGCGATACTCCGCCTGCCGGTAGGGCAGATAGACGGTGCCGAGGCGGCGGTCATCCACGAGGTCCTCGGTTTTGATGCCGCCCACCACCCCGACGATGGTCATGGCGTTTTCGTCGGTGACCTCGACATCCGAGGCGATGCGGCGACCGATCGGGCTTTCGCCGTTGGGCCAGTAGCGGCGCACGAAATCCTCATCGACGATGCAGATGCGCTCTTCCGAGACCTCGTCGGCGGCACTGAAGAAGCGTCCCTCGCGCAGCGGGATGCCGAGGGCGGGAAAATAGTCACCCAGGATGGCGGTGGTGAAATGCGTCCGGATGGATTCGCCCGGAGCGGGCTCGACGCCCTCGACCGTGGTGGCGTTGTCACTGTGGTTGCCCCCGAAGGGCAGGCCGGAAACCAGGCCGGCGTGGTTCACGCCCGGCTGGCGCTGCAGCTCGGCGATGAGACGACGATAGAACCCCTGATAATCCTCACTTTCGCGATAGGTCTCCCACGGGGTGTTGATGGCACCGGTCAGCACCTGGGTGGCCTGGAATCCCGGGTCGGTGCCCAGCACTTTGCGCAGGCTCATTCCCAGCAGACCGGCCCCGCTCAGCAGCACAAAGGCGAGGGCGACCTGCGCGATGATGAATCCGTGGCGCACCCGCTGGGCGGCGCGGGAAATGGTACCGCCGCGCGTCTCGGCCTGCAGGACGGGGGCCAGCTGGGTGCGGAGACTGACGAAGAGCAGCGGGAGGGCCAGCACGACCCCCAGCAACGCGGAGGCGGCCAGGGAAATCAGGGCGACCCGACTGTCGAAGGTGATGGCGACCCCCAGCGGCATCTGATCGGTACCCAGCGCGGTGAGCAGGCGGATGCCCAGAGCGCCGGTGGCCAGACCGAGCAGTCCGCCCCCCAGGGTGATGACGACGGTCTCCGCCAGGATCTCGCGGGCCAGATCACGCCGGCTGGCGCCGAGGGCCTGCCGCACGGCGAACTCCTTGGCCCGGCCGTGGGCCCGGATGAGGAGCAGGTTGACCAGGTTGACGGCGCCGATGAGCAGCAGGGCGAAGACGCCGCCCTGCAGCAGCAACAGAATGGAGCGCACGTTGCGCACGGTGTCGGCATGCAGGGCGTGCACCTCGGTGTGGTAGTCGGCGTCGCGCAGGATCTGGGCGTAGGGGTCGTTGTCGATCTGCACCGCGTTGAAGGCATCCATCTGGGCCTGGGCATCGGCAAGCGTGGCGCCGGGGGCCAGCCGGGCGATCATCTGCTGGTTGTTGGAATGGCGCCGGTCCGGCTCGCGGTCCCGCAGGTTGGACGCGAGCGGCATGATGAACTTCGCCTGGCTGTCGAGAAAGCGGAAGCCGGGCGGGAGCACGCCGACCACTTCGGCCACCTGACTGTCGACGGTGAGGGTGCGGCCCAGCACCTCGGGATCGCCTTGGTAATAGCTCTGCCAGAACTCATAGGTCACGATGACCCGCAGCCAGTTGTCGTAGAGCATCTCGTCCTCGGTGAAGGTGCGCCCCATCAGCAAAGGCACGCCCAGCATGTCGAAGAACTCCGGCGAGACGCGGTCCCGCGCCACGTAGGTCGGCGAACCGCTGTCGCCCACCACGGCCCGGCCGCGTTGATAGATCGAGATCGCGTCGAACGCGGCGATGTTGCCGCGGCGGTCGAAGTAGTTGGGCATCGAGGCCCCGGCCCGGGCGGCCCCGGCGCCGGGGTAGGAATTGAACACGGTGACCAGCCGGTCGGCGTGCGGCTAGGGCAGGGACCGGACCAGGATGGCGTCGACCACGGCGAAGATGGCCACGTTGGCGCCGATGCAGAGGGCGAGGGTGAGGAGCGCGGTGACTGTGAAACCACGTTCGCGGGCGAGCCGCCGCAGGGTCTGGCGCAGTTCGGAGAGGGAAATCAGGCGGTGCACAGGTCAACAACCCGCGGCCGGCGCGCGGAGTTACAAAAAAGTCCGGGTATTATTCTGCCGGGCCGCGGAATGGCCGGTCGGCGTGGACTTTTGCCCCGTTTGCGCCCTTGGTGGACGGTCATGCCCAATCGTCTCGCCGCGGCCGCCTCGCCCTACCTGCAACAACATGCCGACAATCCGGTCGACTGGATGGAGTGGGGGGAGGAGGCGTTTGCGCGGGCGGGGGACGAGGGGAAGCCGATCTTTCTCTCCATCGGCTACTCCACCTGCCACTGGTGCCACGTGATGGCGCACGAGTCGTTCGAGAACGAGGCCATCGCCGCCCAGCTCAACCGCGACTTCGTGGCCATCAAGGTCGACCGGGAGGAGCGGCCCGACGTCGACCGGGTCTACATGGCCTACGTGCAGGCGGTGTCGGGACACGGCGGCTGGCCGCTGTCGGCGTGGCTCACGCCGGCGCTCAAGCCGTTCTTCGGCGGCACTTACTTTCCGCCGGAGGACCAGCACGGTCGCGCGGGTTTCCCGACCGTGCTGGAACAGATTGCTGACGGTTGGCGGCGAGACCGGGCCCGGATCGAGGCCGAGAGCGACCGGGTGGTGGAGGCGCTGGCGGGGCATTTCCAGGACGTGCCGGTGGGCGAGGCCGCTCCCGACCTGGTCGAGGCCGGCGGCGATGCGTTCGAGCGTGCCTACGCGTATTTATTCGAAAACTACGACGCGGCGGAGGGCGGCTTTGGCGGGGCCCCGAAATTTCCGCGGCCGGCGAACCTGGAGTTCCTGCTGCGCTGTGTGGCGCTGCAGGGCGTCGACTCGGAGACCGGCCGGGACGCGGTCGGCATGGTCACCCGCACGCTGGAGCGGATGGCGATGGGCGGCATCCACGACCAGGTGGGCGGCGGGTTTCATCGCTACGCCGTCGATGCCGCGTGGTTCGTGCCCCACTTCGAGAAGATGCTATACGACCAGGCGCAGATTGCGTTGAACCTGATCGATGCACACGCGGTGACGGGCGATGAACGCTTTGCCTGGGTGGCCGGAGGGATCCTCGATTATGTGCGGCGTGACCTGACCCATCCGGAGGGCGGTTTTTTCGCCGCCGAGGACGCGGACTCGCCCGGGCCGGACGGCGGGAAGGCCGAGGGTGCCTTCTACACCTGGACGCCGGCGGAGCTGCAGGCTGTGCTGGGCGAGGACGCGGCCTGGGTCGGCTCCCACTTCGGCGTGACGGCGGCGGGCAACGTGCCGGAGCAGCTCGACCCGCACGGCGAGATGCGCGGCCGCAGCGTCCTGAAGCAGCAACGGCCGTTATCCCTCACCGCGACCATGTTCGACCGTGATCCCACGGACCTGGTCGGACCGTTGGGCGAGGCGCTGGCGCGACTACGAGAAGCCCGCGCGCAGCGCCCGCGGCCCCATCGCGACGAGAAGGTCATCGCGGCGTGGAACGGTCTCATGATCGCCGCCCTGGCCCGCGCGGCCGGGTGTCCGGCGGAACCGCTGGCGGCGCAGGCGGCGGCCAACCGGGATGCGGCGGTGGCAGCGGCGCGTTTCGCCCGCGAGCACCTGTGGGACGAGGCCACGGGCACGCTGCGACGTTCCTGGCGAGATGGCCGCGTGGTCGAGGTGGGGTTTGCGGAGGACTACGCGGCGATGATCTTCGGGCTGCTGGAACTCTACGAAGCGACGTTCGACGTAGCCTGGCTGGAATGGGCGGCAGCGTTGCAGGCGCAGATGGATGCGCGGTTTTGGGATGAGTCCGGCGGCGGCTATTTCCAGGCACCGGCGGGTGATCCGTCGATTGTCCTGCGGCTCAAGGACGACCAGGACGGAGCCGAACCCTCGGCCAATTCACTGGGCGCGGCCAACCTGCTGCGGCTGGGAGCGTTGTTCCACGACGAGGAACGGCGGCACCGCGGCGCGCTGGTGCTGCAGGCTTTGCGCGACCGGTGGACCAAGATGCCGTGGGCGTTGCCGGCGATGCTGACGGCGGTCGAATGGGCGCTCGAAACGCCGCGTCAGGTTGTGTTGGCCGGACCAGCGACGGCGGCCAATTGGGCGGAGCTGGCAGCGGTGGCGCGGCGGCGCGACGGTCGTCGCCGCGTGGTGCTGGCCCTGCGCGATGAGACCGAGCGGAAGTGGTGGTCGCAACGCGTGCCGGCGCTGGGGGCCTTTGCGATCGATACCGGCACGGCCCAAGCGCAGGTCTGTGAAGGGTTTGCATGCCAGCTGCCTGTCACCACCGCCGCGGACCTGCTTCTCAACGTTCACGGATGAGTTTGTTAATTCATCTCCAGGGGATGGCCCCGGCGTTGACGCGCCTCGGT
>Ga0181601_10000180_pt1 | contig 49858 bp, 48 predicted proteins | sample 041ome_8_FD_133020 | JGI IMG/M metagenome (GOLD analysis project Ga0181601, IMG submission 133020) | Coastal salt marsh microbial communities from the Groves Creek Marsh, Skidaway Island, Georgia - 041407BS metaG (megahit assembly) | ecosystem: Environmental > Aquatic > Marine > Intertidal zone... | reverse complement strand
ATCCATAATATCAGTCAAAATAAATGTAATAATTAATATTATATTTTGAATTAACATATTTCATTTGTGTAGCATAAGAAATACAATTTGCTTTACATATATGTCTTAATATAGTGGTAAAAGAATTATAGGTAAGTTCTCGTTCTAAATACTTTCTTTTTGAACTATGATAATGTGATTCTAAAAATGTTTTAAATTCTGAATAACTATCTTGATATATCATTTTTTTAAATGCATTATTATCAAATAAAAAATATTTATCAGTCCGAAGGCAAATCGTTTCTAAAAAATTAAAAAAATCCAGATTTGATATTGGTGTTTTGAATACATTCATTAGATAAATATACAAAAGAAAATATATTTATATTGTGATATATATAGTAAATATTTTTTAGTTAATAATTATCTTTGGTAGTTAGCTTACAATATATAATTATTGTGTGTCATTATCATTTCCCATAAATATATTCCAATATTGTGAAAAATTGGAATAAAGGTGGAGACATATATTTTCATCTTCGGCATATTCTATGTCATTATTACGATTCATTTTATTAGAAAGAATATCACTAATGATTTGTTCTTCAGAACGATTAGATTGTGCCACAGTGTTTATATATTTTTTTATTTTTTCCAAATATAAGATACCATCCATATGTTCTTCTTGAGCGTGTTGAATCCAATCTAACAAGTTCAAATCAGAACGATCTAAATTAGTGCCATATTTATTTTGCCCTATTTCAGCACGTTGCGTAAATGCTTTCACAACACTTCGTACAACGCTATCATATTTATCATCAACAATAATAGCTTCGTCTCTTCGAGAATTCATAATGTGAAATTATTCAAAGTATATATATACTATTCAAATATATCTATAATATCTTTTGTAAACAATGTTAATTCAATTTTATTTTCATGAATAATATTTACAATTGTGATGTAATTGCATATACATTTAATGATTTGATATTTATGTTCTTCGTCAATCTTGTTAGTGATTTTTACAAAATGAAAGAAGAAATCAAAAATATCAATAACAGAATAACCGTCATCATAAATATTATGAATACACTGTAAAGAACCTTGAAGATCTTGTTTTTTTGCGATTTCAATATATGTTTCAAATTCATCCAAGTATATATTCGAACATATTTTCTTACACGTATCCGTATCAATAGAATCATTAAGTAAATAAATTTTTTCCAAATAATTAATAATTTGATGAATAGAATTATTAGTAATTTTCATAAGATATTCAATACTGTCAGCATCAATATTAATGTTCTCATTTACAATAATTTTGTTTACAATTTCGTTAATTTGTGGTTTTTGTAGATAATTAATTTTTATCAAATGTAATCGTGATTGAAGACTTTCAATAATCTTTTGTCCGTTACAGCATGAACTAACAAAATTTATATTATTACTATACTTATCAATATAATTTCTAAAAACTTGTTGACATTGATCGCTAATATTATCTAAATCATCAATAATAATCATTTTCTTTTTATTACGAATAGTGGATTTAGATTGGCAAAATATTTTCATTTCACTGCGAAAATAGTGTATTCCTTGTTCTTTAATATTGTTAATATATAAAATATTTGAACTGGGTATAGTTTGTTCTTCTGTAAGATTATAGTAATTACGCATAATAACATTTAATAATGATGTTTTACCAGTACTAGGTGATCCAATAAAAAGAACATTTAAATTATCAACTTGCATTAGCAATTCAATGGTTTGTTGTAAGTCATTGTCAAAATAGAAATCACTTAATACCTTGGGTTTATATTTTCTTAAAAAAGTTTTCATATAATTATCCATAAAAAATGTGTTTATACCCTTGAAGAATAATATTGTATAGAGATATACATAAATTATAAAAATGACATATTATGAGACACTTGGAATTGCTGAAACAGCAACAGCAAAAGAAATTAAACAAGCATATAGAAGTTTATCATTGAAATATCATCCCGATCATAATAGTAGTCCAGATGCGACGGAAATGATGTCAAAAATAAATGAAGCATATGAAATTTTAAAAGATGAAGGGAAACGTAAATTATATGACGAACAATTACACCCACAACCGTATACAGGACCGATGAAACATCCATTTTTTGATAGATCACCTCATTCTAGTTATGCGAATGATTTGTTTAACATATTTCATTCTAATATTTTTGATAATCTTCAAGGAAATATTCATGTGTTTCATAGTGATGGAAACGTAAATATTCATAGAACATTTAGACATATTAGAAAACCAGAACCAATAAAAATGGTATTAGTTATTACACTGGAAGAATGTTATAATGGTGTTCGTAAAGAAATAAATTATACGCGATGGGATGTAAAAGACAATGAAAAGATTGATGAAAATATAACAACTGTTATAGATATTCCCAAAGGTATGTATGAGAATGAATGTGTTATATTAACCAATCAAGGACATAAAATAAATGAGGAAGTTAAAGGTGATGTCAAAATAAACATTAAAATAGAGAACAAAACACCATTTAAACGGGTAGGTGACGATTTATATTTGAAAAAGACAGTTTCATTGAAAGATGCTCTTTGTGGAATTGATTTTGACTTTAACCACATATCAGGGAATAATTTATCATTGAAATCTTCATTACAAGATGAAACAAATATGGTAATATATCCAGGAAGTAAAAAGGTATTACCGAATTTGGGAATGATTCGTAATGGTAAAATGGGGAACCTAACCATTGAATTTGATGTAGAATTTCCAAAACAAATGTCAAAAGAAAAATTATTAAAAATACAGAGTATATTAGAATAAAATCATAATATTATGTTGTGAATACATAATATTAGATGTTTCGTTGTATGTTGTTTTGTGTGTGATGGGTTGTGTGTTGTGATAATTTTATGATTTGCCTGTGATTTTTCTTGCAGGTGTACCAGAATCCACGATATAAATTGTATTTTCGGTCATGATGATATATTCTGTTTCTGTGTTGAAAATTTTTGAAATAGGACTAGTATATTCTTCTTTGCTCTTGATTAATAATTTTTCACCATTATCGCGAACACCAATGATAATTTTTTTATCAATGGAATCAATCCAATAATCAGTTTGAATTGGTTTATCTTCAACAATTGATAGACGCCAAGCGTCATTCCAAGTCTTTGTGCTAGGTAATTTGTAATTATTACTTTGCTGTTCACCGACAAATGAGCTCATTGGGTATATTTTATATAATATATTTATTAAAAATGCCTTTAAATTAAAAAATATATAATTAATAAATATATGACGCTCAATTCAACTGAAAGTTCTCAATTTGTTTCTATATTATCAGAATATTTCAAATCAATTAAAACAAGTCCACTGTGTAGTAAACTAGAGAACAATTTAGATATACTAAATACTGGTTTTAATACGATATTAAATGTTTATAATTATTCAAAAGAACTATTTAAAAACGGAGAAGAATTGGCGTGTTCCCAACAAGCACATTATTTTTATGTGGAATACATAGAACAAATATATAATACGAATTTAAATTATGCACTTAATCATAATGATGCTGTAATATTTGTATATAAAAAAACCCTATTTGATTTGTATACAAAAGCAGAAAATATTTCTGGTTACATAAATACAGGATTACAAACAAATGATATCAAATGTCAAACAGCAAGTATGGTAATGTATTGGGAAAATTTAGGATTAAATATAGAAGATCACGAGCATATATGTAATTATTATATCCCCAAATTTTTAAATATGAATGACGAGCTATTAAAACAGGCGAATCATTGTTTATATATGATAAAATCAAGTATGAGATTAACATACAATGAATATATAGAGTTACTAGATAACATAGTCACCAAATTTGAAAAAAATATATCAAAAAAAACACAGAACTACAATAATGATTTTGAAACACAATTACTACTTTTTTATATGTATAAAAATGACATTGATACGTTATATCAAAAAAATGATTTTGAAAATATTGTTTCCGTGATACATGATAATGTTTTATGTTGTTGATATAAATCCATTTATTTACTTTTTATAGTTTCTATAAAATAATTATAATCAACATTTATTTTCTTTTTTCTTACTTTTGTTATTTCCTTTTTAATGAATTTTTCCTTATTTTTGATACGGATACTGTTATATTCAGTAAATAACATATTGACTATAAAATTATATACAAAACGCAAAATTAATTCGTTACAATTACCTACAATCAAACAGCTACCAGTACGGAATAACATGAACGATATTTCCGAATATTTTTTACTTAACATGATATCATTTGTTGTCATGTTGTTATCATAATTAGATATTCTGCCATCTTGTTCTTCATCTGATTTTTCAATATTGTAGTAATATTTACATTTAACTCCCGGATAACTACATGGATCAAAAGATACATCCAAACCATATTTCGGACTTTTAAGTATATTAAATAAAATATCCCTGTTTATATAAAATCCACAATTGAAATTAGAATTAATTAATACATTATGTTCTACATCTTGATTAATAAAAGCAAGTGGTTTATCAATATATATTTGTAAACGATTTATAATTTCATATTTTACATGATCCAATAATTCGGAATCTACTATACCGGGAATTTCTAATTTTCCGGTATTAAACACTTTTACATGCATTTCTTTATACTCATTTTTAAAGAAACGGAGAGTAATTGCGAAACAATTATAAAACGCATTTTTATTTTTAACCTTTGTTGTAATGATGTCTTTTTTAGATATTCCAATTGTAAGTTTTCGTTCATCCTTGAATTTAATACGTCGCGCTTCCGGATTATTTATCTGTTTAATAATTACTTCATTATAATAACGTTCATTCAATAATTTTCGTTTATATTCTTCATATTCCTCCGGTGTATTAGATACAATTTTTATCTGTTTTTTTAAAATACCGTCGTTTTTATCCATATAATGGATAATTGGTAACTTCCAAAATATCTTATAAATATCAATTGGTTGATTCAAATATAATACCTTTGTATTGGTTGATATGTTTAATTCATCACAGATTGAACGATCAGGTAAAATATCATCCATATTTTTTTCCAATTCATCATTGTTTATATTATCTTCGAAACTACAATCCGGGTTTTGTAAAAACATTTCCCATTCATCGTTTATATCCATTTTAATATATTATTATTTTAATATAAATAAGTCTATAATTTCTTTATATTAATTTTATAATTCAATTTTCATTATCCATTTTCATTACATGTTTCATTATGATAATACTGAATTGTAATATTAAATGTTCGTTTTTAACATTTTGTGTATGCATAATTTCTGAAATATCATTCAATAAATATTTATTAATTAGTTCCGTTTTATATTTTATGATATAATTAAAATATTCTTTAATAAGATCCAAAATATTCGTATTATATAAAATTGACATTTTATAAATAAAACTGATTATATTTTGTGATGAAGCATCTGGTTTACAATCATGATGTTCTAAAAAATAACAATGGATTTTTTCATATGCGGAATCATCTACAATGTTGTAATTATTATTCCAATTGAACTGATTTAATTGAATATAATTAATCATTGAACGAATATCGGAACCAAATTTATATTGTATACGTTGTATTGTATCATCCGTAATTTTCAAATTCTCATTTGTGACAATATCTTTTAAATAATTGTGTATTTTTTCATTTGGCAATTTATTAAAACGAATACATATAAACTCATTTTTAAGAGACACATCTATTTTACTAATATAATTACAAATTAAACAAAAACGTATATTATTGTTTACAAGTTGAAGTAAATGTTTTAATGCTTGTTGAGCGTTTTTCGTCATATAATCAACCTCATCTAATATTACGAATTTATATCCTTTGTTATAAATACCATTTGAACTTACAAACTGTAATATTTGATTACGTATAATATCAATACCGCGATCATCTGATGCGTTTAAATGTATTACTGACGATTTATAATTTTTCATATTATTATTCTTAAAATAATTATCAACCAAATTCATAATGGAAGTGGTTTTACCAGTTCCAGGAGGTCCATAAAAAAGCATATTAGGGAAATGACTGGTTTTCATCACATTTTTAAAAATTGATTCATTTACATCATCTAATATAATATTATCAAAATTTGTTGGTCTGTATTTTTCGACCCAAGGTATTGTTTTAGATATATTCATTAGTTGTATATATCAAAATAATATCATTGTTTTAAGTATATTTAATGAATATTCAAAAACATAAAAATGTCGGGTATTTAGAATTAATATTTGGACCCATGTTTTCTGGTAAAACAACTACATTAATACAACGTTATAAGCAACACAGATTATTAGGACACGAAATTTGTGTTATAAACTATTACAAAGATACGCGTTATCATGACACTAATTTGGTTAATCACGATGGAGTAAATATAGAATGTATTCAAGCGATTAATATACAAGATGTTTTGAATAATTGTAAGGATGACATAAAAAAAGCAGATGTGATTATTATTAATGAAGGACAATTTTTCGATGACATATACGAAACTACTATTAAATTGGTTGAAAAATATAAAAAATGTGTGTATGTATGTGGATTAGATAGTGACTTTAAACGCAATAAATTCGGTAGATTATTGGATCTAATTCCGTTTTGTGATAATATTTTTAAATTGCAATCTTTGTGTATGAATTGTAAAGATGGTACAAAAGCATTATTCTCAAAACGTATTACCAACAATGAATCTCAGATAGTAATTGGTTCTGATAATTATATTCCAGTGTGTCGAAAGTGTTATCTAATGTTTTGAAAAGCAAACAATACAAAATACTCATACGAACATATACTCCATATTTAAATTGTTTGAAATATACACTGCGTTCATTTGTATCATTATAGCATGGTAATTCGTCCATTCTAGGAAATGGATTCATAATAATCGCATTTTTTTTCATTCGCCCAACTATATCATTGGATAAAATATATTTAATATCTATTTGTTTCAACGGATATGGTGTTATATACACAACATCATACAAATGTATATTAGTGTAATCGTTTATATAATGTCGCTTATCGTTTTTATTTGGTTGTGAATATGAATAATACTCCACTTTTACATTTACATATAATTTCAACAGTGTTTCTAGCGAATGAATGGTTTGCGATTTTGTAATGTCACCTACTAATAATATTGTAATGGGTTCTTCTTCAATATTGAAATATTTTGAAATAGTATACAAATCCAATAATGCTTGTGTAGGATGTTCTCCATTCCCGTACCCAATCCCATTCCCAGCATTTATAAATGCTTTTTTTATTATTTTTGATATTTCATATTGTAATGTGCTATCATTATGTTGTAATGTAATGATATCTCCCAATTGTTCTAATAATTTAACTTTATCATATACATTATCATGAGAAGACGTAATCGTATTAATTACTTGTCCTCCTAGTTTATACATTGCGGTTTCAAATGATAACATTGTATAAGAATTAGATTCACTAAAAATATTACATAATATTTTACCTTTACAATCGTCATGTATTTTATCATCATTGTGTAAATAATAGTCTGCTTTATTAAATATAGTATGAATAGACGTTTTTGTAATTTTAGTGCAATTTAATAACTTCATATATTATTGAATAAAATATATATTTAAATAACTTAAATATCATTCTATTTAACTATGTATATCTTACAAACCATTTAAATATGGAAGAACCGCAAATCGCAAAAAAACGCGGAAGAAAAAGAAAAGAGGACAAGCTCAAAGAAGAAAATACAGAAGAACCAATAGCGACGGGACCCAAAAGAAGAGGTCGTAAACCAAAAGGAGGAAAAATTATCACAAAAGTTGAAGACATACACGAACACGCAATTACTAATAGTAATATTATTTTGCATTTAAAATGTAATTCGTTAGATGTTGAGAAAGATATAAATACGAATGAATTGATAAAATATGATCCTAGTGTACCACCAAATATTAAAAGTTATTACGAAGACAATAATGATTACAGTATTTATAATGAAGATAATGTTACAAAAAATAATCCATATAACGATGAAACAGTATGTAGTATTTGTAAAAACAATAGTAGTTCTGTAAATAATAATTTGGATGGAATAAATATAAACGAGGTAAATGAAAAATTAAAAAATTTGAAAATTCAATTGTATAAAAATAATGTTAATAAAAAAAGCGCGTGTTTTTGGTGTACTTGTTCGTTTGATACACCAACATGTTTTGTTCCAAATGTTATTTCAGAGGATGTTATTTCCGGTTATGGTTCATTTTGTAGTCCTCAATGCGCGGTTTCATATTTATTTAAAGAAGATATCGATGACGCAGTTAAATTTGAACGATATAAAATGATAAACGAAATATATGGAAAGGTGTATAATTACACGAAAAATATTAAACCTGCCCCTAATCCATATTATATTTTGGATAAATTTTATGGTTCATTGACAATACAAGAATATCGTAAAATGTTGGGTTCGGAACATTTATTAGTAGTCTTGGATAAACCAATGACGCGTCATTTACCAGAATTACACGAAGATAACGATCATTTTGTAAGTGGTTTATATGGATCCGAAACCAAAGAAGAAAAAAATCATAATACAGGAAAATACAAAGTGAAACGTGAAAGTGAAAAGAAAAAAGGTCCAAGCAAGAAGGAATTAATCAAAGAACATTTCGGATTGTAAATATATTATTGTAATGCGATGTCTAATATTACAATAATATTGGTAATAACATAAATATTATATGGTATTATAATGTATAATGTCTTCAATTATTTCATGTTATATTATGGGTGGTTTAGGGAATCAATTATTTCAAATATTTACGACAATTGCTTATGGTATAGAACATTCCAAGAAAATCGTTTTCCCTTATAACGACATTAGTCCAAGTTCAGTATTACGATATACATTCTGGGATACCTTTTTAAAATCGTTATTGTTGTTTACCACAAATAAAAATAAAAGCATTGAAAATAATTATTTATATAATCTACCGCGTATAAAAGAAAAAGGTTTCTCATATACAAAAATACAAAACGTAAACCAAGATGTCATGTTGTTTGGATATTATCAAAGTTATAAATATTTTGATAGATATTTGCCTACTATATTCAATATGTTAAGAATAAAAAAACAACAAGAAGATGTATATGAAAAATATTCCAATTATTTCAATAATAATATTGGTGAAACGTGCGGTATACATTTCCGTTTAGGTGATTATAAAGACATACAAGATTATCATCCAATTATGCCATATGAATATTATAATAATTCTTTAAAATATTTAACTTCTGTAAAGCATATTACACGAATATTATACTTTTGTCAGAAAGAAGACAACATTATTGTTGATAAAAATATTGAAAGATTACAAAATATTAACCATGATATTGAATTTGTAAAAGTAAGCGATGATATTCCCGACTGGTGTCAGATGCTATTAATGTCTTTATGTGACAATCAAATAATAGCGAATAGTTCATTTAGTTGGTGGGGTGCTTATTTATGCAATAAAGAACGAAATGAAGTATATTATCCGTCTGTTTGGTTTGGACCAAAAAATCAAATGGAAACACATGATCTGTTTCCTAATCATTGGAAAAAAGTGTTTGTGTAAAAATTGATTCTGAAATATTAATCTATAAACAACATAAATACTTTACATATTATTGATATAATGAATCAAACTCTCATTGAAGCATTGGTGAATGATCTACCATTTGTGCGTAATTTACATTCTCGTATTGAAAAATTAGAACAGAAAAACAATAAATTAAAAGAAAAAAGAAATTTATATAAAAAGAAATATAACGCAATTGTATCTATTTTACATGATTATCCTAGTATTATGAAACAGCGCAAACAAGAAGTAATTGATTTGACATTAGATGATTGTGATATAGATGAAGAGATAGATTTGAAAAATAGTATAATTGATTTTACAAATAGTTTAAATATAGTTAAAACAGACATAAATGAGGTAAAGGTAAAATGTGAGTTTGATGAAAATGAGGTTGAATTATGTAAAAATACAGATTGTGTTGCTGAATTAGATGATGAAAATATTGAAAAATGTAATATTTGTGATGGATATTATAAAGACGATGGATTAAATGATATCCTATTTATTGAAGAAGAACCGAATAATACAAAGGGAACTTGTGATCTCTGTAAAAATACAGATAATATCGTCCAAATGAAGAATACCGGGCAATATATTTGCCAAAACGCTTGCGATGAAGAGGAAGACGAACAGGAAGAGGACAGGTTTTGGACTGAAATAGAGAAAGGAGATTTCGTGAAAAAAGAAGAGGAAGCCGAAGTAGAAGCCGAAGAGGAAGCCGAAGAGGAAGCCGAAGCCGAAGAGGAAGAAGAACAAGAGGAAGAAGAACAAGAGGAAGTAGAAGAAGAGGAAGTAGAAGAAGCCGAAGAGGAAGCCGAAGAGGAAGTAGAAGAAGCCGAAGAGGAAGAAGAACAAGAGGAAGAGGAAGTAGAAGCCGAAGAGGAAGTGGAGGAGGAGGAAGAGGAAGATGGAGAGGTATTTGATATTATAATTAATGGTAAACATTATTATGTTGATGATGAAATAAACGGAAACGTTTATGAATTTTTGGAAGATGAAGACGTAGGAGACTGCATTGGAAAAATGGTAAAGGGAAAATTAATTCTACAAAAATAAAAAACAAATACAAGATATAACATATTTTTTACACGCACACACATTTATACAGAAAGAATTTTTTGATAATTTTCCATTTTGTCACAATATACGGATATATGCTTTGCTAATATTTTTTTCATTGATTTATATGAAAATCCTTTACATTCACTGTAATAATAATCGCGTAATATACAACGTGTCACAGATATAATTTTATTTTTATAATCATCAATCATTGTTTTATATATATTTATATCATCATTCATTTTATCTTTTGCCTCATATTCAAAAATAATATCGAAACTGTCTATTTTCATATAAGGATTGGATAAGATGTCAAATAAGTCCTCGTCGTCTGTTAGATATTTTTTTATACTATTATTACCAATATTCGCAATAATAGTATTTATATTTTTCTCGATCTCTGTATTAGTAGGTGCCATTATTTAATAATAATTATTGTTATGTATTCATTAGCTATTTAATTCAGATTCAATTTTTTCGTTTTGTTCTTCCTTTTCTGTGGAATCAATCGTCGTGTACGATTTGGATATCCTCCTTTTTTAAAATGATTAAGCATATTTGTATATATAATTTCCATAAATTCATGGATAATTATTTCCTTTTTCAGTGTATTAATACTGTCACGTGATTCAGATGGATTATTTTCTTTATTTATAACCCTTTGTTTATCAGCTTTTATCTTGATTTTTGAATCATCTATTAATTTGGTGATACCAATTCTAATCTCATCTATTTCTGTGTCATCTATATTTTTGGTAAATATTGATAATAAATCCTTATAGTCTGGTTGTTTATGATTCATTTTGAAAAGTGTATTAGCATCATTATTTGCACGTGTTAGTTGATTATATTCTTGTACTTTGTTTTCAGCGTCTTGATTCACAAACTGACTAAAAATATATGTTAAATCACTGGAATTATTTTTGTCACGATAATTACTACTATCTGTATCAGTCCTTCGTTTATTTTGGTTTTTATCATCATCATTATTTTGAACCTGAATTGACTTACCAGTTGATTTTGAATATAATGCGGAACGTTTCAATTGTGCGTTCCAATTTTCAGTTCGATCTTTAAATGACTTTGCTATTAATAATTTTTCAAATAATTCGCCCAAATGATTATCAACGTAGTTACAAAAAATTTGTGATTTATTTTTATCATTTATCTCTCCTTCAAAAAAATCGATTAATAGATATATTTCACGGTATGTTGTATTGCCTTCTTGTGATATAGTTGTACCAACATCCAACAATGAATTATAATCATTTATATTTGTGTTGGATTTACCAATAATAAAATGATTATACATAGAATCCATAAAATTAAAAAACTTTTTTATTTCTGCATCTACATGGTCGTCGCCAATATTGCTTACGTTTGAACTACTATACAAATTATTAAATAAATCTTGTAATTCAAAATTACTTGTTTGATATTTTGGATTACTGCGATTTGTTTTACTATATTCTCGTATAATAGAATTCATTGAATTATAATATTCACGAGACACGTTTTGTTTTTTAGCACGCATATATTGTTGTAAATTATTAATATTTAATTTATTATATTTGTCAATATATTTCATATTTTCTTTTATTTCTGTTATTTTTTCATACAAGTCTTTAATCTTTCCAATTAAATTTTTATACATGCCTTCATTAACATAATTTACAGGATGCTCTCCTGACTTTAAACTTAAAAGTTTAATAAAATTAATCTCATAATCCTTATCATCTTTATTTTTAACTGATTCTATTTCATCACGTTTGTGTTTTATTAGTCCAGTTTTTGTTATCCCTTTTGCTTTAGCTTGTTCTAATGCAGCAGCCAAAAAATTATCCAATTCAGCAATTTTTAAATCCATATTTTTTGTATATGTTGCGATTAATCCCCGATTTTCGTTGATATAATTTTCTATAAAATCCTTGATATTTGTATAATCGTTTCGTAGTTTCCAATATGTCGGATTGTTTAATAAATCATTCAACCAAATATTTTTACGAACCGTGTATATTTTTCCACCCGTTTTAACATATGAAAAATTTTTCTTTTGAAGTGGATTTTGAAAAGCGGATAGCATATTTTGTCCTATTCCTCTATTACCAAGAATATAGTAGTTATATGAATCTTTAATATCATTGTTAATAGGGAAATTTGTCGGGAATAATAATTCAATCATCAACATTATATTCTGATATTCATTGTCTTTCAAAGATTTCAAATAAGTTTCGTTCTTTTCGTCTTTACTTATATCCCTAGAACCACTACGCATTAATATATCTACAAAAACTGATTTATTAAAAAAGAATTCATAACGTCTATGCATTTCTAATGCTAATAACATATTTCGTGGGTACAATATTTCTGATGTAAAATAAGGATAAGTATTAAAAGGTTTTGTATTCTTTTCACTATCAGGAAAATATACATTGCTATTCGTAAATTTAAATCCAGTAGTTTTCCCATTAGAATCAGTAATATTACTATCAATTCTTATTATTAATTCTTGAACTTTAAAACTTGCCATTTATGATAATAAGATATATATTGTAATTATATCTTATTTTGAAATATCTAATTGGAAATTTTCACATTCTTTCCCATTTTTTTCGCCTTTTCGATTATTTTCTCCGCTTTTTCAATTTCCTCGGGTGAAATCTCACCGTCGCCATCTAAATCTAAATTGATGTGATAATCTTGAAACGATTCAGGTAAACAACAGAACATACTATTTTCATTTAATATATATTCCGTAAATATAACGAATAATAATGTAATGAATAATGCTACATAAATGTCACGTGAACCCATCCACGCAATTGCAAATACCAATATCTGTTTACTAAATGTATGTTTTAAATAGGATTCCATACTTTTACTTAATTTAATATTTACAAAACGAGAAGCAATATTCAAAATAATAATCATTATCCCAGCGAATATTTTACTATTATTGAGAACTTGTACTTGGTCGTTGATTAATGTCAACCATGTTTTTTCTAATTGTCTTTTCATTTATAATACAATCATAAAAAAATATAGGGTCCAAATTTATTCATACAAGACCTTTGGTATCAATTTCTGAAACGTATCCAATTTATTTTTAATAATGCTGTATTTAATGTTTTCTGTTGTGTTGTTTTCAAAGTTTTCTGAAGTATTTTTATCGCCCTCGTCGTCTTTTGTAGGTAATAATAATTCTTCCAACTCTTTTTGTGCTTTTCTCTTAATGGATTTACTATAATCTTTTGATTCAATAATTTTTTGTAAGACTTCAATTCTGTTATTCTTTTCATTTTCATGTTGACGAATTTTTTCCATCTCCATTTGATGTGCTTGTTCTTTTTCACTTTGTTTTATTTTTTCCATTTCCAATTCATATGTTCTCTTTTTGTCTTCTTCGTTATTTTGTATTTTTTCAGCTTGCATTTGCTGTTCTTGAATATCTTCTAGTGTTTGTGATTCAATACCTTCTTTGATTTCAAAACTGTAAAAATCAGTTTCATTGTAATATAATATAACTAACGTACAAACAAATAGACCAACATATTTATTAAAACGAGCATAAAAAATAATAATAATAATTGCTAATAACTTTCCTAAACTTGTGTGAGACAATTGAATAAATTTTTTTGAAAAGCTTAACAATAGAAGTAATATAACCATTGGGATAAATTCAGCAATCATTTCCATTTTTGTATAATATACATACTTTTGAGAACATAATTTTTGTTATTTTTAACTATTTTTGAAAAAATAAATTCTATGGAGTTTTTAAGTAATAAAATGTCATTATTAAATAGTGCTTCCGCGTGGAATCATACAGAAAAAAGAAAAAAAATACCATCTATGAAAAAACCATCACTTAATATGGATAATAATAGTCAAGAGAATACATTAATGATTGAGGGATTTAAAACAAATATTCCAGGAAATATTGAAAAAACACAAAAGGATTTAGAAGAACGTAATAGTAAGGTTCACGATTTGATTGATAAATTGACAAGCGAAGATGATGGAAATAGTGATGGAAATAATTTAGAGAATTTTAATCCTTTACCAAAACCCAATATTCATGTTAAAAAAGACCTACCTCCAATTCAACAAAACAATTTAGAATATAATCCTAATCAACATCAAGTATTTAGCAGTTATAACAAAATATACAATGGTGAAATGGTATATAACAATGAATCTAAATACGCACCTCATATCAATAAAATATCAAAAAGAATGGGTATACCAGTGAATTCAAATGATAAATTGATGGAAAAACTCAATTATATGATTCACATGTTAGAACAACAACAACATGAAAAAACGGAAAATATTACAGAAGAATTTATACTTTATTCCTTTTTAGGAATTTTTGTAATTTATATAGTGGATTCATTTTCAAGAACGGGTAAATATATTCGTTAAAATAAAACATTTGTTAGCATAATTTTACAGGTTATTAGTGTAAAATTATGAATCGAGAATCTGTTGAAATCCATAAATAACATAATATCGTGAGAAATTGGATAAACAACAACAATAATTACAGACATATCTATATTTTTCTTTAACTGAACGAAAAGCGTTTTCTGTAATGAAATGAGTAATATGTTTTACTTTAGGGTAATCAATAGAAAGATATAATCGGAGTCCAGTATCATTAGCTATATCTTTTAGAAATGTATTATATTCTTTTAGATAATGATGTAGGTATGTTAAAACATGTATACTTTCAGCACGAGGTATTATTTGTATTGTTAAGAAACGATGTATCCTATACATTTTAATTTTGTGTGACACTAGATTTGACACTACATTTTCGTAAAACATGTGACTCCAGTAATATGACATTATTTGATTCATAATTTCAACCGGGAATATAGCGTTTCCAACATGACTCATTGTTATTATATTCAAATATAATATTTTTATGTCAATAACTCACATAACAATTTCAACTGTCGATATCCAATAAATCAACACTGGATAATAGAAATGCTATTGTATCATTACATAAATACTTTGCGTTCTAATTGTTTATAATCGCGATCATTTTGCAAAGGACGTTCCATTGGTGTAACTAATGTGCTTTGATCTCTGATATAATTAACATAAGCTACAGATTCATTATATACATTATTTACGGCATATTCAAGAACAAGATCATTTAAGCGTTTAATTTGTCCGGTAACATCTTGGGGATAATTTTCGGCATATTGTAAAAATATACTTCGCATAATTATTTTAATATTTTCTATATTTTGAGGTGCTGGTATAATTTCACCTTTAGAGCGTTCATATACGCCTGCGCGAATACCATTTTGAATGATTTGAATATTCTTTTCACTAAAAAATGCTTTAGATAGTATTGATGATTCCAAATTACCTGTTAGAGCTTCACGATATTCGGTTGTTTTATTTTTAACATTGATTCTTTCCTGCATGTCAAAAATTGCGGTTTCTGAAGGTTCAGCAATTTGAACTCTTCCATTATACTTTTCTACATTTTCGTCTAATATTTTATATGTTTCATTAAATGGAACATGTGATAAAGATGATGGTATCATTTGTAATATAAATTACAATAAGAAATAAATATTCTAAATATTTAGAACAATGATAAACTTTTCTTCCTTTATAATATAATGGAAACTTTTTATATTGTCGTATTAACTGTTGCTATTGGATTATTAATTCTTATATTAACATATATTGGTGTATATGTATTAGGAAAACCAAATGATAAACCATATCCACCTGTTAAGAATCAATGTCCCGATTATTGGGAAATAGATGAATCAACACAAAAATGTAAAGTGCCTGATGGTTCACATAAAAATGCTGGAAATATTTATGATAGTAGTAACTCTTTATTATTGACAGACACAAATACACCTGGAATTACCAGTGATAGAAAAGCAATTGATTTTGAAGTGTCAGGATGGAATACGGATTCATCAACAGCACGTTGTTATCAAAAAAAATGGGCGAATAGTTATAATATAATATGGGATACAGTATCCAATTATAATAGTTGTTAAAATCATTGTTATGTATTATGCAAATACGTATTACCCATATAAAATAATATATCACAGCTTTGTCATATATTATTTATCCAGTATTCAACAACGTAATTATACGTTATATGTTTTGACCGAATTTTTTTGGAATATATATGTTTCTAAATTAGATAATGAATTTTTACTTGTATTTAGAATATGACGAATTGGATTTACGTCATCTATTACTTCAATAATCTCATTTTCCATATTATATATTTTTTTGTGTAAAACGTATATTTGTTCGGTATACATTTTCATGGCATTTATTAAAAATTCCCTATTATTTGTTTGTGAATATTTTTGTAAATACACATTAAATTCTTGTGTTAGTTCATGGACTTCAACTAAATATTTGTTAATCATGGCACTTTTCTCCGTATTGTCTACAATCGCGTTATATTTATTTAAATAATTGACATATTCATTGGTATATTCTTCAAAATCTTCAATATATTGTTCGTATTCTTTAACGCCTGTTTGTTCGTCAATATAATCAAATAGTATATCCATTTTATGCTGCATAATTTTCTTTTTAACATCCAATGCTTCAGATTTAAAGACATCCAATATTTCTCTTATTGTAGTATAATCACCTTTTATGAGTTCTATATTTAATCCACAAGGATCTGTATTACTACCACAAGTCGCTTTATACATTTCGGAATTTTCAATAAACGTTATACCTACGTTTCGTTCACACTTTACACAATTACCAACTAAACTCTTTGTTTTTAAATAGAATTCTTTTTTACTCATTTCCTTACGTTTCATTTTTTTAAACATTTTTAATTTATGAGAAAATACTGACATTTCATAATGTTTTCTTAATCTGAAATATTCATTCAAACAAGTATTATAATCGTATTTTTCTTGTTTTTCACGTTTTTCAGTAGGTATAGATGTTGTATTACGATATTCAATAGAAGAATTATGTTCGCTTATAAAATTTACTATTGAATCTGGATAATTATCAATAACAGTAATTGAATTATATGATATGTTTAAATCTTCTAATTTTTTTACATTATGTAAATCTAAATATGTAATTTTATTATTAGAACAGTTAAATGTTTTTATTAATGGTGGCAAATAATCTAATTTTGTAAATAGATTGTGAGATATATTTAATTGTTCCAGCAATTTAAGTTCAGATAAATCCAACGTTTCAATGTAGTTATGATTTATATCTAAAGACGTTAAATTCTTGGGTAATTCATTTAAAGATGTTAATAAATTATTACCAATTGCGATATCAACTACACTAGCGGGTATGTTTTTCAAAGAGGTAATATTACCAGGTTTAAATGAAATTTTTTTTATTTTCAAACTGGATAAACCATCCAAATCAATATCCCCATTTAACTCCTGTTGAACTAAAAAATCTGTTTCGAGTTTATTAATATTTTCTATTAGACCATCTATTACGTTTTGAGCTGTATTATTATCCGAAATAATTTGTTTTCGTTGTTCTTCAATAATATTCATCTTAATATATGTGAATATATGTTTGTATATAGTAAAATCATAATAAAATATCTATAAATCATTTTTCTATTGATAATCGTGAATTGTGGATATTGGAGGAAGCGATGTAATTTGTGCTTTTTCAAATTGCTCTTCTTGTAAAGCGCGTAATTTTGATAAAATATGTTGTTTTTCTTTAAATGAACGGATTGCTTTTTCTTCATCACTGATTTTTCCTTTATATAAATAATATAATGTCACTGTAACACCTATACAAAAAGTAATAAAAATACTAATATTAAAAAGATTCGTATAATTTTTCATTTTATTGTCATGCATTTCCATTAATGAAGATTTTATATAATGTTTACTATTTGTATCAATAAGATTCGGTAACATTTATAATTATAATTTAATATATTTATAAATAATATTTTTTTTACTAATAATAAGCTAAATAATATAGTATTGCCAAATAAGATAATATTCCTATGATGATTGAGACCAACCATATAGGTACAACTGTTTTGTGTCTGTATCCAACACCAAACTCTCTGTAACTACCATCATCATTATATATCAATGATGGTTTTATTTGATGAATTATAAAAAATATTGTCATGTATAAAACAATAGCAACGAAAATTTTATTTTGAAGAATAAATGAGCGCATTATTTAATATATAAATACAAATAAAATCAACAAATAATATTAACAAATATAATCATTATGATTTATTCTTCATTATCTTCTGGGTAATAATTGCCATCATAATAATCTTCTCCCAAATGTGAAATATCTTGTGCTTCATTATCGTACATTTGTTCGTTTAATTCTTCGTCATGTTTTTCTAAATCTTCTACTCTATATACATTTTGAATCATTGACATGGCTATGGCACCTTCTCCGATGTCCTCATCTTGTGCGACTTCTCTATCAATACCCTGAATAATTTCGCGATTTATTTTTTTCATTTCATTATCATATGTATTTTTATCGTAATTTATCATACCCTTTTGAATACCAGCATTCCACATACCCAACTTATACTGTTTATGTGTATCTTCAATCTTTCGCAATTCTATACTCATTTTACCCAAGTATTTTATTATCTGTTTCTTCTCATAATCTTTTGAACGTCTCGTTTTATTAATTATACCGTCATAGCTGTAATTTATCATATTTTTTTCTTGTCGTTTCGTTTTAAGGATAGCTGTTAATATTTTACCCACATTCTTTTTCATCGTTTGTAATACACCAGTATTTATTTCGATTTCTTCTAAATCTAACATATCATCAGCGTATTCTTCTTGTAATTCATTACTTGATGTAAGAGTATCTGAATTAGTATTCTGTTCTTTATTCCTTTTTCTTATTAAACTCTTTTTATATTCTACTTCTATTTGTATCATATCTTCATTATCAGTGAGAATAATATATTCATACAATGTTGAAAAAATACAATAGGTTAAAAATAATTCCTGACAACGCTTATCCATAAAACTGTAATTATCACCATAATCATCATATGGAATCAAATTACATAAAGTGTAAATTTCACGTATTGTTTCCTGTATTCTTGTTAAATATACATACATAGTTGAATTCTTTTCATGAATATTAATATCCACGTCTTTTAAATATACAAATTCATCCATGATTATCTTTTTCAAATCATTGTTATGACTATCTGATAAATTCCAATGTTTATGAACTGTTCCGAAATTTTTACCACTGCATAATAATTGTGGAACCAATTTCGTAATATAATAAACAAAATTAACTAAATAATTTGTTTTATGGAAATTATTTTGTAATGACGATTCCCAGTCTTTTCCATCTTTCAATGATAGTAAGAAACTATTTATATTATTATATTCAGACCTTTTTAAATTACAATATTGTTTGATAAAATTATCAACTACTACGTGCATTTTTCCAATTGTCATCAATAAATAATTTTTAAGATTATCTAAATTTTCAGTACTATCTATTTTTAATTCATTTTTATTATATTCTTCTATCACACGCTGTAATAATATTAATAATGGTTTTTCAAATATGGGATTTTCTTTAGATTCCAAATCCGTTAACATTTGCGATAAAGACGGAACGAAATCGTATTCACTTGTAATGGTTGTCTTGTTGATATTTTTACCATTTATTAATTTCATCAAATTAAACAACGATTTTATATCATAATTTTTACCATTGCGTTTTAATACTGCTATTTTTTCTTCAAGATTATAATCTTTATTATATGATTTAGGAACTTCACCACAAATGCTTTGATATTCTCTTAATGAATTTTCAACTTTATCAAAATTACAATAATGAATAATATACGCATATATATTTTCTTCCAAATGTCCTACGGGCATTATTGGAACAATATTTCTATTATTCATTGAATGGTAGAACAATGGTGCTTTGGATAATTCTTTAATTGTATTTATCGTCTTATCATTTTGTATAATATTATTTAAATATATTGAAATACTGTTATTTTTATTGATGAAATATTGCATGGGTCTTGTATTATCTTGACAACAAGCATTATCTATAAATGGGATACCTCCAAATGTCTTTAATACTGGTATTTCTTTTTGAACTTCCGCATTTATTAATTCAATCATCCCATATGTAAACATCATATTCTTTGAAATCATATTCAAGTACATTTGCTGTTGTTCTGATTTTCCATTATTTATAGTTACCAATAATTCCTTTATGAATTCTTTTGACACATTTTCCAAATTTCCTGATTTAATATTGTATTTTACCAATGGAGGTAAATAACTCGTCCATTTTTTAATACTGTGTAATTCATTTATTTGTTTTTCTTCGGGATGTAATAATATATATTGTTTCTTTTGCTTAATATGATATAGTATATCTGTATGTTGAAGTAAATATTTATCAATCACCGAGCGGATATTCTTTTCAAATTTGTCTATAGAACCATATTTCTTCACAGCACTCCATGGTTCAACATCTGTTCGTGTTTTGTATAATACGCAAGAAATATAATGTAATCCACTATTGTCTTCATCTCCATCAATAGGATAACCAGAAAATGATTTGGCACAACCGGGAAACGTTTTCTTTGCTGTTAACGAAGGAATATTTATTTGAATACTTGTTAAAAAAGTTCCTGCTACAATCATGATTAATGATTCGTTAAAATAATCGTCGTATTTACTCATTTTTTTATCGGGATTTTTCTGTTTCTGTTTCTCCACCAATTTTTCATATGATTCTCTAGTTTTAATTTTGGTATCTACTAATTCCAATGATATTCTCAAACATAATTCGGAAATGGAGGTCGAATCAATATCCATTGAGTTCGTCAAAAAAGCAAACACCTTGTAAATTTTCTCCATGTGAGGATTTTCAAATATTTTTCGCTCTTTTACTGTCATCTTACGTTCTGATGGAATTTGAGTTATTTCTTGATCCAACATTTCACGAGATGAAACTTTAAATCCTTTTTCGTCATAACCTTCCTCTGCATCAAAAGAACGTTTTGTTATTATCATACCACTATGTTGATCCACAATCGCTTCACCATCGTCACTTTCAACACCTTGTTTTCGTATTATTTCATATAATTTATACTCATATTGTCCTGTAAAAAATGAATCAGCGAGTTCATATAAAAAGGATGGTACTAATTTCACATTGCTGTCTTTACAATATTTCCAAAATAATGATTCATCACTATCAACAATTGGTTCACGACAAAACATATTCACAAACTTAATTATATTCTCTTGTTTCGTAGAAAAATCCGACGAACTCAATATTTTCTGAAATAAATCTTGGTGTGGTGATTTTAATGTGATATCCGTTTTAGCATATATCCCCAATTGATAAGCCAAATTGTTTGCTTTTTGTTCTCCTACATATTCAACAATTTGATATTTTCTCAAAAAACGTTCATATTCTATTAATTTACTTTCCAGTTCTTTTTCCAAATCATCCATGTTTACATTATAACGTGTTTCCAACTCATTTAATAATTCATCTTTTCTCATTTGTTGCAATACCTGATTCATTTGTTCTTTTGATTGACACATTTGATTTTCAGTATTCTTGAAACATTTGGATTGAATATTACAAAATAATGTATTATTATCCATAAAAACTGTATCGTTCATAGATTCATCGCGAACCCAATTGTCTTTAATACGTTTATAGTAACGATAATAACGATCAATACCACGTTCGTCTTCCTCACTAGTTTCAATGAATAATGCGTAATCGTCGTTTTCAATTTGTTTTTTACCTTCAATCATTGTTTTGGCAAGCTTATCGACATAATCCTTCTGGACGTCATGTTTTTGTATTAATGCTTCTTTCAAAAATTCGTAAAAATCTTCACTCGTCATATTTTGTTTTTCAGTTTTATACATATCCATCATTTCATATGGCGTATCATCATATTCTTTGTCGTAATATATAGTATCTTTGTTATTGTCTTTTGTCAATTCTTCCAATGATTCGTATTTTTTACTTAAAAAGCGTCTAGAACAATCCGTCTTTATTTTCAAATGATTTTCACTATCATCGGTTATATTCATTTTATCGGGAATATTGAGAACAAACATCATCTTTGACAATAATAAATATAACAATTTTGAATCATCAATATCATATATTTTACGTAACAATTCATGATTAAATCCCATTTTATTTAATTTGTAGTTCTCCATTATTGTTTTTGTTTCTTCGTCAAGAAGTTTATCAAACAAATGCATAGGTTTTGTATTGTTATTTAATAAACGATTATTAGCATATCCACTAAATAAAACTGAATTTTCCATCATTGTTTTTTTGAAATTTTTAATATTTTCTTTTATTTGATAACGAATTGTATTGTGTTTCAATGTATATGTTACATCTTCTTTGGAAATACAAAATGGTTCCAATTCATCTACAATAGATACAAAAGAATATTTTTTTTCAATGAATTTTCGCATCAGTTCAACGAATTTTTTACTCTTTGGAATTATCGTTTCCAAAAATTTTTCATATTTTTCTTCATCTTCTATATTAATATTCATTGAATTTAAAAAAAATGTGTTTGCTTTTGTCAAGTCAATATTATTATAATCAAATTCTTCAGATAAACTATCAATCATATTATACACGACATCCGTATTTTTATTTAAAAATTGGAAATAAGTTAATAAGTTCTGATGTTGTTTAACGCGTTGTAATATATTTTCTTTCGGTAAATAGAGTTTAGATTGATTAATATATTGTAAAGGCATCATTAAATATGATGAAACTGATAATTTATCATTGGGTGTATTTCTCAATACTACATTAGTCTTGTTAAATGTTGAAATATTAATTTTTTGCAATCCCAAATTATATTGTTCTATTACATATTTTCTATTTTCAATTATTTTTTCATTAATTACAGACGAATTAAAATTGGATAAACTATCATTGATGGCTTCTATATTAGCATTTACTGTTATAACCTTCAATGTGTTAATATCATTGGCATTTTCAAATGGTTTAAATGCATCCGCTATTGTATTATTCATCAAATCGTGATTATATTTTACTGAACCACTATATTGGTCTTGTGTTGTTGATAAGTTTTCAAAATGATTTGCAGTGCTATCTTCATATATAACATCTGTCGCGACACCTTCGTCTAAATTATTAATAACAAATTTATTCTGTTTTACAACTGGAATTAACCATTTCAATTTCGTATTAACATTTGATAATGTTTCAATTAGTGGTTTATACATATGCCCTCGTATTTTTGGAGAAATATGAGACGATGAATCTGAAAATATGGAAAAACGTTCACGTAATTCTTTAAAACGTGTAATCAAAAGTTGAATATTATTCATCATAGTTGGTGTACGTTTTTCATTTGGAATAGTAGATAAAAATTCGTCTAATAAATCATTAAGTTGAACTTCAATATCATATTTACGTTCTTTTTCGGGAACCTCTACAACCTGTTGTATTTGTTCCAATTCCTTACCAAAAATGATTTCAGATGTTTCATTATATAAATCATTTAGTTTATCAATACTAATTTCATCCTCTCCATCTAATGATTCACTTTCTTGTATTTCATCGTCCAAATCAGCTTCGGTATATTTCTTATTTTCTTCATCAGTTTTTATTTCATCTAATGATGTTTTTTCCGAATATTGCTGTGGTGGTTCGCGAATTTCAATATTTTTTATTGGAATATCACGCGGAATACCATTGTAATTAAAATCAAAATAAATGGTTTCTAATTCGGGATATGTCGTTATTTCTATCATATCTTCTTCATTGTTAGTAATTTGTCCTACTATGATAGTAGGATAATCCCCTCCAAAATGGACGTTTATCCATTTACCAACATTTAGACCATTTTGTTTTGCATATCCTTTTATTTCATTTCTACTTAATAAATAAATATTTTCAATACTTTCATCTGATAATTTACCATCGTCTTCAGTAGTCAATAATTTAGATGAACCATTATTTATATTTATCATATCAATTAACATTTCATCAATATATTGAATAATATATGTGTTTTCATGATAATCGACATTATTGGGACTATATATTTGAATGATATCACCTAATTCTAATCCTATTGTTATTGATGAATTCATATTTATTATATATATTATTCATCTAAATAATATTTTCCTCAAAACAAATTTTACAAATGATATATTATAACCAATTAAAGACAATACCCTAATGAAATAATATAAATGACATTACATAGTGACAGTAGTCCCATATTTCATTTGGATGCTAATTTAGAAGGCATTAATACTAAACAATATACCTTTTCTGATACAAAATATGTTATAAAAAATTATAACCGTGATTATGTTTGTGACGATGATACATTTTTACGACGTTTTAAAACAGTAATAACAGACGAAAATGATAATGTTCTATGTATTGGACCTTCCAAATCAGTATCATATGATTATTTTGTAAATAACAATGTAGTGGATGATAGTATTGAAATTACGCGTTGTGTAGAAGGTACAATGATTAATATGTTTTATAATCATACTACGGCACAATGGATAATTGCAACACGTAGTGCTATTGGAGGACAATATTTTTATTTTAGAAACCAATATTATTGTGATAAATTCAGTGATAAAGCACAACAATCCTTCTATGACATGTTTATGGATGCATTACAAGCTGGAGAAAAGGAAATTTTGAATGATTTAAAAATAATGGAATTATTTAACAAAGATTATTGTTATTCATTTGTATTACAACATCCCGATAATCATATTGTTATTTCCACCGATCATGCTAAATTATACATTGTAGGTATCCATAAAATAATTAATAATAATAGTTTTTTAATTGTAGACAAGAGTGAATATCATAATTTTGACTTCGTTAAAACTCTTTCTGGAATAATTGACGTACCAGAAATATTTGATAATTGTGAGACGTTTGATAAAATAAAAGAAAAATATGCATCATTACAAGATGATTATAGAAACATGGGTATTATGATATACAACAAATTAACAGGAATACGAACAAAAGTATTATGTGATTCCTATATCAATATGAAATTGCTGCGTGGAAATAATCCTAATATTCAATATCAATATATTTGTTTGCGACGCACAAATAAAGTCAAAGAATTCTTGGAATATTTTCCACAATATAAAAAACTATTTTTCAAGTTTTATGAAAATTATAAAAATTTTATGAAGGGAGTTCATCAATCCTATTTCAAACATTATATTAAAAAGAATCCTGATAGAATTTCAAACAAATATATGCCTCATATTTATCGCATACACCAGGAATGTTTTGTGCCTTATATGATGAAGGGTGAGCGAAAAGTTATTAAAATCGATGATGTATACAAGTATTTTGATAATCGTAATGTTGGAGAGATATTGTATGCTTTAAATTATGATAACAGAACATCATAATACAGAACAATATATCGTGTACGAAAATATAGTCAAATCTGAAAAATATAAAACAATTATTTTATATTTTTTTATTATTTATCTCGTCCAAGCAGAAACAAAAATGGGATCCTCTTTTAATCCATCTATCCAATCCATTCCAGGTCCATATTTAAACGTTTTCAAATAATTGCATGATAACTTAAACCTATAATCATTCATTGTGTTGTAAAAATATTCAAGATCTTCCAATGTATTGAAATCATGTTCGATTATAACAAGACGAATACCATTTAATAACTCGGGAAATGCTTTTAACATTTCAACAAAGTGCCCTTCATTATCAATTACAAGAACATTGAAATTCAGTGGATATTTTTCTTGTAATTGCGTATATGTAATTGTATTCACCTGTACGGAGTTTTCAATGGGTTCATTATATGTATACCAATTCAAGGAATATAATGGATGATCTGATATTGCTGAATTTTCAATATGAAATTTCAAATTATTCGCATCTCTATTATGCTTCAATATTTCCAATTCTCTTATGGATGGTTCTATTACAACGTGTTGTGTTTTATCTTGTAATATACTGTTTATTACACATGAGTTTCTTCCTAAAGAACCACCTAATTCTAATACAACATCATTTGGTTTAATATATAAAGAAGCAAGTATTTGTTCTGGAATTTCATTTTGTAATTGTTCTTTTGGTACAAAATTTGTTAATGAATCATGTATTTTTCCTAATACTTCTGTTTTGTAAAACTCAATATCAATATTATTCGTTTTATCCATCTCTATTATACAATAAAAAAGTTATATTTATATTGTAATACATTTTTATGTATTTACATTTGTGTATTTACTTCATTATTGTCCTTCATGATACGAACACCCTCCCAATGTGCGTCACATAATTTACATAATTTTTGTAGATATTCTAATGTATGTTGTTTGTTAACATCAGACATGGTAAGAATAGATTCACGTATATTGTCAATAGCAGTCATTACATCTTGACCTGACGATAAACGACTTAAATCTTGTGAATAATCCTTATTTGCGAAATAGTCAATATCACCTTCTTCTATTTTATCACCATATGGCGTAAGAACATATTTATTCCAGACACGTATTAACATTTTCGGGTTTCCTTGTTTTATCATTTTTAAAGAGGAAGCAGCAAATTTAATATTTTTATCGTCTGGGAAAATAGTTTGTATATCTTCAATGAAGTCAGTAAACAATTTATTGAATCCTCTTAAAATCAATGTTTTTTGATCTGTAGCCATTACTAGTATACTAGTATATGAATAATGTTTTTATATATTTTATATATTTTATATATTTTACACCTTTGAATATTTAAGTTCGCACAAATTAAAATGTGAAATCTGGCATTTGTGGTGGTGCTGATTTTCCACCAATATCATTATTTCTTATTTGTTGCAAATCTTCTATTGTTAAATCATTTGATATTTTATTCGGTTTATAAGTGTCTGGTGGTGTTTTTATTTTTACATATGAATCCGAAACGGTAACATAATTATGCATTTGTCGGCGTCCACCATTTCCTTTCGCACTTAATTCTTCAGGTGTAAGATCAAAAAAAGTGAAATTTTCAGAAACAACAGGTCCATTATTAAAAGCATATGAACCGGGTTCACCATTATCCGCAACAGCTTCGTTATTTTGCCTAATTATATCAGGGCGCAAATGTTCTATTATTTTATCTCCTAACAATATTCTAAATTTATCATTGATTAATAACAAAGCTGGAACTTTCATCAAATTAGGAGGCATAATTACTTGTTTACCATTTTGTAAAACAATATACATTTGATTTGTTTTTTCGTCTAAATAACGATTATCAATACATATAAAACTAATTTTTTCACGTAAATTCGTTTTTCCTAATGCTTGTAGTATTTTTTTACTATGTTTGCAATAATTGCTATAATATAAAACATCCATTATTATATTATAATAATACTATGATAAATTTATATGTAAAATAAACTAATTCAATCATATTTATACCTTTGAATAATTAAAATGGTTCAAAAAAATGTAGGTATATAAAATATCTAATATAAATCCACTTATAGAAAACAATAATAATACATATTCTATTGTAGATTTATCTTCAATATTGTAAAAATAAAATACCAATAAAGCGAAAAACGGTATAGCTAAAATATCTCCATAATGACTAAAATTTTTTATAAAGTTGTTATATTTCATTTTCATATATATTATACAATTATAGTAATTGTCTCATCTTCATTGGTTTAAAGAGAAGCACGGCACATACTATTCAATAAACGGTTTTGGAAATAGACAATCAAATAAGCAAATGAACCGCTTAATGTAGCCATAAAGAAAGCACCATTTTGCTTCTTGGAGAATACAAGAAGGTATACTGCGGATAAAATAACAATTACGAAAAATACAAAAGAGATTATTGAAAGGTAATAGAAGAATAAACAGTATTCTTCACCTAAAGGTCCAAAGAGGGTTTCTACCATGTCAGCCATAATATATAATTACCGTAGAAATAATTATATATTCACATCACTTTACAAATTACATTACTTTGGTCTAAAATTTCAAATAATTTTGTTGTATACTTATTGCTAAAACGAAGAATAATATACCCATTACATATACATGAACCCAATGTGGAGGACATTGTTTTACACCAAAAAACGCAGCAACATCACAATGTGTTTTATGAGAGAATAATCCCCAGAAAAATGCATTTATCAATAAAAATGAAACAATAAAAAACTTCAAATCCATACTATATAAATGTATCTATATAATATATTAATACAATGGATAGTGAATTAACTTGGAAAATTATAGATTCACAGTTTCGTGACAACTATCAGTATTTAGTTCGTCATCATATTGAATCATATAATCATTTTTTCAATGAGGAAATATTTCAAATATTCAAAGAAAAAAATCCATTAGTTTTAGGCAGTAAGTATGATAATGATATTGAAGATTTCCGTGAAAAATGTGTAATGTATTTCGGTGGTAAAGATGGTTCAAAAATATATTTTGGAAAACCAACGATTTATGACGACAATGATAATTTTCATATGATGTTTCCAAACGAAGCACGATTAAGAAATATGAATTATGGTATGACAATCCATTATGATGTTGATATTGAATTCATCTCTATTTTGGATAAAGATACTAATATGGGAGGAGGAAGTGAAAATTCTGAAATAGAGGGTGGTTTTTCACGAATTGATATGAATTCAATCTCTGTAGAAACTGCTCTTGGAAAAATATTATCTTTTACAATGGGAGGAGGTGCAAAAAAGAAAAAGAATAATGCGGAACAGGTGGAAATTACAACAAAAGAAAGTTTGGAATTGAAAGAAGAATTCAATACAGATGATAAAATATTAAAACGCAGCACTACACTTAAGAAAATGTATTTGGGACGTTTCCCTATTATGTTACAATCCGACTTTTGTATTTTGAAAGGATTACCAAAAACCGTTCGCTTTAACATGGGCGAATGTAAAAATGACATAGGTGGATACTTCATTATCGATGGTAAAGAAAAAACAATCGTTTCACAAGAAAAATTCGCAGATAATATGCTATACGTACAACATACAAACAACGAGGAATATTTATATAAATCGATTATTCGATCCATTTCTGAAAATGTATCAAAGCCAATGCGTTCTATGTTTGTTGGATTAGTATCCCCTTCTATCAAATATTCCAATAAAAATATAGTGGTTTACATTCCGAATGTTCGTAAACCCATTCCATTATTTATCGCTTTTCGCGCATTGGGAATCATTTCAGATAAATCAATCATTCAATACTGTTTATTGAATATGGAAAAATATGAATATATGGTTGAATTGTTCCGTCCCAGTATTTACGATGCAGGTGGTATTATGACACAAAAATCCGCGTTGAAATTCATTGCCACATTTACAAAATTTAAAACAACCGAACATATTTTGGAAATTTTAAGTGATTATCTCTTACCGCATATTGGAGAGAATAATTTTAAAGATAAAGCGTTATATTTAGGACATATGACGTTCCGATTATTGCGAACCTATGTAGGCAAAGAAGAACCTACTGATCGCGATAATTTTAAATATAAACGAATTGAACTTGTAGGTTCTCTCATGTATGATTTGTTTAGAGAATATTATACTATTCAACTTCGTCATATTCATTTGGAATTTGAAAAGCGTTTGAATTTGAATTTATCATTATATGAAAACAATTTGGTCGGTCTTATTCACCAATTTTATCCATCTATTTTTGCTGAACGTTCTGTAGAACATGGTTTCAAAAAAGGTATGAAAGGTAACTGGGGTTCTCAATCACATACAAAGAAAATCGGTGTTCTACAAACACTCAACTATTTATCTCAATCTTCTATGCTCAGTCATTTAAGAAAAACAAATCTTCCATTGGATTCTAGTGCAAAGGTGGTTGGGCCCCGTGTTTTACATGGAAGTCAATGGGGATTTTTCGATCCAATTGATACCCCCGATGGTGGTAATATTGGTATACATAAACACATTTCAATTGGTTCATATATTACTCGTAGTATCCCGCGTAGCAAAATAATCAAATGGATTAACGAAAATACAAAAATAGAGGTTCTTGAAAATTCATTTTTGGAAAACTTGGATAAATTTACCAAGGTCTTTGTAAATGGTTTTTGGTTAGGTATTGTTCGTGAACCTGTACCATTTGTAGAAAAAATAAAACTGTTTAGAAGAAATGGATTATTGCCTACATATATTAGTGCTTCTTTCAATATCAAACATAATGTCATTAATGTTTATTGTGATGGAGGTCGTATATGTCGTCCCATATTCTATAAAGACAATGATTCACTTTCATTTGAAAAAAAACATGTTATAGATACATTAAGAAAAGGTGATTTTAAATGGAATGATTTGATTTGTGGGTTTAATAAAAAGAAAATCGAGAACTTCAATCCTAACGATTATGTCATTTATAAATTATCCGAATTATATGAAGGTGTAAGAGATGATAATCCAAATACATTACAAAAATTCATTGATAATAAATCAATCATCGATTATATTGATAATAATGAAACAGAAGACGCATTAATAGCAATGAATTACAGTGATTATTTACAAAATAAAAATAGATATACACACATGGAAATACATGAATCACTTATTATGGGTGTCATGTGTAATCTAATTCCTTATCCCGAAAATAATCCAGCAACACGTAATTCATTTTCTTGCGGTCAAAGTAAACAAGCAACATCATTATTTCATACAAATTATCAATTGCGTATGGATAAAAGTGCTATTATTTTAAATACCGGTCAAATTCCATTAGTAAAATCACGTTATATGAAATACATTAATGGCGAAGAAAATTTATACGGAGAAAACGCAATCGTTGCGATCATGTCATATACATCTTACAATGTAGAAGATGCTGTTCTTATTAATGAAGGTTCACTTGAACGCGGTTTATTTAGAACGACTTATTTTACTACATATGAAGTTCATGAAGAAAAATCATCATCAAACGGTCAAACCATCATAAAAGCCATTACCAATATAGAAAACGATTCCACCATTATTGGTTTAAAACCAGGTTATGATTATAGTAAATTGGACGATTATGGTGTTATTAAGGAAGGTTCTATAATTAACGACAAAACAATCTTAATCGGTATGGCGACTTCAAGTTCTCAAACATCCAATACAAAAATAGATCAATCAAAAGGTACAAAAAAAGGTCAATTGGGTATTGTAGACAAGGTCTATATTACAGAAGGCGAAGAAGGACAACGCATATGTAAAGTTCGTGTTCGCGAAGTGAGAATTCCAAACATTGGAGATAAATTTGCTTCAAGAGCGGGTCAAAAGGGAACTGTAGGTCTTGTTATACCAGAAGAAAATATGCCTTTTACACGCAATGGTTTACGTCCCGATATCATTGTAAATCCACATGCTATTCCATCTCGTATGACTATCGGTCAATTGGTAGAAACAATTAGTGGTAAAATGGGTGCTATGTATGGTGCTTTTAACGACTGCACTGCTTTCATTAATGAAGGTTCAAAAGTGAAAATATTTGGAGAAATGCTTAATAAAGTGGGTTTCCATTCAACGGGTAATGAAATTCTATACAATGGTTTCGATGGTTCTCAAATAGAGAGTAATATATTTATGGGTCCAACATATTATATGCGTTTGAAACATATGGTAAAAGATAAAATAAATTATCGTGCTTTAGGACCTCGTAATGTTCTTACTCGTCAAGCTGTATCTGGACGTGCTAACGATGGAGGTTTACGTATTGGTGAAATGGAACGTGATGGCGTTATTTCACATGGCGCGGCTGCTTTCTTGGAAGATTCTATGATGACACGTGGTGATAAATATAAAATTGCTATTTGTAATACAAGTGGTTTGGTTGCGATTTACAATCCACATAAACATCTGTTTTATAGTCCTAGTGTGGATGGACCGATTAATTTTGTTGGTTCAGTAGCAAACAATGATATGCGTATAGAAAAAATTACACAAAATGGACGTGATTTCAGTGTGATTGATGTACCCTATTCATTTAAATTATTATTACATGAGTTACAAACAATGAACGTTCAAATGAGAATAATTACCGATGATAATATTTCACAAATTGAGAACATGAAATACTCTTTGAATATACAAAAATTATTACAAAGTGAGACTGAAGATATGTCAGAATTAATTAAAGAATTAACAACAAATATTTCGCAAGTTTTAAATAAACGAAAAACCGGTGATTTATTAAAAACACCCATAACAGAACCAGAAACGGAAGAGAAACCATTTGATATTGATTCAGCGAAGAAGTCGTTTACAAGAATTTATAGAAAGAAATATCCATCTGTAAGTGAAGACATGGTTAATAAAGCATATTCCTATTTCTTGGAAAAGGGTGAGATAATGGAACCATTAACCGATTCTCCATTATTTGCGGCTCCCGATTCACCAGCATATACATTACAAACTCCACCAAATGGCCCATTTTCACCACATTCACCTCCTGATACTCCACCAGATGGTCCATTTTCACCACATTCGCCTCCTGATACTCCACCAGATAGCCCATTTTCACCACAAACACCCCCTGATACTCCACCTGCTTCACCTATTACAACACCAAAAGAAGATTTTCCTGATATCGATTTAGAAAAAACAGATGAAATCATTATTTACAAAGAAGGTGATAAAGTACATTTTAGAAATGATTTCAATAATAAACGTATATGGAATATCAAGAAAGTGGGTGATAAATTCATTACTCTTGAAACAGATGATTATTCGGGTTTAAATGAAAACGATTATATTAAAATAGTAACACCTATTGATATTTATAAAGTCAAGGATTTACCTTACAGTGAACCTTATTTAGAAACAGCTGGTAGTCAAATATCTTCAATTATTCCAAATAAAACATATGGAGGAGTGAATACACAACAACAAATTCAACCCGTCCCAACAATACAATTTGCACCTATATTTAATATGAACGGAGGCAGTAGTTCAAATGATGAATCTTCTAATAAATCCATTCCAAAAATGTCTTTTGGTGGAAATGAAAACGAAACAACTACCAAAATTCCAATGGATATAATGAAAGGAGGAAATAATGAATTACAAACATCCGATTTAAATAATATTGGCAGTTCAAATAATAATTTTGTTATTAAAAAAATATATTGAGAATGAAAATTGAATTAAAGTAAATAACATAGTATTATAATAGTATATATAATATTATGGAAATTACAAGTGAAAAAATACGAACCATTTACAAATCTCGTGGAATAATACTGAAATTATTGGAATTAAATGGATATGATATTGCTGATTATGACAATTTTAGTGTAAATGATGTGGATGCAATGACTAGAAACGAACAATTAGATATGTTATTAACGCACGAAAATGGAAAAAAAACATTCATAAAATACGTCGTTAAAACGAAAAAAACAAAAACCCAAATGAAAAGTCAGTTTGTGAATGAATTAATAGAACAATTAATGTCGGTTGAAAATATTCTAACAAAAAAGGATGATATCATTATTATTGTAGAAGATGAACCGAATGAAAATTTAATTAATACCATGAAATATTTATATGATAATAGTGGAGTATTTATAGTTATTCACAATATCAAAAGATTACAATTTAATATATTAGAACATAATTTAGTACCAAAATCAAGAGTATTAAATGATGAAGAAACGGAACTAATCAAGAAAAAATATAATATTCATAGTTTAAAACAGTTACCAGAAGTATCTAGATTCGATCCTCAATCATTAGCAATGTGTATGCGCCCCGGACAAGTCTGTGAATATACTCGCAAAAGTCCTACAACAATAGAAACAAAATATTATCGTGTATGTGTGTAATATTATACATATCTATTATATAAGAATGAGTACTGTAAAAAAATATGATCCATATAGTTTTTTTTATTTAACTGCTGAAAATAATGATACAATGCCACTCGATGCTTCATGTGCTATTTTAAAAGAAGTTCCGAATTTAAATGATGATTGTAATAACATTTTTGCAAGTTTTGACGATGATGGAAAACCCATAAATGAAGACAATATTAAAAAATGTTTAGATTTAAGATTATGTCAAAACAAAGACAAGGCTAGTGAATATATTTATAATGATGACCGTGATGGTACTTCAAAACAGAAATATGAAGATATCAAAAAAGATTACAATGAAGAATTAATGAATACTGTAAATTTAACTATTGGTATTGTATTTTTAGGTGGTTTATTAATTTCAAAATATTATAATGGTAGTAAATAAACAATACATAATATATTAATATTATATATATTATGTCTTCTTCTGGAACAATTAAAAATGATTTTGGAAAAACACCTTTAGAAGTATTTAATGAATGTAATAGTAAACCATTGAATGAAAGAAGTTCTGAATGTGCGGATTATAACTATTTTTTCCCGAAATTTGAAATTCAATTATATCACAAAAAGGACGGTTTACTTGAAAAAGTAATCGATAAAAAGAATGTCAAAGTTAGTTGCAAAGCACGTAATTCAGACAATACTATTGTAAAAGATATAACTGTTTCACCATTTTCAAATGAAATAAGTGACGGAAAAAGAGTTTTATTACATCCATATGCTTTTGAATTAGTTAGTAGTACTGATGATGAAACAAAGAATATTGCTTTTATACATAATTTGTATTTTGAAGTAGAAAATAATGGTAATAAAAGTATTGACGAAGCAAAATTATTAATATACACAAATGATCTTACTGAAAATCCATTACAAATTTTAGATTCACCCAATATGACATATGATAAAAAGAAAATGGATAAACGTTCTTTAGATGTTGATGTTACATTGGTTCCCACAAAGGGAAGATGGGCTGCTTCAAACAAAGTTAATCGCATTTCTTTGCTAGATAGCAATAATTCTACATTAGGTTCATATTCATTTACAACACCCGATTTTCCACGTGGAAAAGGAGCCACTGTAAATGCTACTTTTCAAGATATTAATATCAAATCAAAAATAAGAAAAATACAAATTAACGTTGGGAATGATGGTATTGAATTATGGAGTATGAGTGCAAAATTCAAAAATGACGATGGTTCTATTTATGAAAATGTTTTTAATGACAACAATGGCAAGGGATTACGCAAATGGGTAAAAAGTGGTAGATTTACATTAGATTTAGGTAAGTCTGTTAATGTTCCTGAAAAAGAATTAACCGATGAGAAAAATATAAATTTTGAATTCATTATTAATGATGCGTTAGTCAATGTTGATGAAAGCTTTGTTGTTTATCCATTCGGTAAACGCAACATGTCAAATAATATGAGAAAACGTGTGATTAATACAAAAATGACACCTGTTTTTGAATCATTTTCAACAAACGGATTGTCATATAGTAATTTTTCAGTAAATGATAAAAACGCTCAACCTACAGTTGAAGGTTTTACTGATAGTACAATGAATCAAAATAATTCAGAATTGGAATCAATATATAAAGATGTTGTTAAAATGCGTTCAGATTTAGATTCAGATGTTGCTGAATTAAATAAGGAGAAAAACACAATATGGGAAGAAAATAAAAAGATGTATGATCGCACTATGTTTGGAGGTATTGTTTCGACAATAATAGCGACATCATTATTATATTATGTTTTTGTTGAATTGTAAACGTGTAATAGATATAATGATTCAAATACGTAACGATTCAAATATGTAAATATATATTATTATAGTATATATTTACAGATGTTATATGAAATTATACCCGATGATATTAAAAATAATGTAATTTCTTTTGGAGATGATTATGATGAAAAAAACGAGGAATTAAGTTTTAGAAGTGGGGTTTATAATATAAACGCATCAAATGAAACAGACAAAAAAAACGCATTTTTAAATAATAATTTAAATTGGAAATCAAATCAAAAATTTGAAAACCCAGTTGATATAAATCCTGCAGCACAATATCCAACTTTTACAAGCGATAATGATTTATCGATGCATGAAAATGGAGAATTTATTGAAATAGAGCTCCCATACTATTCATATATTACTAATTTTGAAATACACGTACCTTCTGGTTCCGGTGAAATACGTAATGCTTTATTATTAGGTGGATATACGAATATGGGTGATAGTTCATCAACGTATGAAATATTAAAAGTAATTGGTGACTATTCAGTTTTATTAAAACATCATGATGGATCCGGAAAATATCAAAGTGATATTTCATTTAATGAATATTTGTCAAGTGTTTCCAAACCATATATTATTGAAATTAAAGACAGTGTTAGTGGTAAAAAATATTATAAAAAAACATATGATTCCGGTGAAAAATATTTTAAAACATATCAAGACGCGGCTTTAAATATTGATGATATAATTGTAAATAGAATCCCATATATTGATCCAAAAAAAACTATTCAAACACATATGCAATTGGGATACGTAATGGATGACAATGTAACAACTAATATAGACGGGTCTATTAAAAAATATAAATTTAATATTAATGCTGTCAAAGCATATCATAAATACAGATTGGTTATATCACAAATACAAAAAGGGTATACTGCTATTATTAATAATATTTTTTTAAAAGGAAGAATATCCAATTTTTCTATAAAACCATATGAATCACATTTAGAACATTTCGCAAATTATAAAAAACAAAACGCCGAAAAATCGGTCCATATAGATGAAAGTAAAAACAATATATATTTTTTAACGGACGAGAATACTTGTGTACCAACTTATTCCAATTTATGGATTCCTGGTATTTTAGTCAGTTCATCCCTTTTAATGCTAATGATGAAAAAATAATATCAAATATGTATATAATATGAAATTGTATACATATAAATATGACAACGAAAATGATTATAATAAAAAAATAGACGGTAACATAAAAGAAGGTTTATCAAATGGTGAAAAAGACCAAATAATTACAAATATTCAAAATTATTATGACGCCCAAAATGAAAATATTAAAGATCAAACAAGCGATTTAAGTAGTATTATTGTTAATTATAATGATGATCTTTTAAAAATGTACGAAATTATTGGCGATGCTGCTGAATATGATATGTCGTTAGACGATTTACAAAATTTTGGTATTGATTATGGTGATGCCACAAAAATAGCAAATGATGATACTGTTGTGGTTGATATAGAAAAATATTTATCTAGTAAACAAACATCATTGAATAAAAGTATACATGTTCTCGTTATTAAAAGCGAGGCAAAGGTGGATGGTAAATATGACCGTATTTACATAAATGATGATTATAATATTGTTATTGAAAATATTCAAGTTAAAAAAACAGATGATAATAGTGATATTCCACATAAAATTGAATTTAATCTTTATACACAAGATCAATTTAGAAAATATGGATATAAAGGTTCAGATCATCCTATCAAAGATGATCGTTATGATTTAAATAAAGCATTGAACGATGATACAAAACTATTAGTCCAACAGAATCAACAAATCGGTATTTTAGGAGGGATAACGGTTGCCATCTTATTAGTTGGCGCTTATGTGTTGGGCGAAAAATAAATATTTACATAATATATAAATAATTACAATATGACGTATGGAAAAACACAATATTTGGCTGATATACAAGCGTTATTAGATGATAAAAAAGCACAAGCCGTTACATACGCAACTAATAATGCGCAAACTACATCAACAGGTTCATCTGGAGAAGTACAAATAGGTGATTATTATTTTTCTTCACAAGCAGATGCTGATGTGTATCAAGCTATGTTAGATACTATTACAAATTTAGAAAAAAAATATACCGAAACCGCACAAACATATAGTGAGATTGAATCTAATCAATCATCAATGATTAATATCATAGATCAAGAAAAACGCCGTTTAAATAGTAAGAAAGAATTAGTCGATAGTTCTTTGTTCGAACAAAAACGTCTTCAAACTTTAAATAATAGTTACCGTCATCGATATAATTATTATATTTATGTTATCGTGGCAATTATTATGTTATTATTATCCATTATTATTATTTCACGATTAAGTAATACTTTTACATTTATACCAAGTGTAGTTTATGACATGTTGTATATTGCGGCTTTTGTTTCAGTTGGTTTTTATATTTATTTCACATATTTAGAAATCCGTCGTAGAGACCATATGGACTTTACAAAAGTTGCAGCCGCAGCACCCAAATATAAAACACCTGCTGAATTAGAACAAGAACGTAATGAAAATATTCGTAATGGTAATTTGATTCCTGCTTTCTGCGTTGGTTCTCAATGTTGTAATGAAGGTACTGAATGGGATAGTGTATTAGGAAAATGTAAAGCGCCTAGTGACGTCTTTACAAATTACGATTTCATATATAAACCCGCTGAATTAGTTTATGGAAAATTTGACAACAAAGAATTAGAAGCTGCAAATAATGTGGATAATTTCGAATATGTATAATTTTTATTTATAATAATAATATAAATAATAATGATTGAAAATATAATTGATTTTTTATTCCCATATCCATATAATGTGAAAGAAGGTGCGTGTGGAAAAGGATGTAAACGCAGGAGACGTCGTAGACGTAAAAAAGCAGAACAAGAAAGACGCGTTGCCGATGGTACAACAGACGAAGATATGTATTGTTATTTAGGACGTTACCCCGATTTAGTAAAAGAATTTACAAGAAAAACCATAACCGGAAGAATTATTGACGGGCGTTATGACTATGATAAAGCAAGAGAACACTGGTATACATATGGTAAAGACGAAGGTAGAAATAAAAATTGTCCTTATAAACATTCACAAGAGTCCATAGATGAAGCAAAGGAAGAAGAAAAAAAAAGTGAAAAGGTTCTCAAAAGTGAAACCGATGAATACAATATTGTTAAAACTGAATTAGACAGTATTCAAAAAGAAACAAAGGGATATAATAAAGAAATAGACAATGTTAATTATTTGATATATAATAAACCAATTAAAGTGGATGATATTACAGTTGATAAAACAAAGGGGGTTTCAATTATAGAAGGTATGAATGTATACGGTTTATCAGGTGTATTAGACAATCTAGAAGATAATAATGAAATAATTAATACAGCTCTGAATGATGCCGATGCGAATTATCAAACTACAGCAAAACAATTTCAAGTAATGAGTAATACATATAAAAGTATAAACGATAATAATAAGTCATTATTTAATAATAATCTAACAAACAATAAAAATAGAATAGAAAATAATGTATCTCTTGTAAAAAATATTAAAAATCAGAATGAAACAATAGATAATATACTCAATAATGATTCAAAAGAGTATTTAACATTCGAACAAAATACTCATTATTCGCAAGATGACATTGGTAAAATGAAAATTATTAATCAATATTATCTTTTCTGGATATACATGGTATTGGTTATAATTGTATCATTTACATTGTTAAATAATAAAGAATATAATACAAGAAAACTCTATTTCTTTATCGCAGTTTTAGCATTGTATCCTTTTATTATTTATATGATACAAAAATATTTATACAATTTAATAACACAGCTTTATAATAAAATGAATTTCATCGTATATTCAAAAGAAGATTATTAAATTTTTCGTTGTTTTTTTGTCATTATATATTAGATATATAATGGCACCTTTTCAGATTGGAGATATTATTGCTTTTAAAATACAAAGTAAAAATAAATATGTTAAAATGAATTTAGGTTCTGGACGTTTGGAACATAGTGACAAAGTGGGTGATTGGGAAAAATTTGAAGTAGTAGATGGTTATGACGGTCGTTACGGATTTTATAATCATACACATAAACGATTTATTAAACTAGATAGGGAAATGCCTACGGTTTCACCCGTATCTGGTGTAATTTTGAATGGAAGATGGTGGTGGGAAAGATATGACATTATAGACCTTGGTAATAATGATGTTGCTATTTATAATCCATCACATCGCAGATATATGACATATGGGAAAAATGACTCACATATGAAAAGCGTTCATCATCCAAATACACCGAATGAATTGGTTGACGAAGTTTTTAAAGTAATTATGGTGAAAAAATTGACGAATAAACAGAAAGAAATCAATAAACGCATTAAAACGGGTGAAATAAATGACGAAGAAGCTATTTGCTACATTAATAGATATAGTGATTTAAAAAAACATTACGGAACCCTTAATTATGTAAAAGGAAAAAAACATTGGTACGATTTTGGACGTTGGGAAAGAAGAAATCCCATGTGCGACAATACCATAAGTGATGACGTTTATAGTTCAATTATAAATAAAACGAAACAAAACTATAATGATGCGGAGAATTATAATGAAAAAACGGACAAAATAGATATTGCATCAGCACAAAAAGAAAATGAAAAAGCGAAAGAAAAATTACAAGATACAAATGATTTATTATATACTAATTACGAACCATTTAATAATCGTCATAGTCCCAAATCTGTAATTGAGGGAATGGGTTTATATGATTTGATAGATCAAAAACAAACAGCAATTAACACAAGTGCGGGTCAACTAGGAGAAACTATCGACAATACCAAACAATTAAATGATGTATATATAACATTAAATGATTCTCTATATAATGCTAAAAATTTGAACGATGCACTCCAAAAAGTTAATACAGTAAGTAATACAAAATATATACAACAAAAAGCAACACAACTTATGACAATTGAAGCAGAAAATATGTTTTTAGATAATGAATTATCTAAACGTGAATCAGAATTATATACATACGAACAAAAGTCGTTTTATCAAAATCAAGAACAACAATGGTTACAATTCATGAATAAATATATTTTATTTTATGTATATTTAACAGTTGCTGTTGTAACATTAATATATTTATTATTTGATAATTCAATAACCAATTTTTATAAGGTGTTGTATTTATTAATAATTGTTCTATATCCATTTTTTATTTATCCAATACAACGTTTCTTTTATTATTTATGGAGTTTTATTTATGCGTTGATTTATGGAATACCCCATGAATAAAAAATAATATATTTTCATGGTAATAAAATTTTATGATAATATGTTTTCCAAATTATCATACTAAGAAATCAACAATATAATGTTTTATTCAAATTATTCTTCAAATTCTTCGTCAAATTCGTCTTCACTTTCATCTATAATATCACTATCATCGTCATCATCATAACAATTTCCACCACGGATTAGTTCAATACCTCTCCATATTCCACGTATATTTCTACCATACTTCTTATCCATATAATCATATAAATCCAAAGGTGTAGGTCCACCTCTTCCATATGTTTGTTGATACCAAAATGAAAATTCCGCTGAAATATCTTGTTTTGAAAGCTTACTGGCAGGGTTTTCAACAACTTTATCACGTAAGAATTCCGCAATACTATCTTGTGTTTCTTTATAAGCTTTACTTGCAGTTAGAACTTCTTCACAATCTTTAATATGCCCGTTTGTTTCAAATACTTTATTTACTAACATAGAAGCGAACACCTCTTTCCATCTTACAAATTTATCATTCAATACAGTTTCGTCCACTTTTTTAAAATGTAAAGGATTATTTGGTTCCGGTTCATCTGTAAACAATGCTTCATGTGGAACAACACGAACACGTCTCCAAGTACCATTATCAGTCGCATTGATAGTGGGTAAATAATTTGTTAATACAGATATTTTAAATTGTGGATAAAAATGTATATTTTTATGCGCGTATAATGGACGTCCTGTAAGTATATCATTACCAGCAGTATACTGTTTAAATACATCCTCATTCAATAAATCCGATTTTTTCATTTCTGTTAATTGGAGACAACGTTTTCCACGTAGTTCACATACTTCTGGAGACGCAGTTCCCATCTTGATTCGTTTATCTGTTATAAGATTTGGATTCATATCTACTTTATATTCTCCTAATACATGTCCCATTAATGACAACATCGCAGATTTACCATTCGCACCATTACCTAGAAAGAAATTCCCTGTTTGTGGTTTATTCCAACCAGTCATCATGGTAGCAAAATATTGGAAGATATATTCTCTTAAACTTTTATTCGGATATACTTGTTCGAAGAATTCTTTTATTTCGGCTATAATCGGTTCATGTTGTGGTTTTAATTTAATATAATTAATATTTGTTGATAATGAAATATAATCATCCGGGCGACATTCACGAAATATTTTTTCATTAAAATCAATTACTCCGTTTGTAAAAGCAATTAAATGTTTATTTGTATCTAGTTTTTCGATGAAATTTTCGTCATAAAATAAATCTTTGGCTTCTGTCATTACATTTTTCTTTTTTTGGGCGTCTCCTAATTTCGTACAAATCTGAAGATTACGACTTTGTAAATCTCTAATCCAAGAACTCTTGTCACATTTATTTTCAGATAAACGCTTTTCTTCTTCTTCTGTTGTTGCCAAGTTTGTTTTTCCGGCTATTGAATCATTAATATATCCGAATAAATGTCTAGGTAATTCACGAATACGTCTTCGAAGTGACGTTCCTTCTTCATCTTCTACCCAACGCCCTTTATGAATACGGAACCATTTATTACTTTTGATTGAACCACAAACATAGTCATTTTTATACGAATGATATAATATTAGTGCTATTGCTTCATCAGAAATAAATGATTTTGAATCTAAAACACGTGTTTTTAAAGGATACTTTACTCCTATGCCGAAAAACAATGTATCTATAATATTTCGAATACTCGATTGTATTATTTCATTATATCTTTTGGGATTTTCCTCTTTCACCCAGTATGCAATCGAACGCCAAGTCAAACTATACCCATCTTTATTAATTAAAGCATTATTCCATCGTTCTAATAATTCACCTATTGTTGAAAATGAAAATGTACTAGATTTTGCACTAAATGCTATCCATACTAATAATAAACGTATATTTGAACTGGCTAACGCCCAACAAACACGTATCCATTTAGAATATGAACCACTTTCATAATAACTTGCTGGTAAAGCCATGGTATAATGATAAATTTCTTCTAATGAACGGTCGTCTTTTGCAGTTGTTTCTAAAAACCTATTTACCATTAATTCCAGTTCTTCATGATTCGACAATTGAGAAATTATATTTTGTTCGTCTCCATTTACTCGTTGCAATAATGGATCCATCTCCATTGTCGACATTGTTTGGCTATTTTTTGGTGAACGCACATTATTAATTATTGCGTAAAATTCCTCATATTCAGGCATGAAAGACGATTTCAAGAAAAGTTCTAAATTATTTGTATTTCTTACAGACAGTTTCATTATATTCTCTTCTAAATTGAAACGTCCCACATCAATTTCATCTATTCCAAATTCATTATCTGTTTCATCATAATAAGCATTGTAAATATTTGTTAATAAATAAGGTCCAGGCGAATTGGGCTTTTGACAACCATATAATTGCCAAGGTGAACCACCAGAAGTAACATTATTATCATATACATCCTCCCAAGAATTGGTTAATGGAAGTTTTTCAAAAATACTAGATAAATGCGGTAACATTTTATTTCGTAATATACCTTCGACCGTTTTGTTTGATTTTAAACCAATTAATATATGTATACCGTCTTTTGTTTCTGTATCAAGTAATGTAACATCATTCCTCTGCATTACATATATTGGTATTTCTACTGATTCATCTAATTGATATATGTTTTTTATATTATCTAATATAGTACATACAAATTCGCTAATATGATCTTCTGTATGAATACGATTCTTCACATTATTTTCATAATGAAAATCTAAATCTATTACAATTGGACCATCTTCCTTTAATTGTCTTTCTGTAAAATATTCTTTTATTCCTTTACTATAAATATCTCTGTAGTATAGAGTCAAAAATTCATTATAATCATCGTCACTTATTGAATATTTACCCGGTAAAATCTTCTTTTCTTTTGATGGAATACGCGTATTTGTTGATTGAGTTGTTTTGTCATCCTTCTTTATTGCTTTCGCTTTGATAAATGTTTGAAATGTTACGTTTGACGACATTATAATGTCAATAATATAGAATTGGTATATACACAAAATAGAGATATTCTTCTATTTCAATTTTTTAACTATCGCTAAATCGAAATTTTCATATACCCATTGCTAAAATTGAATAAAATAAAACTAAATAAATAATATCATAGTATTTATATATTGATTATGAAATTTTGCGAAAAATGCGATAATATGTATTATATTGGCATCGATGAAAAAAATACAAATGAAATTATGAATTACTGTAGATACTGTGGAAACGTTGATAATAATATTTCCATGGAAGGTTCATGCATCATAAATACAAAAAACGAAATAGAAAATGATACTAGCGATGTTATTAATGAATTTACTAAACAGGATCCCACATTACCACATTTGTATAATGTCACTTGTCCCAATGATGATTGTGAATCTCATAAACAAAATAAAAATGATGTAATTTTTATCCGATATAACACAAAAGATATGAAATTTATATATTTATGCACGTTTTGTGATTATTCATGGAATACAAATGATAATAATAAATAATTTAGGATAAAAATTGAATTGAATATTATTTTTTATATGATGTTTATATAAATATAATTATGAGTGCATTTAATGATGAACCCGATATTTTTGATGAATCTGATGTTGAAGAGGAAATAGATGAACCATCCGAAGGTTTGACAAATAAAAATAAAGTTAAACAAGATAATGATGACGAAGATGGAATTGACGACGAGGACGAGGACGAGGACGAGGATCACGACGAAGACATTCAAGATGACGAAGAAAATGATGACGATAATAATGATGATTCTAATGATTTAAATACAAATAATGATGTTAATAGACAACAAAATATGTTTGATTTTAATACAGACAGTGATTCTGACTCCGATGAAGAAGATGGTTATGATTATTTACAAAAATTTGACGAAAATACATCAAAAAAAGTATTGGAAAATTATTATCCAGAACACATACAACATAATTATGACGAAATTGAAAAAATGACAAAAATTGTTCGTAATGAAGAAGGGGATATTATTGACCCTTTACATAAAACATTACCTATACTTACTAAATATGAAAGAGCACGCATCATTGGTGAACGTGCTAAACAATTAGATTGTGGGGCTAAACCACTCATTCCTATTGAGCCAAATGAAATTGATAGCTATATGATTGCTTTGAAGGAATTTGGAGAAAAGAAAATCCCTTTTATTATAAAACGTCCGCTCCCAAATGGAAGTTGTGAATATTGGAAACTCGCTGATTTAGAAGTTCTCATATAAAAAGTCCAAAAATATAAAAATAATATTTTTTTACGATATTATTTTTATGACAAAATATAACACGGTTGAGAAGCTACTTCATTATTCGTAACACCCAATTCCTCAAAATATTGATTACGACCATCTATCCCTTGATGAGACCCTCCAACATAGTGATGTATCATAGAAATTTCACGCATTATACCCGCATTAAGACCCATATACAAATGGATAATTAAATCCATTCCCCATAACCAAGGATTATAATCTCGTAAATATCCCCACCACGTCGAATACGCGGTTGGTTTCATAAAATAACAAAAAAATTCTGGAACAGTTGTGTGTGATATTGAATATGGTAAATTCGTTTTCTTCATATGAGGGAATACTGTATTTTCATTTTGTATACTTGGTGTAAGTATATCATATCCTTTTTCATTATCACTTGAACCATACAAATTATCATATATATACTGCCAATTTATCGGTTGAGTAAACTCAATATCGTCCAATGATAACATTATTATATCATAATCGCGATATTTCCATGGTTGACATTCTTTTTTCAGAAACATTCCAACAATTCCCGGTTTTTCTTTTGTATATTCAAATACAGTTAGTTCAATATTATTTCCAACCATTTTTTTATTATTTTCCAAAATACTCTGTTTATGTACTTTATTCGGTTCTCCAAATCCCGGTATAATCCATGCAATTTTCATTAGTTAGATACAATTGATATTTTGTCATACAAAAAAATATTTATATCTATTTGTTTTCATTTTACTTAATTTTTCCAATTCTTTCCACAATTTAAACAAGTTATGAATATGGTTGCTGGTTCATCCGCACTTCTCGTCTGCAATTCATAATAAGTACATTTTTTAGACTTACACTTACTACATGTAAACATATCAGTTGATGCCTCCAAACGATTTGAATATTTACTTTCATCACGCTTTATTTTTCTTTCAATCAAATCCTTCCATCTATCTGAATTCATTTCTTGATGACTCATAAATGGAAGTGTTTGAGGTAATATTTCCCCATCATTTATCTGTTTTAATATTGTTGGATTCTTTAAATTGTTAAATATCGTCCATAATTTTGATATATACAAGGTCACAAATTGTTTGTTATCCCATTTGTTAATTATTTTCTGTATTTTTCCTTCCTTAATTGTGAAATTATATATTGCCTTTTCCATATTAATTGACTTTTTATCATCATTTAATATTACATTTAATTTCGCAACTATATTCTTACGGAAGTTAACAGGCTCATTGATCTTTAATGTATTCATTATAACTATAATTATACAAAATGTTTATATTATTGTTCTATTTCAATTTTTACATTCATTCAAAGATGAAATGTAAAAAAAATGTAATATTCAACCATTATATTATTCAAAATCATATACATTTGTGTACTGTGATGTATTTACACTATATCATATGTTCCAAATAAGTGTTCGTTTGGATCATGACAATTCATAAAACTGTCATCGTTGTCATCATCATAATCCTCACTACAACGCCGTCGTTGTGGTCTGTTGATATTGTAGCAAAATAGAAACTCAAATAAAGTGTATAACATTTGTATTTTTGTATACACTAATTATTTCATGTTTGTATTTCAATTTTCAATAATTAACACCATTATACAATACAATACAAAAAATACAATAAAAAACATATTTATTTTTGTCTTATTTTACCAATAACCACGTTAGATATATTCGCACTAGATATATTCTTCTTCTGATAATTCACTCTCGCACTCATAATCATCATCTTCGTCTTCTTCATCATCATCTACTATAAAATCATCCTTTGCATAACCGTGTTTTGTTTTTTCCAAATCATTATAAATATCGGTTTCATCGCTGCTTTCTTCTTCGTCATTCAGGTCTTCAAAACCACCAAATAAATGTTCGTAGACTTTTTCCCATTCCTTTAATTTCAAATCACGCGGATTACCGTCTTTGTCATAATTAATCAAAACATTTGAACCGAAATATAATTCTTTATCTACTGGTGGAGGATAGTCATACTTGTTTTCTTGACCTGCTCTTCCTTTTGTTTTAGCATATAACGAAATATTATATTTTTTTGTATCTAATTTTACCTTCCAAGTTGTTCTTTCTTTAAAATCCTCATCGTTGCGAAATCCCGCTTTTTTATATATTTCACTTTCTACATAATTTTTCCAATTCAGTTCCTTAATAGAACCACCTTTATCAACAATTAAAATACGAACGCTGGTAGACATTTTACGAATATCAATAATATTAATACGATAATAATATTTATATTATTGTGTTTCAATTTTTAGTTTGAACTTGGAAGTTAGTATCTTTTTTATTACTATATGAATCAAATTATTGAAGTATTTTTATATACTGTTCTATATGTATTCGTTATTTTTGGAATACATAAATCATATATTTACATTAAAAATAATTACACTGAACCCGTGATTATTGATTCGAAAACCCAAAATAACAAATATGATGAACTCATTAAACATATGAAAGAATCTCAAACAACCAAACTAGTTTCGTCCAATGATATTACAAACGATACTGACGAATTAGCAAATATTTTTGACATCGAATTTGAAACAAATCATCAAAATATATCAAATTCTGATAATTTAGAAAATAATTTTGAAATATAATTTTGAAATAATATTATTCGCAAACTAAAAATACATTTACACTACTGGATATGATGGTTCCATAGCAATACCACAAATACCTTCATCGTTGGTGCTGTCACTACGAGCAATCTTAACATATCCATCCTCGCCCCATGATGGACCCCAACTATTTTTCACTAACCAATATGGTGTTCCATTTTCCTCACCATAACCTGCCACTAACACACCGTGATCCAACTTTGTACCACACGCATCACTTGTAATAACACCTCCTGTATATAATTGGAATGTGCGTGTATCTGCTTCAATCGCAACAGATACTGGACCCTTGGTTCCAACCGCTTCTTTCAAGTGAACTTGATTATTGGGTGTAACATCAATACAATTACTCATTGTAACTTCAACATTACATTTAGTGCATGAACCTCCGGCAGCAGTATATGGATACTCTGATTCCAAACACATACCATTGTCTATCGCATATTCAAAAGCACTATCCATCAAACCACCATAACATCCGTGATTTCCATAGGATTTGGAGCAATCAACCAATTGTTGTTCGGATAAACTCAATAATTCTCCTTTTGTAATAGACCAAGCACCTTCCATAGCACCAGTAGCACTGAACGACCAACATGAACCACATTGACCTTGATCTTTAACGTCAGTTACCGCATTATGTTGGCGCCAGTCCATTGATGCTGGTACATCACTTGATGATGATTTGAAGGAATCGCATTTGGCAACACCAGGACGACGAACACCAAAATTATTAAATTCTTTGAATTCTTGTAATGTCATATCAGCAAATTGGGTAATACCAAGAGACAAAGATTTTGTTGACGTGGATTCGGCGAATTCCATATTTTCTCTAAATATCTCAAAACGATGAGTTAATTCATGGACGTTTTCGTACATTTTATCAAAACGATGTGTGAACTCCTGAAACTTATTCCAGTGATGTTCTGTTCTATTGAACGCAGCAACGAGTAAGGGAGTTGTAAGAAGAAGATATACAAACATTATAATATAGAACTATAGAAAAATCTTTATATCATCCTCATAAGTAATAT